>ERZ1046740.76-NODE-76-length-82411-cov-7.794150_pt1 | contig 82411 bp, 77 predicted proteins | sample MGYA00383093_ERZ1046740 | MGnify/ENA primary metagenome ERZ1046740 (study PRJEB29581, sample SAMEA5548363) | metagenome | biome: marine; feature: coastal; material: water | depth 25 m | study: Short-term variability in the microbial, nano- and picoplankton dynamics... | reverse complement strand
CAATTCTTTTCTTCTTTCGTTTTCGGTTTTAGTTTTTTGCCAATAATAAAATAAATGGAAATAAGCGAGCGTTATTTACCTCTAACCCGTCTATTATGAATTCTGTTTTAAGCTTCTTTGCTGCTCCGCTCATCGCAATCCAACTTGTAATGTTAAGCGCTCCTGCAGAAGTCTCGTGTAAAAAAGCAGATTTAGTCGTCAAAGAAATTTTACCTCCCGATTATGCTGAAGAAATAGATGGTACTTCATTTGAAGTGGTCATTAAGAATACTGGAAAATCAAATTCTGAAGCCACGACTATAAAAGCATTCGATTTAGACATCTCTTACGAGGAAGCTAAAGAAACCATTAAAAGCAAAGAAACATTGGGGCCAGATGCGGAAAACAACAGGCGCGCAAAGTATTACGATGATAGTGAAAATGCCGAGGTCGATGAGAATCAATTCGATTATGACCATTATTGGGAAGTCATAGAAAAAATCCCTAGCCTAAAACCTAACGAAGAAGTGCGTGTAACTATCTCAATAAAAAAGTATTGGATCTACGATTCAAACTGCGAGATCCGTCTAATTATCGACCCTAAGAATAAAGCAGAAGAATGCAATACAGAAAACAATCAATTGGATTTTTTCGGTTGGGGTTGATTTAAAACACACATTCGTTTAACAGAAATTTTATCTTCGTTTCAAAGCCCTTCGGTTATGAAACATCTACTTTTTTCAGCTCTTATATTTATAGCGTGCAGTCCAAAAGAATCAAATGAGCCTTTATTTCTAAATCATTCTGAACCCATAAAACCTGTGATTGTCATTCATGGTGGTGCAGGAAACATAAGCCGAGAAAACATTCCTGATTCTTTAGCAGCTGTTTATACCAACGCTTTAAACGAAGCCCTGACCACTGGCAATTCTATTCTTCAGAATGATGGCAGCGCTTTAGAAGCCGTTGAAGCCACGATTAAAGTAATGGAGAACAATCCGCTTTTTAATGCTGGAAAAGGTTCTGTTCTTAATAGAAAAGGAGAAGTTGAAAACGATGCTTCCATAATGGATGGGACAACTTTAGAAGCCGGTGCCGTTTCTGGTGTACAAGGTGTAAAAAACCCAATTAGCCTAGCGCGATTGGTAAAAGATTCGACCAATCATGTCATGCTAAGCGGGAGAGGCGCTATTCAGTTTGCACATGAAATGAATGTAGATACTGCAACCCAAGATTATTTTATTACAGAAAGAAGACGTGCTTATTATCAAAAACTCATCAATGAAAAATATGGGACGGTAGGATGCGTGGCACTTGATAAAGATGGCAACATTGCTGCTGGTACATCAACAGGTGGCATGATGATGAAACAATGGGGACGTGTGGGCGACAGTCCAATTATTGGTGCCGGCACCTATGCCAACAGCAAATTTGCAGGTGTGAGCTGTACTGGCCATGGCGAGTACTTCATAACAAATGTTGTGGCCTATGATATTATTGCGCTTATGGAATATCAAAAACTCTCTTTAGAGGAAGCCGCTCAATACGTAGTGTTGGAGAAGCTCGAATCTCAAGATGCCAAAGGGGGGCTTATTGCCTTAGATAGAAATGGAAACGTGTCCATGGAATTTAACACATCAGGAATGTTCAGAGGCTTTCAAAATTCGGATACTTCTGCAGTTCAATTATTTAACTAATTTCATTGGCTACCGCCATCTGATACGTTTCTCTTGTAATCTGTTCTAAGTATACTTTTTTACCTAAAGACAGTGCATTAATTACATCAGGTGAATGGTGACGGATAGTGAATAAAGTCAAGTCCTTATTAAACTTGACTTCAAATTCATTGGATAATTCTTTTATGACCTGAGGCAATATTTGCAAATCTTGATTTACAGCAAACGAAGTACTTATGGCAGAATTCTGCATCATGTTAACAGTAACGCCATTTCTATGAAAGACCTCGTAAATTTTAGATAGGTGATTTTCTACAACAAACGCTAAATCTGGGGAGGCCACTGTAATTAAAACTTGGTTAACTTTTCTTATGTAACATGGAACTTTGGGTGACAAACTCGACCCTTTTCCGATGACGGTTGGTTCTAAATCTGAATCAACAAAAGAACGGACATACAACGGAATATTCATACTTTGCACAGGCTGAATGGTCTTTGGGTGAATGACAGAGGCTCCATAGTAAGCCAACTCTATCGCTTCGCGGTAAGAGATTTGCTCCAACTGAACGGTATTGTCAAAAACTTTTGGATCACCATTTAAAATACCTGGCACGTCTTTCCAAATGGTAACATCATCCGCGTTTAAGCAATGTGCAAATACTGAAGCCGTATAATCGGAACCTTCTCTCCCTAAAGTTGTTGTATTGCCTTTTCCGTCGGAACCAATAAACCCTTGAACCATATGAACACCATCAGATCCAATTTCTGAAACAATTCTATCCTTGGTAACTTCCCAGTTTACGGTTGCCCTTCTGTAATGATTATTTGTGATAACTAAGTTTCTTGTATCGTGCCAAAATGAATTATGACCACCATACTCTTTTAGCCAATGGTGAATTATACGTGTGCTAAGCATTTCTCCGAAAGACACAATTCTGTCGTAATCAAAGCCATAAGCACCAATAGGTTGGTTGAGTTCTTTTTTAAACTCTTCAAAAAGGTCTGCAATTTCTTTTCGCGCAACAACGCTTTTATTCGGAAATAGCTGTTCAATTATTTCTTGGTGAAACGATTTTATTACCTCAAATGCGTCGTGGTAATCTTTGCCATTTCTATAGAGGTGTAATACGTTCTCAAATGCATTTGTCATTTTACCCATAGCCGAAACCACAACAACCAACTTTTCGTTTGCTGCAAACTGAGTAATTATTTTTCCAACATTTTCTACGGCTTCTGCGTGCTTAACTGAAGCACCACCGAATTTGAAAACTCTCATAAAATTGATGTACTACTTACGGGTTGTAAAACTATAATTTTGAATCTGGCTTTCACGCAATTTGCCAACATGCCATTCAGAATCTAATTCTGCGCCTATTTTCTTGTAAAAATTTATGGCTGGTTCATTCCATTCTAACACCATCCACTCTAAACGTTTAGCGCCAAATTTATTACTCTCGGCTACAACGCGTTCAAAAAGTTGCAGCCCAATACCTTTACCACGAGCTTCCTCCTTAACAATAAAATCTTCCAAATGAATTGTTTTTCCTTTCCAAGTAGAGTAGCGAGGGTAATACAAAGCAATGCCCACAACTTTTCCCGCTTTTTCGGCAACCAAACATTTGTACAGATTGTCCTCAAAACCGTCCTTCACCATTTCGGATTCTGTTATGGTAACTTCTTGGGGCTCCTTTTCATACTCGGCTAAATCTCTAATCAATCCCAAAACTTCGGGAATATCTTGAGGCGTGGCAAAACGAACTTCTATCGACATATTATTATACTTCGGCTGGTTGCGAATTTAAAACCTCAGCGCTTAACTCTACCTGATTTGTTAAGAGATCTTTGAGCTCCTGACGCCTAGAAATGACATGGGCTTTTCCATTCAGCACTAAAACCTCTGCAGGCTTTAACCTTGAGTTAAAATTTGACGCCATCGCAAATACATAAGCTCCGGCATTTTTAAAAGCCAAAACATCGCCTTCTTTTATTTCCTCAATTTGTCGGTCCCACCCAAACGTATCGGTCTCGCAGATGTAACCCACAACCGTATAAATTCTTGGTTTCCCCGTAGGGTTGCTCACATTCACCATGTGATGGTAAGCATCGTAAAACATAGGACGAATAAAATGATTGAAGCCAGTATTTACTCCCGCGAAGACGGTGGCTGGCGTTTGTTTTAAAACGTTCACTCTGGTGAAAAAAGTTCCAGACTCACTCACCAAATATTTTCCAGGTTCGAATTCCATCGTCAATTCTTTGCCATATTCTAGGCAAAACTCTGTAAATACTTTAGACATCTCCTCACCGAAGGTTTCAATATCTGTACTTAAATCATTGGGTTCATACGGCACTTTAAATCCGCTACCAAAATCTATAAAGTCTAAATCGGCAAAAGCGCGGGCAGAGTCTAAAAGAATTTCAACGGCACTTTTAAAAGCATCTATGTTTAGGATATCGCTTCCGGTGTGCATGTGCAATCCGTTCACGTGAATGTCATAGGCTTTTATCAACCTTTCAAGGTGACGCATCTGGTGGATTGAAATACCAAACTTACTGTCGATATGCCCGACAGATATTTTATGATTTCCGCCCGCCATAATATGTGGGTTCAAGCGAATACACACCGGATATCGGTTTCCATACAAATTGCCAAAATGCTCAAGAATAGACAGGTTGTCAATGTTTATTCTCACGCCCAATTCTACGGCAGCGTTAATTTCTTCAAAGCTTACACAATTTGGCGTATAAATTATTTCATCTGACGTGTATCCAGCATGCAAACCCAATTGAACTTCCTCTATAGAAACCGTATCTAATCCAGCGCCAAGCGAGCGCATGTATTTCAAAATGTTCACATTGTTCAGAGATTTACATGCAAAATTCAGTTTCTTGTGTTTGTACGAAATGGCATTGTTCAATCTATTGTACTGACGTTTTATAATATCCGCATCATACACAAACAACGGGGAACCAATCCCCTCTGTCATTTGTAAAACATCAACTCCTTGAATATTATATGTATTTCCAGCTAAATCCATCTTACCTATGATTAAAGAACAAACATAATATAAAAACAATATTTGTGTTTTTTTTATGACTTTTTTGTTCGTTTTTAAAATTTTATGTTATTTATTTAACATTTGAAGATTTGCTGTTATCCATACAATGCTATTTTAGCATAGCTTATGAGTTATCCTTTTAAACACTTAAGAGAATTAGATTACACCACTACAGCGCGCAGGCTCGCCTTTAAGTATCCTGTCTTTAATGTGGTCAGCACTCAAATTAATTTCTGGATTATCGCTTTCTTTTTATTGAATTTGACTCTGTATTTCTTTTCTCTAGCCACAAATTTGGATATTCCTATGGCAAAAGATCCTCTGCCTTTCTTTTTAATATCCTTACTACTTTCTATAATTTTTGGGATTTGTACTGGAACTTCAGAGTACTATTTTTTTAATAGAATAACATTGAAGAAATCTGCGGGTTTTGTAATTGTAAGCAAGGGCATTTCTTACATCATTATTATGACCATTGTTTTCTTTTTTATGCGTTTTACAATAGCAGAATATATTGTAGATATGCGGTTTTCGCCTCGAGAAAAAGACTTTTTACTTGGATTTAGAACAAGCCTTTATACTTATTTGACCATTACAGTTTACACCTTGGCAATGGGTATGGTCATCAGTTTTATTGTACAAATCAATAATAAATTTGGACCAGGGGTTCTCATTCCAATTCTTTTAGGAAAGTATATTGAGCCCAAACAAGAAGAACGTGTTTTTATGTTTTTAGATCTAAAGTCTTCTACCACGATAGCAGAGAAGATTGGTCACATAGAATACAGTCAAATGATTCGCGATTGCTTCTTCGACATCAACTTAATTGCTAAAAAATACCAAGCAGAAATTTACCAATATGTTGGAGATGAAGTTGTTTTAACTTGGAAAGCTAGACCGCTTATAAAAAGAATACGTGTGGTAGAGTGCTTTTACGATGTCAAATTTTTAATTGAATCTAAGCAAGACTATTACTTGGGCAAATACGGCCTCTTACCTGAATTTAAAGCTGGAGCTCACATAGGAATTGTAACTGCCGTTGAAGTGGGGAGCATAAAAAGAGAGGTTGCATACCATGGTGACACGATGAACGTTACAAGTAGAATTGAAGGGAAAACAAAAGAATTTGAAGCCGATTTATTGATTTCCAAAACTTTGGCTGACACTATTCAATGGGATGATCGCTATTCAGCAAAACCAATCGTTTCCGTTTATTTATCTGGAAGACAAAAACCCATCACCATTCTGGATGTTCACTCCTATTTATCCTAATAAAGAAGTGTTGCAAAAGCAATCTCTTATTTTCTCAAGTCAATCCATTTCAGGACTTATATTTGCGGCCAAAGTCATCAAAAGAAAACTTAAAAATGGTTAGAAGACCGACCACACTTGGCGAATTCATCGTTGAAAAACAAAATCAATTCCCGGGCGCTTCGGGAGATTTGACACACCTACTTACATCTATTCGATTAGCTGCAAAAGTTGTTAATCGAGAAATCAATAAAGCTGGACTTGCTGATATTTTAGGAGCCATGGGTACTGAGAATATTCAAGGTGAACAACAAATGAAGCTAGATGTTTATGCAGATGAGACTTTCATTTCTGCTTTGAAAAGTATGGGGCAAGTATGTGGTGTTGGTTCTGAAGAAAATGACGACTACATTACTTTTGATGATGAACTTCATAGCGACAGTAAATACGTTGTTTTAATGGATCCTTTGGATGGCTCATCAAACATTGATGTAAACGTTTCGGTTGGAACTATTTTCTCTATTTACAGAAGAGTTTCTTCCGTTGGAACCCCTGCAACACTGGAAGATTTTTTACAAGCAGGAAGCGCACAAGTTGCCGCTGGATATGTTGTTTACGGTTCATCGACCATGCTAGTTTACACAACTGGACACGGTGTTAATGGCTTTACCTTAGACCCTTCTATCGGTGTATTTTGTTTATCTCACCCAAACATGACGATTCCGGAAACAGGAACTATTTATTCCATGAATGAAGGGAACTATGTTCACTTCCAAGAAGGTGTAAAACAATACATTAAGTTCTGTCAAGAAATTAACGAAGAAGAAAACAGGCCATATACTTCGCGCTACATTGGTTCGTTGGTGTCTGATTTTCACCGAAATCTATTAAAGGGTGGAATCTATATTTATCCGAAAGGAACAAAAGCCCCAAATGGTAAATTGAGATTATTATATGAATGTAATCCTTTGGCGTTTATTGCTGAGCAAGCTGGCGGAAAAGCGAGTGATGGTTACACAAGAATTATGGACATTCAACCAACAGAGCTACACCAACGTGTACCTTATTTTATTGGTTCTGTAAAAATGGTTGAAAAAGCCGAAGAATTTTTAAAAGAATACGGAGAGTAATTGAAATTAGAAGACTTATTTGATCTTTACCAAGGTGACTCTCGAGTAGCTGAATTGAGTAGAGATGTTGTGGCTCAACCTGGCATTAAATTGCAAACCGCAAACATGCCTGGCGCTATAGCCAGTCTTACCTGCGCATCCCTATATAAAAATACAAGTACACCGCAGTTTATTGTTTTAAACGATAAAGAAGAAGCAGCCTACTTTCTCAATGACCTCGAGAAACTCATAACAGATCAGGTCGTTTTTTTCTATCCAGGGTCTTACCGTAGACCTTATGAAATAGAAGAAACCAACAATGCCAATGTTCTGCTTCGTGCGGAAGTCTTGAATAGAATAAATTCAAGGAAAAATCCGCCAATTATTGTCACCTACCCAGAAGCGCTTTTTGAACGTGTTATCACACGAAATCAACTCAATGCCAACACGTTAAAGATTAAAGAAGGAGACAGTTTAGGAATTGATTTCTTAAATGAAACGCTTTTTGAATACCGCTTTGAACATGTAGATTTTGTGACTGGCCCTGGTCAGTTTTCTGTGCGCGGGGGTATTGTAGATGTTTTTTCGTTTTCGAATGACCTACCCTACCGCATCGAATTTTTCGATGACGATGTAGACTCCATTCGCACTTTCGACATCGAAACACAGCTGACAGAGAAAAAGTTGAAGCAGATGGAAATTATTCCAAATGTGGAGAACAAAGAAATGCTGGAAGTCCGTGAAAGCATCTTCGATTACATTCCAGACAACTCAGTTCTTTGGTTTAAGTCTGTTGAGATTTGCGGCTCAAACCTTGACATGTTATTCGAAAAAGCAGAATCGGCTTATGTGAAATTGAGTTCTGACATCAAGCACGCACAGCCTTCGGAGTTGTTTATAAACGACAACACACTTAAAGAAGCACTTGGAAAATACACGGTTATTGAATTGGGAAGTGATACTCAGCTCCATCCAGAAAAACAAATTAACTTTGGTGGAAAGCCGCAACCGTCTTTCAATAAAAATTTCGATTTACTGACTGAAACCTTTCAGTTAAACACAGATAAAAACTGGAAAAACTATGTGTTATGTTCTTCTCAAAAACAAGTGGAACGCTTCTACTCTATTTTTGATGACATCGGGAAAAAGATAGAGTTTCAACCCATTTTAGGAGCACTTCACGAAGGCTTTGAAGACCCACAACGAAACCTTGTTTGTTTCACCGATCACCAAATATTTGAGCGTTACCAACGCTTTAAATTAAAGACAGGTTACGACAAGCAGGAAGCAATAACCATAAAGGAATTGAATAGTCTTCAATATGGAGACTATGTAACACATATTGACCATGGCGTTGGCCGTTTCGGTGGACTGCAAAAAATTGAAAACAGCGGTAAAACGCAAGAAGCTATAAAGCTTACTTATAAAGATGGGGACACGCTTTATGTGAGTATTCATTCCCTGCATAAAATATCTCGGTTTTCTGGTAAAGAAGGAACGGAACCGAAGATTAATAAACTTGGCAGTCCTGCATGGCAAAACCTAAAAAAGAAGACAAAAAAGAAAGTCAAAGAAATCGCCTTTGATTTGATTCAATTGTATGCAAAACGAAAATCTGCCAAAGGTTTTGCTTTTGCTCCAGATTCTTACTTGCAACATGAGTTAGAAGCTTCATTCTTGTTTGAAGACACACCTGATCAGCTCAAAGCGACACAGGACGTTAAGGGTGATATGGAAAAACTTACACCAATGGACCGGTTGGTTTGTGGCGATGTTGGTTTTGGTAAAACAGAAGTTGCCATTCGTGCGGCATTTAAAGCTGCTACAGATGGCAAGCAAGTGGCAATTTTAGTTCCAACAACTATTTTAGCATTTCAACACTTCAAGACGTTTTCGAAACGCTTAAAAGACTTTCCAGTTACCGTAGATTATTTGAATCGATTTAAATCGACTGGAAAACAAAAAGAAACCATCCAAAACTTAAAAGACGGCAAAGTTGATATTGTCATTGGTACACACCGTTTGGTGAGTAAAGACGTTGAATTCAAAGATCTGGGCCTCCTTATCATTGATGAGGAACAGAAATTTGGGGTTGCCGTCAAAGACAAGTTGAAAACCATAAAAGTCGATGTAGATACCTTAACATTGACTGCAACACCTATCCCTCGTACGCTTCAATTTTCATTGATGGCTGCGAGAGATCTTTCAGTGATAAACACACCACCGCCAAACCGACAGCCCATTGAGACACATGTGGTTGGATTTAACGAAGAAACATTGCGCGATGCTGTAATGTATGAAATCAGCCGTGGCGGACAAGTTTTCTTTATCCACAACAGAATTGAAAATATTCATGAAGTCGCTGGAGTTATTCAGCGCTTGGTTCCAGACGCGAAAATTGGCGTAGGTCATGGCCAGATGGAAGGTAAAAAGTTAGAGCAGCTTATGCTCAACTTCATGGAAGGTGACTTTGATGTATTAGTGAGTACCACGATTATTGAAAGTGGATTGGACGTTCCGAATGCCAACACAATTATTATCAATAGCGCTCAAAATTTTGGCTTGTCAGACCTGCATCAAATGCGAGGTCGCGTAGGACGTTCGAACAAAAAAGCATTTTGCAAATTAGTCTCTCCGCCCATTTCCAGCCTGACAGACGAGGCACGCAAACGTCTCCAAACGTTAGAACAGTTTACAGATTTGGGTAGTGGGTTTAAAATTGCCATGCGCGATTTAGAAATCCGTGGTGCCGGAGATATTTTAGGTGGAGACCAAACAGGTTTCATTAATGAAATTGGATTTGATGCCTACCAAAAAATCATGGCGGAAGCCGTGAAAGAATTGAAAGAAACAGAATTCAAGGAATTATACAAAGACGCAGAAAGCGACAACCTACTCGCCTTCTTAGACGAATGCCAGTTGGATACTGATTTGGAATTGATGATTCCAGATGAGTATGTCAACAACATTGAAGAGCGCTTGCGTTTGTACCAAGAATTAGATGCTGTCAAAAACGAGGAGGAATTAAAAGCTTATGAATTGGCGATTCAGGATCGTTTCGGACCGATTCCAAACTCTGTAAAAGAACTCTTAACAAGCATGCGATTGCGCTGGATTGGTCAACAGTTAGGTATGGAGAAAATAGTGTTGAAAATGGGTAAAATGATCGGCTACTTCATTGCTAATCAAGAGTCTGATTTCTTTCAATCTGAACAATTCAACAACGTACTTTTATATTTAAGAGATCATCCGAGAGAAGCGCAAATGAAACAACGCAATGAAAAACTAACATTGGTTTTCGAGGGCGTCAACAAAGTAGATTTGGCCATTCAAAAGTTATCCGGGATGCTCCTCAAGAAAAAATAGATGCGCCAATCATGAAAACACAAAGTGAAGTTTTACATGAATTAATCACGCAAATTGAGTCTCAGAAAAAATTCGTGGAAGAATCTTTCTACTACCAAAGTGAGGAGCAGCTTACTGCTAAAATTTCTAAGATTAAATGGAGCGCTGCGCAGTGTTTTGAGCACTTAAACCTTTGCAACGCACATTACATAAACGAGATTGAAAAGGCTATGCCTCAATTGAAAACTGCACAAAAAAACCTTAAATATTCAGCTGGCTTAGTTGGCTCCTATATGATTAAAAGCATGCGCCCATACGATGGCTCGGTAAAGAATAAGATGAAAACATTTAAGATTGTTAGACCTTTGGCAGAGCGCGAACCTGGCGCAATTGTCAAGGTCCAGCCTGTTTTTACTGATTTCTTTGCTGACTTAGAAGCGTTTAAAACTATTGTCACATCTCTTAATGGCAAGAACATCCAATCAGTAAAAGTAAAATCACTTGTCGGTAACATTATTCGGTTTAAAGTGGGCGATGCGCTTCTTTTTATAATAGGACACAATGACCGTCATATCCTTCAAGCTGTAAATGCTTTAAAAGGCAAATAGTCCATTTTAGACTATTGCAATTTCTTTCTATTTTTATAACTACAATTCACCCATTCTGTTATGAAAACAATTCACCTCGTTGCCGCAATTTCCATTGCTTCATTTATCGGTTGTTCTGAAGTAGAACAAGATGATACCCCTGACAGTGTCTTAAAATCATTCGGCACAATGTTTCCAAATGCAAAAAATGTAGAGTGGGAGCACGAAGATGACGTCTGGGAAGCTGAATTTATAAGCAACGAGCACGAAGTCTCGGCTGAATATTCTAAAACAGGTGGATGGATAGAAACAGAGACTACATTGCACCGCAGTGAAGTTCCTTCTCCGGTGGTAGACGGCATTTTTGCTAAGTATACAAATGCGGAGTTTCTTAAATTTGAAGAAGTTCGAGGCGAAGATTTCTTGGCTTACGAAGTAGATATACTCTTTGAAGAAGAAGAAATAGAAATCCTTATCAGCGGTTCTGGAATTATTTTAGAAGGTGAACCCGGTTCTGAAGAAGTGGAGGAACAAATTGAAGAGGAAGAAAAAGTACAAGTTTAAGCCCATCTGCTAGTTTTGAGATTTTCATTACCCTTGTTATGCATTTAGTGCACAAACAAGCGTGTTATGGAAAAATTAAAGCAAAACCTCAACGATATTTCTGAAGAATCTCAAGATTTAGCCAAAGAATATTTAAAATACATTTCGCTGACGGCATCTAAGAAAATGGCCTTACTTATAGGCATTGTAGTCACAACGTTTATTCTTTCCTTGTTGTTCCTTATCGTTATTACACTTGTTTCTTTTGCCCTTGCGGGAATGCTAAACACGCTTCTCAACAGTCAATATGCAGGATTCGGCATCGTTATCAGTTTGTATTTCCTGGCTGTTGCCCTTATCGCGAGACACATCTACAAAACAAAGGCTCCACTGTTTAGCAACATGTTTGTGAAGATTTTGGCTTTCATTTTTGAGATTGACAGCGACCGCCCCATTACGCTTGAAGACATTGAAGCTGAGAAGAAATTGACTTTAGATAAAATTGACACTGATAAAACACTCTTGAAAGCAAATTTTAAACTCCTTAAGTATTCGGTTTTAGAAACAATCATTTCAGAAGTACTAGGATTCTTTGCCTCAAGAAGAAAAGAAAATGAAGAACACGCACCAGAACCCAATAACCCCGGAGGTATAGAAACGCCTCCTGAGTAGAAGTCTCGTCAATCTGTAAAATGTGTTTTAGGTTCTGTAAATTGTGACTTTCGCCCTTCTCAGGCCTTTACATTTGTACAAGTAGATTTAAAAAAAGTATGACTGACGATATTCTTAGAATCAAAACAATCACTCAACTTCAGGATATCATTGGGTTTGACAAGCCCAAACATCCGCTGATTAGCTTAACGAATGCTAACGATTTAAAAGATGGTCAAGAAATTGACGTTGCAGCCTTAATTAAAGAGCGTAAAAAAGAATTGGGTCTAAAATAGTCGAAGGTATAAGACGGTTTCATTTCATTACTTACTTTTGGCGCGTGCTAAAGCAGATTAAAAATAAGATTTCGAGTTCAGCAGGTCTCTTCATGTTAGTTGTCTATGCCTTCGCTTCATATGGCTCGCTTTTTCATGAACACGAAACAACTGGTCATATACATGAACATGGCCACGAAATTTCTCTGGAAGATCACATTTTACTTTCATCGGCTTGTCACAACTCTATTTACCACAACACTTCTGTTGAATGTGGTCATAATAAGCATTTCAGTGCATCTGATGATAGCTGTTTTAGGTGTGACTTTTACATTTCTCAAAATGCACTGATTGCTGAAGAAAACAGTAATTCTAAAGCTACAGTTCTTAGTACAACTAAAATTGGAGCATATCGCTTCTTTTACTCAAAAGATTTCTCTCATCTTAAGCCCAATCGAGGTCCTCCTGTTTTTGTGATTTAATTAAAACACAAATTTTTTATTACAAAAACACATTTTATGAAAGCTTACAAATTATTCGCAGGCCTTGCTATAGGTGCTGCTGCATTTTCTTCTTGTAAAAAAGAAGACCCAATTATTCCAAACGAAGAAGAGGTAATAACTACAGTTATTTATACTCTAATTTCTGATGACATGCAAGATACTGCAGTTTTTGAGTTCTTAGATTTAGATGGTGATGGCGGAAATGCCCCTTCAATTAAAAACGATGTTCTCAAGGCGAACACGAACTATCAAGGCTCTATTCAATTGCTGAACGAACAAGAAACGCCTGCTGAAGATATCACATTAGAAGTACAAGCTGAAGCTGAAGAACACCAGTTTTTCTATTCTCAGGAAGCTACACTTAATACAACTTTCAGCTACGATGACGATGATCTTGATGGCAATCCAATAGGTCTTGCAACTAATGTGGTGGTTGGAAACATTAGCACGGGCACGTTTACGATAGTTTTGAGACACGAACCAGATAAAAATGCAACGGGTGTTTCAGACGGTGATATAACAAATGCCGGCGGAGAGACCGACATTGAAGTAAACTTTAGTGCTGACATTCAGTAAACGACTTTCTATTTTATTTACACTTTTTTGGCCCATTTTTGCAATGGGCCAAAATTGTGATTTGACTCTTTCTGGGAATGTTGTAGACGCACATTCTAGACAAGAGCTCGAAGATGTTACTATATATTGTACTGAATTAAAAAAGACATCCTTAAGTACAAGTGCGGGGGATTTCCAGTTCACAAACGTCTGCCCAGGCGATTACCACATCGAGTTAAACTCCTTTGGCTACAGGCCGATTTCAGTATACCTGAACATCCAAAAAGACACATCACTTATTTTTCAGTTGCACTCAATTTCTGAGTTGATAAACGAAGTTGAATTGCACGAAGAACACGAAGTATCTGTAACTCAATCATCCTTAACACTTTCTAAAAATGAGGTGGATGAATTAGGAAGCAAAGGTCTTGCTCAGGCCATTGAAGGCTTGAGTGGAGTGAGTAGCCTGAGCAACGGAGACGGAATTGCAAAACCAGTAATTCATGGGCTCTGGGGAAACCGTGTGAGTATTATTAACAATGGTATTGCGCAAAGTGGACAACAATGGGGCACAGATCACGCTCCTGAAATTGACCCGTTTGTAGCAGATCAGATTTCTATTTTAAAAGGGGCTAGCGCATTGGCTTATGGTGGTAATTCGCTAGGCGGTGTTGTTCTTATAGAGCAAAGTCTGATTCCAGATGACCCTCACCTTCATGGAAATATTAGTTATACATTCCAATCAAACGGTTTGGGTAATACATTAAACACCTCTTTAGAACAGGCTAAAAATTGGGGGCGCTTTCGCATAAACATAACTGGTAAAATAATCGGTGACAGAAAAAGCCCGTATTACTTTTTAACAAATACTGGAAACAGAGAATCTAACACCGCACTCTCCTATCAAAAACAAGTCAATTCCCAATATTTGCATAGAGTATACTACAGTCTATACAATACGGAAATCGGAATTTTAAGGGGCTCACATATTAGTAACAGCACCGATTTAGAAAGCGCGCTTTCACGTGATGAGCCTTTCTTTACTCAAGATTATTTTTCATATACCATCGAAGCACCCAAACAACGTGTGCAACATCATTTGGTAAAATACAGAGGCGACTGGCGTTTTAATGATCACCACATTTTGCAATTTAAATATGGAGGCCAATGGAACAATCGAAATGAATTCGATGTGAGAAGAAACGGTAGAAGTGACTCTCCAGCTTTAAGCCTATTGCAAATAAATCAGTTTTTTGAATTGAAAGACATCAGTATTGTAAATGAGCAATGGCTAATAGAAAGTGGCCTTCAATACACCTACGTAGACAATTCAAATGACAATGGTACAACAGGAAGAATGCCGCTAATCCCAGATTATCAATCGCATAAAACCTCGGCATTTGCGATTTTTAAAAATACTTACGACAAATGGGCCTTTGAGTTTGGTGGTCGAGCTGACTACAAAGATTTATTCGTATTGGCGATTAGTCAAACGGTACCGAGAGAAATTGAAAAGCACCAGCATTACTTCCTAAATTACAGCTTATCGGGAGGCCTTAGCTATTTGTTCAACAAAAACTTAAATCTAAAACTTGATCTTGGCTATGTACAAAGACAGCCTGAAGTAAATGAATTGTACAGTTCGGGTCTTCACCAAGGTCTTGCAAGTGTTGAATATGGAAATCCAAACTTGATCGCTGAAAATTCTTTTAAGGCTTTGTTAGAATTAGAAGGCTCCCTTTTTCAGAATGGAACTTTTCAAGTAGTCGGCTATTATCAAAACATTCAAGATTATATTTATTTAAAACCAACCGGCACTTATGAAATCACTATTTCAGGAAGCTTCCCGGTATTTATATACGATCAAACCAATGCGGTTCTCTATGGTTCAGATATTTCATTGGCGCACAATTTTGGGCAACATTTTCAAACAATACTTCAAGCATCCTTTTTAAAAGGGAATGACATCTCTGACAATATTCCACTAATTTTTATGCCAGCAAACAATGGCCTCTTAAAATTAGTTTATGGAACTGATGATGGTCAAAAATGGCGAAACACGCGCTTCGGACTGTCTGGAAAATATGTAGCGAAGCAGAATCACCTTAACGCTGATCAAGATTTTGCCCTACCACCAGATGCTTATTTTCTTCTTGGAGCAGAGGCCAGAACAGAAACGAACCTTGGTAAAAATAAGTTAGGGCTTTCGTTGAGCGCTGACAATCTTCTAAATACAGTTTACCGAGATTACCTCAACAGGCAGCGTTATTTTGCGGATGACTTAGGAATTAATATCCAATTGCGCATTGGATATTATTTCTAGATTATTCAAGAGTCGGTCTTTCTAAATATCATATCCGTAAAATGTGTTTTACAATCAACAATTCGTGTAAAGATTCGGCATATTTACTGTCGACTTTTGAAGTCAATTAAAATCAAAGAAAATGACACAAATAGATAAATTAAAACCAGTATTAGTAACAGGTGCCACAGGCTATGTTGCAGGATGGTTAGTTAAGAAACTTTTGGATGAAGGAATGACGGTTCATGCCGCAGTTCGAAACCCTGACAATGAAAAAAAAGTCGCACACCTCAACAAAGCTGTATCCGAAGCTAAAGGTTCATTAAAATATTTTAAGTCTGATTTGCTTAAGGAGGGGTCTTACGCAGAAGCTATGGCCGGTTGCGAATTGGTTTATCATACAGCATCGCCATTCATTACAGATGTCCAAGATCCACAAAGAGATTTAGTTGACCCCGCTGTAAAAGGCACTCAAAATGTATTGGAAACGGCCTTCAAAACACCTTCAGTTAAAAGAGTGGTTGTTACAAGCAGTTGTGCGGCTATTTATGGAGATGCCGCTGACATTCAAAATACGCCAAAAGGAATTTTCACTGAAGATGCATGGAACACCACCTCTTCGTTGAAGCAACAACCTTACTCTTATTCTAAGACTATGGCAGAGAGAAAAGCATGGGAAATGTGTAAAACACAACACCAATGGGATTTGGTTACTGTAAACCCAAGCTTTGTTATGGGGCCAGCTTTGAATTCTGAAACGGCAACATCAGAAAGCATTAACCTGTTAAAACAATTGGGAGATGGAACAATGAAAATGGGCGCTCCAAAAATGGGCATTGGTGTAGTTGATGTGAGAGACTTGGCAGAGGCACATTATAAAGCTGGATATACACCTGCAGCCAAAGGGCGATACATTACGTCTGGCACGGACACCAACTTCTTTGAAATGTCGCAAATGTTGATCCCAAAATATGGTAACAAATATCCCTTGCCAAAAAAAGCCTTACCAAAATGGTTATTGATGCTTGTCGGGCCACTAGCAAATAAGGCCTTCACTAGACAATTCATTAAAGACAATATCAACATAGAATGGAAAGCGGACAATTCTAAAATAAAAAAGGAACTCGGTATTTCATTTAGACCGTTGCAGGAATCCATGGAAGATGGCTTTCAAGTTCTTGTGGACAATAAGTTAATTTAATTGTGACTGTTTATGTCTTTTAAAGAGCAGTTTGGTGGAAGAGTACGCAAGCAGGATCTTGAAAAATTTCAACACTCAAAGCATTGGAAAAACGACAAGTTTGAAAATTTTATTGAGACCAAAATGGATATAAGCCTAGGCAAACATTTACATTGATGGAGACAACCCTTCTCCTCAAACCCTTAACCCAGAGGAAATATGGACTTTCTCTGTTGTTGACCCACTGTTCAAAGATTTTGCTCTAGAAATTGGAAATGTAACGAGCACATACTATATGGTTGGGTTTTCTGTCGGAGCACAGATTGTACATCGATTCTTAACTTTTAATCCAACAGCAAACTTTAACCATGTTGTAGCAGCTTCTTCTGGTTAGTATACAGTGCCAGACAACGACATCGATTTTCCATACGGTTTAAAAATAAGCCCTTAAGAAGATCAAGATCTGTCTGATATGTTTGCTAGAGAAACCTACGTTATTGTTGGTGATGAAGATTTTGATCCAAACTCTGCAGGATTAAGAGACACACCTGAGGCCGATACTCAAGGTCAACAACGGGTGCCGCGCGCACAACATTACTATCAAGAATCTAGAGATATTGCTGTTGCAAAAGCATACCCCATAAACTGGATTTACAGTACCGTTCCTAATACGGATCATGATGGGCATGCAATGGTGAATTTTGCCGCTGACCTATTGTACAATTAGGTTTAATACCGAGTATAACAAAGGCATATAAGAAATTATACTTCTCTATTTCACATCAGAGTGATGTAATACAATTTGACCAGCTATATCTTTACAACTTTTACAAAAGCTTTTTCTCCTTCAGGCCCAATTATTTCAATCGTATAGAAACCAGGTTCACCATCAATGTTTAAGTTGATTTTTTCACTGTCTGAATAGTATTTAGAAAAAACCTGTTGACCTATAGAGTTCATAATTCTAATTGAAATAGTGCTGTAGGTCTTACCTAACTCCAAAGTCAATTGCCCTTCATTTGGATTTGGATAAAGCTTCATTTCAGAGCTAAAGCTATTTTCTACTATCCCAATAAAGCCAGATTGAATTGCATTATTGGAATTGGATTGTATAAAGAATTGAGACCCATTTGATATGTTACAACTGTTGTCGTAATTGTAGGTTCCTCCGTCTTTACCCCAAGCAGCGCAGTTCAAGTTCCAATTGTTTAGGTCACCATTTTCTTGTCGTGTATACAAATTGAAATCATTAGGATCTCCAAAGGATGAACCCAATGTCGGCTTAAACTTCAAGGTATCTAAGGCTCCAAAAGTGTTTGCATAGTTATTAAGTATCCAATAGTTTTCTGTATATGGATTACTGCTTGGAAGAGTATTGGGAATCCAATTAATTCGCGTCAAGACAATTTCTCCATTTGGTTGCGGTTGCGTAATGTGAATTTCGGTTTCTGTGTTTGGCAACATATACTTTCCGCTAGAAGATATTTGGAGTCTGTCACTCTCTCCTCCGCCGACAGGTGCAGATGAAATAACTTTCTGGGCAGTACCAACTAAGCCTGCGTGGCCTCCTCCAACCCGATCTAATGCAATATCTGCTTGAGAAGAATTGAATTGATAATAGACCACTAAATTTTTACTAAATGGTGTAATTCCTGTGCGCGTTAAATGACGAAGTTCTCTTATTTCATCCTGAGAAAGCGCTCGGTCCCAAATGCAGACCTCATCTATTTCGCCATTAAAGTTTCTAGAATTCCAACCTTTGTAACTACCCATTTTCAAATAGGACAAGTCGGCCGGAGAAAGGGAAATAGCATGCGTAGAACCGACGCCATTAAGATAAATAGTAACACCATTTGGTGTAACAACCATCGCTACATGCGACCACTCATTCAACGGAACAACTAATCCACTATTCCAATACCAATGTCCCCCAGGCCAATGGTAACCCAACATATTGCCAGTTCTAATGTTTAGACCAGCCGTTTGAGAAGCATCATTAATAATAATTCCAGAATAGTCATTTTGAGATCCACTGGGTTTTATCCAAGCTGAGAAAGTAACACTATCAGTATTAGACAAGGGTAAAAGTGCTGTTTGAACGTAACTAGAATTCGACTGACATTTTACCGCCTTTCCTGGAATGGTATCAGGTTCACAATCGCTAGAAACGGTAACCATATTTGCAATAGTCTTTGTATCTGAATTGCCCTGAGCATCCGTAACGGTTAAGGAAACGCTGTAGCTGCCCGCTGCGCCAAAATAAACTTTCGGGTTTCGAATAGAATCAGAGTCAATAAAAGCGGGTTGAGGAGAAATATTCCAATACCACGATGCACCCTGATGCTTAAGTATAGAATAACAATCGAAATAAGAGGTATCTCTTGCACAGTACAAAGAGTCGGCATAAGTAATAGGTTGGGCTATTGGACTGAATAAGGTGTCCTTCATATCTCTCCCCCAAACACCTCTTCCAGAAGAAGCCAACCTAAGTTGCCCATCTCTATAAAAAGGATTGATTTGTAATGCGTTAGCCACTAATGGTAGGCCCACAGAATAGTCTACCCAATTGCTAGTCGCTGTGTCCCAATAGAAAACACCATTTTGAGAAACGATATAAACCACACCGTTTGAACCTCCTTGATATAATATATCCGTTAAATTTTCACCATTTAGAATTGATGTTGTTCGGTCAACCCAAGTATTACCGCCATCTGTTGTAGAATGCACTTTACCACTGTTTATGCCTCTCGGGGTACAAATCCAAAGGACATCTTCATTTTCTGGATGGATAGAAATTCTAAACCTTCTTCTATTTCCACTAGGATCACTTTGAGTCTTGTTCCAACTTGCTCCTCCATTTGTAGATTTATAAATAACACAGTTAGACCAATAGCCTCCACTTGGATTATAAACGGCATACATAACATCGGGGTTGCTCCTCGAAATTTCTATTTCATAAATCATTCCTGTAGAATCGGGAAACGTGAAAAGTGTTTTAAAACGGCCACCTCCGTTCGTAGATTTATATACCTTATTGTTTAGCCCAACATAAATATGGTCTGCGTATCGAGGGTCAAAATACACTCCACTGCGCTGCGCTGTGTTGTACGATTCATTTGGTCGTATTGGTAAATCTGGATTATCAACAGTTGCTCCACCAAAAACAGAAGGCACCGTTTTTACAGATGTGTTGTTCGATGAATAATGGGTTCTAAAAAGCAACTTTCTGCTTTCTATTGGATGGACGTATCCTGACGCCTCTTCCACTCCGCCAATGTTGTAAGCCTTTCCCTGAGAATAACTCTCAAACCATCCTGTAGTCCCGTCATGGTATTTCCCACCTGTGTAGCTATCCTCATTCCAACCCGTATTAAAGCCCCAAAAATGAGCCGCTTGTATTCCTCTGTTCAATGCTACATGGGATATCAATTCATTACTCGAGTAATTAATTCCACCATCTGAAGCCACCCAAATATCAGAGCCTACCACTTCAATGTCTTGGACATCTGCATGAATATCATTCAATCGATTTGAATTGGCTGCGCCAATGGAATTAAATGTTTGTCCGCCATCGCTAGACTCACTTAAGCGAATAGTAGCAACCCAAATTTTATTGGAGTCTGTTGTGCTCGCCTCTAGATCAAAATTGAAAAACCCTTGGTGATATCCGCTTGAGTAAGCAGCAATATTCCATTTTGAATTGCTATTAATTGCTCCATAAGGTCCACCATCTTGACCAGATGGATTTGTCCAAGTTGCAGCGGCATCATCGCTTCTATATACGCTGATCCAGCCATCATCTCCAGCTTTGGAATTCCCTATAAGCGCTACATACACGCGGTTTGGTGCAGCGGGTGTAACCGCAATTTTTCCCCCAAAGTCATTATTCGCTCCTTGGTTAATCGGGTCGTAATATCCAGAGTCCTGTAAAGCCCAAGAATTCCCGCCATCCGTAGATTTAAAAAGCTCGCTGCGCGTTGCTACAGAATTCGATTTTAGCAAATAAGCAATGGATGAATCAGTGGGGTGAAAGTCAATGTCCCAACATTTATCGGAGTAAACCTGCGTCCAGCTGAAGCCTCCATTGGTAGATTTATAAAATCCAGACGTGCTGGTATGAAAGACAAGGCTGTCGTTTCCTGTGGCATATTGGAATTCATTTCCTGTTCCATTGGTGAAATATCTTTCAATCCAAGTCAGTCCTCCGTCTAGAGTTTGGTAAATTCTTTTGTTCGAGGCCAGTAAATAGTTGTCTGTATCCGTTGGGTGAATTTTAACTGCTGAGTTGCCCCCAGAAAAAACTTCACCTTTAGAAATTAATATCCAATCTGCCGCTTTGTTTGTCGATTTGTAGACACCACCTGCTTCTGTTCCACAAATAAGCAAATTAGAATTGCTCATAGATTGATCTATAGAATAGATATTCTTATGCCAAGATATGGGCTGCGTTGAATTTTTCTTATACGTTTCAAATGGCCCCATGGCCGTCCATGTTAGCACGGAACTCGTTTTATTTTTCGACTTTTGATAATTGGATTTTTGCTTTTGGTAAAGTACTTCTTGCTCCTCTCTTGTTGGTTGAAAAATAAAACCTCGCTCGTCTATCAGAGGTTCAACAACCTGTATCCAATATTTATGGTTTTGCGTATGAATAGTCTTAACAAACTCATTTGTTTTGTAATAATTTCGAAAAGCATCTTCCACCTCGCCAACATTTGGGTTTTCAGAATACATCATGCTAACCCATTCTGGTTCGTTTCCATTTAAGGTCGGAAATACCTTAAAAAAAGCTTCGCTGTTTTGAGCTATGGCCACAAGTTGAAAAAGAATTAACAGGAGAACACTCAATACTTTTTTCATTTCAACAATTGATTTGTTTTTAAGCGAAAGTAAACTATGTTGTGTATTACAAAAACATTACTAGTCCAAGTCTGTTAGAGTAATTCATTTTTTAAAACTAAAAACCGGAAGGTTATGGTCGATTAATCTGTAAGTATTTCATGATAGATTATTCTATCATCAATCGGTTGCGTATCGCGGTAGTTATTTTTGGGCATGAGCTTCTGTAACAATTCAATTTGTTCAACCGAAGCTGAACTATCATCTTTCATTACAATCCAAAGAACCTTCTCTTTGCGCGGAGGCGGGGTGAGAGAGTCAAGGTATATAAATAATTCTACAGACCGTCTCAAAAACTTCTAATGTGGTAGACCCAAAGTCAAAGCCTTTACTTATTTCTTTGGTTTCACCTTTATTTATTGGAAGGTAATTTTCCAAAAATTTGAATGTTGGATCTGCTCCTCCTTTCTTCACCAATACCGCAAATACAATATAAGCGTTAGACTCGTCTGAATGGTGACCCATGTGTATTTATAGAGGGTAGCGCACACCATTAATGGCATGTTCTGATGGAGAGTGAAAATGAAATTGTTTCATTTTGTACTGCTCCCTTTGTACCCAATTACATTTAGCTCTCCATTAAAATTATATTGAATTATATGTCCATTATTCGTGATAGACCATATGATAGTCAAGCCTTCATATTTAACTTCTGAAATACCCACTACTATTTCTCCTAGCACGGTATGAATGGCATTTGTAGGTGATTGACGAAATCCACAACAATCAGAAGAAGGTTCCGATTCATCCTAATGCTCCGGACCACTCTCTCCTGAATAATAACATTCTGCATGAGAGGAGGTTTTTTTTGTGTTTTCTTCTCCATTATTCTTGTTCGAAGAATTACCACTTACTAGGATTACTAAAAATGTCGAGAGTGACGTTTTAGAATTATTTAATCTATGCACATCCCATTTTTATTATTGAATCTATTTGACAATTGTCACAATTTTTTTTCTTGGCTCTCATTCTACTCAGTGCTTTTCTGCTCGCACCGATATAGAATTTAATAGCAGTAAATAAGACTTTTTATAACATTTCAGGTGTTGTGTCTAGAAATGCTTTATTGTGTTCCTCACATGACATAAACTGCAGTTGCTTTAGATATTATTAAGCAAATTTTAAGGTTTAACATATTCCTTAAGCGTGCTACTGAAATGTCTTGATTTCAAGTCAACTACAACATCAATTCCATATTCTCTCTTGCGAAAACACAATTAGCAAAAACAGCTTGACATTCTTTTTCAAGCTTAGCTAAAAACGCATCGTTGTGTTCAGGATCATGATGCGTAATAGCGAGTTTTTTTACACCAGCCCTTTCTGCTACTTCTAATGCCTGCGCATGACTGCTGTGCCCCCAACCTCTATGTACTTCTAACTGTTCAGCTGTATATTGCGCTTCATGGACGAGTAAATCTGCGCCTTTGCAAAATTCAACAATCTCTGGCAAGACTGATTCTCCATGTTCTATATCAGTACAGAACACAAAAACTTTTCCATTGTCTTCCATTCTATAGCCATATGAACCTCCTGGATGGTTTTGTTTTATAACCCGTACCACCGCATCATTTGAAGTGATTTCATTTTGCTCTAATTGCAAAAAATTGAACTTGGCACCCATACTTTTTAAAGGAACAGGAAAATACTCATGTCTCATTTGCTCTTTAAAAATTCCTTCCAAATCATTGATCTCCCTAGCCTCGCCCATAGCCAAAATATTTATAATCATTTCAGAATTGTATGCGGGGTTGAAAAACGGAAACCCTTGAATATGATCCCAATGAAAGTGGGTAAATGCAATAAAGATTTCATCTTGAATCAATTCCATTTTTTCAAGATCAATGCCCAATTGTCTAATGCCAGTTCCGGCATCTATAACAGCAATCCGTCCATTATCTCTTGTAATCTTGACTGAGGTCGTATTTCCTCCAAATTCTAAAAAGTCTTTGTCGCAAATTGGTATGGAACCTCTAGTGCCGTAAAATTTAATTTTCACTATTGTGGAATTAGTGTTTCGAAATTAAAAAAAGGAAAAGCTCCTTTTTTTATTCAGATTTAAAGCTACAGATAAAAAAACATAAAATTGGGAATGTTTTTTATTGATTTTCAATTCGCTCAACGACTAAATCCAAATTACAGAAACAATAGACATAAAAAAAGGTCAAGCTTTTTTAACTTGACCTTTTTCTGTGGGCGATGAGGGATTCGAACCCCCGACCCTCTCGGTGTAAACGAGATGCTCTGAACCAGCTGAGCTAATCGCCCGAATATGTAACATTCCGAATAAAATTAACACAAAAGATAATCTTATGTAAAAAAAAAAGAGTCTATCTCTAGACTCTTTTTGTGGGCGATGAGGGATTCGAACCCCCGACCCTCTCGGTGTAAACGAGATGCTCTGAACCAGCTGAGCTAATCGCCCGAAATGTATAAGAACTTGCTCTAAAATCGGCTGCAAATATAATTTGAATTTGCAGCCGAACAAGTGTTAAACAAAATTATTTAAATTTTTATTCTTTCGCTTTTGCATCAGCTTCTTCTTCACCTTCAAAGCCCAATGATGCCGAGTTTATGCAATAACGCATTCCCGTATCTGTAGGTCCATCATTAAATACATGGCCTAAATGGCCACCACAGTTTGCACATCTAATTTCTGTGCGCACCATTCCGTGACTGTTGTCTTTTATTTCAACAACAGCATCATTTTCAATAGCCTTGTCAAAACTTGGCCACCCGCAATGTGCGTCAAACTTGTCATCTGATTTAAAAAGCTCGGAACCGCAACCAGCACAGGAATAAACGCCTTCTTCAAAATGCAGGTCGTACTCTCCAGTATGTGGACGCTCTGTTCCGCTTTCTCTAAGAACGTAATATTGATTAGGAGTTAGCACTTCTCTCCACTCTGCTTCTGTCTTTTTAACTTTCACGTCTTTCATTTCGTTTTTATTTTGAGCATAACAACTGGTCAACCCTATGGCAAAAACCAGCAACAGTCCATTCATCCAATTGGTCTTTCGCATATCCTTTCTTTTTAAATTCTTAGGGTAAGACTTGATGCTTACGCAATCATTACTCCAATTCGCAGGGTAACATTTCTTTTAACACTTCCTTAGGAAATAGAGAAATCAGATTAAGTCTCCTAATAGCTCTACACCGAGACGTCTCTCTTTTATAAAGCCTTCACCTTGCTTTCTGTAAATTTGACGTCCCCATTCTTCTGCTCTGCTTTCTAAGCTTTTCATAAAACCTTCAGATGAAATCACCGTTTTCGGTTCTTTTGAATTTGGATCATAAAACTGCGAGCCATACGCCATTATACTTTCTATCTTTAAATCCATATACCCCGTTACATCAACTATGAAATCTGGTTCTAAATCGTAATATTGAATATAATGGTATACTGCTTTCGGCCTCCACGGCTCTTGTAGCGCTCCATTATCGAATGTCTCTATTTTTCTTAACCCTGAATGAAACGATGCCCGAACAGATAATTCGCTTGCTGCCGCGTGATCTGGGTGTCTGTCATTTGGTGCATTAATCAAAAGGATTTCAGGTTGATACTTTCTAATCATTTGAATCACTTTCAATTGGCTTTCTTCATCGTTTGTTACATAACCATCGCGTAAGCCTAAGTTCTCTCTCGCTGAAATACCCAAAACCTTTCCTGCTGCATCTGCTTCCTTTAAGCGCAATTCTGGCGTACCTCTTGTTCCGAGTTCTCCTTTTGTAAAATCTACAATGCCACATTTATCGCCTTGTGCACTATGTTTTGCAATTGTGCCTGCCGCACCTAATTCCACATCGTCAGGATGAGCACCGAGTCCGAGTATTTTTAATTTATTTTCAAACATTGTCATAGTTCGATTTAATTTAATTCTTACCAAGCAGCCCGAAAGAGGACGGAAGACTAAAGCTGTACTTACCTTAAAAAGGTGTGACAGCTCAAAGTAAATTAACTTATCGAAATTGTATTAATAAACCTTGCTCTACGCTTATTTTTGTGCAACAATGTTACAAGAAATTATAACACTTATAAAGAAAGATGTTCAACTCGACTTCCGTAAAAGGTTTTCGTTCTTTTCTGTATTACTCTATGTTTTAACTACTGTATATGTTGCTTACTTAGCTTTTAAGCAGATAGATTTAGCCAAGGTCTGGAATGCCTTGTTTTGGATCATCTTAATATTTGGAGCGATTCAAATGTCTATCCGGAGTTTCGCATCAGAAACACGAAGTAGATTCTGGTACACCTATCAATTGGTAAAACCCCAGTCACTTATCCTTTCTAAAATCATATACAACTCTGCCATCTTGTTAATCATCTCATTGCTTACTTACGGTCTAATTTCTGGATTGATGGGTAATTTGATAAAAGATCAGACGATGTTTTTAGCAACAATAATTGTGGGGTCTATTGGTTTTGCCTCTATTCTAACTATGGTTGCAGGTATCGCAAGTCATACAGATCAAAACGCTACGCTCATGGCCATTTTGAGCATACCTCTTCTGTTTCCTTTTATCATCACTTTAATGAAGGCAACAGAGTACGCTTTATTGGGTCTTGAAAACACCGGTGGTTTTACAGATTTGTTAGCTCTACTAATGGGTCTGAACGTCATGGTGATTGTTATGGCCTATCTATTATTTCCATACCTTTGGCGCGAATAATGGAAACACGATACATGAAAGGAATTTGGTGGAAAATTTTGGCTGTTGCATTGCTATTCTACAGCTTCATTTTCGGACTAAAAGGCGATGTACCTCATCTCCCTATTTTAAGGGAAACCATTCGAAATTTATACTTCCATGTACCGATGTGGTTTTCTATGGTTGTCATGATGGGAGCATCAATGGTTTTTGGTATAAAGCATCTGGCTGAGAAAGAAGGTCGCAATAAAGCTGTTTTAGAAAACGACACTAAGAGTGTTTTGTTCGCAACAAGTGGATTGGTTTTTGCAATTTTAGGATTGCTTACCGGCATGCTCTGGGCTAAATTTACATGGGGTGCTTTTTGGACCAACGACCCAAAACTCAACGGTTCTGCCATTACTCTCTTGATTTACCTTGCTTATTTCGTTTTAAGAGGAAGCATAGAAGACAATGAGAAGAAAGCTCAGGTTTCTGCAGTGTACAACATTTTCGCTTTTGTATTAATGATTGTGTTTATTGGCGTTCTCCCAAGGTTGACAGATAGTTTACATCCCGGTAACGGAGGAAACCCTGCTTTTGGAAGTTATGATTTAGACAATGGCATGCGTGCCGTATTTTACCCTGCTGTTTTAGGTTGGATTCTGTTTGGTTTCTGGTTGACAAACGTTAAAATAAGGATGAAAAGAGTATCAAAAGTTTTAGACAAAAAACAAGATAAATTTTATGAGTCTATTTTATAAAAAACTCAATGCATTTTTGGCATTCATTACATTGACATTTGCTGCAAATGCTCAAGAAAATATGCCAGAAGAAGGAAATAGCAATATTGAAGTTGTTTTCGGAGTAGTCCTCATTATTCTGCTCGGAATGGTTGCTTATTTATTCTACATCGATAGAAAAGTTGGGAAAGTAGAGGAGCGAATTAAAGAAGTTGAAAAGTCATGAAGAAATCACACATCGCTATCATAATTGTTATTGCCATTTCTATCGGTTGGCTTATTTCTAGAATAGGTTCTGATGACTTTAGCAGTTACAAAAACTTTAAAACCGCTGCACTCAATGCAGGCAATGAAATTACTGTTGTTGGTCATTTAGATTTAGATGAAAACATCAATTTCAACCCGAAACAAGTCATGTTGAGTTTTACTGCAACAGACAAAGACGGCAACAGCTCATTGGTGTATTACAACCAACCTAAACCTCAAGATTTTGAAAGAAGTGAGGAAATAACATTAAAAGGTTTTGCTACAGATACAGCATTTATCGCAAAAGAAATTTTGATGAAATGCCCTTCTAAGTATAACGAACAAAACGAAATGGCTGGCGGCAGCGATTCATACTCAGAATTATAGTACATGGAATATATTGGTGAACACCTGTGGGCCGGGAATCTTGGCAGACTCGCGGTTATTTTAGCATTTACATCTGCCGTTCTTTCTGCGATTTCTTATTACTTTTTCAATAAAACGGAGGACCTCAGCTGGAAGAAATTGGCACGCTCCGCGTATTACCTCCATGCGGCAAGCATAATGACAATAGTTGGAACATTGTTCTTTATGATGGCTAACCACTATTTTGAATACGACTACGTCTGGAAACACACTTCTCTAGATTTACCTGGACGCTTTTTATTCTCAGCCTTTTGGGAAGGACAAGAAGGAAGTTTCTTGTTGTGGATGTTTTGGCATGCCATTCTTGGATTGTTTCTAATGCACACGTCTAAATCTTGGGAGAGCAAAACACTACCCGTATTATCTGCTGTGCAGGCCATGCTTGCAACAATGGTAATGGGTGTTCATGTGTTTGGAGCAAAAGTAGGAAGTAGCCCTTTTATTCTGATTCGTCAGCTCGAAGAAAATGTTGGTGCACCGTGGACAGAGTGGACAGATTACCTTGCGAAGTTTCCAGCTTTCATGGATGGAAATGGCTTAAATCCATTGCTTCAAAATTATTGGATGACCATTCACCCACCTACTCTATTTTTAGGTTTTGCTCTAGTTATAATCCCTTTCACATTCGCTGTCGCGGGATTGTTAACCAAAGATCACAAAGGTTGGATTAAACCAGCAATGCCCTGGGTAATTTTATGTGTTTCAATATTGGGCACAGGTATTTTAATGGGTGGTGCTTGGGCTTACGAAGCGTTAAGTTTTGGTGGCTTCTGGGCATGGGACCCTGTTGAAAATTCATCGCTTGTGCCCTGGCTAACGCTATTGGCTGCCATGCATTTAATGATTATTCAACGAAATAAAGGTAGCGTGTTGGTAGCTACTTACTTTTTCACCATCATTTCGTTTTCGCTAGTTCTTTACTCTACTTTCTTAACGCGAAGCGGTGCTCTAGGCGATACTTCCGTTCATGCTTTTGTAGATTTAGGATTGAACACACAGCTGATTATCTTGCTTTTACTCTTCGCTATAGGCCCATTGATCATCTTTGCTTTTAGATATAAGGGTATCCCTAAATCGAAGAAAGACGAGAACATGAGTTCTCGTGAATTCTGGATGTTCGTTGGCGCGTTAATTCTTTTAATATCCGCAATTCAAATTACATTCTCAACTTCATTACCTATTCTAAATAAATGGATTGGTCCAGAAGGTATACTTCCACTATTTGATGATGCCATAGCACTTCAAAATCCAATTGACCATTACAATTCTATACAAGTACCGTTTGCCATTGTTATTACTTTTTTAATGGCCTTAACGCATTTCTTAAGCTACAAAAACACCGCATCTAAAATCATTTGGAAACGAACTGCCCTTTCAATCCTTTTGTCTTTGGCAATAGCTATAATAGCATCTATCAGTTTAGATTTCTATAGCGAATCTGGAAACAGTGCCGTCTATTTCATCCTTCTTTTTGGTGGAGTTTATGCTGTTATCGCCAATTTAGATTATTGGTTGCGCCTTATGAAAGGGTCATTGAGAGTTGCAGGTTCAAGTATCGCACATATTGGTTTTGGATTGATTATCGTTGGAGCTCTCATCTCCAACTTTAAGAAAGAAATTATTTCGTCTAATACTGTTTTTATTCATGATGAATTTCCAGCCAATGAGAATTTGTTGATTGAATTAGAAGACACCGTAAACATGAGTACCTACATGGTTCAATGGGTAAAAGAGCGTCATGAGGGCAATTACCGCTATTATGATTTAGACTTTCAGCGTTACGATGAAAACAATCAGCTAGTTGAAGAATTTACATTGTATCCTTCCATTTTAAGAAGTGATAAAATGGATATGAATTCATCGGAGCCTTCTACAAAGCATTACCTTAATAAAGACATCTACACTTATGTCTCTTATGCAGATTTAGAGGAGAAAGAGCCTACCGATGATGGCTGGAGCAACAAGTGGGAATTCGAAATTAAGCAAGGTGCTGAAATGGTGCTATACGATGTGTGCATGATTAGACTTGATACAATGGTATATCAGGCAGACATGAACGAAGACGAAACAGACTTGAACAAATTGGCTATGGGCCTTCGTTTAACGCTAACAGACATGGAAGGCAAAGAATACGAAGCTATACCTTTGTATTTGTTGGAGAATAATGTTGAATCGCATATTGATGCAACAGTTGACGAATTGGGAGTTAAAATTCGATTCGAAGGCATAAACACTGAAAACAGCCAAATGATTTTGCATACATGGCAAAATGAAGAAGAGGAAAAACCTTTCATCATTATTCAAGCTATTGTATTCCCTCATATCAATATTTTATGGTTAGGCTGTTTCGTTATGGGACTAGGTACACTGATTGCTTTTGCTCAAAAGTTAAAGAAAGACTAAATCCTAAAACTTGAAGAAACGCCTCTCCCAATTCATTCTATTTAACATCTTTAAATGGAAGATTACCGGAGAGTTTCCAAACCTTAGAAAGTATATCATTATTGTAGCACCACATACCCATTGGTACGATTTTATATTGGGTATTCTTATCAAATACGCTACTGAGTTGCCTTCAAAATATATCGGCAAGGCCTCTTTATTTAAAAAGCCGTTTGGATTTATTTTTAAGGCAATGGGGGGAGTTCCTGTTCAAAGAGACAAACACAACAATTTGGTGGCAAGCACAGTGGATATTTTTAACTCGCATGAAAATTTTATAACGGCACTTGCACCAGAAGGAACACGTACAAAAGTAGACTCATGGAAACACGGATTTTACCATATTGCAAAAGGGGCAAACATTCCTATCGTTAGAGTAATCTTTGATTTTAATAAAAAAGTCGTTTCTATTTTAACTCCGTTTAATCTGACAGAGAATATGGAAAATGATTTGAAAGAATTGCGTTCCGTCTACAAGGATGTCAAAGGTAAGATCCCTAAATACAGCTAAGAGTCTATTTCTTTTTTACGATCCAAATATCTTGTGGAGGAACAACACTGTTTTCTTGTTTTCTGACGATATGCTCAGCAACAATCTGATCTTTAAACAACTGCTCCATAAAACCTTTTGGGTGAAATGCTGAATAAGTTCGGTGCCCTTCTTTAACCTTCCCTCTTACTACCAGTTCATCCTTTTCGTAAGCCGTAATTTCTTCCTCCGTCATCTTTGGCAGAAAATTATCTCCCTGTGTAGTTAAGAACAATATACCATTAGGTTTTAAAACACGCACAAGCTCTTTGTACCAGTCATGATGCATTTGTTCTGACAAGTGAGTGAAAATTGAAATACCATAAATAACATTAAAGAATCCTGTTTCATATGGTAACTTCGCTTCAAGTGAATTTAAATTGAACTCAACATCTTTTAAATACTTTGAACACCACTCAATCGAATTCTTATTGTAATCTGTACCGTAAAAAGAACTTTCGCCACCAATAGCTTTTTGCATATGTCTAACAACTCTTCCTGGACCACATCCCCAATCTAAAACCCTTGCGTTTTCTAAATCTATGTGCCTTTTAAAATGACCTACCAACCATTCAGCAGTCTCTATGCTGTCTAAATAGTATTTCTTGTAATTCAACTGAAAAGACTCGTACATGAGATAATCTGGTGGTAATACAACATCTGGGTAGTCCTTTCTGAACTCAATGTTACTCTGCTTATTTATTTTCTTTTCTAAAAAGAACCTTACGTAGTCCGTAAAATAAATTAAACCTAAAGACCTTAGTATTTTTGAAATATCTCCTCTTTTTACATTCATCAAAACGGGTATTATAAGTAAGCTCTAAAAGTCAAGTAAAAATTCCTTCCAGCAGCAACAATTCCAGAACTATACGGGCGGTACCGTTCGTCCATAATATTTTCAACACCACCCAATATTTGTAGGTAGTGATTCAGCTTGAAAGACATTTTTAAGTTCAACGTGGCCCAAGAAGGCGAGTAGGTCTTTCCTTTGTCATCTGTGAGGTACAAGTATGATTTACTCTGTTCAGAAGGCGCCATTCTATCCGAAGAAATCTCGCCATTGTAAATCACGTTTAAATCTGCCCTAAACCAGCCATGCTTAAAAATCACTCCAACTTGACCAAACAATGGAGAAACGTGTCTTAACCCTTGGCCGTCTGAGGCCTCTCCATAGGTGTAGTTAATATTCGCTTTCGCTTGAAAGTGTTTATTGATATCTCCAAAAACCCCCATTTGCATACCATAAATTGTGGCGTGATCTGCATTTTGCAAAGCAACTACCTGACTGTAATCTCCATCGTAATAAACAGAATCCTGGCCGTAAAACGTTGTTGGTCGCCTAACCATGGCATTGGCTAAATAGCTATAAAATGCCGACACCTCGAAAGAATACTTTGTTGCAAATTTTTGAACCCAACCAATTTCTGTACTGTACAGATATTCGGAGTTTAAATCAGGTCTTGGCACAATGACAGTATAAGGCTCTGGATCGAAAACCTTTGCCATATCATCGATGTTTGGTGCTCTGAAACCTGTAGATAAATGTGTATAAAATCTACTTGATGAAGAAAGGATGTAACTGAAGCCGACCATACCTGTTAAGGCATCACTTTGGTTATTAATTTCAGTGAACGGCAAAGGGTAATAACTCTTATCTAAGGTCGAAGAACTACTTACATACGAATAGCGTAACCCTCCATCTAGAATAAAACGGGTATCAATTTTGTGCTTAACGGTTGCATAAGCCGCAGCCGAACTCCATTTTGAACCATCTGGGTAGCGCGTGCCTGCAGCTACCTCTTCAAAGTTGACTATATTTTTATCCATTGCAGTCGAACCTACTGAATTCAGCAAGCCTTCTACTCCATAAAACACGTCTGTGTTGCTTGATAGTCTCTTATCAAAATCTATATTAACCGAAAAGGCATCAACTGTCTCGCGCCGAGTATTTAAATATAGATCATTAAAACTTCTGCTATTTCTACTTTCTTTAAAAAATTGATATGCGATGTTCCACTTAAAACGTGTAAACATTTTGCTCGGCTTCAAATACTTCATAGACAAGTTAGCCATTGTCCAAACCTGAGGTCCATAATACCATTCAGCATATCTCAGCTTATCGTTTCTATAGCGAATTAATCGATCGTAACGCGGCACATCGGATGTTGTAGAAAAATGCAAACCTAAATCCATCCTAACATAACGATTCGGTTTAAAAACAATTTTCTGCATTAAGTTCAATTGGCTATAACCCGACTCTAGTTGCTCTTTAGGGTTTGGGTTTTGAATCACAGAATCTACTCCTCTCATTGTGGTTTGATATTCTGTTCTGAGATATTCATCTGGCCCATTGCTTCCCATTTTCAAATTGTCAAATTCAGAAAACGAAACACTTGTCGTGAAAGCCCACTTTTCATAACCGAAATTGAAATCCATGTGTCCAGTTAATTCGTTGTTGGCAGAACTATATCTTATGAAAGAGTTAAGGCTTGTAAGACCGGGCTGACCAATAGAAAAATTTGGTGCAAGCGTGTTAAAGGACATCACTCCTCCTAACGCATCGCTTCCGTAGATGGCAGCTCCTGGGCCGAATAACACCTCCGTATTTTGAACGGCATTCGGATCTAATGAAATTACATTCTGAACATTCCCTTCTCGGAAAATAGCGGTGTTCATCCTCACGCCATCTACAACTAAAAGCACCCTCGAAGTGGAAAAACCGCGAATCATAGGGCTACCTCCACCCAACTGACTTTTCTGAATAAATACATTTTGAGAAGCACCCAGTAGATCCGCTGAAGTCTGTGGGTTTTCGAATGTAACCTGTTCTTTTACAACCAATTTCACAAATGTTGGAACATCCTTAATACTCTGTTCCCATTTGTTTACCGTCACAGTGATTTCATCAACACTAATAACACTTTGAGTGAGCAGCACTGAATAATCTATTGCCTTTAAATCTTCAAGCGAGATTTGATAGGTTTGGTAACCGACATGCTGAAAATTCAAAACCGAGTCTTCTGAATCCGCTAAATCCGTAATTGCAGCTCTACCTTTATCATCCGTATACACACCTCCAGCTGTATTGAATATGTAGACATAGTCAATACTACTTTTCGTGTTTACGTCTTTAACTGTAATGATTTGGCTAAACCCTACAGTACAAAGTAAAAGTGCCAAAATCATCCAATAAAATCTCATAAAGTAAATTTTGAGATAAACGTGCAAATATCATACCTCAAGCTATGCGAATATCAAAAAAATCAGAATAAATTTACACGACTATGAAAGCACACGCGTCATTTAAACTTTGCATTGATAATCAAGTAATTGACTTGAAAAATCTAAAAGGATATAACCTTGGAGCTAAATGGCAATTAAGTATACTAAATTTTGTAAGAGACTTTCTAAATGACAACGCTTCAGTAAAGGTCCAAACCTCCGGTTCCACAGGCAAACCGAAGGAGATTGAATTATTGAAATCAAGAATGAGAAACAGCGCTGAAATGACTAGCTCTTTTCTCGATCTAAAAGAAAAAGACAAAGCTCTTTTGTGTCTTTCTGCCGACTACATTGCTGGTAAAATGATGTTAGTTAGGGCTTTAATTTTAGGTCTTGAAATTCATTGTGTAGAACCGGATACTTCGTTTCTTAAAGATATAAATCAACATTTTGCTTTTTCGGCTATGGTACCGATGCAAGCAATGGCAAATATTCAATGGCTTTCCAAAATTGACATGTTAATTATTGGGGGAGGCAGCTTGTCACAAACGGACACAGACACTTTGATAAGAACTAATCATAATGGTCTGTATCAAACATTTGGCATGACGGAGACTATTTCTCATGTGGCGCTTAAACGTATTTCAAATCCATTTTACTCTGCATTAAAAGACATCTCTTTCTTTTTATCAGAAAAGCAAACTCTGGTTATAAATGCACCTTTACTCTTAGATAATCCTATTACAACAAATGATCTTGTAGAACTAAAAAATAACACCTCTTTCAAATGGTTGGGGCGAGCAGACAATATCGTCAATTCGGGTGGTTATAAAATTATTCCAGAAAAAATTGAAGCTGAAATTGGAAAGGTAGTGAACACGTCTTTTTTCGTCTATGGAATTGACGATACACGCTATGGCGAAAAACTTATACTCTTTATCGAAAATGAAAAACATGATTTGAATTCAACACAACTGAAAGGCTTGAATCTAAACAAATTCGAAATACCAAAAGAAATTCACGGATTAAAGGAATTTGCCAGAACTGAAACAGGAAAGGTTCATCGTAAGAAAACAGTTGAGATATTTTTAGCAAACATCTAATTAGAAAATTTCTGTTTACCAAGCTGCCGTCTAATAGCTGCAATTTCTATTTCTATCGCAGTAGATTTGACTCTTTTATAAATACGATCTTTCTCATTGTTCGTTAAGTGCCACGATAATGAAATGTTATCATCTTTGCTCAGTAGTTCTAAAGAATAAATGTCCATTGGAAAGGTCATCCACGATTCAGCTGTTTTTAAGTCTTCGCTGTATTTAAAACCTTGCAAATTTGAAAAACTAGAAATCACACCGCCAATAGGTTTAGTCAGTCCATCTAAACGTGTTTTATTTCTATTGTCTTTTATTTTGACTTCTTGCTCTCGGTTTGCAAGTAGTTTGACCACCACAACTCCCGATGTGTTTTCAGCAATCCACGATTCAAACTCGTCCATAAACCGCAGACCCAAATTGAAACCGTCATTGTCCCTTGCTCCTGCATCAATTAACTCTATTCTTGGTTCTGACGGCAAGCTCACCAAAGGTGTTACATAGGGAAATGTTGCACTCATGCGCAGTGCCGTTGAAAACTGAAGTTTACCTGCAGCCTGCTTGTCGAAGAAGCGCATAAATTCAATCCCATCAATTTCATAACTAGGGTTGTGGTCGTACTTGTTGTAATTTCTAGCTAAGAAAGATATGTCTTGCGGTGAAATCAACATTCTTCTCCCCGCATTAATAATCATTGGCGAAAGAATCAACAAGGGCATTTCGGAATTGTATTCTAAATCACGGTAGTCAATAATGCGTTTGTTCAAAATACTGTCTGTTATTTCTAAAAGTCTATTTTCCCAAGCAAAGCCTCTGTCCATTACATATTTCTCTCCACCATACTTCACTTTTTTTAGTGGAATAAAAAGGTCATTCACGGCTAACGTAAACCCTACTGCATTGAGCATGTCATTGCCTAATCGGTTGTAATAATCGCGCCTATGGACACCCAATTGTAAACCGTTGTTTTCGCGGTATTTTAATTCTCGGTAGTACGCTGAACCCAACATTCCTCCACTTGATCCCGTGATTAAAAACACTTGGTCTAAAAACTCTCCAGACATAGAACTGTCCAAACTTTGCAAAGTAGCCATGGTCCACAATGAAGCCCGAAGGCCACCACCGCTGCAATTCAAAATCACCATTTTGGGTTTAGAAGTCGAGTCCGTAAACTTAGCGCGCCAGTTTTTCAAAGCGCCCAACATTTTCAGTTTATCGTTTTCTAAAATTATGGGATGCGTTAGGCTGTCAATCGTTTCTATGGAATAACTGGCGTTGGTGCTATAATCTAACCCGAATGCTTTGTGAATCCGCTGAAAACTCTCTTGACCAGAATAGTAATTAAACGCAACGAAAAGTGCAATTGACAATGTCAATGTCCATGTTTTGAACCTTGAATACAAAGCACCAATCACCATGATATAAATGGTAAAGATTAATATGATACTCGCGCCTGCTGGAATTTGAAAAATTGGATTCAATACAAAAAGGCTGAGTAAAACCATGAATCCTAAAATGACAACAAAGAATATTGCCGCATTTAAGTGGTGCTTTTGAAGTGTGTCTAGTTTTTGCTTTTCTGTATAATGCGCATGCTCACGCGTAAGTCTGATTTTAAAATAACTTTTTAAATACGTCTTTACCTTTTTACCATCCTCGATAGATGGTTCTTCCAATGATCTATCCTTTCTAATGAGAACCTTAAGTGGTTTATCAAAACCTTCAATATGTAAGGTTTTATTTGTGCTGAAGAAATACGTTAAAGAAATACCAATCGTAAGCATACTGCCGAAATACAATCCCAGAATGGAAAGAACTATTTGAAAAAAGCCTTGACCTTCTCCGCTTAAAGCGGAAACGATAATGACAGAATAGAAAAGATAGAAGGCTATTGGGATGATAGAATTGTTGATAGAGAATGTAAACAAAGGCCTGTTAAGCGTGGCTAGAAATGGAAACCTATAACTGTAAAATATGTAGCTACTGATGTGGAACGCCATTACAAACAATCCCAAAACCAAACCCATTATAAAATAAGACGCTGGCGAAACACTCTGTAAATACTCTGGCGTTTGAAATAAATACTTTACACCAATATTGTCTAAAAACAATCCTGCAACAACACCAAAAAGAATTACCCAGAAAATCAACAACAAGAGGCTTCTTCTCAAATGCAACAACAACAAACGCACAGGAAAAAACCCGATTAAGTTGATGAGTAGCCTCTTTATTTTGTTTAGACTTTTAGCCATTTAAGATATAACGCCAAACTGGGTTAAGTGGTGGGTGATGTGTTTAAAATGAAGTTGCCTCGTTTGTTCTGCATCCAATTTTCCAAAGCTTTCGTGCACTGACCAAAACTTGTCATCTTCCTTTACAGTCTCTTTAAACAAACGTAATTTTTCTATAAATCTTTTCTTTGCTGCTTCCAAATCTTGGCCATCTGGAGCTTGAAAATCCTCAAAGTTTTTAGGCATTGGGCTACCGGGTCGAAAAGGCTTGTCGGTCATCAACCATCTTTGAAATGCAGGAATTTGTTCTTCCGGTGTTTTGATAAAGTATTCCTTGTAACTCATAGACAATTCTAAACCTATGGTTAAGTGCTCCACCATTTCTAGAACATTCATGGTTCCAAATCGAGGTTCTAAATCTGAATTTAATTTTGAAATTAATTCAGGTAACTGAGTGAAATAGGATTCGAAATTATCTTTCATCTATTAAATTATAGGTTGAATTTAGGCGAAAGATATATTAATTGGAAATTATCTTTTTTCTTTTTTTTATGAAACGTAATCCATGTTTTAAAGCAAAAAAAGTGACTGCAATCAAAACAATATAAAATGTCAAGGCCCCAATAACTTGACCTCTCTCATTTCCATTAAGATTTACATTGAACAGTTCAAGTATGTTTTGCATTATCAAATTGAGTTGACCTATTAATGCAATCCCGCAAAAAGATCCAATTAGAATTAGTACAATGCCATATACTTTATTCATTTGACCTATATTTTAGCTTACTGATTTTATTAATCTAAAATAGACATTCAACAACGCGAGTGAATGCCGATTTCTTTATTTTTCACAAGACTTATTAAACGCAAAAAAGCCACCCGAAGGTGGCTTTCAAAATCTATTTCAATCCCTTTTTACAAGTGAATCACTTCATCGTATGCAGCAGCCGTTGCTTCCATAACCGCTTCGCTCAAAGTTGGGTGAGGATGCACAGCTTTTAAGATTTCGTGACCAGTTGTTTCTAGTTTTCTAGCAACAACAGCCTCAGCTATAATCTCAGTTACATTGCTGCCAATCATGTGGCAACCTAACATTTCGCCATACTTAGCATCGTAAATTACTTTTACAAAACCATCTTTATGTCCTGCTGCAGATGCTTTACCAGATGCTGAGAAAGGAAACTTGCCAATTTTCAATTCATAACCTGCTTCTTTAGCTGCAGCTTCTGTATAACCTACAGACGCAATTTCAGGAAAAGTATATGTACATCCCGGAATGTTGTTGTAATCTAGTGGTTCAACATGATGCCCAGCAATTTTCTCTACACATAAAATACCTTCAGCTGAAGCTACGTGCGCCAATGCCTGACCAGGAACAATATCGCCAATGGCGTAATATCCAGGAACATTCGTTTGGTAAAAGTCATTTACTAAAACACGACCTCTGTCCGTTGCAATACCAACGTCTTCAAGACCAATTCCTTCAATATTTGGAGTAATACCTACTGCAGATAAAACGATGTCAGCTTCGATAACCTCTTCGCCTTTTTTCGTTTTCACAGTGACTTTACAACCCGTTCCAGACGTATCAACAGAAGTCACTTCTGCGTTTGTTTTGATGCCAATCTTCGCTTTCTTGAAACTTCTTTCCAATTGCTTAGACACCTCAGTATCTTCAACAGGAACGATATTTGGCATAAATTCTACAATCGTCACTTCGGTGCCCATTGTTGCATAGAAATATGCAAACTCAACACCAATAGCTCCAGAACCAACAACTACCATTTTCTTAGGTTGCTTTGGCAAAGTCATCGCCTCGCGGTACCCAATAATTTTCTTTCCGTCTTGAGGAAGGTTTGGCAATTCTCTTGAGCGTGCTCCAGTTGCAACGATAATGTGATTAGCAGAATATTCTTTTCCGTCCACATCAACTTTTTTGCCTGGCTTTACTTTTCCTGTTCCTTCAAGAACAGTGATTTTATTTTTCTTCATCAAGAAAGCAACACCATTGCTCATGCCTTCGGCAACACCGCGGCTTCTTTTTACAACAGCATTAAAATCTTTATCGTACTCTTTTACATTGATGCCGTAGTCTGCGGCATGATTTATATAATCAAATACTTGTGCACTTTTCAGTAATGCTTTCGTAGGAATACATCCCCAGTTTAAGCATACACCACCAAGGTTTTCTTTTTCTACAACGGCAGTTTTTAATCCCAATTGAGAAGCTCTAATAGCGGTTACATATCCACCTGGGCCACTACCTACAACTATTACGTCAAAATCCATATTGATTCTTATTTTCTAATTCTTGTTCAAAATTTCCGGGTAAACCGAAATAATTTGCGACTGCGAATTTAATGCATAAGAAGTAAAAACAGCACCCTTATTCTGAGTTATCACTTGCTTGAAGTGGATTCAATAAATAGGGGGCCATTAGAAAAAGAGACTCGCTCATTAAAAACTTGATCTTACTACTTCTTGACCTGTATATAGATGTCTGTATTGGCGATGGCAGCGCATCTATTTCTTAGGATTCAACAAATTTCATAGCTCTTTTCATATCAGTGGGTCTGAAACAATTAAGGCGCTATGAAACTGATATTTCTTCATTTCCTTTTTAGCGTACTGCAAATTCTCAAATGTATTTTGCGACATCTGATCTATGTAAATAACAGAATCTGGAACGCATATATCAAGAAGGTATAATTTAGCAATATGACTTTCCGATTCCGAAGCCTCAGGTCGAACACCTCCTGTTAACAGTAATTTGTTCACAATGCCTTTACTGAAAAGATAAAAAACATGGTTAAGTCGTTCTTTAAAAACTGGCGATAGTTCATTCCCAATACTGCTTGCCCCTAGAACAGCGATCACATCTGAATTCTTCTCTGAATAAATAGATGCGTTGGCGTGCACAGAGTATGCAGTGTAACCGAACCATGTGCCTAATGATATAATAGAAATTGCAAAGAGACGCCTAACTCTCTTCACTCTCACTATTTAGATGCAATACATGAAATTTCAACATTTACGTGCTTGGGTAATACCGATACCTCAACCGTTTCTCTTGCGGGAGGATTGGCCTTGAAATACTCTCCGTAAATCTCGTTAATCTCCGTAAAATTGTTCATATCCGACAAAAAGATACTGCATTTCACAATATCCTTCCAGTGCATATCAGCAGCAATTAACACTGCTTCCATATTAGACATGACTTGACGTGTTTCCATTTCAATACTCTCTGTTTTTAACTTACCATCTTTGGGATTGATGGCAATTTGCCCAGACATATATAATGTGCCATTTGATAAAACAGCCTGACTATAAGGGCCAATTGGCGCTGGTGCGTTTTCGGTAATGATAATTTTTTTCATATCAAATTTTCAATATTTCAGCCCTAATAAAAGTTTTACATTCGAGGCTTCTATTTATAGTTATGAAAGTATTAATTCTAGACAATTACGACTCCTTTACCTATAATCTTTTTCATTATTTCAAGGGTTATACACCTAACGTAACTGTTAAAAGAAACAATGAAATTACTCTCGACGAAGTTGACCTCTATTCTCACATTGTAATATCACCAGGTCCAGGTTTACCAAAAGATGCTGGGATCTTAATGAAAGTCTTGCAGCGTTACGCATCTACCAAAATAATTTTAGGCATATGTCTAGGTCTGCAAGCAATTGTAGAACACTTTGGCGGTGAATTGTTCAATCAGAAAATCGTGAAGCATGGGCTTCAAGAAGAAATCGATATTCTAAATTCAAACTCGTACCTTTTCAAAGAAATCGATAATTCAATTCAGGTGGGCCTGTATCATTCTTGGGCAGCAAAAAAAGAAACTCTTCCACAAGAATTAGAAATCACGGCAGAAGGAAAAACTGGCATCATTATGGCGCTTCAGCATAAATCTTTTCTTATTTCAGCACTTCAGTTTCACCCCGAGTCGATACTTACGCCTTCGGGAAAACGAATAATTAAAAATTGGATCGAAGCGTACTAATTGTTGAAATCTCCTATACCGCGCTGTTGATTGTATTTCACATCTTTAAACTGGCTTGCCTTAATACGAATACCGATGTTATAACTCTGTGCAAAACCGAAAGGAACCCATTCAAGAAACAGCTCCCAGCAATGGATATCTCTTTGAATATTGATTCTCGTATAAGTCAAATCTTTTTGTTTCAAATCGTAACCCGTAGCAACAATCAAATGCCAATTTGGTGTGGGGTCCAAGATAAAAGTTGCTCCTATAGAATGAGTTGAAGGTCTCTGTTTGAAATCTGCCAATAAACTTTGATAGTTGTACGACAGGGTCATAGTCCACGGGAAAACGAAATCCAAATACTCATCTAATGTGAAATAATTGGGATCTTCTTCAGTAAGGCCTGTCGCGCTTTTTGTTCCACCTTTTTTTTGCTGAGCCTTCCCCTTTAGTGTTATTCCTGCCGAAAAGTTATTTCGTGTATTCCATAACAGTTTATTGTTATACTCTAATGCCGACCGATTTACGCGCGCCATAGAACTGTCTCTTCCGTAAAAATCAAAACTACCCTGATATGTTAGGTTTAATTTATTCTTAAAAACAGCTGTAGCTGCAGCAACACTTAAGGGAGTCCAAGCAAATTCTGTTTTGTTTAATAAATATGTTGTAGAGAAATTTAGTCGGTCGAGTATCTTGAATTTCTTCTCGCCTGTCGAATCTTTGTCAGTTCTTGCCTTACCTTCAAAAACATTAAGTAAACCGAAAGTTAAGTTTCCATTACTTCCTTGCCCTGGAGTGCCATATAAATACCCTGCATACTTTGAAAAACTGCGTGTTGATCCATTCGTATCGGTCTGAACAGTTTGATAATACCCCCAATTTTCTTTTCCAAAATCTGGGGCGAATCCAAGTTGCACCGAAGGAGTCATCACATGACGGATGGCTTTAATTTTCCCTTTCTTGTAATTAAACATTCCGTAGACCTTGGTGCTCAGGTTTGCTGAGAGGTTAAAATTCTGAACCATGTGAAACCCATTCACAGTATCCGTATCTACAGAATTAGTCGCTTCATTGAAAGTATAGTTCTGTTGGCTTGGGTAAAATCTATTGACGTAACTAAAAGAAGGACTCAACGAAAAGTGATTTAGCACCTTTTCATTTGTACTGATACCAATACTATGTTGTAAGCCATATTCAAGTGATGAAGTCACATCTTGAATGGTATCAAAATCATCTAAACTTCCTGAAAAGCGATTCTCTCCTTGCATGTTGTAAACCACGCCAATGCGCTCATACCAAGATTGATCACCAACTCGGGTCTTTTTTGCAAATGGCATAATCCTGCGCATGTTCAACGAAAGTTTAGGCAGAGATAAATCTAAATCTCCTGACTGCTTGTTCTGTGAATGGTTGGCACCAAGCGTCATAGACCAAGGCGTTCCCAACCAAGATTTATCTAATGTAATAGATGATGACATTGTACTCTGTAGATACTCACCAGGATCTTTTGTATTTAACTGATTGTAATTGAAGGTGGCAAAATTTACTCTTGCATTAAAACGTAAATCTGGTCTTGCCTTTGGATCTTGAGTGTGCGTCCAATCTATCCTAAAATCTTTCGATTCAGAGAACGCGTCATAAGCCTGATAGCTCAGATCGCCAATCTTAGTATGATTGTATCTCAAGCTCACATAACCCTTGTAACCATAGCGTTTCACATAATTGCTTTGGGCTCTTACACCCCATCCGCCTTTAGAATAAATATCTCCTGTCAGTTTAAAATCGTAGTTGTCACTGAGAGACCAATAGTAACCTCCCCCTAAAAGCCCAAAACCTTTCCCGGGGTTAATCTCGTTGCCTGAGTTAAAATCAAAAGTTGGAAAAATAAATCCTGATGCTCTTTTGTCTTGAGTAGGAAAAAAGGCAAACGGCAAAACTAGAGGCGTTGGAATATCTGCGAACTCCAAATACATTGGTCCAGAAACGATTTGCTTCCCTACAATCACTTTAGCGCGCTTCGTTCGTACTCTAAAATGAGGATGACGATGATCGCAAGTTGTAAAGGAAGTTCCTTGGATGAAATACGTGTCCACAGAAGTTCTCTTGACATTTTTCCCAGCTAAAAAGCTCTCACCTTCTCGCGTATATATTTGTTTTATTCGGGCCTTCTGCGTATCAAAATTGTAGACAATTGTATCCGTTTCAAAGACTTTATCTGCTTGCGCGAAAATTGGCTTCTGAACAATTTTTCCCGTTGAATCTGGAATACCGGTGGCACTCACTTCGTTTCTACTCCAATCTATTTCTATAAAACCTGCCTTAAGGTTTATATCACCATATTCGATGTACGCTTCATTGTATAAATAGGCCTTGTTATTAACAAGGTCACCTTTTATTGAGTCGAGTGCATCGTAAGATAATATGTTCTCCAACCACGACTCCTCCTGAGTTTCAATAGTGTCCTTTTCCGCAGTATCGTTGAGAGAAACCCATGTTTTGGAATAATTATTGAGATGAGAAATACCAGATGCGTGCAGTGAGGAAATTGCGCATGAAATAATTATCGAAAAAATCGTTAATAAATTGTATGTAAGACCTTTATTTACGCGCAACTCGAATTGCTATTTTTGTAGATTATCGCGGTAAAACTAAGCAAAAATCAAACCAGAAGTTTGCAATAGAAAAATCGCAATTGAATTGTTTTTAAACGGAGGCATACATTAATTATTACCATGCATAAAAACACGAGAATCATAGTATTGACATGTATTCTGGGATTCCTTCTCCCTTCACTTGCGTATATACCAGCTAAAAAATCTGATGGCAAAGTCAGAAAAGTGGTTATAGATGCTGGCCATGGCGGTAAAGACCCTGGTAACTTAGGGACGGGTCGTTACAAAAAAAGAGAGAAAAATATAGCACTAGATGTGGCGCTATTGGTCGGAGAGTATATTGAAAAGTATGTTCCGGATGTAGAAGTTGTGTACACCCGAAAAACAGATAAATGGGTAGAATTACACGAAAGAACAACTTTCGCTAACAGCCAAGAAGCCGATCTGTTTATATCTATTCACTGCGATGCGTTTACAAATTCGCAGGCATATGGGTGCGCTTCTATTGTGCAAGGAATGAATCACAACGATGAAAACATGCGTGTGGCCCAGGCTGAAAACTCAGTAATTCTACTAGAAGATAATTACGAAGAGAAGTACGAAGGTTTCGATCCGAGTAAACCAGAGACATACATCATGTTTACCATGCAACAAAATGCGTACTTCGAGCAGAGTATTTCTTTGGCCAATAAAGTTCAAAATCAATTCAAAACTCGTGTTAGTCGCAAAGATCGCGGTGTTAAGCAACAACCTCTGTATGTTACAAGCCGCACAGCAATGCCGGCAATTCTTATCGAGCTAGGGTTCTTGACTAACAAAAAAGAAGAAGACTTTTTAAATTCTCAAAACGGAAAAGAATTAATGGCTTCCGCCATTTATCGTTCGTTTAAAGAGTACAAGGCGGAGCGAGAAACTCAGGTCTTAGTGAACAGTCAACCGGTTCCAGAATCTGTAATTGCAGAGCACTTAGATGAAAAACAGGAGAAACCAAAACCCATACAACTTGAGGAAAATCGGCCAGCAGAGGCAATTGCTGTAGAAACTATTTCTGTTTCAACCAGCACTGCTCCTGTCTATAAAGTTCAAATTGCGACCGGAACCAAAAAACTAGAACTCCTTCCGCAAAACTTCAATGGTTTAAAAGATATAGAAGTGTATGAGGAATACAAACTTTACAAGTACACTTTCGGCTCATTTGAAACTGTTGATGACGCGAAAATTGCATTAAGCGAAGCCAAACAAAAAGGATATTCAGATGCATTTTTAATTGCCTTTTATCAAGACAAAAAAATTTCAATTAAAGAAGCACAGCGTTTAAATCCTTAATGTGTTATTTTGTGAATTAACTAATTACTCTCAAATTGAAAATATCAAGAGAATTTAAAGTTGGAAGTTTTATGATAGTGGCAGCGGCCCTATTGTATTGGGGAGCTAATTTCCTTAAAGGAAATGATATCTTTTCTGACAACCGTACCTATTATGCAGTTTACGAAAACATTGAGGGTTTATCAGTAAACAAAGCCGTTCAAATCAATGGTTTGAAAATTGGTCAGATCAAGGAAATAGATTTCCACCCAGATAATTCTGGCCGTATTTTGGTTGTTTTTGAGGTTAAATCTGATTATCCAATCCCTTCAAATTCTGTAGCCAATATTCATAGCGTTAGCCTTTTAGGCGATAATGTCATTGCGCTTGAGCTTGGAAGTTCCATCGACATGGCTTTAAATGGTGATACCCTAGCTAGCGGTGCGGATGGTAACCTTAGTGATGCTATGTATGAGCAAATTGCACCCTTAAAAGCTAAAGCTGAACATTTATTGAATACACTTGACACAGCGGTTAGGCAGGTAACTGGCTTTTTAAACGACAATACACGACAAGATTTCATTAAAACTTTTGAAAGTTTAAGAGCAACTTTTGAAAATTTAGAGCGTGCAACGTATGACATAGATCTAATTATCGAAAGCAACACCGATAGCATCAATAAAATGGTCGGCAACTTTACAGCTATTAGTCAAACGCTTAAAGATAACGGAGAAAATCTTGACAATATTCTCACTAACTTTTCTGAAATCTCCGACACTCTTGCAAAAGCCGATTTGCATGAAACTCTTGTTAGTTTGAACGATGTAGTGTCTCGCACAGATACAATCATGAGTAAAATAGACCGCGGTGAGGGCTCAATTGGTAAACTCATCAACGACCCTGGTCTTTATGAAAATTTAGAAGAAGCTTCCAACAGCTTAAATAGATTAATTCTAGACATTAAGTATAACCCAAACAAATACGTCCAAGTGTCTGTCTTTGGTTCAAAAGAGCAATTGTCTGAAGAGGATATAGACAAACTTGAGCAAAAGCGCAAAGAGCAACAAGCCGAAATGGAAAAGAAAATGGGCGAAGAGGATGAGGCTTTTGAAGAAGACGAGAATAAAAAGAAAAAGAAGAACAAAAATAAATAGTCGCTTTTATGGAGTGGATAAGTAGCATTGCTTTTGTAACCGTGCTCATAGGAGCTGGGTATACTTTCTATAAAAGCACCAGTAAAATCAGGCGAAATATTTTAGTAGGAAAAGACATCGACCGACAGGATAACAAATCTTTACGTTGGAAGACGATGTGGAAAGTGGCTTTTGGGCAATCAAAAATGCAAGCCCGACCTATCCCCGCCTTTTTGCACCTCATCGTATACGTTGGTTTTATTCTAATTAACATAGAAGTCTTAGAAATTGTAATTGATGGAATATTCGGTACACACCGTGTATTTGCAGAATATTTAGGTTCATTTTACAATGTTGTCATTGGCTTTTTTGAAATTCTTGCTGTTTTAGTGATCGTTGCCTGTATTGTGTTTTGGTACAGAAGAAATGTTATGCGTCTAGAGCGTTTTCAAAAACCTGAAATGAAAGGCTGGGCGTTTAAAGACGCAAATAATATATTGTACATAGAAATTACGTTGATGTGTGCATTACTCATCATGAATTCAGTTGAGGCGAATTTTTCTGGCGGCAACGGATTTGTAATCAGTAATATATTGGCACCTCTATTTAGCGGAATGGAGCCACCAACGTTACACTTCTTGGAGCGCTTTTTTTGGTGGCTTCACATCCTTGGAATTTTAGCATTCCTAAACTACTTGCCATACAGCAAGCACTTTCATATCATATTAGCCTTTCCAAATACATGGTACAGTAACCTCAATGCTAAAGGGCGTTTTGACAACATGCAAAGCGTAACAGACGAAGTTAAAATGATGATGGATCCAAATGTTGATCCTTTTGCTGCTCCGCCAGAAGGCGCAGAAATGAAAGAACCAGAACGCTTTGGCGCGAAAGATGTGAACGATTTGAACTGGGTGAACGTAATGAATGCCTACACCTGTACAGAATGCGGACGTTGTACAGATATGTGTCCGGCAAACAAAACAGGAAAACTTCTGTCCCCGCGCAAAATCATGATGGATACACGCGATCGTGCGGAAGAGATTGGCGCAAATATTGACAAGAACGGAGCGTTTAAAGACGATGGTAAATTCCTATTGGATACTTATATTTCTAGGGAGGAGCTTTGGGCGTGTACATCCTGCAACGCCTGTACAGAAGCTTGCCCCGTAAACATAGATCCACTTTCTATTATTATGCAAATGCGCCAGTATTTGGTTATGGAAGAGAGTGCAGCTCCACAGGAGTTGAATATTATGATGACCAATGTTGAAAATAATGGTGCGCCTTGGCAGTTTAATCAGATGGATCGTTTGAACTGGAAAGACGAATTGTAACATAATAATTTCATGCAGCATTCTTATAACTTAGAAGACAAACTCGTTGATTTAAGCGAAGACGGTCAAGCCATCAGTCCTGGCTTACCAGATAGTGTCAAGAACTTTATGATTGACTTAGACGGTACTGTTTGCGATGACGTTCCTAACGAAGAACCTGAGCGAATGGCAACTTGCGATGTATATGAAGACGCTTTGGAGATTATTAATAAGTGGTTTGAAGAAGGCAACATTATTACTTTTTTCACTTCAAGAACTGAGGAGCACAGGCCAGTGACTGAAAAATGGTTAGATGAAAAAGGGTTTAACTACCATGGCATACTTTTCGGAAAACCGAGAGGTGGAAATTACCATTGGATTGACAATCACATTGTAAGAGCAACACGTTTTAAAGGTCAATTTACCGATTTGGAAGAACGCAACGTGAAAATTCAAGTTTTTAAAAAGTGAAAATCCTAACGTCTATATTTATTTTGACTATGCTCTTTGCTTGTACGAAAGAAGATAGCATTCATATTCCATTGCACACGAGTAGCTATTCATGGCTGATGGAAAACAAAATACATTATTATGCCAATTCCAGTGGAGATACTCTTAACACCCTATCTATTACTGAAACTCAAACGCAGGAATCTGAAGGTATAAGCATGAACCTTCCCGAAGGCACAACTGGCGAGCGTTATTTACAAACAATTAAGATTGATACATTATTTGAATATTCTACAACTTTGATAGCATCAATGAATAATGGTGTTAGAAGAGATCATGCTTTTATTTATGGCAATACAATGGAGTTAGCCGGAGAAGCCGAGCCTGACTATTTCATGCTAGCCAAATACACCGACACCATTTCTATAAACGGAATGTCCTACATTGATGTTTACAGCCATATAAATGCAAGTGGAACGCATGGAATTATAGTAAATGTAAACAATGGATTGGCTGCATTTATTTTTGAAACAGACACATTTAACTTAGTGAATTAGAAAGACAATGAGCGAGATGATAAAAGTGCCTACAATGGCAGAATTTTTAGCGCAAGGCACGCAACCAGAGGTTTTATTCTGGGTAGGCTGTTCTGGGAGTTTTGACGAACGCGCAAAAAAAATCACAAAGGCTTTTGTTAGAATACTGAACAATGCAAAAGTTGAATTTGCAGTGTTGGGAACAGAAGAAGGATGCACAGGAGATCCTGCAAAAAGAGCAGGAAATGAAATGGTTTTTCAGATGCAGGCGATGATGAACATTCAAATATTGGATGGCTACGAAATAAAGAAGATTGTTACCGCTTGTCCGCACTGTTTTAATACCCTCAAAAACGAATACCCCTCATTAGGTGGAAATTATGAAGTAGTTCATCATACGCAATTTATTAACGGTCTTCTCAAAGAAGGTCGATTAACAATTGAAGGCGGTTCATTTAAAGGAAAGAAAATCACATTTCATGACCCTTGCTATCTAGGGCGTGGCAATGATGTTTACGAAGCTCCACGCGATTTAATTCAAAAATTAGATGGCGAATTAGTTGAGATGAAACGCTGTCGATCAAAAGGTCTATGCTGCGGTGCAGGTGGCGCACAAATGTTTAAAGAGCCTGAAAAAGGAAACAAAGACATAAACATAGAGCGAACAGAAGAAGCTTTAAAAACATCTCCAAATATTATCGCGACAGGCTGCCCGTTTTGTAATACCATGTTAACGGATGGTGTAAAGAACAAAGAGAAAGAGGCTGAGGTTGAAGTATTAGATATTGCTGAGTTGATTGCTCAAGCACAAGAATTATAAAATGTACGTACCCTACGATGAATTGCCTGACAATTCAAAAATCTGGATTTACCAAAGTGAAAGAAGATTAACAGATGAAGAGATTATTAAAATTTCAGGATTACTTCATACATATACGGAGTCTTGGCAAGCACATGGAGCAGATCTAAAAGCATCGTACAGAGTTATGTACAACCACTTTGTAATTTTGGCTGTAAACGAAGATGCAAATGCAGCAACCGGTTGTTCTATTGACGATTCTGTAAGAGCCATCAAGTCTATTCAACAGCACATTGAAACGAACTTGTTAGACCGTTTGAGTATTACCTTCAAAGACAAGGACGGAGGCGTTAAGATTGTTTCTAAGAAAGTATTTAGAGAAATGATTGAAACGGGTGATATCAGCGAGAATACCATTGTATTCAACAATATGATTACCAAGTTGGGTGAATATGAAAAATACTGGGAAGTACCGATGCATCAAAGTTGGCATGCAAATGTGTTTGCCAAAAAGTAATGCTGCAGGTTAATCAACTTTCTTTTTCTTACCCGAATGAATCAAAGACCGTTTTAGGCTCCATGGACTTTGAATTAAATTCGGGAAAAATATTAGCCATTGTCGGCCCAAGCGGCTGTGGTAAAACAACCTTACTCAAACTTATTTATGGCCTTCTAGCCCCGTCTAAGGGCCACGTGCAATGGAATTCAGAAACCATCCCTAATCCAAAGGATATTTTAGTGCCTGGCTTCAAGAAAATGAAACTTGTTGAGCAAGATTTTAATTTGATGCCCTACATTAAAGTGTATGAAAATATGCAGCAGCATATTTTACATTTATCAGACGAAGAACGTGCGCCCATTCTAAAATACTGGCTTGATTTCTTAAACATACAACACATTGAAACCAAAAAGGCAAAAGATTTAAGTGGTGGTCAAATGCAACGTGTTGCCATTGCGAAAGCCTTTATCGCTAATGCCGAGTTACTGCTGTTGGATGAACCTTTTAGTAATCTCGATACCGTTACAAAATCGTATTTGGTAAGCGATATTAAGAAGTTAATCAAGGCTCAAAATGCAACTGCGATAGTTGTGGTGCATCATCCAAAAGACGCTTTGGAAATAGCCGATGAAATATTGGTACTTGATAATGGTCAAATAGCGCAGCACGACACTCCATTAAAAGTCTATGAAAATCCAACTTCGAAAACTGTTGCCTCACTTTTTGGTCTTACCAATTTCTTTACACCAAACGAGGCTGAGGATATACTCAATCTAGATTTTAATACTCTTACGAAAGTTGAAAATGAAAGCTTTATCAGACCACACAAATTATCCTCTGTTGATATTAAATCGAATTTTGAAATTATAGGCGAACTCTTTTTAGGTTACTCAACTATTCAAAAAATTAAAACACAGGATAAGACAGTTTGGATTACGAAAACCTAATCCTTTCTGTTCATTAAATAGTAAATAAAATTTACCGAGAATTGCCCTGCATTTGGTGCAAATGTAAATACCGTTTGATCTTCATTGGCGCTAATATTCTCGCTCATAGGACCTTCCCAAAGTAGTTCTAATCCCCAATTCTGCGTTTCAAAACCAACACCAACATTATAGGTCCAATAGTTTTGTCTTTCAAATTGCACAGCAAAATCGAACCTACCTGTTTCAACAAAAGTGGTATTCAAATAATCTACAACCGCAGAGCTTCTATTGATATCAATGGCGTAAACCACTCCTCCTATTAATCTGAACTTAGAAAGATTTACGGTCAATTGAATTGGAATGTCAATGCGTCTATTATGTTCATCTATATATCTATTGAAGTTTGTAGCGTATTCGAGCTCTTCTACTTGCCCGCCCAAGTTAGTGTATTGCAGCTCCAACATCGCACTTACTGGAATGGCCGGGACATCTATTTTGATACTGCCCCAATATTGTATGAAACTACCGAGCCAATCTTCTTAACAGTTACTGCCGTATTTGTTGCATCGTTTCTGTACCCCAGGTCATCATCAAAGCTATAACGACTTGTTTCTATTCCACCCTTAATGCCAATATAAAAGTTTTGGGCAGATGCCATTACTGTAAATCAAACGAACAGAAAAATGAGACGCTTTTTCATTGCATATGTAAAATAGAAGTTCTTAGCAATTAACGCAAAGCTTTATCAGAATGAGCGAATGGTTAAAATAAAAAAGCTCCCACTTTCGTGGGAGCTTTATAAATAAGAATTGTCCAGATTATTATTTTACTTTATCAACTATCGCCTTAAATGCATCAGGGTGATTCATTGCCAAATCGGCTAAAACCTTACGGTTAATTTCGATGTTGTTCGAATGAACTTTTCCCATGAATACACTGTACGACATTCCATGCTCGCGAGCACCTGCATTGATACGAGTAATCCAAAGAGATCTGAAGTTACGTTTTTTAACTTTTCTGTCTCTGTATGCGTAAACGAGCCCTTTTTCAACTGCGTTTTTCGCTACTGTCCAAACGTTTTTTCTTCTTCCGAAATAGCCTTTGGCTAATTTCATCATCTTTTTACGTCTGGCTCTTTTTGCTACACTATTTACACTTCTAGGCATAATTACTATTTTTTTGAACTAAGGCGTCCGTATTAAACGGATCTTTGGGGCCCAATTCAGGGTTAAAATATTATTGTTTAATAAACCAAGTTAGATGCAAAGTTGCTTTTTAATGCTCTTTTCATCTGCCACGTCTACCAAGGTAGCGTGAGTTAAGTTACGCTTTTGTTTAGTCGTTTTCTTTGTTAAAATGTGCGACTTAAACGCGTGCTTTCTTTTAATCTTTCCAGTGCCGGTTAACTTGAACCTCTTTTTTGCACTAGCCTTTGTCTTCATTTTTGGCATCTCTCTGCTAATTTATATGGACTCTTCTTATTTTCCTTTCTTCTTCGGAGCAATCCAAAGGGTCATTCTCTTACCCTCTAGTCTAGGCAGCTGCTCTACTTTTCCGTATTCCTCTAAATCTTGAGCCAAACGTAAAAGTAAAATTTGCCCTTGTTCCTTAAAAATAATTGTACGTCCCTTAAAGAATACAAAAGCCTTAAGCTTAGCGCCTTCTTCTAGGAACTTTTGAGCATGCTTCATCTTGAACTCATAATCGTGATCTGAAGTATTAGGACCGAACCTAATTTCTTTTACAACAACTTTTTGAGTATTTTGAGCAAGCTCTTTTCTTTTCTTCTTTTGGTCGTATAAGAACTTCTTATAATCTATAATCTTCGCAACCGGTGGAACTGCCTTTGGAGAAATTTCTACCAAATCTAATTCCTGCTCCTCAGCCATTCTTAAGGCTTCACGTGTAGGGTATACACCTACTTCAACATTATCACCAACAACTCTCAATTCTGGAGCAGTTATTAATCTGTTAATCTTATGTGCAGCCTCTGTTATTCTTCTAATGGGTTGCGGTTTGCGTCTTCTTATTGCCAAATTATTTCTTAATTAAAATTCTTCTAATGTTTCTTTTACTTCTCGGTTAACAAGCTGCGCAAAATCTTCAATGCTCATTGAGCCTTTATCTCCTGCTCCGTGCTTTCTAACCGAAACTGTTCTATTTTCTACTTCTTGTTCGCCCACAATTAACATGAACGGTATTTTGCTCATTTCTGCGTCACGAATCTTCCTTCCGGCTTTTTCATTCCGCCCGTCAACGAGGGCGCGAATATCGTAATTTTCAAGCAATTGCGAAACCTCTTCTGCATATCCCAAATGTTTCTCCGAAATTGGTAGAATAATCACCTGATCTGGAGTTAACCAAAGTGGAAAATTACCTCCACTATGCTCGAGCAAAACAGCGATAAACCTTTCCATAGACCCAAACGGAGCGCGGTGTATCATCACCGGACGGTGCATTTGGTTGTCGCTTCCTTTGTACTCTAATTCAAAACGTTCTGGTAAATTATAGTCAACTTGAATTGTTCCCAATTGCCAGCTTCTGCCCAAAGCATCCTTCACCATGAAGTCTAATTTCGGGCCATAAAATGCTGCTTCTCCGTATTCGACAATAGTTTTTAAGTCTTTTTCGTCTGCCGCTTGAATAATTGCACTTTCTGCCTTTTCCCAATTTTCATCAGAACCAATATACTTCTCACGGTCCTGTTTATCACGTAAAGAAACTTGAGCCGTAAAGTCTTGAAAATCTAATGTTTTGAAGATGTAAAGAACGAGGTCAATTACCTTTTTAAATTCGTCTAACAATTGGTCTGCAGTACAGAATAAATGTGCATCATCTTGCGTAAATCCTCGTACTCGAGTCAAGCCATGTAATTCACCACTTTGTTCATAGCGATAAACGGTGCCAAACTCAGCAAAGCGAATAGGTAAATCTTTGTAAGATCGTGGCTTTGTTTTATACAATTCACAGTGATGCGGGCAGTTCATCGGTTTTAGCAAGAACTCTTCTCCTTCATCTGGCGTATTAATCGGTTGAAAAGAATCTTTACCGTATTTGGCATAGTGACCAGAGCATACGTACAACTCTTTGTTTCCAATATGTGGAGTAATTACTTGATCGTAGCCAGCTTTCTTTTGTGCTTTCTTCAAGAAGTTCTCAAGTCTTTCACGCAAAGCGGCACCTTTTGGCAACCACATCGGCAGACCTTGACCAACTTTTTGAGAAAATGTAAAAAGCTCTAACTCCTTACCCAACTTTCTATGATCGCGCTTTTTTGCCTCTTCAAGCAATTCTAAATACTCTGTAAGCATGCTCGCCTTTGGAAAAGAAATACCGTATACACGAGTAAGCTGTGGATTATTTTCATTTCCACGCCAATATGCTCCCGCAACGCTCATAACCTTCATGGCCTTAATTACGCCCGTATTCGGGATGTGACCACCACGACATAAATCTGTAAAGTCAGCATGGTCGCAAAAAGAAATCGTGCCGTCTTCTAGGTTTTCTATCATTTCCGTTTTAAACGGATTGTCTTTATAATAGGCCAAAGCATCAGCTTTGGTTACCATGCGCATTTTAAACTCATACTTTTGACGCGCATTTTCGATAAATTTCTTTTCTATTTGTGCAAATTCTTTTTCAGAAATATTTACATCTCCAAAATCTACATCATAGTAAAAGCCTTTTTCTATGGCAGGTCCGAGAGTAAGTTTTGCATCTGGATGAAACTGTAAAATTGTTTGTGCCAAAACGTGGGCAGAAGAATGCCAAAACGCCTCTTTCCCTTCTGCATTGTCCCAAGTATACAAAACAAGGTCTCCATCTGTTGTTAAAGGTGCAGTTGGCTCTACCGTCTTACCATTGTAAGAAGCTGATAAAACATTACGCGCTAAACCGTGACTAATACTCTTAGCCACATCCATAGCTGAAAAACCACTTTCGTAGTCTCTGCTTGAACCGTCTGGAAGGGATACCTTGATCATAATTACATACTTAAATAAGGGCCACAAATTTAATTGGATAATGTGATTACACCACATAAAAAATGCACCATTAAATTGGTGCTAAATATTATCTTTGGAGGCTTAAAATCTGAAAGTAAATAAACATGAAGTTTTTCATCGACACAGCCAATCTAGATCAAATTAAAGAAGCTCAAGACATGGGTATTCTTGACGGTGTAACAACCAACCCTAGCCTTATGGCGAAAGAAGGTATTACAGGCCAAGAAAATATTTTAAACCACTACAGAGCAATTTGCGAAATTGTTGGTGGTGACGTAAGTGCCGAGGTTATTTCTACCGACTTTGAAGGAATGGTTAAAGAAGGTGAAGCCCTTGCTGCCATGAACCCTAAGATTGTGGTTAAGATTCCTATGATTGCGGAAGGCGTAAAAGCCATTAAATATTTCTCAAGCAAAGGCATTAAAACAAACTGTACCTTAATCTTTTCCGCTGGTCAAGCCTTATTAGCAGCTAAAGCTGGAGCGACTTATGTCTCTCCATTCATTGGACGTTTGGACGACATCTCAACAAACGGTCTTCAATTGATTGAGCAGATCCGTTTGATTTTTGACAACTACGGATACAACACAGAAATACTTGCAGCATCTGTTCGTCATGCTATGCATATTATTGAATGTGCTGAAATTGGCGCTGATGTTATGACAGGACCTTTGAGTGCTATCAAGCAATTGTTAAAGCACCCATTGACAGATTCTGGTTTAGCAACATTCTTAGCAGATCACGCTAAAGGAAACGACTAAACACAAAAATATATTTTGACAGAAAGCCTCGAGAAATCGGGGCTTTTCTATTTTTGAAACAATCGAAAAAATCTAAAGCTATGGGCTACTACGTTAAAATACATCCAGACAATCCTCAAATGGTAAAGATTGAAGAAGCTGCCAAAATAATGGAGAAAGGTGGATTGGTGGTTTTCCCAACAGATACGATTTATGCTATTGGCGCAAGTTCTAAAAGCAGCAAAGGCCTTGATGCCTTAGCCAAATTCAAAGGTGTGAAACTGGAAAAATCTAAGTTTAGTTTCTTGTTTTTCGACCTCAGCCATTTAAGCGAATACACCAAGAATTTCGATACGCATGTTTACAAGCTTCTTAAACGAAACTTACCTGGCCCGTATACTTTCGTCATGGAAGCAAACAGTACAATCCGTAAGATTTTTAAAAGCAAGAAGAAAGAAATAGGTATTCGCGTGCCAGATAACAACATACCACGTGAATTGGTAAAAGCGCTTGGCCATCCTATTGCCGCCACATCTTTGCATCATGAAGATGAGATTATAGAGTACCCTACAGATGCCGAACTTATCTATGAGGATTACAAGCACATTGCCGAATGTGTTATTGATGGTGGTGGTGGTGGTAATATCGCTTCCACTGTCGTGGAATTAACTTCAGGTGACCCAGAATTGATAAGAGCCGGAAAAGGAAGTTTCGAGGAACTTTAAAACTTGTACTGCAATTGCTCTAAAAAGGCTTTATCAAAACCAGGTAAATAGAAATATGCATTACCTACTTGCTGGGCTTCTTGCAATTTAGGGTGCTGATCCAAACCACGGTACAAACCCATAAACCCAACCATTGGAATAGTACCACCTTCATCTAAAAACGCATCAATTTTCTGAGGATACTCTGGATACCGATCTACTTTAGACATATACCTAACAATTACTTTTTCTTCCGAATAAAACATCAATTGCCAATGCAATAAATAACCGCTGCTTATGGCGTATTTTTCATTGTTCACCTCTAGGAATCGTGCTAGTTTTTTTATCTCTGAACGTTGATTTACTTTCTCGTTAAATTTCTGAAAACAATAATCTCTAAATTCAAATGATCCAATCAGACCAAGTGTTATGAGCCCAAAAAGAATACCATTTACAACTGTTGACTTTTTTTCAAGAAACTGAGAGAGAATTACCGCCATAGCGACAAACAAAAAGAATGCAGCAGGTAACAGATACCTTGGATTTTCCTTTAGCATTATTCCGGCTATGCCCAATGAGAAAATAAGGCTCATCCCCGCCATAAACTGAAGCTTGTCTTTTTTATATTGTAATACACCATAAATAGCCAAAGCAATAAAAAGAATCACGCTCACTCCGGCCAACACTTTTGTCGCAGGGGGCACATCGTATAAAACATCTAAATAATACCACCCACTAAAAGTGTGATACAGCCAATTGGTGAGATCTCCAATGTTTTCGAGTTTAATTCCGCCAAACGATTTTGATGGTGTGTACCAATCTGAAACTGTGAGCGTACTTTTTATCGCATAAGAAATAAACCCTGCGCTCACAATAGAGGCAAACAACCCGTTAAAACTTTTGTCTTTTACAAAATAATAAACAACAAATGGTAATAAACCCGATAGCCAAAGAGGCTGAGCCAACCAAACCAAACCCAAAATGGCGCCCACAATAAGACCTGTAACAATATTTGGTTGCTTCTCTTTCCATTTAACAAGAACCAACCAAAGCAATAGCATTGACAAAAAGAATGCACTCTCGTAACCTCCTCGGGCTTTGGTAGCCCATATTATCCAAACAGGGAAAACGCCCATAAAAACAGAGAGTAAAAGCGAAAATAAAAAGTTCTTAGATGAATGGAGAGTAATGCGATACAGAAAGAATACTCCTAAGGTGAATAAACTTAACATTCCTAAATTGAGTGCAAAGTCTGTTGGTCCCATTACCCAATAATAAGGAGTGGCAGCTATTACTTCAATAAAGCAAAAACCATATTCTTGACCGTAAAAGAAAAAAGGCACATCTGTTCCTTCAGAAAAATGCTTGACCATTAACCCAACAACAGCCTCATCACCGTCTAAAATGTAATTATCGCTATTCAAGTATGGAAGCCTGAATAATGTAAAAAGCACCAACAAAATAGGTATAAGGATAAATTCTTTTTTACCTGTAAAGAGGGTTATAAGAGGTGTTTTTTGAGGAGATTCGGGTTGAGTCTTTTTCTTCATAGTTGTGTTTAGCGGTTGTACAATTCGCGCCACTAAACAAACTAATTTACTTGAACCATCCAATTGAATTTATCTTCAATCTCACCCATTCTGATTTCGGTAAGACCGGCTTTAATTTGCATTCCTTTTCCATCTTCTGGAGTTGGAATAGTGAAATCTTCACCATGAAAACCAATTCTATTAATAGGACTCACTACGGCCGCGGTACCAACACCAAACGCTTCTTTCAACGTTCCATCTTTTGCGTGCTCAACAATTTCTTCCACGGAAATTGGGCGTTCTTCAACATTCCAACCCCAAGATTTTGTCAATTCCACAATCGAGTTTCTAGTGATTCCGGCTAAAATCCTATCAGTTAATGGAGGCGTTACTAAAGTATCGCCAAGTACTAACATTAAATTCATCGTACCACTTTCCTCAATGTACTTATGCTCTTTGTGATCTGTCCAAATTACTTGGTTGTAACCTTCTTTTATAGCTTGAGCAGTAGGATAGAAGGCTCCACCGTAATTTCCAGCAGCTTTTGTAAAACCGATTCCGCCAGTAGCTGCACGCGCATATTCTGTTTCAATTTTTACACCAACTGCTCCGGCATAATATGGTCCAACAGGAGAACACAAAACACAAAATGTATATTCCTCACTCGGACGAGCTGCTATAAACTCTGATGACGAATATAAAAATGGGCGAATGTATAATGAATGGTCTGGGCTATCAGGAACCCAGTTCTTATCTAATTCAATTAATTCTAAAAGGCCATCCATAAAAACCTCTTCAGGAATGGCAGGCATTAAAAGCCTTTCTCCTGAGCGATTCAAACGCTTCCAGTTTTCTTCTGGTCTAAAAATGGAAACTTCGCCTTTACTATTTTTGTACGCTTTTAAGCCTTCGAAAGCCGATTGACCGTAGTGCAGGGCGTGCAATGAATAGTTCATTGGGACTGCACCATAAGGTTTTATTTCTGGTTCTTGCCATTTGCCATCCTTAAACACGCAAACCAACATATGATCAGAGAAATTTGTACCAAAAACAAGGTTGCTAAAATCTACTGAATCAATACGTGACTTGGGAGTTTTTGAAATCTTCATAGCTTATTTTTAAGTGCTGCAAAAATAAAATAAAAAGCCCTTTCTTTTTTACTCGCATCAAGATGAAATTGAAATACAGCATTGGTTATATTTGTAACTTAAAATTTAAAGAAAAAATGAAAAAAATTGCTCTTTTAGCGCTAGTTGGAATGTCTGCATTGGCATGCAACTCAGAAGGAAATAATGAAGCCAATATCATTGAAAATGAAAGTGATGTTGTCGAAGTAGCAGAAGTAGAAGTTCTGAATTATTTTGGTGAAGAAATCACTCCAGATGATGCCATGGCTGCATCAGATTTAGCTGCTGCCTTAGAAGGTAAGGATTCTTTAAATGTAAAAGTTGAAGGTATAATAAATGCGTGTTGCCAAACAAAAGGTTGCTGGATGGACGTGGATCTTGGCAATGGTGAAAGCATGATTGTAAAATTTAAAGATTACGGTTTCTTTGTGCCAAAAAATTCATCAGGTTCTACTGCAGTGCTAGAAGGTGTCGCAAAAGTTGAAACACAATCTGTAGAGTGGTTAAAACACAAAGCTGAAGATGCAGGAAAAACTCAAGAAGAGATTGACGCTATAACTGAGTCTGAAGTTAAAGTTAGCTTTATGGCAGATGGCGTTATTATAAAAGGTGAATTACAACCAGAGATTGAAGAGGAACTCATCGAAGTAATGGACGAGGCTGCGAAAGAAGCGTCAGTTGAAGAATAATCGAAAATGAAAATTATTTTCAAAATAATATTAGGATGTCTATTATCGACATCCTTTTTTGTTTCCTGCAATCAGGAAGCAGAAAAAACAGAGGTCAAACCTATTAATAAAAAGAAGGTGGTGAAAAAAGTTTGGAAACAAGAAGAGATGGAGTCTTCCGAACTCGCTGTTTTAATGCGTGACATGTGGGATAGTTCTATGGTCCGCAAAAAGCAAATCATAAGCGGTGAAAATGTAAATGCCTACGCGGATTTATTTAACGAATTACATACTGCTGAAGCTACTAAAGTAAAAGATAATGTTGAGTTGTTCAACAGCTTTGCTGATGTGTTTCAAGAGAATATGACACAAGTTGATGCGGCTGCACCTGGCCCACCGCAGCGAGAAGCATTCAATAATTTAGTGAGCACTTGCGTTAGCTGCCATCAGAACTACTGCCAAGGACCAATACCAAAGATTAAGAAGCTTTATATACAAGATGAATCGAGTCATTAAAGATACTGCAGACGGAAGTAGAACTATTTTTGTTGAAGCCTTAGATGAACACTACCACTCTATTCACGGTGCCTTAGCAGAAAGTCGCCATGTGTTTATTCAGTCCGGATTGGATACCATAAAGAATAAGAACATCTCTATTCTTGAGATTGGCTTTGGTACAGGTCTTAATCTAATTACAACTTTAGAACACAATCAATCACTTCATAAAAATATACACTACACTGGTGTGGAAGCTTACCCTGTGAGCAAATCAGACTATTCGAAATTGAATTATTCTCAACTTAATTTAGAAGAATCCGTTCTACCCTTCTTAAACAAAATACACGAAACAGAATGGGAGGTTTTTCAAGACATAGCACCTAATTTTCTATTAAAAAAAGAAGAGAAGAAGTTTCAAGACATAGAAGAAAAAGAAGCCTTTGACTTAATTTATTTCGATGCTTTTGCCCCGACTGCGCAGCCTGAACTTTGGACTGAGTCCATTTTTGAAAAGATGTTTGCCGCTCTCAAACCAAATGGCATTTTAGTGACGTATTGTGCCAAAGGTCAAGTAAAACGAAATATGAAAGCTGTGGGTTTTACAATTGAAAGACTGCCAGGTCCTCCTGGAAAGCGAGAAATGACGCGAGCAACTAAACCGATTTCAGAATGAAGGTGACTTTAAGAGTTTATGTTTTCTTGAAAAATCCAAAGAATGAAATTTTGCTTTTAGATGAAAAGAGTGGAAAACATCGGTTTACAAAATTGCCTGGTGGTGGATTAGAATTGGGCGAGGGTGTTTTGGACTGCCTTAAACGTGAACTTAAAGAAGAGCTCAGCATGGAAAATGTTGCACTCGAACAATTCTACACGAGCGAGTCATTCATAGCGTCTAAGCTACATGATGACACACAAGTTATTGCTGTTTACTATAGAGGTTCCATGAACTCGTCTACTATTCGATTCAATGAAAATGAAACGAATTTGCTAAACCACCACTGGATTCCTCAGAAAAATCTAACTGCCAATCACTTTACTTTTCAAATGGACAAAGACGCGCTAAAAAAATTCTTTTCCATTCAATAAATTGTAAATACAATCTTTAGGATTGGCATTTTGGTGTCTATATTGTAGACCACATAAAGATTATGACGAAGACAATTTTAATTACCGGAGGAACTGGGTTCGTAGGCACTCGCCTTATTTCAAGATTCCTTAAGGAAGGTCATAAAATTTCGGTACTTACCACAGGTAACAGAACGGAATACAATGGGGCAAAATGTTTCAATTGGAATCCGTCTAAAGAAGAGATGGATGAGGCTGCACTGGAAAATGTGACAGATATTATTCATTTGGCCGGTGCTTCAATTTCTGAAAAATGGACACCTTACTACAAACAAAAAATAATTGACAGTCGCACACAAGGTCCAAGGACTTTAAAGAAATACCTTCTAACAAGAAATCATAAAATCAACAGTTTCATTTCTGCATCAGGTGTAAGTATCTACCCTGACAGCCAAGAACTGGCAACAGAAAATAGCGCGCATGACCAAAGCTATATTGCCAGTGTTTGTGAGCATTGGGAAAGCGCAGTTGATATTATGGAAAGCGTTTGTGAGAGGATTGTAAAACTTAGAATAGGTATTGTCTTAGATAAAAACGCTGGTGCCCTCCTGCCTATTCTAAAAATTGTAAAACTCGGTATTGCATCACCTTTGGGCAGTGGTAAACAGTATATGAGCTGGATAGCGATTAAAGACTTAGTTTCCGTCTTTAGCTGGTGCTTAGAAAATATAACGGCCACAGGGGTGTACAATGCTGTTGCTCCCAACCCTGCAACCAATGCCGAATTTATGAAAGTAACATCAATGACACTTAACAAACCCTATATCTTGCCAAAAGTCCCTGCTGTAATAATGAAAATTGTTTTAGGAGAAATGTCTACATTAGTGCTTTCGAGCAATCGCGTTTCTAGCGGCAAGCTTTTGAGCCAAGGTTTCAAGTTCGGATATGACCATCTAGCCGAGGCGTTACAAGACATATTAATTGAATAGTATTTATGGCAAAACAAATTGACAAGAAAATAAAGCGTGCCTTTAAACAAAAGGACTGGAATGAAATGAAGACCAACGATTCGTGGGCCATCTTCAAAGTGATGAGCGAATTCGTTAATGGATATGAGACCATGGGGAAAATTGGACCCTGTGTTACAATTTTCGGATCCGCAAGAACCAAACCAGACGATCCTTATTATTTAATGGCTGAAGAAATAGCTGAGAAAGTTGCACGCAAAGGCTATGGAATAATTACTGGAGGTGGTCCGGGAATTATGGAAGCTGGAAATAAAGGGGCTCAAAAAGGCGAAAACAGCTCGGTAGGACTGAATATAGATTTACCCTTTGAACAGCATTACAACCCATATATAGACAAAGACAAAGTGTTGAATTTCGATTACTTCTTTGTTCGCAAAGTTATGTTCGTTAAATATTCTCAGGGCTTTATTGTGATGCCCGGTGGATTTGGAACTTTAGATGAGCTGTTCGAATCCTTAACCCTTATTCAAACACACAAGATTGGACGATTCCCGATCGTCTTAGTAGGCAAAGATTTTTGGGGCGGATTGATAGATTGGATTGAACAAGTAGTACGTGACAAGTACTTTAACATCTCGCAAGAGGATATGAACTTGGTGAAAATTGTAGACAATGCTGACGATGCCGTTAAGGTGATTGAAGATTTCTACAACAAGTACATGTTGAAACCAAACTTCTAATTACAGAACCAGAATCTTTTTAGTAGAGAAATTTTGTGATGTCCCAACAACTTTTACATAATACATCCCAGAAGATTCGGGCGCATCAAATTTGTTTTCAGGAGATACTATTATTTCCTGAGAACTTACTTTTTGACCTAAATTAGAATACACTTCAAGTGTTGCTTTTTCTCCAACAACGGCATTCGGCCAAGCAATAGCATACTCACTTGTGGTTGTGGGGTTAGGATAAATGATAAAATCACCTGTGATAGATCGTGTGAATCCATTTTTTAGCAATCGGATTGGAACGCCCTTAGAAAGACCTTCTTCATATTTAAAGGCAATACGCCTTGGCTGATAACCTTCCACATCAACACTAACCGTATCATATCCAGTATATGTAACTGCTTTTGTCGCTTCCGCTGATAAGTCGGTTAAAAGTGTGTCGTTTTCATTACTGAAATACAATTCTGTATTAAACAACAATTCTCCTGTTAAAGAATCTGAGACTTGAAAATCAGCGTAAGCCACGTCTTTATAATCTGGCTGTAAAATAAACAATCCATTGTCCCTATCACTTGCTGCAATGAGTCCCGAAGGGAAATACGGATAGGCACCCCAGTTCCCTCTAAACGTTGCGCTATTATCCTGAGGATAAGTATCGTAATAGCCTACCTCAACGAGCAGCTCTGGTCGCTTTGCATTTACAATATGTACGCCAGTGGTATAGTAGGATGTAACGAGCCAGTCTTTGTAAACATGGACATTATGAGGAATTACCTCGGTTCCGGGTAAACGTTGAATTTTGTCCAAGCCTTGCACTCCTGTATTTAAATCAGAAACATCAAATGACGATACATATGCATCTGTGCGCTCATCTGTTGTAAATAAGCTCTTACCATCATCACTTATCCAGCAGTTGTGGGTAAATAAACTAGGTGTAAATCCGGTTGCTATCAATTGAGGGGTAGCTTTGTTAGAGACATCAACCGCAGCAAATACACCTCTGTAAATAGCTGCTCCCCACATGGTGTCACCTCTCGCCATACCGTCATGCAAGTAGAAATCATTAAAAATTCCTAAATATTCCGGGTTCCATGGATCTTTTGCAACATCGAATAGCAAGGCTCCGCCTTTTGCGACATTACTACCAAAAACATAACAGATGCCATTTTCATCTATGTACAAATTATGTGCTGATCTCAAACTATCTACAATCGTATCAAGATCAATGGTTATCCGGTATTCTTTGTAATTTGGATTTTCTAAGCTGTCTAAGTCTATAATTACCAATCCTTGATCCATAAGGATGTTTTCATTCGCTATAACATCATGTGTTACATAAGCATAATGACTCCAAGTCTTTAAATCTCGCCAAACAGATAGAGGTCCATCAATTCTTATTTTTTCAACCGGATTTGAAGGTGTGGAAATATCAACCACAGAAATTCCAGAATCTAAACCAACTAATGCATATTCTGTTCCATTAGGGTCGGTATATCCCCAAACATCATTTAAGCCTTTGTCGTATGTAAGCTGGCCAATTTTTTCAATGTTTAGTTTATCCTGTGAGAAAAGACATAGGCTAAATAAAAGTGCTTGAAGACTAAAGCTCCATCGTAATCTGACTTTGATCGTCATTTTCCTTTTTTTCTTCAATAATTGTGTCATCAATTGCTTCCTCTTCCTCTAATTCCTCTGCTGTTTTGGACTCTTTAAGGTTTATAACCTTAACGGGAAAGTTAGTCAATTGGTTACCTAAAGCTTTTATACCTTTAATTGATATGAATTCAGCTAGGTCAACTTCAAGGTTTTCACGCTCTTTACCTTTAACTTTTTTATAAATAACCTCAATTTTAGGTTCCCTCAGGACTGTAGCCAACTCCAATTGCGATTGTGGATGATCACTTATGAATATTTCTTTCTTATCTGAATCTTCTAGAAGAAAGCGTTTAACGTAATACCGTTCTTTCGAACCATCCCAATACACAACTGTAATAGGCAGCTCTTTGTTCCACTTTTTAATGTAAATCAAATCATCTTCAAAATGGCTAGATAGATTAAAAGTTAACAAACGGTAATGCCCTGAATTCATGATGGTCAAGATTTTATCTTCACCTTTAAAGGCTCCAAGAAAATCACCTCTCCCTTCAACATTTAATCTATTTACAGTAGAATCAAACCAAATCTTTCTGGCTGCAAGCGTAGACACACCTTTTTCCTTGAGTTCTATTTTCTTCACTGGGTATTTAGAAACAAGATTCCCTTTACTTGATCTGCCTTTTACTGCCAAATCAGCAAAATCTATATCCCATTTTAACTTCTTTAATTTTTGAAGAGCCTTTAAATGAACGGTTACCGTTTCCGCTTCTCCATTTGGGTTTGCTGTAAAATAAAGAATGGAACTCCCAGGTTTACTTTGACCCAAGTCGTATTCTTTATCGCGCGTTACAGAAGTAACATTAAAACGCTTCATATAACAATTCCCTTGCTTGCCGTCTCGATACATTAAATTGTATACCGTGCGCTGATCTTTTTTCTTAAAAATTGCGATGTGTAAAATATCCTTTCCAATGAAAATTTTAGAATCGACTTTTACCACCTTCATCTTCCCATTGTTCAGAAACACAATGATGTCATCAATATCCGAGCAATCGCAAATAAATTCATCGCGCTTCAGTGAAGTCCCAATGAAACCTTCCGCTCTATTCACGTAAAGTTTTTGATTAGCTATTGCAACACGTTTAGCATTTATATCATCAAAAGTTCTGATTTCAGTTTTACGCTCGCGACCCGCGCCATATTTCTTTTTGAGGTTTTTATAATAATCGATGGTATATGTAACAATGTTGGCAAGGTGTTCTTTAACTTCTTCTATTTGGCCTTCCAAAGATTTGATGTAATCATCAGCTTTCGTAGCATCAAACTTCGATATTCTCTTAATTTTTATCTCAGTCAGGCGAACAATGTCGTCATCCGTTACAGCTCTTAGTAAGTTTTTAACGTGTGGCTCTAATCCTTTTCTGATAAAAGAAATAACTTCTTCCCAGGTCTCTGCGTCTTCAATATCTCTATAGATTTTGTTTTCTATAAAGATGCGCTCAAGTGAAGCAAAATGCCATTGCTCTTGTAGCTCGCTTAGTTTTATTTGAAGCTCTCTTTCAAGAATATCCTTTGTTAAAAAAGCTGATTCTTTAAGCAATTGTGAAGCACCAGTAAAAACTGGTTTATCATTGTGAATTACACAAATGTTTGGTGACACCGAAACCTCACAATCTGTAAATGCATACAATGCATCAATCGTTTTGTCAGGTGAAATCCCTGGAGGTAAATAAATTAAAATCTCAACATTTTCTGCTGTGTTGTCCTCAATTTTCTTAACCTTAATTTTTCCTTTATCATTAGCTCTCAAGATAGAGTCAATTAAACTCTGGGTATTGTTGGCAAAAGGAATTTCTGAAATAATCAAAGTCTTTGCATCACGCTGAGAAATCTTTGCTCTCACTCTTACTTTCCCGCCTCTTAAGCCATCATTGTAATGTGTAAAATCTGCGATTCCACCCGTCAAGAAATCTGGGTAAATAAGTGCTTTTTGACCTCTTAGACATTTAATTGAACCATCGATGAGTTCTATAAAGTTATGCGGTAATATTTTTGTTGACAACCCAACAGCTATACCCTCTGCTCCTAATGCTAGAACCAATGGAAATTTCATTGGCAATTGTACCGGCTCTTTACCTCTGCTATCATAGGAGGCTTGCCATTCTGTAACTTTAGGGCTAAACGCAATTTCTAAAGCAAATTTAGTGAGGCGCGCTTCAATATATCTCGGTGCGGCTGCAGAATCTCCTGTTAATATATTCCCCCAATTTCCCTGAGTATCAATTAACAAATCTTTTTGCCCTAGTTGAACCAGCGCATCTCCAATGGAAGCGTCTCCGTGCGGGTGATACTTCATTGTCTGTCCGATCACATTTGCTACTTTGTGATAGCGACCATCGTCCATTTCTTTAAGAGCATGCAAAAGCCTGCGTTGAACAGGCTTCAAACCGTCTTTAAGAGCCGGAACCGCTCTTTCTAAAATTACATATGAGGCGTAATCCAAGAAGTATTGCTCGTACATTCCGGAAACCCTCAAAATAGAGGGTTGCTCTAAATGCTGTTCTTCTTGTTCCTCTGGGTTTATATTTTGGTCGTCCTCATTATGCATTTAACTGCACCTTAGCTTTTTTGTTTTTAGACATTACGCTGCGCAAAGATCTCTCTAGATCTTTAATCTCTTGTTTGTTTACGTAAGACATAGAAACTTTTACTTTCTTGTTCGCTCCCTCTTTACTTTCCAACCTTATGATTACAGATTTTTTTAGAGGCATTTTATTAATTGAATATCCAATCACTTTTCTCTTCGGGAATTCATAATGCTTGTTACAAGACTTGAATAACTTAGCTAATGAAGGTTCTTTACTGGTAATTATAATCACTTCTCCATCGCTGTCATAAACGAACACTGGATTTCCACGGTATAAAAAGAAAAGAGCCGCTGCGGCAACGTAATACCATAATACTGGTGCGTCTGCAGCACTTCCATCTTCTCCCAATTGATGTGTTACAATGTCAAAAATTAATACCAATACCAATATGACATAGATGTAGAAAAGATGAGTATACCTCTTGGTAGTATTGAGTCTCATAATTTTTTTAGTTAAGGGTTGTTTTGTTGTCCGCAAATATATCCTTTTCAACTCGTAGATTATCAATAATAAACGCCTGTCGCTTAGGAGTATTCTTACCCATGTAAAATGACAAAACTTCATCAATGGTTTGATCCTTACCTATCATAACTGGTTCTAGCCTAATATCTTCTCCGATGAAGTGTTTGAATTCATTTGGAGAGATTTCGCCTAGCCCTTTAAATCGAGTAATTTCTGGTTTCGCACCCAATTCTAAAATCGCCGCCCTTCGCTCTTCTTCTGAATAGCAATATCTTGTTTTCTTTTTATTTCTCACCCTAAAAAGAGGAGTTTGCAACACGTATAAATGACCTTCTTTTACAAGCTCCGGAAAGAATTGCAAAAAGAACGTAATGAGTAGTAAGCGAATATGCATTCCATCAACATCCGCATCAGTAGCCACCACAACATTGTTATATCTTAAATCTTCTAAGCCGTTCTCAATATTCAAAGCCGCTTGAAGTAGATTAAATTCTTCATTTTCATAAACCACTTTTTTTGTCAGTCCATAACAGTTAAGAGGCTTTCCTTTTAAACTAAAAACAGCTTGCGTCTTCACATCACGTGACTTTGTGATTGAACCCGAAGCAGAATCACCCTCCGTGATAAATAAGCTAGTATCCAATCTCAACTCATTTTTAAGATCGTTGTAGTGAACGCGGCAATCTCTTAGTTTTTTATTGTGGAGGCTTGCTTTCTTTGCGCGATCTCTTGCAAGTTTTCTAATTCCAGAAAGTTCTTTTCGCTCTTTTTCAGCACGAACAATCTTGCGCTGAATTGCTTCAGCGATATCTGAGTTTTTATGTAAGAAGTTGTCGAAATGCTTCTTCATAAAATCATTTATAAAAGTACGAACGGTTGATAAACCCGGCCCCATTTCTAAAGAACCTAACTTTGTTTTTGTTTGACTTTCAAAAACAGGTTCCATGACTTTTATACTCACTGCTGCAATAACAGATTGTCTGATATCCGTTGCATCGTAGTTTTTACCGTAAAAATCTCGAAGCGTTTTGACTAAAGCTTCTCGAAATGCAGCCAAATGCGTACCACCTTGGGTTGTATGTTGTCCATTCACAAACGAATGGTATTGCTCACTCTGCATTCTATCCGAATGTGTCAGGGCTACTTCAATATCTTCGTCACGCAAGTGGATAATGTTGTGTAGGGTATTGCCATCAATATTTGCTTCCAAAAGGTCTTTTAGTCCATTCTCAGAGAAATACTTCTGACCATTAAAATAGATGCTCAGACCTGGGTTTAAATAAACATAATTCCAGAGCATTTTATCTACGTACTCAGCAACATATCGATAATTGTGAAATATTGTTGAATCTGGCCTGAATTGGGTTTTCGTTCCTTTTCTGAGAGTTGTATCTTCTATCGCAAGATCGTTCGTCAAGTTTCCTTGCTCGAACTCTGCCACTTTAGTCTGGCCTTCTCTTATAGATTGAACGCGAAAATGACTCGACAAAGCATTTACGGCTTTGGTACCAACACCATTCAAGCCAACAGATTTCTTAAACGCTTTTGAATCGTATTTGGCTCCAGTATTAATTTTTGATACACAGTCAATCACCTTCCCAAGCGGAATACCACGACCGTAATCTCGAATTGTCACTTGACCGTCTCGTATTGCAACTTCAATGCTGCGGCCAACTCCCATAACATACTCATCAATCGAGTTGTCTAAGACTTCTTTGAGGAGGATATAAATCCCATCATCAGCAGACGTACCATCACCAAGTTTACCGATATACATACCCGGTCTTAACCTGATGTGTTCTTTCCAGTCTAAACTTTTTATACTGTCCTCGGTATACTGTGCTGCAGCCATAAAATTCTTACATACTAATGATTGGGCTCTAAAATAAAATTTCGTCTTAAACTTAGGAGTATAAAGACTTATCAGTTATTAACATTCATTTAAACGTTAAAACGGAAGTGCATGATATCACCATCTTGAACGATATACTCCTTTCCTTCAACACCCATTTTACCTGCATCTTTAACCGCTGCTTCGCTGCCTAAGTTAACATAGTCATCGTATTTAATAACCTCCGCACGAATAAACCCCTTCTCAAAGTCAGTATGAATAACACCTGCAGCCTGCGGTGCAGTAAAACCTCGTTGAATAGTCCAAGCTCGAACTTCTTTTACACCAGCGGTGAAGTACGTCTGCAACTGCAGTAAGTCATATGCTGAGCGAATTACTCTATTAATCCCAGGCTCCTCCAAGCCTAAATCGTCTAAAAACATCTGGCGCTCCTCGTATGAGTCGAGTTCATTAATGTCTGCTTCAGTAGCAACAGCTAACCATAAAACACCAGCACCTTCATCTGCAGCAGTCTTTTTTACGCGATCAACATGCGCATTTCCTTCAACAGCAGCAGCTTCATCTACATTACATAAATAGAGAACTGGTTTATCTGTTAAAAACTGTATTTCCTTAATCAGGACATCTTCTTCTTCAGATCTTTCCAAACCACGAACTGACTTTCCAGCTTCGAGTTGGGCAACAACATTTTGAAAAATCTCGAGCTCTTTCTTTGCTTCTTTAGAACCGGTACGCACAAATTTTTGCGCTTTTTCTAAACGCTTTTGTGCTGTTTCTAAATCTTTTAGTTGCAATTCAAAGTCAATGGTTTCTTTGTCACGAATCGGATCTATGCTGCCATCTACGTGGATAACATTTTCATCTTCAAAACAACGCAACACATGAATAATGGCATTGGTTTCACGGATGTTTCCTAAAAATTGATTTCCTAAGCCTTCACCCTGACTCGCACCTTTTACAAGACCCGCTATATCAACAATTTCCACAGTAGCCGGCTGAACACGTTCAGGATGAACTAGCTCTTCCAATTTTTGCATGCGATCATCAGGCACATTAACTGTGCCGATATTTGGCTCAATTGTACAAAATGGAAAGTTTGCCGCTTGCGCTTTGGCATTACTCAAACAGTTAAACAATGTTGATTTACCAACGTTGGGAAGCCCCACAATACCACACTTCATGCTAAATTATTTAGGGCGGCAAATTTAATGCTTCAATTCAATAAAATCGTTTGTTTTTATATTTCCTAGTTGACAATAAACTTGGATGATTTCCATTCTCCAAATTCAAGAATTTGAATTAAATAAACTCCAGAACTGATAAAGCCAATTTTAAATTGATGCTCTCCTTTTGAGTGGAATATCTTGCTTTCAAAAACTTGCTTCCCAGAAATACTCGATATTCTGACTTTAGACATAAACTTGAGGTCTTCAGAGTAGCGTATTGACAAAACCCCATCATGATAGTTGTACTTGGAAAGAATATTCTCTGCCTCTATTTTTCGATCCTCAAACACCAACTCGAATTTATTTTTGGTCCATCCATTTTCTAAGTGCAATTGTTTCTGCACCTCTATTTTTTGGAACCAATTGGTGCTTCTGTCTTTTAAATAAATTGTTTTATCAAAATCTCTTTTCTCGAGCTTTATAGAATATGTTCCAGCTGTGGGAACATAGAATGAAACTGGTAATATCTCAGTCTCTGAATCAAAAGCAGATATTGATAAAAGATGAACCCCATCAAATCCCTTTCTTGCGATTGCCAAAATCGCTTTACTTGAATCGCTCCAATTCCCAGAAATATCTTTTTCTGACAAATACTCTGAGTCTCTTTTTTGGTCTAAATATGTAATTGCTTTAGAAAGTTCAATTCCATTTTTTGAGAGCACAAGGTCAAGTCCCGGCATCTTGGTTTTTAAAAAATCTGGTGCTTCTGACAAAGTTTTTACAGAATTATCAAAATCGTAATATCCTGCATTTAAATCACCCAGCGCATCGACTTTCACAAAGAATGACTGCCCAGGTGCAATGGTGGCAGAATTGCCGTTGTTAACTAGTGTAGTCGTTCGAATTTCAAAAGCATCAAGACTAGCATCATAAAGATGGGCTCCAATTTGGTAATGAGGCTCTGACACGCCAAATACGACATCCAAATCTATGGCACAAGGATAAGGGTTGAATACCAAATTCCAGCCATTTGGGTCGCCAATAGCATTGCTTGCAGCTGCATACCCCATAACTGAATTCGTTGTTGGGCCATTATTTAAATCTCCTTTAAAAATCAAAGTCACGGGCAGGTTTCCATTTTCATTTATACCTTTCCCTGTCTTCACAAAGCTATCGTCCACATAAATATTGAAAGCTTTTGAACCTATATTCAAGGAGCTATTTACAAGAGCGCTGTAAGTAGCAGTACTCGCATCCCATTCGTAAATGCTTGCCCCATTTGCGTTTCCACTAAAATGAATACCTATTTCATCTTCAATCTGATCGATACTCGCAAAATTCAATGGAACGGATACTAAGTGCCAACCTGCATTTATTAGGGTCATTTCGTATACAGTCGGATAACTTGCATCACCCATAAACTGGGAATATTCTAGTTCATTGCTCTTGAGCCAAAGTGTATCTAAACTCAGACTTATGGAAGGTTGTAATTCAAGTCTTCCTCCAGCTTCAACTTCAACACTATTCAAATTAGCATCAGAAGAAATAGAACAGATCGAACCATCCCAAATCCTTGCATTGTAATTTTCTGAGTTTACATCAGGAATAAAATTCCCTCGCCAAGACAAACCCTCCCAGACATAATATCCACAAGAGCTATTGATGTAATTCCCGCTTCCATTTCTGTCTGCTGCAGGGTTATTTGCATTGACACCAAAATTGCCATAGCCAATCTGACCAAATTCATTGGCGTTTAAAAAGTCAGGCTTTTCAGAGTACGCCAAGCTTTCTTCTAATGCGCCTGAAGTCGATTGCCAGCTGTTATAAGAAACCTGGTGGCCACTTCCGTTTATGGAGTTAGCCCCTTCATTGCCGATAAAGTTTTGATCTGAATTACCGATAGAGCATAAGCAAGAAAAATTAAATCCAGAGGTGACATTAAAACCACTTTGAGCAGCTCTATTTCTGAAATAAGTATTGTACGGTCCATTTTCCCCATGCGACCCATCCACAGAGGGCGCTTCACAATTATTACTCTCAAATAAATTCAAATACGGATAGTTGCCATGGCAGACCAAATCTTCATCTTGAAAATTATTTTGATCTCTTGCATTTGTAGAGCTATTGTAAGCAAAAACATTCCCATTGGCCCCAGCTTGCAAAATCATTGCATGACGCAGATTGTCGAATATTGTATTCTCAACTTTACTCTCACTTGTTGCAAAATGAAGGATCGCCCCATATGCTCTTCCCCCCGCACCGTATTCAAATGCATCATGAAGATAACAGCCTGACATTAAAAGATTGGCGCTATATAAAGCTTCAAAATGCGCGTAATTGCAGTTATTACTCTCAACCCCTTTTACCCAACTATTTACAGTAAATCTCAATTTTATCTTGCTGAAGTTGTTCCTTGAATCGTAATCAGAAACTTGATCGATCCTATTAATTGTGAGGCACTCTACACCAATATTTTTTTTAGGGTTTACTTTTCTAATCCGAGGGCTTCTCGTTAAAGGAAAGTCCATTCTTAACGGTGAATCTAAGGTCACAGAGGTTGAAGTTACAGCGGCCACTCGACTCACCTGACCCGTTCTTCGTTCAGACCAAGAGTCATTAACCAAGTCCGTATCGTCTTGAATAAAGCGAACATAATCGCCGACAACAAGTGGCGCACCTGTTACATAAATTATAAAATCTTCTTTGTTTCCATTGGCAGTTAAAGAATACTCTGTTCCAAACTCAGTTCCAGTTGCCTTCAAACACCCTGTAGCCGCTCCAGATAAATCAAAGTTTAATACCGTTAACCCTGCACCTTTACCTCTAAGGGTGACGAACGATTCTAAATTAATCTCATCTAAAACTTTATATGTTCCAGCTTTTAATTGAATAATGCTATGGTCGGCTGCACCATTTATAACAGACTGAAGTATAGAACTAACATCAGTAGTACCCGTGTTGTCTCCCGTAAAAAGAATAATATTGGATGGTGATATTGTATCTCTTAATCCAGCTAATGTCCAATCTGTGCTTCTTGCAACAGACAAACTTTGCCCATTTGCCAGAGCTGAACTAAACGTCATTATTAAAACTAAAAGCACTCTCTTCATAAAAAACACGTCTATATTGTCAATAGTAGACATTAAATTGAATTTTCTGCTTTAAAACTTGTTAATATAAAGGTTGTAAATCGTGTTATTTCCAACAATTATTAAGAGCCATACTGCGCTAAAAAACTAAATTTGTGCCATAATAAATTGACTATCAAATGCGTTCAACTCAAGAGCTTCAACAAATTGCATCTCAAGTAAGAAGAGATATAGTAAGAATGGTACATGCCGTAAACAGTGGTCATCCAGGAGGTTCATTGGGTTGTACAGACTATTTTGTTGCATTGTACTTTAATTTGTTAAAGCACAACAGTGAAAACTTTAATATGGACGGGACGAATGAAGATTTGTTCTTTTTATCCAACGGTCATATCTCACCAGTTTTTTACAGTACCCTCGCACATGCTGGTTACTTCAAAAAAAGTGAACTCGCAACGTTTAGAAAATTAAATACACGTCTTCAAGGTCACCCGACAACGCACGAGGGGCTGCCAGGAGTTAGAATTGCATCAGGATCTTTAGGTCAAGGCATGAGTGTTGCTATTGGTGCAGCCGAAACAAAAAAATTAAACAACGACAAGCACCTAGTTTATAGCCTACACGGCGATGGTGAGCTGAATGAAGGCCAGGTTTGGGAAGCTGCTTTGTATGCTTCAGCGAATAAAATCGATAATCTTATTTCAACAATTGACGCCAACGGTCAACAAATTGATGGCTCTACTGACGATGTTATGTCATTGGGTAGTATTGAAGATAAATTTAAAGCGTTTGGTTGGGATGTGATGAGCATTAAACACGGAAATGACATGCAGAGTGTTATTGACGGATTGGAAGAAGCAAAATCGCGAACCAATAAAGGCAAGCCTGTTTGCGTTGTTATGTATACTGAAATGGGCGCAGGTGTAGATTTCATGATGGGGTCGCACAAATGGCACGGTGTTGCACCGAATGACGAGCAACTTGCAGATGCCCTAGGTCAATTAGAAGAAACGCTTGGAGATTATTAAAGTGCAGATTAAATCTGGTTTACTAAATATCTTATTGCTTTTAATTTCATTTTCTGCTTTTGCTCAGCAAAAAGAACCTGAAGTAAAAAAGCCGATTACCCGAATTCTCTTTGTTTTTGATGGCTCGCAAAGTATGCATGGCCGTTGGGAAAGCGGCTCTAAAATTGCCATCGCCCAGAAGTTAATGAGTCAAATGCTCGACAGCCTTCAAGTCATTGATGACAATCAAACCTTTCAATTGGCATTGCGTGTTTATGGCCATCAATACCCAGTTCCTCCGCAAAATTGTAACGATACGAGATTAGAAGTTCCCTTTGCTTTTGGAAATGTTCCACGGATTAAAAAGAAATTAAGATCAATTGTCCCGAAAGGAACAACGCCTATTGCAAGAAGTTTATCTCGTGCATCTACTGATTTTCCGCCTTGCGAAAATTGTAGAAACGTTATCATTTTAATTACAGATGGCATTGAAGCATGCGATGAAGACCCTTGTATCGTCTCTCGAAACCTTCAGAAAAAAGGAATCATCTTAAAACCTTTTGTAATTGGTATTGGGTTGGATGTTGAGTTCAAACAAACTTTTGAATGTGTTGGAAATTACTTCGATGCAACGGATGAAAAAACATTTCAAAATGTATTAGGTGTTGTTGTTTCTCAAGCGCTAGACAATACGACTGCACAAATAAACCTGTTAGATATTTACAACAATCCTACTGAAACCAATGTTGCGATAACACTTACAGATAAAACTTCAGGCGCCATAAAAGAACAATTCATTCATACTCTCAATTTTAAAGGAAATCCGGACACGGTTATTCTTGACCCACTTGTGAATTACAAAATGACCGTGCATACTATTCCTGAAGTTACGTTAGACAGCATAACTATTTATCCGGGCACACATACGCATATTGGTGTTGAAACACCAAGAGGAACATTAGATTTACGCTCATCGGGCAGCCGTGGAAATGGCCTAAATGCCATTATCAGAAAGCACGGTGACATGAAGACGATTAATGTGCAACGTCTTGAACAAACTCAAAAATACCTCGTAGGTTTCTATGACATTGAGTTCCTGACGCTTCCACGTATTTACCAATACAAGGTTGAGATTAATCAAAGTACTACAACACGTGTGGCTATTCCACCATCGGGAAACTTAAATATTCAAACACCAGCGGGCGGTTTCGGTAGTATTTTGGCAGAAACTGCAAATGGCATAGAATGGGTGGTCGACATCAACCCTTCTTTACCAAGACAATCATTTAAGCTACAACCTGGACAATACCAAGTTGTATTTAGGTCAAAAAAATCGCAACAAACCTCTTATTCCAAAGCACAAAGATTTTCAATATCCTCTGGTAAAACAACGATACTTAGATTAAATTAACAGCAGAAATTAGCAGCAGTATGAAATATACAGACACAGGTAAAAAAGACACGCGTTCAGGCTTTGGAGCCGGGCTTCAAGAAGTTGGAAACGAAAATGAAAACGTTGTTGCCATGTGTGCCGACTTAACGGGTTCATTAAAAATGGATGCGTTTAAAAACGATCACCCAGAACGCTTTTTCCAAGCTGGAATTGCAGAAGCAAATATGATTGGAATGGCTGCTGGAATGACTATCGGTGGAAAGATTCCTTATACAGGAACGTTTGCTAATTTCTCAACAGGACGTGTGTACGATCAGATTCGCCAAAGTGTTGCTTACTCTGGAAAGAACGTGAAAATCTGTGCAAGTCATGCTGGTTTAACACTAGGTGAAGACGGTGCAACCCACCAGATTTTGGAAGACATTGGTTTGATGAAAATGTTACCGCACATGACGGTTGTCGTTCCTTGTGATTACAACCAGACAAAAGCTGCGACTAAAGCTATTGCTGATTTGGATGGCCCTGTATATTTAAGATTTGGTCGCCCTAAGGTGGCCAACTTTACGAGCCCTGACGAACCATTCGTTATTGGAAAGGCTCAAAAATTGGTGGATGGAAATAACGTTACTATCGTTGCCACCGGCCATTTAGTTTGGAAAGCACTAGAAGCACAAGCTAAATTGGAAGCAGAAGGCATTTCTGCCGAAGTGATTAATATACACACCATTAAGCCTTTAGACGATACAGCTATTTTAAAATCTGTTGCCAAAACAGGATGCTTGGTTACTGCTGAAGAGCACAATTACTACGGTGGTTTAGGCGAAAGTGTTTCACGCGTGTTAGCGAAGAATAACCCTGCGCCACAAGAATTTGTAGCTGTTGACGATAGCTTTGGAGAGTCTGGAACACCAGATCAACTTTTAGAAAAATACGGATTAAACGATACGGCTATTATCGCAGCAGCTAAGAAAGCAATGGCGAGAAAATAGATTTTTAAAAACGGTTGTCGGCCTACTGTTGACTGACCATCTTTAACTAAATATCAATCCCCGTAAGGTTGCCTTGCGGGGATTTTTTATTTCGTTGTGTTTTAAAGATCTAGATCCTACTCTGATAGGTAAACAAATCGAAGTATCGGCCTTTCTTAGCGATGAGCGCGTCATGCTTTCCACGTTCTGCAATTGCGCCATCTTCAATGACTAAAATCTGATCTGCTTGCTGAATTGTACTCAAGCGGTGGGCAATCACAAAAGTGGTTCGATCTTCCATTAAAACATTTAAACTCTTCTTTATGAAAGACTCACTTTCGGTGTCTAAATTAGAAGTGGCCTCATCCAAAATAATAACCTTAGGATCGGCTAACAAAGCACGGGCAATAGAGATGCGCTGTTTTTGACCCCCAGATAACTTCACACCTCTTTCACCAATTATGGTATCCAAACCGTCTTCGAACTTATCAGTGAAAATATCTACATAAGCGCCTTTTATCGCTTCCATCAATTGATCTTCTGTAGCGTCTTGCCTTGGAAAAAGAATATTCTCACGAATGGTTCCATCAAATAAAAAGTCGTCTTGCAAAACCACGCCCAAGTTTTTACGGTAAGAGTTTAAACTCACCTCAGCAAGGTCAATTCCATCTACAGAAACTGTTCCGTTTGACGGATTAAAAAAAGTAGCCGCCAAACCTGCGATAGTAGATTTACCCGAACCGGAAGAACCGACTAAGGCCGTAACACTTCCCGATGGTGCTTCGAATGAAATATTATGTAGCACTTCTTTGCTTTCTTCGTAACTGAAGGAAACATCATCGAAAATCACATCTCCATTAATCTTACTCAGTTGTTTTGTTCTAAGAAGAGGGTTATCTTCAATAGGCATTTCCATTAACTCTTGTGTTCGATCTAAGCCGGCCATAGCCTCGGTTAACTGACTGCCAATGTTGCTCATCTGAACGATAGGTGCTATCATAAAACCTAAGAAAAGTGTAAACGACACAAACTCACCAAAGGTCATAGAGCCGTTCATCATGAAGTAACCACCAATCCCCATAATTCCAGCGGAAGCTAAACCCAACAGCAAGGTGGAAGAGCTCGTCATGAGCGCGGTAGCGGTTAAACTCTTTTTCACGTTTAGATATAATTTTTCAGCGCCAGTCTCGAAAGACTTGCTTTCTTGCGCTTCAGCATTAAAGCCTTTTATCACACGAACACCATTTAAGGTTTCTGTCAATCGGCCAGTTACATCTGCATTTAGAACGCCTCTTGTTCTAAAAATCGGTCGGATATACCCAAAAGCTTTCATCGCGATAAACGCAAAGACACTTACTGGAACCAATACAAAGAAGGTCATCAGCGCATTTATCTTTATAAGGACAACAAGTGAAACAATGGCAGTCAATGTTCCACCAATCAGTTGAACCAAACCTGTTCCTACCAAGTTACGAACGCCTTCCACATCTGTCATTACACGAGACACCAAAGCGCCAGTTTTTGTATTGTCAAAAAAACGTATAGGCAATGAAAGTAACTTACGCTGAACTTGTGTGCGCAGCTTAAAAATTAAATGTTGCGCCTCTACACTCAACAATCGAGTCAACGAAAATGACGTAACAGCTTGAACCAAAATAGCAAGACTTACCATACCAATTATAAACCACAAGGCTGACATATCTTGGTTTGGTACGATATCATCTAACAGAGTCTTACTGGCATAAGGCAAAACCAAACCCGCTAAACTTCGAAGAATAATTAAAACTAGACCGATGAAAACGATTTGCTTTCTGGGCCAAATAAATTCTTTGAATGCCCAGACATAGGAAACTTTTGTTTTACTCATACCCTTTACTTACCGAATACTGAGCCATAATTTATTGCGTGACAAAAGGGCACGGATTAACTACCCCAACCTTCGGTCACCCCTCCTAAAAAAGGAGGGGAGCTATTGTGCTTTGTAAAATAATCCTGCTCAATATTATGCACACTCAACAATTCCTTCCCTCAGAAAAGGGAAGGTGGCACAGAGTGACGGAAGGGTTTGAACATCTTGAAAAGAGATTATTAACCGTCCATTAAAATATCTACCCACCCTTAAACCTTCCAATCATTTAAGAGTCTTAGATTCGTAACCTGAGGTATGAATCCAGAAGAACAGATTAATCAACTCATAAAAGTGAAGGCTTTTGAAAAGGCCTTTAACTTGATTGTGGATGAATACCAACAACGCATGTATTGGCACATTAGAAGAATGGTAACGAATCATGACGATGCAAATGATGTTCTTCAGAATACGTTTATTAAAATCTGGAAAGCCCTACCAAACTTCAAAGGAAATTCAAAACTATACACTTGGGCATACCGGGTTGCCACAAACGAAAGCATTACATTTATTAATAAACGAAAAGAAGACACTTCGTTTGAAGTCGTGGCTTTCGGCATTTCTCAAAACCTAGAGGCAAATGCTTTTTTTGATGGAGATGAAGCCCAACGAAAATTGCATGCGGCCGTTGGAGCACTTCCAGAAAAACAAAAAGCTGTTTTCAACTTAAAGTATTTTGAAGAATTGAAGTATGATGAAATCAGCCAGATTTTAGATACTTCTGTAGGCGGACTGAAAGCCAACTACCACTACGCTGTAAAGAAAATTGAAGAATTTTTAAAGGCCGATTAAACCAAACAGTGAAAAATGCATCTAAAGCATATCTGATGAAAGAAAAAGATTTACATAGCGATTTTCCATCAAAAGAAAACTTAAACAACTTCAAAGTTCCGGAGGGATATTTTAAGCAAAATGCACTTCAGCTGAAGCAAATTGCCCAAGACAACCCAGTGAAACAAACGAAGGTGTTTAGTTTAAAGCTAATAGTTAATTGGATGAGTGCTGCAGCGATTGTTACACTAGTAATATTTGGTGTGACAAACCGTAGTCAAAGCACTTCGAATGTTTTAACTGACGAAGAATTTTACTCTTTAGTTGATGTTGGCTATGTAAGTTACAGCAATTATGAATTGGCCTTAGAGCTCGAGATCGAAGACGACTCGTGGTTAGAATTAGACGAACAAGATGCTCAAGATTATTTAGAGTCTATTGATCTTTATTATTTAGAGGAAAGCCTCTTATATGACACTTATTAAAATTTAAAAACATGAAAAATACAGCATTATTTTTAGCATTTTTTATTGGCATCGCAGCAACTGCTCAGCCGAAAGACTTTAAAGAAAAAAAAGAAAAACTAGACGCCTTACGTGTTGCTTTCATTACCGATGAGCTAGAACTAACGCCTGAAGAAGCCCAGGCATTTTGGCCTGTTTTTAACGAACGAAATAACAAAATTGAAACGCTAAGACGAGAAATGATGGAGACCATGTTCAAATTGAAAAATCAGGGAAAAATTTTGGGCGACTTGACAGATTTAGAAATTGAAAAAATGATGCAAATGCGCTTTTCGAATGAAAAGGAAATTGCTAAAATAAATGAGAGCTACCACGCAAGGCTTGTGGAAGCCGTTGGCTTGCGCAAAACAGCAAAACTGTATATGAGTGAAATGCGCTTTCAGCGAAAGCTTATTGAACGCTCTAGAAGCAGAAAAGGTGGTGGTGAAAGAGGCGGCCCTCCACCGCCAAGAGACTAATAAAAGTTTGATTTGATTGATAAAGATTGATGTAACATGTTGCATCAACCTTTATTTTTGGAGCATGATTAGCAACAAGCAACTCTATTTTTCAAACCTTGCTTTGACAATAGACACACCGATCGCCATTGAGATTGAACGCGCAGAAGGCATGTATTTATATGGGCCAAATGGCGAGAAATATTTGGACCTTTTAGGTGGGGTATCAGTCAGTAATTTGGGTCATCAAAATACAGAAGTAAAGGAAGCTACGAAAGCACAAATAGATAAGCACATGCACCTGATGGTGTATGGTAAGTTCATTCAAGGGCCACAAGTGAAACTAGCTAAGAAACTGACTGAAATTTTAGGTGCCCACTTTGAATCTGTATACTTATGTAACTCTGGTGCGGAAGCGAATGACGGAGCTTTTAAACTTGCTAAACGCGCCACAGGAAGAGCGAATTTCGTAGCTTTTAAAAACGCATACCATGGCTCGACACAAGGTGTTTTAAGTGCGATGGGCGATGAATATTTTAAACAGGCCTACAGGCCTTTACTGCCTGGATTTAAATTTGCAGAGTTCAACAACGAAGAGACACTAGGTTTAATTGATGAAAATACGGCCGGGGTCATCATAGAGCCAATTCAAGGCGAAGCAGGATATAAAACTCCACAGAACAATTTCTTATCAAAGCTCCGTGCAAAGTGCGATGAAACCGGGGCTCTTCTGATTTTCGATGAAATTCAAACGGGGTTTGGAAGAACAGGAAGCCTATTTGCTTTTCAAAAATATGGCGCGGTTCCAGACATTATTACAATGGCAAAAGGTCTTGGAGGTGGAATGCCAATTGGGGCATTTGCTTCAGCGAAAAGCGTAATGGACACTTTTAAGAATAACCCTATTCTTGGACACATTACAACTTTTGGCGGCCACCCAGTAAGTAGTGCAGCTGCGTTAGCTTCTGCCGAAATCATTTCAGAAAACCTAAACTCATTTCAAGTTCTTGAAAAAGAAAAACTCTTTAGAAAACACTTAGTTCATCCAAAAATAAAACGTGTAAATGGAGCGGGTTTAATGTTGGCCATTGAACTATCGAATTTTGATGAAGTACAATCTGTAATAAACTATTGTAAACACAATAAATTGATTGCCGACTGGTTCCTTTTTAATAATTACAGTTTGAGAATTTCACCTCCATTAATAATTACCGAAGAACAAATTATTTGGAGTACAAAGATTATTTTAGAAGCCTTAGATCAACTCTAAAATTTATGAATAAGACTACTGGTACACTAATCGTAATTGCACTTTATGCGCTTGCGACTTACACAGGATATTATGTTTTGCAAAATTACGCAACCGGCAATGCCTTAATAGATTTATTACAAGCCGACATTGCCGCAACCGTTGTGATTTTTGTTGGAAGCATTGTAGTGAGAAATGCCAGCATGTACGATGCTTACTGGAGCGTTGCACCTCTTCTATTTTTAGTCTATTGGTTAGAAATAGCTGATGAAATA
>ERZ1046740.72-NODE-72-length-84817-cov-9.161122_pt1 | contig 84817 bp, 73 predicted proteins | sample MGYA00383093_ERZ1046740 | MGnify/ENA primary metagenome ERZ1046740 (study PRJEB29581, sample SAMEA5548363) | metagenome | biome: marine; feature: coastal; material: water | depth 25 m | study: Short-term variability in the microbial, nano- and picoplankton dynamics... | reverse complement strand
TCTACGACCTCTGCGATGAATACGGCATTTTGGTATGGCAAGATTTTATGTTTGCCGGAACGATGTACCCGAATGACTCTTCTTTTATTGACAACATTGCGCTCGAGGCTTATGAACATGTCACACGGCTCAGAAAACATCCATGTTTGGCGCTTTGGTGTGGCAATAACGAAATTGAAGTAGCTTGGAAAAATTGGGGTTGGCAGGAACAATTTGGTTATTCACTCAAAGATTCACTCAACTTGTGGAGTAGTTACATAAATCTTTTTGACACTGTACTAAGAGCACACGTTGAGATAATTGATGCCAGAACTCCTTACGTCTCCACCTCACCTCAAAGTAACTGGGGCACGGCAGAAAACTTTAACCATGGGAGCATGCACTATTGGGGCGTTTGGCATGGTGATGATGATTTTTCTGACTACGAAAAAAACATTGGGCGCTTTATGGTAGAATGGGGATTTCAATCCTATCCAGATTATAACTTGCTCAAAGAATACATTTCTCCCGAATACCTCAACTTGGAAAATGACATTATGGCCAACCGGCAAAAAAGCTATGTTGGGAATTATAAAATCTTGGAGCAGGTCGGTCTAAACCCAAAATACAGTGCTTCAGTTTTTCAGGAGTTTGTTTTGGGCTCTCAAGAAGCTCAGGCGGAAGCTTACGAAATCGCAATTAAAGCACACTTGCGCTCACAGCCGCATTGTATGGGCACTTTGCTGTGGCAGCTAAATGATTGTTGGCCCGGGCCAAGCTGGAGTATTATAAATTATAATGGGAAACCGAAACCGGCTTATGAAAAGGTGAAAGAAGAGTTTAATCGGTAAAGAAAACTCCTAGTTTTCGCTTAATCGAACATTGATGTCTTCTAGCACTAATTCACTAAACATTTCTTTTCCAGCTTCATTCAAATGATCTGAATCTTTAAAGAGGCCTTCGTTTTTAGTAAAACGTTCGTCATGACTGTAATCTAAATAGGGTACACCAAGCTTATTGCCAAACCTATTTAACCTTTCAAAATACTGTTTCTTTAACCAATCCAAATCGAATCCTTGGTTATACGCCTCATAATATGGAACTGTAACTAATACTGGATTAAACCCACTTTCTTTAGCATCCAAAATAAGTTCCTCTAAATACATAAAATTTTTTTCGGGCGGCATTAATCGTGCAAGTTCAAAGTGTCTTTTTGTCCGATCTTCTGCATGTTTAGCTAGCTTTTCTTTTTGTGAAATTTTCCGCTTTTTGTTTTGAGCTACATTTTTATTCTTTGTAGGGGCTCTTTTAAAGTTCTGAGGTATTTTATATTTTGATTTAAAGTTTCTCTGCGCGTTATGTGAATGCAAGGCCACTTCTTTCTTAACCGAATACTCATGAATTTGATCTCGGTTCATGTAGAAATAATAATCATCAACAAATGCATTTTCAAGACCTCTGTCACTTCTGTTTTCATCCAGTCCAAAAATGAAATATGAAATAGGCAAAACGATAATCGCATTGTCTGCAAGAAGTTTATTTTCCTTCATGTAATAATAATTCTGAAGGTCATAAAACAACGTGTTTCCGCCTCTATTCAAGTTGATTCCTCTCAATGGAGATACATGGTAATTAAAATCATAGCCATGAGAAGTCCCAAAATTTGCAATCTCGTAATCTGGTTTTATTCTTGAAATGAAATTTGCAAACCCTGGGTTTTTTATCCCATCGAAATAGTAACTAATTGCAGCTACTGCAATTCCAACGAACAATATTTCAGCAAAGAATTTCTTCATCGTTAAAACTGAAAGTATATAAAGTCTTGTTTTCCTGTTGACATAAAAAACAGCGTTGCCATTATCACCAATATCAGGCTAAGTAATTTTATGGGCTTAGGAAACTTCTCAATAAACTCTAATCCAAACTTTTTTTTCCTCCCAATCCATTCAATGAGAATAAACCCTAAAAAGAGCAACCAAAGGCTTTTGTCGAATAGAGAGAAGTAAGACTGAAATGCAACGAAAGAATTTACATCGATCAACCCCGCAAGCAAGTCACTTACATACTTTATGGCATGACCAATGGTATCAGCTCTAAAAAAGACCCATGCAATTAATGTTATAAAAAAGGTTAAGCCAATTTGTGCAACTTCCTTTATGGAAGGAAACCAACTGTTTTCTGCGACAACGTCAAGATTCTTTCGGTTTCTTTTGACTAAAACCAATGGTAAAAAATAAAGGGCATTCAAGGCTCCCCAAGCAACAAATGTCCAATTTGCCCCGTGCCAAAACCCACTTACCACAAAAATGATAAAGATGTTTCTGATGTTTTTACTCAGACTTCTCTGGCTTCCCCCTAGAGGGATATACAAATAATCTCTAAACCATGTGGATAGCGAAATGTGCCACCTACGCCAAAATTCGGCAATGTCTCTTGAAAAATAAGGAGTGGCAAAATTTTGCGTCAGGTTAAAACCAAATAATCTGGCTGTGCCAATAGCAATGTCCGAATATCCTGAAAAGTCTCCATAAATTTGAAAGGCAAAGAAAAAGGCTCCAAATAATAATACAAAGCCAGAATAACTCTCAAAGTTTTCGAAAATCTCGTTTGCGTATATCGCGAAATTATCCGCTATCACAACCTTTTTAAACAACCCCCAAACAATTTGACTAAATCCATTGCTCAAGTTCTGGTAATCAATTTTCCTTTTCTTTTGAAATTGCGGAAGTAGGTTTGATGCCCTTTCAATAGGCCCGGCTACCAACTGTGGAAAAAAGCTAACGAATGCCGCAAAATTGATAAAGTTTGTTGTCGGCTCTAGTTTTCTTCTATACACATCTATTGTGTAACTCAATGTCTGAAACGTGTAAAAGCTAATTCCTACAGGTAGAATAATGTTGAGTGAATTGGATTTAATTTCACCTCCAAAAAAAGTGAACGCTTGCACAAAGTTCTCTGCGAAAAAATTATAATACTTAAAAACGCCCAGCAAGCCTAAATTTACGACAAGGCTTGTCCATAAAAGATATTTCCGCTTTCGTGTGTTTTCTGATCTAGAAAGAGAAGAGCCAATTAAAAAATCAACAACAGTACTAAATAGAATTAACGAAAGAAACCGCCAGTCCCACCAACCATAAAACACGTAACTAGCAACAACAATTAGAACATTTTGAGATTTAATGTTATTGCTCCCAATCAACCAATAGGTGGCAAACACCAATGGTAAAAAGATTGCAAAATCTAACGAGTTGAATAACACAAATGATTCTTTGAATTTTAAAGATGCAAATCTAAATTTTGTGAGAACAAAACCCCCTTTCTTTGTTTCAACAACTTTTGTTTGCGTTAAGCGACTTCAACATTTATTAAAGATTTTCTTGTCTTTTCTGTCCCCTATTTCTACTTGAGCTTCGTTTTAAGGGTATCTAATATTTAAACACAAAGACTTATGAAAAATTACATGGTATTGTATCACGCGCCAGCGGAAGCATTTGCAGGAATAGCCGATATGACAGAAGAACAAAAAATAGAGGGCATGAAGCCTTGGATGGATTGGAAAGAATCTTTTGGAGATGCTATTGTTGACTTTGGCTCACCTCTAATGATGGGTAAAACGGTATTACCTGATGGAGGCTCTGCTGAAAGCATCAGACAAGTCGCAGGTTATTCTATCCTTCGAGCGGGTAACATTGACGAAGCGCAACAACTTCTTCAAGGTCATCCGCATTTAGCGTGGCACGGTGGCTGCGAAATTGAAGTGCACGAAATGGCACCAATGATGTAAAAACAAAAAAGCCCAGATGGGCTTTTTTTTATTTCTTTTTCACTCTTACATGAATTAATTTAATCCGTGGGTTTGGCCCGTCTCGCTGCTCTATTTCTAAAGACTTTATCGATTTAATTAGTGGTGTAAGTTTTTGGAACCCATAGTTCCGTGCGTCAAAACTTGGGCGTTTTTTAACTAACAAGTTTCCTACGTCTCCCAAAAAGGCCCAGCCATCATCATCGGCTACATCTTCTATGGTAGAGGAAATGAATCTTATATCTTTTGATGTGATGTTATCGTACTTGCTTTTTGCAGGCCGACCTTCTTCGTTGGAAGAAACCGCTTCTTCTTCTTTTCGTAAGATCTCGATATAAATGAATTTATCGCAAGCCACGATAAATGGGTTAGGTGTTTTCTTTTCGCCTATGCCGTAAACAACTTTTCCTGCTTCACGTAAACGCGTTGCCAGTTTTGTGAAATCACTATCGCTACTCACCAAACAAAAGCCTTGTACTTTCTCTGAATAAAGAATGTCCATCGCATCAATAATCATGGCGGAGTCTGTGGCATTCTTCCCTGTGGTATACGCGTATTGTTGAATTGGATTAATGGCATTTTCTAATAGTACTGTTTTCCATTTTCCAAGTTTTGGGTTTGTCCAATCTCCATAAATACGTTTGACGGTTGGGTTGCCATATTTGGCAATTTCCTCCATCATTTCTTTTACATATTTAGAGGGTATGTTGTCTCCGTCAATAAGGACAGCTAGATTATTGCTCATTATAATGTTTTTCGAAAAGGTAGTGTTTTTGTCTAACCTACCTAATGTCTATAAAGCATCTCACTATTTTCAATTTTACCAAATATTTCCTCGGATAGTAAAACGATTTCTTCATCCAAAAATATCGATCGAAAATCGACATCATCAATCAAGGGTTCAAACCTTTTTGAATACTTCTGTTTGTTTATTGCGTTCTCTTTCATTCCATCAAAACTACTTCCTCCACCAAATGCTGGAACTTTATCAGTATTGGCGTTTAAAACGCTCAACCCCAATTTTTGAATCAACCTATTGCGATAATCTAAACTAACACACCAATTATTATAATTTATTGGTATGTTTTCTTCTGAATTTGTTTTTTGCCATTCTAAGAATGTCTTTGCATTTTCCTTCCAATGGTCCACAACTCTTAATCGGTAATCTAAATCCCCTTTAAATTTAACCCCCTCTTTGTCATTCCACACAAACCTGCTTGCAAATAAATTAAAAGGGTCACGAAGCAAAAAAACATTTTTATAATGAGAGTACGGTCCAAAATATTCTTCTGAATAATTCAAGTCAAAATAAGAGCTAAGTTGATTCTCATAAGAACAAATTAAACCACCGATACCATTTGAAATTTTTAATTGATTAAAATAAGCCAATTTCGGGTTTTGATTTCTTCGAATATCATTGCACAACAACGTTGTGCCATTAATACTATTGAACAACCAATTGACTATTGCATGATTTCCAGACCGTTTCATCCCATATAGTCTAAATACGTGTTTCTGATTTCTCGAAATCAAATACTTATAAAAAAGGTTATAATAAGCCTTTCTTGACTTCTGCTTAAGCGGATATAAATACTTATTTCTAATACTGTTCTTAGAGCGCAATTGCATTTTCTAATGTTGTGTTTTAATTTACTTCAATTTCGTCAAAAAATAACCAACTGTCTCCTCCTGCGCCTAAATGCCACTCTGGGCATGGGCCAATACTTTTGGCAACGATTTTAATTTTCTTAAATGGTTTTTCAAGCTTTAAAGACACTGTTGTTCGCATTGCGCCTTCTGTTTTTTCTAACCCTTTGCCAGGGTAATCTTCGTAAATTTCAATTACGTCATCTCCGTAGTACACCCAGATTTCAACTTTTGTAGGATACCAAATCCAACTTTTTATATCTTGTAAAAAGCCTATTGAAATTTCTGTTTGACCTTTTACTTCACCTAGATCTAAAACGGCTTCAAAGTCTTGTCCTTGGTAGCCTTGCCAGCTGCCGGTTCTAAAATTCGCGGTGCCGTATTGACGGTCTATTAAGGCGTCATCACCGCCAGCTGAATACTCATTAGCGTATTCGCTAAGAAGCGTAATTTTTAGTTTATCGTCCAACTTGTAGAATTGGGTTGTGATGGTGTCGCTTATGCCGCCATCTTCATGTTCTGCATAGGCCCAAATTTCTCTGTCTCTGGTGAGTTTGATTGATAAATTTTGGTTTTCAAAAGTGAAGGTAGAATCTCCCCCGAAACCAGCAACTATGATACATTCTGAACATAGCGATTGAATACCAACGCGCAACGAATCTTTAAATGTATTTTTTGGGGTGTTAAAAAACGGTGTGGGAACCAAAAATTTTTCGGACGCTTTTTGTGGCGGCCACGCTGAAAAGTCTTTGCCCCAATCGGTTACGTTTAGCCCCATGTCAAAAACCAATTCGCCACCAGCCATAATGGTTTCGTGGTCAATATACATTTTGTTGTAAGGTTCACCATCCAGCGTAGCCGATTCTATACGCCAATAATCTTTGCTTAAGCCCTTGGCTTTAATGGTAAAAATATTGCCATCTTCTAGATTGATTTTCGCCTCCTCAAATGTGGGTGCGCCAATAGCATAATATGGTTCTCCGGGAGTTACAGAATAAAAACCCATCGCGCTAAGTACATACCACGCACTCATTTGGCCGCAGTCTTCGTTACCGCTTAACCCATCTGGTTTTGTCGTGTAGAGTGTTTCTTTTATTTGATTCACCAGCTTCTGCGTTTTATCCGGTCGTCCGCAATAATTGTACAGATACGCCATGTGGTGGCTGGGTTCGTTGCCGTGAGCGTATTGCCCAATCAATCCTGTTATGTCTGCTTGTTCGCGGCCGCTCGTTTCGCTGCTCACAGAGAACATGTTATCTAGGTGTTTCTCTAATCCTTCGGGTTGTAAACCCGCTAATCCATAAATGTCATGTGGCACAAATAAACTGTATTGCCAAGCATTCGCTTCGGTATAGTTAAAGTTCACTTCTTCTGGGCGAAACGGACTGAACCAGCCGTTATTTACACGCGCTCGAAAAAACCCTGTTTGTGGATCGTAAAGATTTTTCCAGTTTTCGCTGCGCTTGAAAAATTCTTTGGAAATATTCCATTTTTTCATCTCGCCTGCCATTAAAGCAATCGTCCAATCGTCATAAGCATACGCCAAGGTTTTAGAAACAGATTCGCTTTCATCACCCGCGTTTATACAACCCTGCGCTTTGTAAAATTTTAAACCGTGTTCATCTTGGTTGGCAGATGTCACCATCGCCTCTAACGCTTTATCGGCATCGTAATCGCGAATGCCTTTCATATACGCATCGGCAATAACAGGTACGCTGTGGTAACCGATCATGCAGTTGGTTTCGTTGGCAGCCAGCTCCCAAACCGGTAAAAGACCGCCTTGTTCATATTGACGAATAAATGTCTGTATAAACGCGTTTGTTCGGTCTTGTTCAATAATCGTATAAAGGGGGTGCGTTGCGCGAAATGTGTCCCACAAACTGAAAACGGTGTATTGATCTTTCCCTCCATTTGTGTTATAAACTTTCATATCCATACCTCGGTAATCACCGTTAACATCCGTGTACAAATTGGGCGCAATCATTGTGTGGTATAAAGAAGTGTAAAACTTGACTTTATCTTCCTCGCTGCCTTTTACTTCAATTTTGGTAAGTTGTTTATTCCAAGCACCTTGAGCCTCTTTTTTAGTTTTTTCAAAATCCCAATGCGGAATTTCTGCTTCTAGGTTTGCTTTTGCGTTTTCTATTGAAACGGCTGAGATGCCGACTTTTATTTTAAGCTCTTCAATTTCATCAGGCATTATTAATGCATATACCATGTCGCTCTCTTTAGGAATAGAATCCCAATTAGATAAAATATTACGCCATCCTTCAGAAAACTGCATATAAAAATATACATGCTGCTCATTTGCCCAGGCTTTTGATACACGTGATCCACCTATTTCATTGCCTGAAATAATATTAATGTTTTTAGATAAAACTTCATCTCTGTGATTAAAGTCTAGTATTACCTGTTTCCGTCCGCTTTTATGAAACCTGTACTTATGAAACCCCGCTCTTTCGGTCGTAGTGAGCTCAACATCAATATCGTAATCTGCTAAATTCACCCGGTAGTACCCAGGTTTTGCTTCCTCTGTTTCTTTTTTAAATCGTGAGGCGTAGCCATTGTCTACACCTTCTTTTGCTCCACTTTTTAAACGTAGGTCTTCAGAAGTTGGCATCAATAAAATATCGCCATAATCGGAAACACCGGTCCCGCTAAGGTGCGTATGACTAAAACCGTAAACCACAGAATCAGAATAATGGTAACCGGAACAACCGTCCCAACCCTCAAGTCTTGTGTCAGGGCTCAACTGCACCATCCCGAAAGGGAGAGTTGCCCCGGGAAAAGTGTGACCATGGCCGTCCGTGCCAATGAAAGGGTTTACGTATTGCGCCAAATCTTTTTGCTTCTCAAAAGACTCTGAAAAATTTTTGCATCCTAAAAACGCAAGAGCCAATGGTGTGAAAAGTAGAAGGTTTCTCATTCTGATATGTTAGGTAACAAAGAAAAGAAAGTTTCTTCTTTAAGCTGTAGCATCATTTAATCCCGGCTGCTTCTTTCCGTATATTAATATATATACATAGCACACTATCACTACCACGAAGGCAAATTTGAATCCTGCCAAGTCTGTGAAAAACCCATAGATCAACGGAATAAATGCGCCCCCAGCAATAGCCGTGCACAATATACCAGAGCCTTGTGGTTTCAATTCCCCCAAGTCTTCTATTGCCAAACTAAATATTGTCGGGAACATTATGGAATTAAAAAAGCCTACAGCCAGTATTGACCACATAGAAAACAACCCTGTAGTGGACATACTTAATAAAATAAAGACCACGGCCATAAATGAAAACACATACAGAACAACATTTGGCTTGTATACACGTGTCAAGTACGATCCAACAAAACGTCCGACCATTGCTCCTCCCCAATAAAAAACAACGAAGGAAGCGACAATGGCTTTGTTATCTATACCATCAATTTCAGAATGAAAAAAAGACAACATCCATCGCATAGTCTGATTATCTCTAATTACCTCTGCTAAATTCATGTCTAAAAAGTAATTGACGAGATAGCTCCCAACGGCGACTTCTGCCCCGACATAAAGAAATATGGCAATGGCTCCTAGCTTTAACTTATTGTCTTTTAAGGCCATACTGTAATTTGTGTTTGCTGAGGTGTTCAAAAGCTGCGGAAGCTTTACGCTTAAAACAATGAGTGTTAATGCAAACAAAGCTAAAGCCAGCGTTAAAAAAGGGGTTTGAACAGCAGAAGCTTCGGAGGCATAGTACGTTTCTAAACTCGTTACGTCCAACGTTTTTATTTCATCTGAGGTCTTAATGTGATCGCTCAATATAAATATGGCACCAATGGCCGGAGCGATTGTAGCACCCAGTGAATTGAATGCTTGTGACAAGTTCAATCGACTTGACGCGCCATCTTCATCACCCAAAACGGTGACGTACGGGTTGGCTGCCACTTGGAGTATTGTCATTCCGGAAGCTAAAATGAAATACCCCGAAAGGAACATTGGAAAGAGGCGGTACGATGCTGCCGGAATAAAAAGCAAGCACCCAAGCCCCATTATGGTTAAGCCAAGAATAATCCCCTTTTTATAGCCCGTTCGGTGTAACAGGTTTCCTGCAGGTATAGAAACCACTGCATAAGCAATGAAAAATGCAAATTGAACGAGACCTGCTTCAAAATAACTGAGTTCAAATATTTCTTTTAATCGCGGTATAAGAGAGTCAACAAGAACTGTGATTAGTCCCCACATGAAAAAAAGGGAGGTCAACACTGCGAAAGGGAAACGGTAGCTTTTCAATATAAAAGGAGTTAATGTTCTTGAAAGACAACTAAAATACTCCTTTTGGTTAAGCACACTTTAACCTTCTTGCTTTTTTAGTTCTTTATCTTTTTGACCTCTAAATGAAACGTCATTTCATTCAGTGAAGCATGACGTACAACTCACACTCTATGTGGTTAAATCGCGGTTTTTGAAATAATACCTGTTTTACTAAACAGCTCTTTTTCTAACTGTTTTATACGCGCCTTGCCTACATCTGTTTTTATACTTAGGGACTTCCTTTCAATCTTTAAGATTAAACCCCAAAAAACTGCTAAATATTCTTTAATTGAATGTTTTTTCTCATACTAAGACCAGGGCTCAAACTGTTTTTTTTGTCTCTTTTTGAGAAAAATACGAGCCATTATGGGACTTTTTGTGCACAAAAGGTGTGTTTCTGAGTTTTACAACCCTTCTTTATTTTTAATTGCCACAATTTTATCTCGTTGTTAGAGCTTTTCTCTTTTTGAGAATTGTTTAGAATTTTTTAAACCGTAATGTTATGACAAATCTTGTTTGGGGTTCAATACTATCCATTTTAATTCCACTAGTACTTTTATCCATATTGTCTGTGGTTTTTTCTGCCAGTGTAGTTTTCACTTTTCGAAAAACGTCCTCGTTTTTTTTATCAATCCGACGCCCGTGTAGTTATTCCACGCATTTTTTGTTTTCGGACAAATACTCGGCACCTACCACAACCCATAATTTATAATTCGAAATTTAAAAATAGATCATCATGATGAACACAGGAAATGTAACCCTTGAAGTAAAAAACGAGGTATTAGAAATTACCTCCAAGAGCAGCATCCTCGAAAAATTAGTTTTTTGGAAACAATGGAGCCATCGCTTAGAAGTTCCACTAGCATCAATTAACGAGTTTAAAAGGAGGCGCAGGTGTGGAGTTGACACACTGTATGTATTCAAAACAGACCGGATTATTCCATTTCAATGCATTGGCTTAACTGAAAATCAATACAGCCAACTGCATTCATTATTTCAATTTCAGTCACTTAGCAGCTAAAAATTAGCTCTGTTAAAAACAGCGCTTGGTATTGCTAAAAATCATTTTATTATGAAATTTATTTTACTCAATTCTTCAAGATTCCTCACAATTACTTTTACTCTGGCCCTGCTGGCGCTGGGGCAACGTGCTCATGCCGTTACGAAAACATGGGATGGAGGTGCCTCAGGCTCTTGGAATGACGCCAATTCATGGTCTCCGGCCGGAGTGCCAGAGACTTCTGACGATGTTGTGTTTGGAGCGGGAACAGCGGTTGTTTCCTTTTCAGCTGATGGGGCCGTCCGAAGCCTTACCTTAAATAATGGTGCAGATGTTACGTTTTTTCCAGTCGATGGCAACTCTGACAGGAGGCTTGAATTAACAGGGGTCACCACTACAGAACTTATAGTAAATAGCGGGTGTACCCTTACTCTTGATGGTTTTGCTGGCAACACAAGTAGTGGGTTTACTTTAGAGTTTCCGAACGGGGGCGCAGCTGAAACTGCTGATATTTTAGGAACATTAAATATAAATGGCTCTGGTTCTGGTGGAGATTTTGAGACCGATGGCAACACCGTAACTTTTGGCCCAGCAAGTGCATACAACCACAACAGATCTGCAGGTTCTATTCCGATAGCTACGTTTAATACAACAAGCACTGTTACTGTTACAGGGTTTATAGATAACATAGCGGGAGCCGTTGAAAACTTAGATCAAGGTTTTGGGAATTTCACCTGGAATTGTCCTAGTCAAATTGGCCATGCACAACTAAAATGTAACACCAACAAATCAAGGTTCAGTTCTTCAGGAACCTTTACAGTTAATAATACAGGAACAAAAACACTTAGAACTACAAATGGCGATGGCCTTCTGAGCCTTAATGATCTAGTTATTACAGACTCCTCGTCACTAGTGCTGCGTTCAAATACAACTAAAACTATTACAATGGACGTAAGTGGAAATATCACTTTAAACGGAGGTGAGCTGAAGTCAAAGAACCCATCCGCCACAAAGATTTCAACTGTAGTGATTAATTTAGCAGGTAATTTAACCCAGGATGGTGGAATACTTAAAGAAGAAGATGGTAACTCTTTTACATTCAATTTTGTTGGAACCACTGTTCAAGAATATGGATTCACTGGTTTGAGCGTGCTTGATGGTGATATAAATTTTGACGTGAAAAATGGGGCAGAGCTAAAGGTGTTGAACAAACTAACTGTAAACAGTGGTGGAGGCATTAACAACAGTGGTAAATTAATTTTTGATAATGATGCCATATTTGATGCTGCCGGAGCTATAACGGGGACAGGAAATGTAACATTGGTGCGTGTTTTTAATCGCAGCGGTTGGCAACACGTCTCGTTTCCTGTGATATCTTCCTCTAAAACATTAGGAGATGTTGTTAAATCTGGGGAAGCTTTTAATTACACCTCTCCCAAAACACCACAAACCAATATTTTTTATTGGGACGCCACTACTTCGGCATGGCTTGTGCCGACCTCTACAACACTTGTTAATCAGCCTTTTAACATTTACTCGTTTGGTTCTGGTGAAAGTCTTGAGCTAACAATCCCCAACGCAGAGTTCAACAATGTTGACTTTTCTCAAGCTTATACTTATTTTGCTAATGAATCTGGAGGAAATACCTCCACTCCAGGGAATGCGAACCCTGCTTTTGGGACAAATGGCTGGGCTGATGCTGTCGTTGAAGGTTGGAATTTATTCGCCAACCCTTATCAAGCTTATCTTAACACAATAGCTTTAAATACAGACCTTACGAATGAGGCGAATGTAGACGCCAACGTTTACGTTTGGGACGGTTACAGCGAGAGTTATAAGACCAACCCTGACTTTATAAACCCTCATCAAGCCTATTTTGTGCACACAAATGCAGGTTCTGGAAACTTCACTATTCAAAATGGGCTTAGAGACAATGCCGGTACAGGTGCCGGTTATTTCAAAACCAAAAACGAAATAACCCTGCATGTTACTAGTGAAGACGGCATAAATGTAAAAACCACCCTGGTTGAAAACAGTGAGGCAACAAATCGCTTTGATACCCGCTTAGACGCCCACTATTTACTCGCGTATAGCACCAACAACGCTACAGCGTTCAATTCAGTGAGTGCCGATAGCATGATGTGTTCTAAAAATCAAGTTAGTAGGCTCGCAAAAGAGCCCATCTATTTCACGTTTGCACACAAACAAAACAACAAAAGCTTTACATTTTCTTTAGAAGCATCTAGCTCCCTTTACGTTGCCGTTTTAGAAGACACCTATACCGGTGAGTTCACAGATTTGCTTGCTACAGATTATACTTTTAGCAGCACCGATGCCGCAGATGCGCAACGCTTTAAAATGCACTTTACACAAGGTAGCGCAAACAGGGCTTCTGCTCAGTACACGAGAGAGTTAATGGTTTGGACAAAAGACAACCAGCTTATGTATGAAGGTCTTGATAATCTAGAAGGCGCAACTGTTTCTGTTTTCGCTATCAGCGGAAAACTTATAACGTCTGGCGACATGGATAGCCCTTTGTTTCTTGAGAGTACAGGTATCTTTGTTATTCAGGTAAGAGCTAGAAACGGTGAAACCTTTAATGCTAAGTTGATAAAAAATTAATCGAGAGTTTATCTATACGAGGCCTCAACGTTGGGGCCTTTTTTTATGTTCCAAATCAAAAGTTTATTGCCTGTTGCTGAAGATAATATAGATATTTGCATTTCAAATAAACCCTTTCTAAAATGTTCAATAACCTCCCTCCTTGCCCAGAGTGCAAATCAGAATATGCCTATGAAATGGGCGCCCTTTTAAGCTGTCCAGAATGCGGTCATGAATGGAACGCGGGTGAAGTTGAAGAGGTGGAAAATTCTGGTTTTTTGGTTAAAGACGCCAATGGCAACCTTTTAGAAAATGGTGACACCGTAATCGTTCTAAAAAACCTTCCTGTAAAAGGCGCGTCAGGGCCAGTTAAGGCAGGCACAAAAGTTAAGAACATAAGGCTTGCAGATGGCGACCACAATATTGACTGCAAAATAAGTGGGTTTGGCGCTATGGCTTTAAAAAGCGAATTTGTAAGAAAGGCTTAACGAAACGGAACAAGCTTGTTCATGTAAAAGAAAAAACGGCCTCAAAATTCAAGGCCGCATAATTAATACTAAAGATTGCGTTTAAGCCTCCGTCGGGGCTGCAACAATTCTCAACTCTACACGTCTGTTTTTCTGTCTTCTTTCTTCTGTTTCGTGAGTCTCTATTGGCACAGAGCGTCATTTAGAATCTACTTCAATTTGAGTTTCTGGAACATTTCTGCCAATTAAACTTCTTTTAAAAGTGTTTGTGTTTTAACTTTAAGCCATGGGGCTTTGTTTACTTGTCGTAATTTGGGCTATGTCGCCAGCAACTTCTATACCTGCACGCCTCCCAACATCTTTAAATTATAGTTTCACCTTGTTTTATATCTAAAAATTCGATGTGAAGCTCTGAGGTCCTGCTTGTTTTTATACGACCATCCATGAAGCCGTTTATTGGCGAGGCATGATTTTCGGAATTAAACAGAGCTCTTGTTTTTCTTTTAATCATATTTCCTCACCATTTTAGGCTTTCGTTGTTATGAAGCCTAGGCAATTATGCTTAAAAAAACCTCTCCCGTGCAAACGTGAGAGGTTTAACAAATAGCCTTTTCTCGATCGCTCTTTATTTCGTCATAGCTGCTTCCACATCCTCTATTTCTATCGGGATGTGTTTTGTCAAGTTGATTAAGCCGTTTTCTGTTACAACTAAATCGTCTTCTAAACGGATGCCTAGGTTTTCTTCAGGAATATAAATTCCTGGCTCGCATGTAAATACCATACCTGCTTCAATCTTACCGGTCCAAAGACCAACATCGTGCACGTCTAGTCCAATGTAATGGCTTGTGCCGTGCATAAAGTATTTCTTATATGCTGGCCAAGAGGGATCTTCGTTCTCTACTTCTTCTTGGGTAATTAACTTCAAACCAATCAGTTCTGCTTCCATTAATTTCCCAACAGCTTTATGGTAATCTATTAAGTTGTTTCCTGGAACCAATAATTTTTCGGCACCTTTTTTAACACGTAAAACAGCACTGTAAACTTCTTTTTGGCGGTCTGTAAATTTCCCGTTTACTGGAAAACAACGCGTAACATCACAGGCATAATTGCCATATTCACAACCGACATCAAAAAGAATAAGATCACCATCTTTACATTCATCGTTGTTTTCAATGTAGTGCAACACACAAGCATTGTACCCCGAACCGATAATCGGTGTGTAAGCAAATCCACGAGAGCGGTTCATCAACCATTCGTGCATGAATTCAGCTTCCAGCTCATATTCCATTACACCCGGTCTGATGTATTTTAAAATCCGGTCGTAACCTTTTGTTGTAATGTCCGCAGCAATTTGCATAACAGCCACTTCTTCTTCTGATTTAATCGCTCTAATTTGATGCATGATTGGAGCTGATCTTTGGTACGTATGAATTGGATAATTTTCTTTACACCATTTTACAAAACGTGCTTCGCGTGTTTCGGTCTCCACGTTCGCACGCAAATGTTCGTTTGTGTTTAAGTAAACATTCTCAGTATGGCTCATCACCTCGGTGAAAACACGTTCAAAATCCGTTAGCCAAAACACGTTTTTAATTCCCGAAACATTATACGCCTGCTCTTTGTTTAGCTTGGCGCCCTCCCAGACAGCTATGTGGTCATTCGTTTCTTTTAAAAACAACATCTCTTTGTGTTCCTTTTTGTGGGCGTCAGGAAAAATCACTACAATGCTCTCCTCTTGGTCTACTCCAGAGAGGTGAAATATATCTGTTGCCTGCTTAAAAGGGAGTGTTCCATCCGCGCTAGTCGGATAAATATCGTTGGAATTAAAAACGGCTAATGACTTTGGCTTAAGGTGTTTAACAAAGCTGCGTCTATTGTCAACGAAAATTTTACTGTTAAGTTGCTGATATCTCATTCTGCTTATTTTGAATTATTCTAAATAACTAATCATGCGTTAATTTGCCTGATGAGGCCTATTTTTGCACGCGTAAAGATATCCATCTTAACAAAATAGATTTATAACATATGTCAACAATGTTAACCCGCACAACCATAGCTCGAAAGATAGCTATGGCCCTCTCAGCACTTTTCTTAATCGTGTTCTTACTGCAACATTTTTTAATAAATATGTTGTCCATAATTAGTCCCGATATGTTTAACAGCGTTTCACATTTTATGGGCACTAATCCAGTGGTTCAGTTTGCATTGCAGCCTGTTTTAATGTTTGGAGTGACCTTTCATTTTATTATGGGGTTTGTTTTAGAGCTTAAAAACAGAGCCGCAAGACCTGTAAAATATGCTGTGAATAATGGTGCCGCAAATGCAAGTTGGGTCTCGAGAAACATGATTTACACAGGTTTGTTTATTCTAGGCTTCCTTGCTTTCCATTTATGGGATTTTTGGTTTCCAGAAATGATTTACAAATACATTGAAATGAATCCTGAAGACCCAACACGTTATTATGACGAGGTGGTTCATATGTTTCAAGACCCGGTGAGAGTTGTTGTTTACTGTTTCTCATTTGTGTTCTTAGCTTTACACTTGTTGCACGGATTTCAATCTGCTTTTCAGTCGCTTGGAGCAAGACACCCAAAATATACACCCGCGATAGAAATCGTTGGAAAATATTATGCATACCTAGTTCCTGCTGGATTCATTTTTATTGCATTGTTTCACTTTGCTTCTCAACACTAACAGAAAAACTCCATTTAGATATGTCAAAATTAGATGCTAAAATCCCAGAAGGGCCGATAGATAAAAAATGGACCAATCATAAAAACAACATTAAGTTGGTTGCTCCCGCGAACAAGCGTCTTATAGATGTAATTGTTGTTGGTACAGGGCTTGCTGGCGGCTCAGCTGCTGCTTCACTTGCTGAAATGGGTTACAACGTAAAAGCGTTTTGTTTTCAAGATTCTCCTAGACGCGCGCACTCTATTGCCGCTCAAGGTGGAATTAACGCAGCAAAGAATTACCAAAACGACGGCGATTCTACCTATAGACTGTTCTACGACACTGTAAAAGGTGGTGACTACCGTTCGCGCGAAGCAAATGTCTACCGCCTAGCTGAGGTATCTGCAAATATTATTGACCAATGTGTGGCGCAAGGCGTTCCTTTCGCCCGTGAATACGGCGGATTGTTAGACAACCGTTCTTTTGGTGGTGTTCAAGTTTCAAGAACTTTTTATGCTAAAGGGCAAACAGGTCAGCAGCTTTTGTTGGGCGCTTACTCTGCCATGAGTCGCCAAATTGGGAAAGGAAAAATTAAAATGTACAACCGTCACGAAATGATGGATGTTGTTTTAGTAGATGGTAAAGCGCGCGGAATTATTGCGCGTAACTTAATTTCTGGTGAAATCGAAAGACACAGTGCACATGCTGTTGTCATTGCATCTGGTGGTTATGGAAACGTGTTTTTCCTGTCTACAAATGCAATGGGGTCTAACACCTCTGCTGCTTGGAAAATCCACAAAAAGGGCGCGTATTTCGCTAACCCTTGTTTTACCCAAATTCACCCAACATGTATTCCTGTTTCTGGAGAACACCAGTCTAAGCTTACGTTGATGTCTGAGTCTTTGAGAAATGACGGAAGGATTTGGGTTCCTAAAGATTTGGAAGCCGCTAAAGCTATCCGAGAGGGAAAGTTGAAGCCGACTGAATTAAAGGAAGAAGAAAGAGATTATTACTTAGAGAGAAGATATCCAGCGTTTGGAAACTTAGTTCCTCGTGACGTGGCTTCACGCGCAGCGAAAGAACGTTGTGATGAAGGTTATGGCGTAAATGCTACTGGCGAAGCCGTTTATTTAGATTTTGCCGCGGCTATTGAGCGTTACGGAAAAGAAGAAGCTTTGGTTCATGGCCACGATGCAAACAACCATCAAATAGTGGTTAAGCTTGGAACAGCTGTTATAAAAGCCAAGTACGGTAACCTTTTCCAGATGTACGAAAAAATTGTTGATCAAGATCCGTATACAACACCTATGATGATTTACCCGGCTGTACATTACACAATGGGTGGCGTTTGGGTTGATTACAACTTAATGACAACCATTCCGGGATGTTACGCTGCTGGAGAAGCAAATTTCTCTGACCACGGAGCCAACAGGCTTGGCGCTTCTGCTTTGATGCAAGGTTTGGGCGATGGTTATTTTGTGTTGCCATATACCATTGGTGATTATTTAGCGGATGATATTAGAACAGGCCCTATCTCAACGGATTCCCCTGAATTTGAAGAAGCGGAAAATGACGTTAAGAAACAGCTTGAGTTTTTCGTAAACAACAATGGAACCAAGTCTGTTGATTATTTCCACAAACGTTTAGGAAAGGTTATGTGGAATAACGTAGGTATGTCTAGAAATGAAAAAGGGTTGAAAGAGGCTGTTTCCGAAATTCGTGCGATCAGAGACGCGTTTTGGAAAGAGGTGCGCGTCCCGGGAGAAGTAAATGAGTTAAACCAAGAGCTTGAAAAAGCGAGCCGTGTTGCAGACTTCTTAGAGTTAGGAGAGCTTTTCGCGATGGATGCACTAAATAGAAACGAGTCTTGCGGCGGTCATTTTAGAGAAGAGTCTGTTGAAGTTGGTGGCGAGCAGGACGGTGAAGCTTTGCGCGATGATAAAAACTTCGCTTTTGTAAGTGCCTGGGAATACACAGGAAACATTGCAGAATCAAAGCTTCACAAAGAAGAGTTGAAGTACGAGAATATTGAATTGAAACAACGTTCATACAAATAAAGCATTTCGAGATATGAATTTGACATTAAAGGTTTGGAGACAAAAAAATGCTGACGCAAACGGAAGCATTGAAACTTATCCTATTAGCGGTGTATCGACAGATATGTCCTTTTTAGAAATGCTTGATGTTTTAAACGAGCAACTCATTAATACAGGCAAAGAACCTGTAGCGTTTGATCACGACTGCCGTGAAGGTATTTGTGGGTCTTGTTCGCTTTACATTAATGGACAAGCACATGGGCCGAGTAGAGAAATTACAACGTGCCAATTGCACATGCGTTCTTTTAATGATGGTGACACCATTACGATAGAGCCTTGGAGAGCCGCTGGTTTTCCTGTAGTTAAAGATTTGGTAACCGATCGAGGTTCTTTCGATAGAATCATGAACGCTGGTGGTTTTGTGTCTGTGAACACATCGGGAAACACCATAGATGCAAATGCTGTTCCTGTGCCTAAAGCAGATGCAGATGAGGCTTTTGATGCAGCTACATGTATTGGTTGTGGAGCATGTGTTGCAACGTGTAAAAATGCGTCTGCCATGCTTTTTGTTTCGGCAAAAGTTTCTCAACTTGCTCTCTTGCCACAAGGTAAAGTTGAAGCTGCTGACCGTGTAATGAACATGGTTCACCAAATGGACGAAGAAGGTTTTGGTAACTGTACGAATACTGGTGCTTGTGAGGTTGAGTGTCCTAAGGGGATTTCATTAGATAACATAGCAAGAATGAATAGAGAATACTTAAGTGCTAGTTTTACAAATAAATAAACGTTAAAGAATCAAAGAAAAACCTCACAAATTGTGAGGTTTTTTTGTTTTTGTATCCTTTGATTTTTTTGATGAGGACATTAACAATTATTTAGGCGCTTCTGTGGGGTTTGGATTTAGCCAAAACCTAGACGTATGGTCTTTGCGCCCTGAAATTGGATTTCAAACTCCGGAAAGAGACTCTTATGGCGATGTCGTCTTTCTAAATTTTTGGGTTGCTTTTTTCTACAACTTTAACCGATGCGCGGGTTAATCCACCGGTTTTCGCATCAGCTTTTCGATCTTATCGTACTGCTTCTTAAAGAATTTATTGCGTTCTCTTTCAGAGCTGTTGGTTAAAAGAATGGACTTCTTCTTTTGTACCTGCATCCAGCTAGAGGTTTCTTCGCAAAACTGAGGGTTCGTGGTTGTTAGGTAGTTAACCGACTCGTGGATCACGAATACCTCTCTTAAGTTATCTGCTTCTGCAATAATTGTATTGTTTAAAAAGAAGATTTCGTTCAGGTAAACTTCATAGTTGTCGGTACTCTTTTCTGGTTTACGGCCATATCGAAACTTAAACCCGGCCTTGGTTTGATCTTCAACATGTTCTATCAATTGGTAGAGTTGTTCGAGGAGAAGCATGTAGTCTTCTTTCTTTAAGAAGAATCCTGAGTCTATTCCAAACTCAATTTGCTTTAATGTGCTTTCTAAAGTCCAGTCGTGCCAGATTTCTGTAGCTGGGGTTTTTATATAGGCGTCTAAAATTCTTTTGCCTTCTTTTTTTATAACTTCTCCATGCGTTTTCATTAGGTCGTCCAGCTTAAAATCCTTATCCACTAAAAGTGGATCATTCCAGACAGACTTGCGCCAAAAGTAGGTTTTAAACAGCATAACTTCCGGAAAGTTGAAATAGTGAAAAATCGGTACATCCCACGCTGCATACAACATGCGAGCATTTGGAGCTGTTGACAGTCGCTCCATGGTCTCTGCCATTTCCTTAAAGTACACATTGAAGTCAAGGTTTGATCGCCTAACCGATTTATAGTTGAAAAACATACCGTTGGTAACATCCAACAAAAGCTCATCTAAAGAAAGCTTATACTCAAGCGATAAAATCCTTAGTTCTTCAATATTCAGGAGTGTCTCCCCTCGGATTCTGCGATACGCACTGTCTTTTGAAGAGCGAAACAATTCAGAGACAACATCTACGAAGCTTTCGTCAGTATTCAACCTCGACTTTATTCTTTCAAATAGCAAATTCTGAATTTCCTTACTGTCTGATTGTGAGCTCATAAACTTCTAATTTGTTTAGGGTTTTCAACATCAAGTAAACTACGTATTTTTTTTCTGCTATTTCCTTTTGATAACACTGTCCTTTTCTCTTCAATTTGTCACAAAACAATCTCGCTTATTTTCTCTTGCTTAACAATTTGAGTTTTTTGCAAAACATTAAAACCGTGTGGGAAATTTTATTTTCAAGCCAATAGCACATCGTGCTGTTTTTATCCCCTTTTTATATTTTTTTATATGGCTTCAAAAAACACAATCCTTTCGCTGATTCTAGTATTAAGCACGTTCTTGTTTGCTGAAAACACACAAACTGTAAGCGGTGCCGTAATCGATAAAATTGCACGGTTCCCAATAATTTGGGGCGTTTTCTTTTTAGAATAACTTCTTGTAGCCATGGCAATAAGGTGTTCCACCTTTGTTGTCATAGTAATCTTGATGATAACGCTCCCCTTCCCAGAATGTGGTTGCTTTAATCACCTTTGTGTCTATATCAAACCCTTTGTCTTTTAGAAGCCCAATTAACATTGTGGCAGTTTCTTTTTGTTCTTCTGTGGTGTAAAATACAGCAGAGCGATATTGGGGTCCTATATCTGGCCCTTGTCCATTCGATTGAGTTGGATCGTGCGTTTCAAAAAACATTCGTGCTAATGTTTCATAACTCACTTTTGCGGGGTCGAAGACTACCTCAACAGCTTCGTAGTGCCCTGTTTTCTTACCACATACTTCTCGGTAGGTTGGATTGTCTAGATGGCCCCCTATATAGCCCACTGTGGTAGATTCAACACCTTCTATTTTTTGTAAATAAAATTCCGTTCCCCAAAAACAGCCTGAGGCAAAAATTGCACGTTCTGTTGTGTTAGTCATTGTTTCATTTGTTTTGTTTGTATTCGTTGCAAATCCGAAAGCGTAAATTAACAACGCTAGTATTAATTGTGTTTGTTTCATTTTCGGTGAATTTAAGTTGCGCTAATAGATGTAAATGTGGGCTTTCCCCTTACGCACAATTTAACCTTTTGCGTTTTATTAACATTATAAAAGGACCATACTCAAATCTAAACATAGGAAAATTGACTGTCGTTGCAGGTGGTTTAACAGTTTTACAACAGCAACAAGCTTAGACTGTTTCTAAACCCACTAATTTATTTTCAACCAAGTATTCGGCAATCTGAATCGCGTTGGTCGCGGCGCCTTTTCTCAAGTTGTCTGCCACTATCCATAGGTTGAAAGTATTGGCCTGAGTAAAATCTTTACGAATACGTCCTACAAAAACATCGTCTAAGCCTTCGCTATAAGCCGGCATTGGATAGCTGTTTACGGTTGGATTATCTTTTAATGTAATCCCTTCTGTTTCGTGCATCATCTTTTTTATTTCGCCAACACTGCATGGTTTTTTAAGTTGCACGTTTACACTTTCAGAATGACCTCCTTGCACAGGAACGCGCACTGCTGTTGCCACAACCTGCACAGAATCGTCACTTAATATTTTCTTTGTTTCATTGTGCAGTTTCATTTCCTCTTTTGTGTAATCGTTTTCCATGAATGCGTCACAATGCGGAAGGCAGTTCTTGTCAATAGTATATGGGTACGCCATCTCTCCTGAAGTGCCCTTTCTTTCATTTTCTAACTGTCTAACAGCTTTTACCCCTGTCCCAGAAATGGATTGATACGTAGAAACAACGGCACGTTTTACACCGTACTTTTTATGCAGGGGGTTAAGCGCCATAACCAACTGAATGGTTGAACAATTTGGGTTGGCAATGATTTTATCACTTTCTGAAAGTTCTGAAGCGTTTATCTCTGGAACAATCAATTTGTACGCTGGGTGCATTCGCCAGGCAGAAGAATTATCTATCACTGTCGTCCCTCCTTCAGCGAAATCTGGTGCCCACTTTAAAGAGGTGTCGGCTCCTGCAGAAAACAAAGCGATATCCGGAACCATTGAAACAGCGTCTCTCATACTCACAACTTTGATTGTCGTGTTTTTGTGTTTTACCTCTTTTCCCACAGATCGTTCCGAAGCAACTAAAATTAATTCCGAAACAGGAAAATTACGCTCCTCAATCAACTTCAACATCACCTGCCCAACCATTCCTGTGGCACCAACAACAGCAACTTTCATTTTTTGCTTATTTTTAAGGTTGCAAATGTACAATAACCGAAACGCCAGACCACTGTACAAATTGTTGCTGCTATGCCTTTGTACAATTTTGACCACTTTTGTTTTTTCTCAAACAGTTTGGTCAGAGTCATTTCTTGACTCAAATTTTACAACTACTCCCGTTTGGCAAGGTGATACCAGTAGTTTTGAAATAAGCGTTAATAAAGAGCTTCAGTTAGCAGCCTCTGCTGTGCCTAGTTCAAAGTTCGTGTACACAAATTCTACCGCTATTTGGGAAGCCTCCTGGGAGTTTCGTGTTAAGTACGGTTTCAACCCTTCCACAAACAATTATTCAAACATCTATTTTGCAGGTCACCCTGGATTACAAAATGGATATTATATAGCGCTCGGTGGCAACTCGCAAGATCGATTTTCATTGCGAAAAACAGAAAACAGTTCTTCAACAACACTTATTCAAAGTACTGCCGGTTGGCTAGATAATAGTTATGTTGATATTAAAATAAAAGTAACACGTGATCAAAGCGGACGCTTTACACTATTTGCAGACACTTCTGGAGCATACTCAATTATCGGCTCAACAACAGATTCATCTTTTTATACCTCTTCCGTTTTTGCGTGGGAGTGTGTTTACTCTTCAACACGCTCAGACAAATTTTTTTTAGATGACATCATCGTTTCGGGAAAAATATACCAAGATTCTATTCCACCAAAAATAACAGGTGTTCTATTTTTAGACTCCAACACTTTAGAGCTTGTTTTTTCTGAACCAATAGATACAATCTCTCTTTCTAGTTTAGCTGACTTCGTTCTTGCACCAAACGGCGTAACCCCTCTCAGTGTTTTTTCTTCTGGCTCCAAATCAATTGCTTTAAATTTTGCTTCCAGTTTCACAAATCGCACACACTACTTTCTTTGGGTGGAAGGAGTTCGAGACCTTTTTCTAAACCCTGTTCAAGACACAACAATTGATCTTTTCTACTTAAGCCCAACGTGGGGAGACGTCACTTTAAGCGAAATCATGTTCGACCCAAGCCCTCCTGTGCAATTGCCGAATCATGAATATTTAGAATTATTTAACGCTTCTTTGTACGACATTTCTCTAGAAGGTTGGTTTATAAGGGTTGGCAACAATTCTATTACTCTTCCAAAGTTTACCTTTCATTCTAATGACTATTTGTTAATCGCCGACTCTTCTGTGCTGAGCGCCTATAATATTGCTTCAGGTTTAGGTGTTGATTGGCCTTCTGGTTTTTTACCAAATATCGGAGCTGAAGTTTCTTTACATGGGCCGAACGGAACACTTGTCTATTTTGCTGAATACAGCACCACTTCTTTTACAAACCCAAACAAGTCAAAAGGTGGATGGAGCCTTGAAAACAATTCCGTAACGAGCTCTTGTATAAGTCAATTTCTGTGGGATGAAAGTGAAAATCAAAAAGGCGGGACCCCTGGAGAAGTAAACTCAATTACATCGAAAGCCGCGCCTTCTTTTCCTATCATGGAATACATTGTTTACAGATCCCCTCAACACATCGAGGTTGTGTTTTCTGAAGTTTTAGATTCTTTTTATGTACAAAGTTCTTTGCCTATTCAACACATTTATCGAAAGATGATTACATCAAATTCTCTAGATGTTCGTTTTGCTAACAGTATGCAACCTAACACCCTTTATGAAATAGATTTTTCTTTTGCTTCCGGGTGTTTTGGGCAAAATGATGATAATCAAATATTGCGTTTTGGTATTCCAACATCAGCCGAAGTTGGAGACGTGCTAATCAACGAGATTCTTTTCAACCCTACTGACAAAAACTCTGACTTCGTAGAGATAATTAACACATCTGAAAACTGCCTTGTTCTTAATGCTTTAAGTCTTGCACAAATACACGATGTTGACGGTCTTCCTGACAAGGTGGAAAACATAGCAGCAGATTCTGTGCTTTTAGCACCGAATGAGTTTTGGGTTTTTACAGAGGAAAAAAATAGTCTTATTTCATTTCACAACCTTAGCAATAACGCTTTTGTGTTTGAATGTAATTTACCTTCAATGCCTGATGTAGAAGGATCGATAGGAGTTTGCACATCCTCGCTTGAGTGGGTCGATAAATTGAGTTATACTAGTAATTGGCACCATGAATTAATATCTAACGAAGAGGATGTTTCATTAGAGCGTGTTAACCTTGGTACTAATACTCAACAAAGTTCAAACTGGCATAGCGCAACGTACAATTCTGGCTATGCCACTCCTACACAAGTAAATTCTCAAACAGGTAATTTTAGTTCTTCAGGAAGTATAACTCTGTCAACAGATCTGTTAACACCCAACAACGATGGAATTGACGATATTTTAAGTATCAACTTTAGTTTGAACAAATCAGGATGGGTAGGATCTATTCTCGTTTTTGATGCTTTTGGAAGAGAAACCTTGTCTCTTTTAAATAATAAGCCGGTCGGCCCTAACCATACTATCTTTTGGCACGGGCTTGGTAAAAACGAAGCCCGTATTAAGCGTGGTGCATATATTATATATATTGAGCTTTGGCACCCAGACGGTGAAAAGATTATTGTTAAAAAAAGTGTGGGTGTATACTACGAAGGTTGATTATGATTTACTTGCTTTCTATTCAATATGCACATACATTCAATAACGGATAATTAGTTTTTCTATTTACAAAGCTTACGACCATTTTGCAAGCAAAACCTAAAAGACAACTTTTTTTTAACTAATTTAAAAAAGTAAGGCCTTGAAAGTTAACACTCCAAAGCCTTACATCAACTAAACCTAACCAATGAAAAGTTAATCATCTAAATGACTAACACATTGATTGTTATAAACGAAATACTTTAAATAACATTACATGAGATTATAGAAATGATGGGTTTGACAAAGTTAAAGAGTGTGTGATTGTCTCCGTTCCTTTCTAAAACAAACCAAAAAACTGTAAATAAACTACAATTAACCCACCTTATATTTAGATGGTACGTGTTATTTTATGTCTGTTAATGAAGGGTTCAATGCAAAATACAACACCATTTTATTAAAGTACGTTAAAAAACACCAATATGATGGATTTTTAAAAACAACACTTGGGAGGGTATTAACGTTATTGGATAGGATATCCAACTGCCCCGTACTTAATCAACCCTTTACAATGATTGGTTTACGCAGTGGGAAAGGGGTAATAAAAATCATAACCTGTATAGTAATAAAAGATTCTTGTTTTCTTTCTCGTCTTTTCTCTAAAACTATCTGTTTTAAATATGTAAATTATCTTTTGCTTTTCATCTCGTTGGTATCTTAATGCAATCCATTTTTTTATTTATTACACATAACCACTTCATGCTGTGCAAATTAACTTCACAGAAAACTATAGTTCATAGCAAATAAAAACACCCTCTCTTTTATTTATTTTTAATTATATCTCTTTTATATGCCAATTTAAGAATGCCAGCCACACTCATCGAATCTGTAATTTCTCCCTTCATAACCATTCTTAATACCTCTGAAAACGGCTTTTTAACGACGTCTAATACTTCTGTGTCATCAGGGTTGTTTATTACGTGGTTTAAACCTTTTGCAACGTAAATAAGCGCCTTTTCATCGCTAACTGAATTACTTAAATCCATTTCTAACAAAAGTTCATACGAATCAGCTGTTAGACCAACTTCTTCTTGAAGTTCTCTTTTTGCGCTATCTAAAGGATCTATAGCTAGTGGCCCACCTCCTTCAATAATTTCCCAAGTATATTTGTTTTGTGGATATCTGTGCTGACCGACAAGCCAGGTATTGTCTTCTTCATCTATAGGAATAATTCCTATGGCGAGGTTTTTATAATGAACAACGCCATAAATTCCGTTACCACCATTCGGATTTACAACTTCATCATGATCAACCCGAATCCAGTTGTTATCGTATTCAGTTTTCCTACTCTTCCTCTTCCAGTTCCCGATCAACTCGTTTGCCATAGGATATCTTTTCTCCGTTGTATTTTATTTCTTTTCCATTTTTGTACTCAATTGAAAAGTTTACGCTTCCACTTTCATCAAAATATTCCCAAATTCCATTTTTAACTCCATTTACATAAAACTCTTTTTTTTTAATCTGGCCGGATGTGTAGTAAAATGAAAAACGTCCGTCTTTTATTCCATTGATAAAACTACCTTCATAATAGTTTTTACTATTGTCTAAATATTGTCCCTTCCAGGTTCCTTCTTTTTCTCCTTCATAATAGTTTCCAACATCTTCTGTTCCGCCAATAGTGTATATCCATTCACCTTCCTTTTTTCCTTCAATATATTTACCTTGAGCAATAACCGAACCGGTATCTGAGTATTCTGTACTCATTCCCTCTTCCAATCCATTTTCGAACCCCTCTTCTAATCGTAATTCTCTGTTAGGGTAAAACCATTTCCAATTACCCGTAGCCTTTCCTTTTACATAACTTCCTTTTTGTTCAGTTGAACCATCAGTATAATAATAACGCCATTCTGAAATTTTTAAATTGTCCTTAAATTTTCCCTTTTCTTTTAATTCTCCTGTTTTATAATAATATTTCCATAATCCTTGTTTTCTACCTTGGTTATCATATGCTCCTTCTGCTAGAATTATATTATTTTGAAATATTTTTGCTGAGTCTACGGCACCATTAGCATTGTAATATTTATGGATACCTTCTTTTTTTCCTGCTCTGTATGGTCCTTCAGAGGCTATCCTACCTGTCGACAGATCTCTTTTTCTTTTGATTTCTAATTTTCCAGCTATTTCATCCTCTGGAATTAAAACACCATTCACCCATTTTTCTATCCGTAATAAATTACCATCACTTTTATAATATTTCCAATAACCGTGTTTTAAATCCAGTTTATACAAGCCTTCGCTTTTAGCTTGAAGATTTGGGTAAAACTCCATCCAAGATCCTTTACGCAAGCCTTGTTTGTCATAACGATTTATATAGCGTTCTTTCACCATTACACCAGACTTATATGTGAGCAGCGTAATTATTTGCCCTTTTTTATCATACTCAAGACCTTGTCCTTGTTCTCTTCCGTTTACAAAAGGCACCTGTCTTTTCAAATTTCCGCTCTCGTAATAGTCTGTTGACAATCCTTCTTTTTTATCATTAACATAAACCTCTTTGCTTTTTTCCTTTTCATTTTCATAAAAAGTTATTCTGTCTCCATTTTTTTTATTTTCCTTGTAAGTGATAATCAATGTAAGTTGACCTATTTCGTTGTAAAACTTCCAACGGCCATCTAATTTCTCACCTAGCCTATTCCCTTCCGTTTTTATTTTTCCATTTTTATAAAAACTTCTCCAGTAGCCAACGGGATTTCCTTCTTTTAAATTTCCTTCACTACTTAATTCACCAGTGTTATAGAAGTACTGTTTAAACTCAGTTCTATCATTTTCTTGAGCGGAAGAAAATAAAAAAGAGAAGAAAAAAAGAGTAATGAACAATTTCTTAGTCATACATAAAGAAAAAAAAGAATTTTAAAAAAATAATATAATAATAATAGTCTGTTAGTTGTGGTGAAAATATTTCTCTGTTTCGTTAGCAAAAGTCACTTATTAATACTTCTTAACAAACCACTTTAACTATTTAAAAGTTTGATAAATTGAGTGTAAGTTACTTAGGTTATTTTATAAACATGTTTATAAAATAGAGTTAACATCAATTGTAAATTAAAAGTTAGACAGAGGTTGTTTATAAGCCTTAATATTTTTGTGAATAACCTTCGCGAAATTAAAGGCTGAAGAATTTGGATAAAACAACTTGTTTCATAGATGAAATTTTATCTGAACTTTGCAAGAAATATTTGTTAGAGCTTTTGATGTTTTAAACTGCTATTATTAACAAGTTATTAAACACTTAAATTATGAGGATTGCATTAGGATCTGATCATGCAGGTTTCGAATTAAAAGGAAAAGTAATTGAAAAATTATATACGTTAGGCCATGAAGCAAAAGACTTTGGTTGCTACGGAGTAGAAAGTGTAGATTATCCTGATTACGCTCACCCTGTGGCAGAAGGAGTAGAGTCAAAATCGTTTGATTTCGGTATTGTTATTTGTGGCAGTGGAAATGGAATTAATATGGCTGTAAATAAACATCAAGACATTCGCTCTGCTTTATGTTGGACTCCTGAATTGGCAGAATTAGCAAAACAACACAACAATGCAAATGTTTTGGCTTTACCTGCTCGTTTTATTGAAGAAGAGGTTGCTTTAAACTGTGTAGAAAAGTTTTTATCCACAGAATTTGAAGGTGGTAGACACGAAAAAAGGGTAAACAAAATTAGATGCGCCTAATCTAAAACCAGTTAAGTTTTTTTAGTTCTGATTCTGAAAAGTTAGAGAACATACACCCTTCTATTTGTTTAGCAACAATGTTGGGTTGTTTTATTGTTGTCATAAATTGTTTATCGTACTCTGAACTTAGATAGTAGTCTTTAAAAATGACAAGCTTTGTTGGTACTTTACTTCCTATAAAGTTTCCTGGATAATAATTCCAATATGAATTGAAGTATCGGTAAGTTCTGCTTCCTGCACTTTTATCTGGTTTTACTCCATGCTCAACATCTTCAAAAAACTCCAGCCATTCATTGTGGTAGGCAAAACCAAGGTAAGATTTTAAACCTTCGGAATTACCGGTCTTTTCAGTATAAGCAATTGTAAAGTTTTCTTTGTAAGAATGATACATTGGGTTGATAAGCAAAAGGCTAGATGCATTCACCAATCTTGAAAAATGAGGAGCAATTAAACTACCTTCTCCTAACCCTAAAACCACAAGGGTTTGAGTTTTATCAATTGTTTCATTGGCAACAAGGTTCTGATAGGCAGCAACTAACAACTCTAATCTAAAAAAAGGGTTATCAGCATTGTCCTTTTCAATACTGTTTTGATAATGGTATTTGGGAAAAGTATAAAGTGACGTGTTTTTCCCCAACATAGGTAGGAGGAATTGTACCTGTTTTTCTATTGAAACCGTATCATCATCAGGAACAAACAGAATAACTTTTTCCGTTTTCTTTTTGGTTACTGCAAGAATTTCTATGTCTCCATATTTGCTTGGTGCTGTATTAATTATTATCGATGGAGATTTACAACTAATTATTAAAAAAATTAAGAAAAGTGTTAAGATGTTAACGTAGGTTTTCAATTTTAGATAGAAATTCGTTAGTATTTGTAGTTCCTGTTTTAATTAAAAGGTTTTGACGAGACGACAATACTTTAGTTAAAGAACAATTTAAATGTTCTGCTATTGCTTTGTTCGTTTGCTTTTTTTTCAACTCTGCTATTATTTGTTCTTCGAAGGATGTAAACTGCAACTGGTTTTCTTCTAGCTGTAATTCAGAAACGTTTATTTGCTTTAATAAGGCGTCCGGAAAATACCGTTCATTGTTATAAACAGATTTTATTGCATCAAAAAGGTTTCCTATTTCTGATGATTTAATTAAATAGCCATCTACACCTAAACTAAAAAAATGTTGTAAATATCGGTTGAGAGAATGCATGGTGTATAAAAGAATTTTAAGTTCAGGAAATTCCTTTTTTAAAATAGGAACTAACTCGAAAGAATCGTAGTGAGGCATGCTAATATCTAATACTATAACATTGGTCTTTAGCGATTTTAATTCTAACAAAGTATCTTCTGTATAGCTATTACTTTTGCCAACGACATTAACTTCTTTGTCGTCGCTGAGCATAAACTGAACGGTGTTCACAAGAATCGGGTGATCATCTAACAAATAGACATTAATCATCCAGCGGCAGTGTTAATTCGTAAGCGACTCCAAAGTCAGAAGATTTTATTGAAATGGTTCCATTTAAGAAAACAACTCTATTTTTAATACTCAGAAGTCCAAACCCATGAGAATCATTAACGTTTTTAAAACCACTTCCGTTGTCTTCGAAATGGATAACCATAAACTTATGCTGCCGTTCGCAATGAACAGAAATGTAATCAGCTTTCCCATGATTTACAGCATTTTTAGTCAACTCCTGAATGATACGGTATAACATTAGTTTTTTTTGCGGCTCGGTGTAAATTTCATTTTTAGATTTAAAAACAAAATCAAGTATTACGTTTCTTTTTGCAAACTGTTCACTGAGATCAATTAAGGCTTCCCGCAGGCCAAGTTTTATTATAACATCAGGTAAAATATTTTTAGATATTTCTCTAACCTCTGTAGAGACCTGGCTCGTTAGTGCTATAACTTCCTTATTGTTTATCTCGTTTGCTTTTAAACTGAGCAGTGTGAGCGTGCTCCCAACTCCATCATGAAGATTTTCGGCTATTCTTTTCCGTTCTTCTTCTTGTCCTTTTAGCAGAGACGATAGTGATTTTAAAGAAATACGCCTTTCATATAACTCTTTGTTTATGCGTTGTTGTTTTTTTACTGACCGTATGTATAAAACAAATACAATGACGATAAACAAAAAAGAACTGCCAACGATGTATAACAAATAATTATTGCGACTAAACTTTATTCTGTCAAGTTCTTTGTTTTTTTCAAGAAGCTCTATTTCTTTGTTCTGTGAATAAACATTGTGTTTTTCGGCGATAAGTTTTTGAGCGTCAAGAATACTCCTCTCTACTTTTCCCTTTAACATTTCCCCTCGTTTGTTAGAATAGTACAGGGCCGATTCTAACATATTTTTTTTGGTGTAAAGGATTGACAACAAGTAGTAGGTGTCCGCAAGGTTGTCATCAATATAAACGCTGTAAGAAGCTGCTAATTTTGCGTAATATATAGAAGAATCCGAAACACCAAGATTAAAAAAAAGAGAAGCTATGTTGTAATATGACCGGGACAACCCTGAAGAGTCGGCATTTTTGTTTTTCAAGGCTATTGCCTTTTGATAATAGTCTATCGCTTTTTCCTCTTCAATAATAAGCACACTATAAAAAGAAGCTAAATTGTTATAAACCTTAGAAAGGCCTTTAGTCCGACTTGATAAGATGTAATTTGATTCAGCTTCATTAAAGTGGTACAATGCGTTTTTTGTATTTCGAAGATTAAAGCTACACAAACCAAGGTTGTTATGTATGTCTGCTAACTGCGATGTAGAAAGGTGATTTCTCCTATTGTCAAGAATAAAAGACAATAATGAGTCTGTTTTTTCGTATTGTTCAAGGCGCATAAAAATGTTACCAATGTCAATTTCAAAGTCAGCAACCATAGATTCTTCTATCGGGTACTCATCAGCCAGCTCTAATGCATCGTATGCCGTTTTTAACCCGGCGAAATAATGTCCATATAAATAGGAAATGGTTGCAGACATGTTTAAGGCGTAAAAAGCTCTTTTTGGGTTGTTAGCGGTTAAATAAGCAGTGCTTGATTTGTTGAAATAGTATGTAGAGCTGTCAGACTCCTTATGAAGATAGAACAAATGGCCTTGTAATTCGTAAGCCAAGGCTTTTTGACTTAATAATAAGCTGTCGTTTTCCAGGGGGGCGCTTTCCCAGAACGCATTTATTGCCTTTGCAGCACCTTGTAAGGACTTAGACCGTAAGTAATACTTTGCAGTTAAGAGGCTTATCTGGTTGTTTATTTTTACATCCTTTAAGCTGAGGGTTTTGTTGGCTTCAACAAACTCTTCAAGGGTTTGTGTTTTACTGCGATTGTTTAAATCATTAATTACTGGAGTTATATCAGTTTGCCCTACAACAAGAGAAATAGAAAATAAATATGTATAAAAAAGGAAGTAACTTCGTTTAACAATCATAGGGCGAACATGTAGAGATGAGAAACACTTTTTCAACAGTACATTCAAAACTAGACGAATTTATTAATAGATACTATGGTATTGCCACTTTACGTGGATTAATTCTATTCGTTTCGACAAGTACATTTTTAATATTGGTTGCAGCGTTGTCGGTATTTTTTACTAACGCCAGCATCAACGCACGTACCTTTTTGTTTTTAGTATTGAGTGCCGCTCTGTCATTTCAATTTTTTCTTTGGGTTTTAAAACCTTTGCTCAAAAGGTTAAAAGTTTTGCGTCGCATGTCTTATATGTCATCAGCAAAAAAAATTGAATCTCTTGATAGTGTTGTGGGAGAGAAGATAATAAATGGCCTTGAATTAGAGAGTTTTAAAACGGATAGTGATTTGATACTCGCTAGTTTGGAACAGCTCACTGATGAACTAAAGGTTTTCAGAGGGTCAAGTTTTATTAACTACGAACGTGTGCGACAGGTTTTTTGGACAATGATTCCATTTGCGCTAGCGGCTGTTTTAGTAATGGTTTCTGGTAATATTGATAGCTTATTGTCCGGAACCGACAGGCTTGTTTCATTTCGCTCGGAATTTTTACCAAGAGACTACGTGACCTTTGACCTTATTTCTGAAACAGAAATCGTCGAGGGTAAAGATTATCGTTTCGTGGTTGAGCTAAGCTCTAAAGAGTTGCCAAGCAACGTGGTCGTGTTTGTAAACGGGGTAGAGGTAAGTGTTATTAAAGAAAGTGATCAGGTCTATTCTTCGTTAGTACGTTCTGTATATATGGACTTTAACGTTGCCTGTCAGGCGGGGGGGTATTTATCTAAAGAATGGTCGGTTAGCGTACTAAAAAAGGCCAAGGTTGTTAATTACTTTTTTGAAGTTGAACCGCCACCACATACCAAGCTAGACGCATTTAAGCAAGACGGGAATAACATAGTGAGAGTTCCGGAAAACGCATTGGTGAAGTGGAGAGGAAGTATATACAATGCAAGCAGCGTTAGCGTTGAAATAGATAGCGTAACCGCACCCGAACTGGAAACAGGCTCAAACGACCTGTTCGATTTAGAAAGAAGGGTAAAGACGAATGAAAATTGGAAAGTAAAGAACGAAAAGATAGAGCTGGCCACATACAGGCTCGTTGTAGTGAAAGACAATTATGCAACAATTAAGGTCAAACAGTTTAGAGATAGTTCTACCATTAACGGATTTTATTTTTCAGGATCAATTAATGATGATTACGGTTTTAAGTCACTGTACTTAATTGAAAAGAATGAAGAAACTGGAGTTTTAAAAAGAGAAGGAGTGCACTTATCTGCTTCTAAGCAACAAGCGTTCTTTTTGTACAGGCAAGTCAAAAATAAGACTAAGGTTTATTTTGAAGTTAGGGACAACGATCCTTTTAATGGATACAAGAAGACGACTTCGTCAAGTTTTGTGCTTAATACAATTGAAGAAAAAAGATTCAAAGATGAAATAGGCTCAAGCAAGGCTGAGAAAAAAAAAGAGATAGAAGAGAGAGTTAAGGAAATCAAAGCAGCCTCTAAAACAAAAGACGAGAAGAGCAACGAAGCTCAATATAGAGATCAGCAAAAGAGTTTTGAAGACATTCAAAAAATAAGTGAGGCTTTTAGGAAGCAGATGGATCTTGAAAAAACAAACAAGCTTTACGATGAAGACATCTTAGAAAAACAAGAAAGACTTGAGGAGCGGTTTGAAGAGTTAGATAAGGATTTGCAAGAGTTATTGCAAGAGATTGAACGCTTAGAAAAGGAGTTAAATAAAAATCAAGATATAAGCGAGTCAGTAGATATTAAGAAAGAAGATGTTTTGGATGAACTGGATAGAATGATGGAAATGTTGGACCGCCTTCAGTTCGAAAAAGATTTAGACGATGCACTTTCCGAACTCGAAAAGCTCGAGGAAGAACAAAATAAACTTTCTGAAACAAATGATGAGGCTGAAAAGGAACAGGCAGAGTTGAAAGAAAGGTTTGAGGAGGTAGAGAAAGACATTGAAGAACTTAAAGAGAAGTCAGACGAGTTGGATATGGCAGACCTTGAGGAGTTAAGCGAAGAGGATGGTGAAGAGGTCAAGGAGGATATGGAAGAGGCTCAGAAGCAACAGGAGAAGAATTCAAACAAAAAGGCGAATGAGAGCCAGAAGAAGGCTTCTGAGGGGATTAAGAAGATGAAGGAAAAACTTAAGAAGGCTCAAATGGAGATGAATGCTAGTCAGCAGTCTGAAAACGCTGAAGATTTGAGAATGTTGCTTGAGAACTTGTTGGTTTTAAGCACTGAGGAGGAGAGGCTTCAAGAGGGCCTTATAGGTATGAAATCAAATGATCCAGATTACGCAGAAAAGATGAATAGTCAGGGTCAGTTTAGTAAAGATTACAAAATAATAGAGGATAGTCTTTCCGCACTTATGGTGCGAGCGCCTGAAATTGAGACTCAGGTTTTGAAGGAAATGAACACAATTGACAGGTATTTTATAAAGTCTTCGGAGAGCTTAAAAGACAATAAGGTTAAAGAAGGAGTAAGTGAGATAAGATATTTACTTACGTCAGTGAACAACTTGGCGTTGATGCTTAACGTGAGCCTCGAGAATATGCAAAGCCAAATGAGCCAGCCTAAGCCTGGTGATAAAAGTTGTGATAAGCCAGGCTCGGGCAAGCCGGGAATGTCTGAGTTGAAGAAGAGGCAGCAGCAATTGAGTAAACAAGCAGAACAAACGCAAAAGGAGTTTGGTGGATCAAAACCAGGTGAATCTAAAGGAGAGGGTAAGGGTAAAGGTCAAGGAGGTACTCCGAGTAAAGGAAAGCAGATTGTCAAGATGCTTGGAGATCAAGAGATGATTAGGAAAGGAATGAAGGATAAGAGTGATCCGGGTGGCGGAGGTAATGGAGAGCTTGATGAATTATTGCGCAGAAACGAAGAAGATATTGCAAATAGAAATTTTGATTCAGAGTTTTTTGAAAGGCAGAAAGAAATAGAATCAAAAATGCTGGAATCGGAGAAGGCTATACTTGAGAGGGAGCAAGATGAGAAGCGAGAAAGTGCTGTGAATAAGGATGAGTATGAGCGCAGAAAAAGAAAGGCTCAGGATGAGTATTTAGAAAAAAAACAGGCTGGTTTTGAACAGATTAATTGGGATAAAGTACTTTTGTCGCCCTTTTATGAAAAGAAAATAAAGAATGAGTAATCACATCAGTGTTGTTTATGGAAAAAATAACAACATTGAGCTAGGCAATATAATCTCTGTTCTCGAAGAGCGAATACAATTAGAAAGACGTATCGGAAAAATTACGTATTATTTTGTTTCTGACGATGAGTTGCTCGAAATAAACAAATCTCACCTCAACCACGATTACTACACTGATATTATTACGTTCGATTATTCTACAAACAGAAAACTAGAAGGTGAAATTTATGTGAGTATTGATAGAGTTAGAGAAAATAGCAATGATTTTATAAAAGAGCTTATAAGAGTAATGTCCCACGGTGTCTTGCACATGCTCGGGTTTAAAGACAAGAGTGATGAGGACATCAGAGAGATGAGAAGTATGGAAAACAAATGGATTGACTATATAGTTTCACGTGAATCATGACAGAATATGACGTAATTGTTGTCGGAGCTGGGCACGCTGGAAACGAAGCTGCTCACGCAGCAGCCAGGCTTGGGAGTAAGGTACTGTTGGTTACAATGAATTTGCAAACCATAGGCCAGATGAGTTGCAACCCCGCGATGGGAGGGATAGCTAAAGGGCAGATTGTTAGAGAAATAGACGCTATGGGGGGAATGTCTGGGATTATTACCGATATAACCACTTTGCAATTTAGAATGCTGAACAGAAAGAAGGGTCCGGCTATGTGGTCACCTCGTGCACAGTCAGACCGCTGGAGGTTTGCGGAAGAGTGGAGGCTTCATTTGGAAGGCAGTAAGAACATCGACATGTTACAGGACATGGTGGTGGCCCTCAGCGAAAAAGCAGGAAGGATTGTATCTGTTACTACATCTTTGGGTGTAGAAATAAAATGTAAGACGGTTATTATCACAAGCGGAACTTTTTTAAATGGAGTAATTCATATTGGCGAAAAACAACTAGGTGGTGGCCGAGCAGGAGAGGGTTCTGCCCGCGGAGTAACGGAGGTGCTGAACGAGTGGGGTTTTAAGTCCGGGCGAATGAAAACAGGAACACCGCCTAGGGTAGATGGCCGATCGTTAGATTATTCAAAGTTTGAGGAGCAAAAAGGAGATGATCACCCAAGCAAGTTTTCCTTTACTAACACCGAGCCTGTAGCAAACCAAATGAGTTGTTTTGTTACATACACAAACCCTGTTGTACACAATGTTTTGCGTGAAGCGTTTGAGTTGAGCCCGTTATTTAACGGACAAATTGAAAGCGCTGGACCCCGTTATTGCCCCTCAGTAGAGGATAAGGTGTTTAGGTTTGCAGATAAAGACAGGCACCAGATATTTGTAGAACCAGAATCTAGAGACTCGGTGGAAATGTATATAAACGGTTTTTCTACTTCCTTACCACAAGACATTCAATTGGAGGCGATTCAACACGTAGCGGGCTTTGAAAAAGTGAAGTTTTTTCGTCCAGGATACGCAATTGAATACGATTATTTTCCACCAACACAATTAAAACACACACTTGAAACCAAAGTTGTAGACGGACTGTTTTTGGCTGGTCAGATAAACGGAACTACCGGATATGAAGAGGCTGGTTGTCAAGGGATGATGGCAGGAATTAACGCGAATAGATATGTTGAGCAAAAAGAGACCGTTGTGTTAAACCGCGATGAAGCCTATATAGGTGTGCTAATAGACGACCTAGTTACACGTGGAACAGAAGAGCCTTACAGGATGTTTACATCACGTGCAGAATACAGAATACTCTTAAGACAAGACAATGCCGACGCGCGATTAACGCCAAAAGCACACCAGCTAGGTTTGGCAAGTGACGAGCGCCTTAAGGAGTTTGAAAAGAAAACAACCCTTGTAAACGATTCATTGAACTTGCTTCGTGAAACAAATATTAATAAAGATGTTGCGAATGTCTTTCTAGAGTCAAACAATGAGAGTCCAATAAAAGAACCTCAAAGAGCATATAGGCTATTACAGCGACCTAAAGTTGGCATAAAAGACTTGTTAGGCCTTTTAAACGATGACGTGGTTGACAAGCTAGATGTTTTAGAACAAATTGAGATTAAAACAAAATATTCTGGTTATATTGAGAGGGAAAGGGAAAACGCAAACAAACTAACGAAACTAGAGGACGTGAAAATTCCTTCAGGTTTTGATTTTTCTAAGGTAAAAGGAATGGCGACTGAGGCACGTTTAAAGTTGGCGGAGATAAAACCTGTAACAATTGGACAAGCTAGGAGGGTTAGCGGGGTTTCACCAAACGACATAAGCGTATTGTTAGTATTTATAGGAAGATGATGGAGGAGAAAAAACAGGAAGGAATGCTACACCATGAGATGTGTCCAATTTGTAAAAGTGAGACCATAGAGTTTGCTTTAAGTGCAAATTCATACAGAACTGATAATCAAAGCTTTGATGTGTTTCAATGTAAAGTGTGTACGCATAAGTTCACTAACCCTGTTCCAGATGAACATTCGATTGGAGAATACTATAAGAGTGAAAACTATATTTCACACACAAATGCAAACAAATCACTGTTTGATAAGGCATACCAAACGGTAAAGTCAATTTCGTTGGACAAAAAGGAGAAGCTTCTTTTAAAGCACTGCGTCAATAAGAACGTAGAGTTTTTGGATTACGGAGCGGGTACAGGCAGCTTCGTGAACCATTTAGATGAAAGAGGTTGGAATGTGTTGGGTATCGAAATTTCAAAAGAGGCAAGAGGCCAATCGGCAAAAGGGCATCTACTCTTTGATGTTGAGAAGTTAAATGAGCTAAAGAGAGAAAGCTTGTCGGGCTTTAGTATGTGGCATGTTCTCGAGCACATTTACGAGCCCGAAGTTTTGTTAAATAGATTTGGGGATAAGATGAAAAAAGGAGCTGTTGGGCTTATCGCTGTTCCCAACAATGATTCGTGGGATGCAAAACACTACGGACCTGATTGGGCCGCCCTTGATTTACCTCTACATTTCTCACACTTTAGCAAAAGATCCATGAGCACGTTAATTGAAAGAACCAACTTAGACTTAATAGATGTGGAAAGAATGCCGTTTGACGCCTATTACATTTCAATGCTGTCAGAAGCAAACAAGAACGCAGCCCTAAGCTCTGTTAAAGGCGTTTTTAACGGCTTACTGTCAAATATAAAGGGAAACAAGAGCAACAACACTTCAAGCGTTATATACGTTGTTAAGAAGGTGTAGCTAAAAGTAAACGGTGTAGCGTTAAGCTTGCGTCAAACAAAACCAATTTTGCATTAGCGTTTCTATGCAAATGAGTAGTAGCCTTTTGTATTGTAGTATATATACTTTCAGCATTGAAGTCATTAACAAATGGAGCCAGCTTGCGCATCGATGTTAACTGAGTGCCTGGAATCATATTATCGACATTAACAAAAGCGTCTCGGAATAATTTTAGAAACGATTCTAGTAAAAGAATGAGCCTGTCGCGAGAAGTGTTTGCGAAATCTTCACAGTCTTTATACATCGATTTAACATCATTGTTGAAGCAGTGCCTTAACCAAGATAAAAAATCATTCCCAAATTTTATCATATCGATTTTATTCTTCGACAGGTGTGCAAAGAGACCAAGGTTATTATTCGCAATGTTTACAATTTCGGTATCCACAGCCATATTATTCCGCTCTATGTCATTTAGAAAATGTTCAGGAGAAGAATTTGGAACCTTAATGGTTTGGCACCGGCTTGATATAGTGCGCAGGTTCGAATCGTGATGGTTCGTTATAAGAATGATATGTGTGTTCGGAAGGGGTTCTTCTATTGTTTTTAGCAGCTTATTTGAGGTTGAATTATGCATTAACTCGCTCAAATACAACACAATAACCTTTTTTTTAGAAAGGTAGGGTTTCATAGATTGAAAATGTGATATGCGTTGAGATTCACCAGTGTAGATGCCAAGCTGTTTGTTTCCCGAGTCTAAAAAAACGTTCCAGTCTTCATAAAGAAAAACAGGGTTTTCAGAAAGGAATTCTTTCCATTCACTTAAATAGTTTTCTGCACTTCCAGTTTTACCGGCAGAAATAAAGGGAAATGTGTAGAGTAGGTCAGGGTGACTCCTCTTTTCTGCAAGACGACAAGAATTGCACTCGCCACAAGGCTTATTCACTTCGGTACAAAGCAGGGCCTGAGAAAGGCATTCAGCTAAATACACAGACGGCAATCCGTCCGTAGAATTCAACATAACGGCATGCGGAAAACGCTCATTGTTAATTAACTCAAGTGTTTTGGATAAGAAACCTTGATAGGAAAGCAGAGGAGTGTTTAGCATCTTTAAATTTTAATGTTGTAAGCTAAAAATGTCAAAAATAGGGATAGTTTTGCCGAAAACGTAGTGTCATGAAAAAGTTAAAGGAATACAATTTTAAGGGAAAAAAAGTGCTTGTTAGAGTTGACTTTAATGTTCCTTTGGATGATAATGGAAAGATACTAGACGATTCTAGAATTATAGGCGCAATACCAACATTAAAGGCGATACTAGACGCAAACGGAAGCTTAATAGTGATGTCTCACCTTGGCAGACCAAAGGGTGAAAGGCATAAAAAGTTTTCACTTAATCAGATACTTGACCACCTCTCTAATTTACTGCAACGCCCTGTGAACTTTGCAAACGATTGCATTGGAGGTGAAGCTGAGGAAAAAGCTAAAAACTTAAAAGCTGGAGAGGTGCTATTATTGGAGAACCTCAGGTTTCATAAAGAGGAAACCAATGGAGATGTTGATTTTAGCAAGAAGTTAGCAGTATTAGGAGATTTTTATGTCAACGATGCTTTTGGAACAGCACATAGAGCACATGCGTCCACAGCGGTGATAGCCAAAAGTTTCCAAAACAATTGTTGTTTTGGATTGTTGATGGAGTCTGAAATTACGAACGTAGAAAAGGTTTTGAACTCTACTGACAAACCGGTGACAGCTGTTGTTGGAGGAGCTAAAGTGAGCAGTAAGATTGACATTTTGCTTCACCTTTTAGACAAAGTTGATAACCTAATTATTGGTGGAGGAATGGCCTACACGTTTGCCGTTGCCACAGGCGGTAGCGTTGGAAAGTCACTTGTGGAATCGGATAAGCTAGAGTCTGCTAAAGAGGTCTTAAATAATGCAATTAAAAAAGGAGTAAACATATACCTGCCTATTGATTCTGCTAACGCTTTAGAATTTAGCAATGATTCTGCTAAAGAAACTTCTGACATTATGAATATTGCAGATGAACAAATGGGTTTGGATATAGGGCCAAAGTCTTTAGATCTTTTTAAGAATGTTCTATTGAAGTCTAAAGTCATTTTATGGAATGGCCCAATGGGTGTGTTCGAGTTTGATAACTTTAATATAGGGACTAAAACAGTTGGCCAATACATTGTTGATGCAACTGCAAAAGGGTGCTTTTCTCTAGTAGGAGGAGGAGACTCGGTGTCCGCAGCAAAGCAGTTTAACCTTGCAGAAGGAATGAGCTACATTTCTACAGGGGGTGGTGCAATGCTGGAATACCTTGAAGGAAAAACACTTCCAGGAATACGAGCCATTTTAGATGCTAATAGCTAAAATGCTTAACAGGTCGTCTAAATAATCTCTTGAATAACCAAAAAGTAACGAATTATTAGAAAGTTCTTTAAGAGGGGTATTGATTAGGTGGTTTGTTATCATTGTAAATAGCCCTATTAGCATTGAGAATAGAACGCCTTGAATGATACCAAAGAGCGCACCAAAAAAAACATTTATTGGACTTAAAGCGATAAGTTTTAAACCTTTGGTTAACCCAGATGATATTATTTTGGCCGCTAGAAGTACTAGAATAAAAGGAACAATATACGCTAGGTATTTGACAGCATCATTTTGCCAATACTTGGATAGCAATTCCGCAAAATAGTCGTGATAAAATGAGGCTGCAATTACTCCAAGAATAAGGCCTGCAATTGCAAATACGCGTTTAACAAAGCCCTGACGGACGCCTTTGTACAAAAAGTAGACAACGGGCACTAACAAAATAAAATCAAACACGTTCATATGAACAGAAAGTCCTTAAAAGAAAAATGGGAAGATATATTATTTAATCTCTCTTCTCAATTTGCAGATGGAGAAAAGCTTGGTGTGGAAGGGGTACTGTTTCTGATTGGCGTTCAGGAGCTTGGTGAAGGCTACAGAAATTTTTCAAAAGAAGAAAAGCAAGATATATTGCACATCGCGCTTTGCACAATTCTTGAGCCTTTCGGATACTACGTGTATGAAGGAGTTGATGAGCAAGGCTGGCCACATTTTAGTAATACAAAAAGACTACCAACCTTAAAAAGAGGTGAACAAACAAGGCTAATGAAAGAAGCTATAGTCTTGTATTTTGAAAAAGAAGGACCAGGTTAACAGCCCTGTTGAGTGGGGTCATAAGGCTGCAGTACAATAGTGATTTCCGCAGTCTGGTCTTCAATTAACTTAACAAACCCACATCCTATATAAGTGGGAGGCGAACCTCTTGTAGCAACAATTTGCAGAACAGCTTCATAAGTATAAGTCGCTTCATATACACCATTTTCATCGGTAGTTCCCATAAACTCAGGAATTGCGTCTGGAACAGGAGCTCCAGCTTCAACGGTTATGTTTTTTAAAGGCACACCGTTTTCAGAAACAACTGTAATTCTAAAAGGGTAGTTGAAACTCTGCTTGCTGCAAGAAGAAAGGGCAACAGATGATACTGTGAAAAGTAAATATAAAAGGTTTTTCATAAAATAATTCTTAGTCGAAACAAGAGTTGAGTGGGTCGCCATATGTTCGTATGTAAACCGTTTGGTAAATATGCTCTCCTTTTACGAACTCAACAAACCCGCAGCCTCTAAATGTACCTCTCCATGTTTTTATATCATAGTAGGCCTTGGCGGGAACTTCAAATGTCTTTTGACCATTCTCATCTGTTGTGCTCAAAAATTCGTAAGAGCGATCAACGGGAACGTACAACTTTAAATTAGCGTTGGGAATGGGAATCCCGCCAACAGACATAACAGTGATTGTTGCTTTGTATGTTTCGTTCTCCTTGGCACAGGAAAGCATTATATAACAAGCACTTAATAGTAGGATTAACTTCTTCATGATGCAATTTATAAGTAATATTGCCGGTTCAAACATACAAATATAAATTTTGGTTCTATGTGTGTTCGAGTATAAGGCTTATATTATGATTGAAGAAATAAAGAGTCATTTAGATAAAGTAAAAAACACAACATTTTCATCCGCAGAGGATTTAGAAAAGTTTCGTATACGTTACCTAGGTAAAAAAGGCGTATTAAATGATTTGTTTAAGGAGTTTAAAAACATCCCGAACACTGAAAAGAAAAGCTTTGGCTTAGTTTTAAACGAACTAAAGTTTCTTGTTGAATCAACGATTAAGAATGCAAACAAGAAAAGCGTTGTCAAGAAAGAAAAAACGACAGGTGATTTTTCTAAACCAGGAACCGCCATTAGTAACGGGTCAATTCACCCATTAACATCTGTAAGAGAAGAGATTGTTTCAATTTTTAAAAGAATAGGTTTTACTGTAAATGAAGGACCTGAGCTAGAAGACGACTGGCACAACTTTTCTGCATTGAACTTTCCTGAAGAGCATCCAGCGAGAGATATGCAGGACACATTCTTCGTAGAAAAAAATCCAGACTGGGCTTTAAGAACCCACACATCGTCGGTGCAGGTAAGGGTTATGGAGAGTTCACAACCACCAATCAGGACGATCTCACCTGGGCGGGTGTTCAGAAACGAGGCGATATCAGCAAGAGCTCACTGTATCTTTCATCAAATAGAGGGGTTGTATATTGATGAAAAGGTCTCTTTCGCAGACATGAAACAAACAATACTTTATTTCGCACAAGAGTTTTTTGGAAAGAAAACGAAGATTCGATTACGCCCGAGCTATTTTCCTTTTACAGAACCAAGTGCTGAAGTTGATGTTTATTGGGGCTTAGAAAATGAAGTTGATTATCGCATAACAAAAGGAACAGGATGGCTTGAAGTAATGGGTTGCGGAATGGTGGATCCGGAGGTTTTAAAATCTTCGGGCATAGACCCCGAAAAGTACAGTGGATTTGCTTTTGGAATGGGAGTAGAGCGCATAGCCATGAACCGTTACAACATTCCAGACTTGAGATACTTCTTTGAGAACGATATGCGCTTTTTATCACAATTTTCGTAGAAGACAAAAATCTATTTACTGTTGTTTTTACAGGATGAAAACATTTGAATATGTGCAATAAAAATCAATATAAAAGCTAAAGATGAAGCGGTATGTATTTCTTAAACAACTGTTAATCAACAATATAAATAAAATCAAAACCAATTCAGGCAGAAATAAAAAATAACTAGGGTAAAAAACAAAAAATTTTAAAACCTGATTGCGTCGGATTATTTAGTTTTGAAGGATGAAATGACCTGAATAGAAGTTAGAACAGTAGAAAGGAAATAAAACTGAATGTGACAGTGAAAAAAAGTAGAGTTTACAAAGTTGGTTTTACGTGAAAGTAAGTAATTAAAGGGAGCGTCGACGCTCCCTTTTTTGTTCAAATTCGGACAGTAAAACTATTGGTTCTAATCTGTGTTTTACAAACAATAAAGGGGTATAAGAAAACTTAAACAATTACTTTATTTCTGAGATTTTTAGCATGTTGGTTGTACCTTTTTCTTGTATGGGCATGCTGGCAATATTTATAATGAGGTCTCCTTGAGAAACAATCTTCTTGTCTTTAATGATTTTTTCAATATCGGAGAATGTCTGATCTGTACTTTCCATTTTGTTGTAATAGAAAGCTTGCACCCCCCAAATGAGGCTTACCATATTCAGAATGGTTTTATTGCTCGTTAACGCAACGATGTTCGTGGTCGGTCGGTGTGATGCAATTTGAAAAGCCGTATACCCAGAATGTGTCATAGACAGAATAGCCATGGCGTCAGTTTGGTCTGCGATCTTACTTGCGTTGTAACAAATAGAATCAGTTATGTACCGTTCATTCTTGTCGGTTGGTATGCCATCTCTTATGGGCTTAACATCAACGGTTGCCTCAACATGGGAGATAATTTTACCCATCGTTTCTATGACCTCAACCGGGAATAGACCAACGGATGTTTCTCCACTTAACATAACAGCATCAGCTCCATCTAGAACAGAGTTAGCAACATCGTTTACCTCTGCCCTCGTTGGTGTCATGCTGTCAATCATGGTCTCCATCATCTGTGTTGCGATGATCACAGGTTTGGCATACATATGACATTTTTCTACAATCATTTTTTGTATTAGCGGAACACTTTGCATTGGGACCTCAACCCCCAAATCACCTCTGGCCACCATTGCAGCGTCAGTAACTTTGAGTATATTCTCGATGTCAAGAACAGCCTCTGGTTTTTCAATTTTTGAGACAACTTTGGCAGGAGAGTTACTTTTTGCAATTAAATCTTTAAGTTGTTGAACATCCGCAGAATTTCGCACAAAAGATAAACCGATCCATTCAACCTTTTCTTCAAGCGCCACTTCAAGATCAGCAAGGTCCTTTGGTGTTAAACACGGCAATGAGATTTGGGTGTTCGGTAGGTTAACACCCTTTTTAGATTTTAGAAGTCCTCCCTGGATCACCTCAGCTTTAACAGAGTCAACATTATTGGTTTCTGTGATGCTAAGAATCAGCTTACCATCGTCTAACAGAACACGCTCACCAACTTTAACATCTTGAGCAAACTGTTCGTAGTTCATGTGAACCCTCGATGCATCGCCTAAGCAAGGTTGTTTCGTAAACTCTATAATGTTACCTTTTTCCAAAAACTGATCGTCCTTTACATCACCAATCCTCAGTTTTGGGCCTTGAAGATCAGCAAGAACCGCTAGGTTTGTATCAAGCTGTTCATTTATTTCTTTAGCAATACGAATGGTTTTTCTGTGTGTTGCATGATCTCCGTGAGAAAAATTTACACGAAATACATTTAGGCCCGCCTGAGCCATTGCAATCATGGTTTTTTTATCTGAAGAAGAGGGACCTAGGGTCGCAACTATTTTAGCTTTGTTTTTCATAATAAATCTGTTGAAAGAGATCTTGTTCTCTCTTGTTATACTCTGATATATGTTTCGAATCATTGAAAAACGTGAAGTTTTTAGAGTCGAACGTGTTAAACTGTACCTTCTCCGCAGAGAGAAAGAAGTAGTTGTGTTTTTTTATTCTGGGTTGTAGAAAATATTTTTTTTCGATTAATGAAATGTCATCAAACAAAGAACCGTCCGATGGATTTTTAATGCCTTCTGTATATGCAAGATTTGAAATTATATATGAGTGGCTGTCATCTTCCTTAACATCTGCGTAATACGGGAAAACTAAAGAAATTTGATTGCGTTTTACGCGATATCCTTTTTTATCCAAAACGAAGCTGGAATGTTTTATATTATTAATAAAGTATACAAGCTCACTAAAAGAAAGAGGAGAGTTAATATCTATGATAAAAATATCTTGCTCAAGGTCTTCAATTTCTAAAGTTAAATTCATTGAATATTCAGGAGTTTGTACGCTTTTTGAGAAGCATCTTCTTCAGCTCTTTTCTTTGAGGTCCCTTTACCCCGAGCCAATTCTTTGCCATCAATTTCCAAAGCTATTTCGAAGACCAATTTATGTTTTTCACCAGATTCTTTTATATTCCTGAGGCTATAGTTTTGCTTTTCTTTTTGCGCCCATTCAATAAAGGCGCTCTTATAGCTGATGATGTGTTTTTCTAATGTATTTTCATCCCAAAACGGGTATATGGCACTGGAGAGAATAAACTTGCGCGCGTGCAATAATCCGCGGTCCAAATAGAGGGCACCAATTAGTGCTTCGTAAGCGTCCCCATAAATAGAACGAGCAGGTTTGTTTTTATCTAGTTTTTTCTTAACAGCAGAATCTAGCTTCAAGCTTAGCCCTACCCTGTTAAGACTTTTACGACTAACGATGATTGCACGTAAGTTTGTTAAAAAACCCTCATCTTTGTTGGGGAACTTCTTGTATAAATAATCTGCAACGACTGCGCTTAATATGGCGTCACCTAAGTACTCTAGACGCTGGTTGTCGCCGCTCAGGCGCTTCTCACGCTCTTTAAAGTGAGAGCTGTGACTCAGTGCTTGTTGGTAGATACGTAGGTTGAAAGGAAGAGTGCCTGTCGTAGCTTTTATAAAAGAAATGAAGCGTCGTTCTTTAGAAAAGAAAGAGGCAACAATAGCTTTCAAATAAAGCATTACTCTTCAAATTTCTTGAATAAAATGGAAGCGTTATGACCACCGAAACCAAATGTATTGCTCAATGCGGCACGAACGTCTCTTTTTTGAGGTTTGTTAAATGTCAGGTTTAAGTTATTGTCTAACTCCGGGTCGTCTGTAAAGTGATTAATGGTTGGAGGAATGATTCCGTTTTTAATAGCCAATATTGAAGCAACAGATTCAACAGCACCAGCCGCACCCAACAGGTGACCTGTCATTGATTTTGTTGAGCTAATATTTAAATCGTAAGCGCTTTCACCAAATACAGATTTGATTGCCAACGTTTCAGCAATATCACCCAATGGAGTTGAAGTACCGTGTACGTTGATGTAATCAATATCTGAAGGTTGAACACCAGCTTCATTTAGCGTGTTGATCATCACGTTTTTGGCGCCCAAACCTTCTGGGTGAGGAGCCGTTAAATGATGCGCATCAGCACTCATGCCAGACCCAATGATCTCAGCATAAATTTTAGCGCCACGTTTTTTAGCATGCTCGTAATCTTCTACAATTAAACACGCGCCACCTTCTCCCATTACAAAACCATCACGATCTTTATCGAAAGGTCTTGAAGCTGTTTGAGGGTCATCATTTCTTTTTGACAGTGCATGCATAGCATTAAAGCCACCCATACCAACTTGAGTAATCGCAGCCTCAGATCCTCCAGAAACTATAATATCTGCTTTGCCCAACTGAATGTAAGTGCAAGCATCGATTAATGCATTTGTTGCAGAAGCACAAGCTGAAACTGTGGTAAAGTTAGGACCACGCAACCCATGCTTCATTGAAATTTGACCAGGTGTAATGTCCGCAATCATCATAGGAATGAAGAAAGGGTTAAAGCGTGGAGAAAGGTTGTTGTCTACAAACGCCTTTGTCTGCTGGTACATTGTGTCAATACCACCAATACCAGAACCCCAAATAACGCCAACGCGATCAGGGCTAATTTCGTTCATGTCAATCTGGGAATCAGTAATGGCTTCATCAGCCACCACCATCCCAAATTGTGTGAATCTATCCATCTTCCTAGCCTCTTTTCGTTCGAGGTAGTCTGTTGGATTGAAGTTTTTTACTTCACAGGCGAATTGTGTTTTAAAGTCCTTGGTATCGAAAAGAGTAATTGGGGCAGCACCAGAAACACCGGCAACCAAATTATTCCAATACTCTTCTACGGTATTACCCAGTGGGGTCATAGCACCAAGACCTGTAATTACAACGCGCCTTTTTTCCATAAAGAATTAAGATTTAGCTCCCTCGATATAAGCAACGGCTTGACCAACTGTAGCGATGTTTTCCGCTTGATCATCTGGAATTTGAATGCCGAATTCTTTTTCGAATTCCATGATTAGCTCCACCGTGTCCAGTGAATCCGCACCTAAATCGTTCGTGAAGCTTGCCTCTGTGGTTACTTCATTTTCATCAACGCCAAGTTTGTCAACTATTATGGCTTTTACTCTTGATGCAATGTCTGACATGATAATAGAAATTAGAATTATTTCAAGGTGCAAAGAAATGAATAATCCGTTGATTCCACAATATACCAAATAGAGTTATTACATCATTTGATACAAACCGCCCTGAGAATTACCGCTTATGCCTAAATATCAGAAAGATAGGGGTGTTGTCAACAGTAATTTTTTGAACAAAAAAAAAGAAAACATTTGTCTAATTGATATACTTTAAGGGTTTTGGGCGAAGAAAAACGGTTTCATTACATGGAGTATAGGTGTTGAAACTATCTTTGAAGCCATATTACCATAAAGCTTATGACAAGGATTGCAATTTTAGCTTCAGGGTCGGGGTCGAACGCAGAAGCGATAATGAAAGCGCTGCAAGGAAGTGATGAAATACAAGTAGGGGTTGTGATTTCTAACAACAGTGGCGCAGGGGTTTTAGCGAGAGCGGAAAAATTCAATGTGCCTAGAAAGGTAGTAAACACAGCTCAGGTAAAAAAAGGAGAGTTGTTGCAGGTGCTACTTAAAAATGAAATAAACTATATAGTCTTGGCGGGATACATGAAGCTTATTCCAAAAGACATTATTGAAACATTTGAGAATAAGATAGTTAATATCCACCCAGCATTGCTTCCCAAGTATGGCGGAAAAGGAATGTATGGCGAAAATGTTCATAAAGCTGTAGCTGAAGCAAATGAGAACGAGTCGGGGATAACAATTCATTATGTAAATCAGAAGTACGATGATGGAGCTATTATTTTTCAAGCAAGGGTGCCTCTAGATTCGACGGATAGTTCTATCGACATCGGGGAGAAAGTTCTTGAATTAGAACACAGGTATTATCCAGAGATTATTAAAGAGATTATAATGAATGCAAACCATTAGAGTAAACATATATACGGATGGCGCTTCTCGAGGCAACCCCGGACCAGGAGGCTATGGTATTGTTATGGAGAGCGGGTCTTTAAAAAAAGAATTTGCCGAAGGGTTTTTAAAAACCACGAATAACCGAATGGAGTTGCTCGCAGTAATTGTGGCATTAGAAAAACTAAAGACCAACAATGTAATGCCAGTGGTGTATTCAGATTCTAAATATGTTGTTGATGCTATAAACCAGGGTTGGGTATTTGGCTGGCATAAGAAAGGCTTTAAAGGAAAGAAAAATCCAGATTTGTGGAGACGCCTTTTGCCACTTTATCAAAAATTCAAGCCAAAATTTGTTTGGGTTAAAGGGCACAACAACCATCCACAAAACGAACGTTGCGATACTTTGGCGGTGCAAGCTGCGTTGAGTAAAGGTCTAAAACCTGACATTGGATACGAGGATGCAGAAAAAAGCAATGGAGTGTTTTAAGTGCTTTATAAAGACTTTAAAAAGAAATATAACGCTCGGGGTTTACTGCATTGCCCATATGCCAGAGCTCAAAATGTAAATGTGGCCCAGTAGATTGTTCGCCACTGTTACCAATCAAAGCAATAACTTCTCCAGTTCTAACAATATCTCCTTGCGATTTCAACAATGCAGAGTTGTGTTTGTATACAGAGATCAAATTTTGGTTGTGCTGAATGACCATTACATAACCTGTCTCGCTCGTCCATTGAGCAAGAAGAACGCTACCACCTAGGCAGGCCTTTACAGGAGCATTTTTTTCTGCTACAACATCTACGGCCAAATGGTTTTCCTTTGGATTAAATGTGCTTGTAATAACTCCTTTAACAGGGGTGAAAAACGAAAAGTGAGAAAGTGCAGATTGATTTGTGGGAATATTAAACCGGTCTTCGGTTTCAACAAATTCACGCAAGTTGTTCTCCATTACGCTCGCATCCAGCTCATTGTTTTCAGGCTTCACAATACCCGAATCCTCTACTTCGCTGTAAGCACTATCAATATCTTCCCCTTTTATGATCTTTTGGATAGTTATTAATTGTTGATTGTGCAATGCCAATTGGCGAGACAGTGAATCGGCTCGCATATCTAACTTTAAGGCGTCTCGTCTTACTTCGTTAGAGGAATAACCAGGGATGTATTCTCGTAAAGGTGTAAAAGCAATAAGAAAAATCATCCCTACCGAGAGCAGAATAACTGATGTACCAAAAAGCACAAAGACATTTATTCGGCTTAATTTTATAGAAACCTTCTCTTCAAACGTGTCATCATTTAAAATTACAAGGCGGTACTTGTTCTTTAATCGTGTTATATATTTCTTTTTTTCCTTCATATGGTGAGTGCCAAATATCGCAATACTTAAAGAACGAAACGGAAGTATAATTATGAAAATTTTATTAGAGGTTTTGTAATTAATATATGCTGTTCTTGTCCAATAAATTCGGTATGAATATGGTCATTAAGACTTTAACAAACACACGCACACGAGTTTATTTAAAACTTAAGTTTGTGGACTATTTTTTAAAAGCAAAGCAAGATGGATAGAAGTTCATTTTTATATCGCCACAACGGGCCTCGCCAACATGAAGTAAGCGAGATGTTAGAAACGATTGGCGTTGACTCTGTAGATCAATTGATTTATGAAACAATACCAGACTCGATTAAAAAACAAGACGAGTTGAAATTGGGTTCAGCAATGACTGAGTCTCAATACGCAAATCACATTGCCGAGTTGGGAGCGAAGAACAGTGTTTTTAAAAACTACATCGGTTTAGGATACCACGATACAATTTTACCCGCTGTCATTCAAAGAAACATTTTTGAAAACCCGGGTTGGTATACTGCTTACACCCCTTATCAGGCAGAAATTGCGCAAGGACGACTAGAAATGCTGCTCAACTTTCAAACGATGGTTTCTGAATTGACTGGAATGGAATTAGCAAATGCGTCTTTATTAGATGAGGCAACAGCTGCTGCTGAAGCCATGATTATGCTATTTAATATTCGTTCAAGAGCCCAATCAAAGGCAGGAATTGTTAAGTTTTTTGTAGACGATTCTTGTTTGCCCCAAAACCTTGCATTGTTAAACACTCGAGCTGTTCCTTTTGGGATAGAAATAGTTTCGGGCAAGCCCAGCGAGTTTGATTTTTCAAGCGAATATTTCGGGTGTATTTTGCAATACCCAAATGCAGAAGGCCATGTTGAGAACTATTCAGAATTTTGTAAGAAAGCCGCTGAAGCTGAAATAAAAGTTGCAGTAGCCGCAGACATCATGAGCTTGGTGCTCCTAACACCTCCTGGAGAATGGGGTGCAGATGTTGTTGTTGGAACGACACAACGATTTGGTATTCCTTTAGGTTATGGAGGCCCTCATGCAGCGTTTTTTGCCACGAAAGAGGCCTACAAACGTCACATTCCGGGGCGTATCATTGGAAAGACAAAAGATAAAAATGGAAACGAAGCGTTAAGAATGGCGCTTCAAACAAGAGAACAACATATAAAACGCGATAAAGCTACAAGTAATATTTGTACGGCTCAGGTTTTATTAGCCGTTATGGCTGGGGCTTATGGAGCATACCATGGGCCAGTTGGTTTACAGGGTATTGCGAGCCGAATTCACAACCTAGCCTCAACGCTAGACACTGGTTTGAAAAAAATGGGTGTTACGCAACAAAATGTAAATTATTTTGATACTCTAAAAGTTACAGGGGTTGATTCTAAAAAAGTGAAAGCTGCAGCGGAAGCCAAGGAAATGAACTTCAGGATTGAAGATGATTTTGTTGGGTTGTCAATAAGCGAAACAACAGATATTGAAGACATCAATACAATACTTTCTGTATTTGCTGAAGCAACAGGCAACACCGCTGTTCAGATGGATTTGGTTGAAGCAAACATTGACCAAGGCTTATTGAGAACATCAGACTTTATGACTTTTGAAGTCTTTAAAAAGTATCACTCAGAAACGGAGATGATGCGTTACTTGAAGCGCTTAGAAAGAAAAGACCTCTCATTAAACCATAGTATGATTTCTTTAGGTTCATGCACAATGAAGCTGAATGCTGGTTCTGAAATGCTTCCTTTGAGTAAAGGGGTGTGGAATACAGTTCATCCATTTGCACCACTCAATCAAGCAGCCGGGTACCAAGAAATGTTAGACCAAATGGAGGTAGATCTTGCAGAGATTACAGGTTTTGACGCAACATCGTTGCAGCCAAATTCTGGAGCACAAGGAGAGTACGCCGGGTTAATGACGATAAAAGCCTACCACGAAAACAATGGTGATCACCATAGAAACATAGCCCTAATTCCCTCTTCGGCACATGGAACAAACCCAGCAAGTGCGGTTATGGCAGGCATGAAAGTTGTTGTTGTGAAATCTACAGAGGCTGGTAACATTGACGTTGATGACTTAAGAGAAAAGGCAGAGCTGCACAGTGAAAACTTGGCATCACTGTTGGTTACCTACCCGTCAACGCATGGTGTTTTCGAATCTACTATCAAAGACGTTACACAAATCATTCATGACAATGGAGGGCAAGTCTATATGGACGGAGCAAACATGAACGCTCAAGTAGGGTTGACAAGCCCAGGCTTAATTGGTGCAGATGTGTGTCACTTAAACCTGCATAAAACCTTTGCAATTCCACACGGTGGAGGTGGGCCCGGCATGGGGCCAATATGTGTAAAAGCACACTTAGCTCCGTTTTTACCAACAAATCCAATTGTAAAAATGGGTGGTGAGAAAGCAAACTATTCTATATCTGCGGCTCCTTATGGCAGCGCTTTGGTTCTCTTGATTTCTTACGCATACATTAAAATGTTAGGAAGCGAAGGCTTGTTAGAAGCAACAAAGACTGCAATCTTAAACGCGAACTACATGAAAGCGCGTTTGGAAAAAGAATTTCCGGTACTCTATTCTGGAGAAGCTGGAAGATGCGCGCATGAAATGATTTTAGATTGCAGAGACTTTAAAAAAGACTCTAAGATTGAAGTAGTAGACATCGCAAAACGTTTGATAGATTATGGGTTCCACGCTCCAACGGTATCTTTCCCAGTAGCGGGAACGTTAATGGTAGAGCCAACTGAAAGTGAAAACAAAGCAGAGCTAGATCGTTTTTGTGATGCAATGATTGCAATAAAAGCAGAGATTGATGCGATTGCAAACGGTGGAGACGTTGAGAACAATCCATTGAAAAATGCTCCGCACACGTTAGATATGTTGACTTCAGATTCATGGGATTTACCTTACTCAAGACAAGAGGCAGCCTATCCGGCTGAATACGTTGCAGAAAACAAGTTCTGGCCATCGGTAAGACGTGTAGACGATGCTTATGGAGACAGAAACTTAATCTGTACTTGTACACCTATAGAAGCTTACGCTGAAGCTTAATTCAAGCTTCGCTGAATTATTGAAACCCCGGCTTATGCTGGGGTTTTTTATGTTCGGTTATTTTCTATGTTTAGATTTGTAAACAACACGTTATATATGCCTTCAAAAGGAGTGAAAATAAAATCTAAAACAGGAAGCTTGTTTGCTACACCACTTAAGGCTGGAGGGTTTTTACTAATGCTTGTTGGTGTTGTCATTGCTATTTCTGCAACCGTTGCCACAACCATTATGGCTGTTCTGTTTATTCTTGTCGGAGGGTTTTTCAGCACGGCTTCAACGGGTATAATATTAGATTCTAAAACGAAATCGATAAAGCATTACACCAGCATTCTTGGATATAAAAAAGGAAATTACAGGACGCTTGATGATTATCCTTTTATCACAACTCTTCAAAAAAACAAAGGAAGCGCAGGCAAAGAGAGAATTGTTTTTGAGGTTTATATGTTAAGTAAGTCGCACCGAGGAAAAACATTAGTTCATATCAATATTTCTGCGCAGGCGGCAAACGAGGGAATGAAGCAAATTGCCGATGCTTTTAACCTTGAGATTACAAAGTACAATGAGCCGGGAGGTGTGAAAAACGGACACCATTTAAAATCAGACGTTGTTAGCTAATTTGAGTTTTTCGAATTGTGAATAGAAATTATCTATCCGGATAGGGTCTTCTTATTTCGATAATCACATAAATTTGTTTTTCATTAATGTTAAACTAAAAAACTATAAATAAAATGGCTTACGAATTACCAGCATTATCTTATGCTTACGATGCACTAGAACCACACATCGATGCAAGAACAATGGAAATACACCATGGCAAGCATCACGCGGGTTACACTAATAATTTAAACAACGCTATTGCAGGAACCGAGATGGAAGGTAAAACTATATTGGAGTTATTGCAGCATCATACAGACAATGGCGCAGTTAGAAACAATGGCGGTGGTTACTTTAATCACGATTTGTTTTGGTCTGTAATGAGCCCAGACGGAGGCGGAAACCCAGAAGGAGATTTAGGCGCTGCAATAAACGAAGCGTTTGGTTCTTATGATGAATTTAAAGATCAATTTGCAAAAGCAGCAGCTACACGCTTCGGTTCAGGTTGGGCTTGGCTTTGTGTGAAAGACGGTAAACTAGAGGTGTGCTCCACCGCAAATCAAGACAACCCTTTAATGCCTGGAATGGGTTGTGAAGGAACGCCAATTCTTGGACTAGATGTTTGGGAGCATGCGTATTACTTGAACTATCAAAATAGAAGACCAGACTATATCAATGCATTTTTTAATGTGATAAACTGGGAGGAAGTTTCAAAGAAGTTTGTAGAGGCGAGACAATAAATTCTCATTTGTAGAAAAAAGCCGCCCCCGAAGTGTCACTTCGGGGGCGGCTTTTTTTAAGAAGTAAATATCCAAAACCTATAACGCTTGTCTGAAAGCAAAATATCGCTAAGCGACAAAAATGAGCATTACTCAACAAGCATGATGAAAGCTTTATGTGAGCGTATTTGGCTCAACACTTATTGATTTTAATGCCAAAACACCTAAACCCTCAATCAATATAGCTGGTATTTTAACCGTAGTGGTGGACATTGGGCTAGGCCCGTATCCGTTTTAGGCTAAATTAATTTGTTCTTTTGAAGCTTGCACCCTCTCCAAACCTGAATCTTGCAAGGAAGCCCCAGTTGCCAGAATAAAAGTTAAAATCGTTTGTGACCATGAACCCTGGGCGCCAATCAATACCAATTGTTAGAGGAAAATCAAAAGAGTATTCAACACCAAAGTCTCCGGCGACCCCCATGTCAAAACCGTTCTCGAAATAGAGCTCTGGGCCAACACCAGGATAAAATTTCAAGCCGTTAGGACCTCCATTAAGTGCAAACATCCAATCAAAATAAGGAGCAATACCAAAACGATCGAAATATATCGCAGTATGCAACCTAGGGGATAGGCCTACAGGAATTGTTAAATCGGCAGAAAAATTATTTCCAAACCTTACTCCAGCTTCCCAATTAGACTGTGCTTTGGAAGTATTCAACCCAAAGGCAATAACAACAATTAATGAGAATAAAACTTTTTTCATAACACTAAAATTTAATTACGTTCTAATCAAATGTAGTAATTCACCGTCAAATTCTGCATGACTGAAGTAATTTATCCAATCACCCAAGTTTATGTATCTAGATTTTTCTCCAACCCTAAGGTCTAATGGCAAATGCCTATGGCCAAACACAAAATAGTCAAAGTGTTCTTTTTCAAGAACTTCCTTAGAGTATATAGCTAGCCATTCATTTTCTTCACCAAGAAATTTTGCATCATCTCCACCGGTATACATTCTGCTTTTTTTACTCCAAAAATCTGCCAGCCAAACACCAAAATTGGGATGTAGACGCGCAAACAGCCATTGGCAGGCTTTATTTGCAAAGACTTTTTTAATGAATTTGTAGCCATAGTCACCAGGGCCTAAACCATCACCGTGTCCGATATAGAATTTTTTACCATTCCACTCTCTTGTTATTGGTTCGCGATATAATTCGCACCCAATCTCTGAAGGGAGATAGTCAAATATCCACATGTCATGGTTTCCTGTAAACACAGTAATTTTAATGCCTTTATCTGAAAGCTCAGCAAGCTTGCCAAGACAACGTACAAAACCTCTTGGCACGGCCCGTTTGTATTCAAACCAAAAGTCGAAAAGGTCACCTACAATGAACAGTTCTTCAGCATCAGCAGAAATCTTCTCCAGCCATTTCACAAAGCGTTTTTCACGAGCAAGGCTTGCCTCTGGTGTTGGAGCGCCAAGGTGAAGGTCTGAGATGAAGTATATTTTTTTTCCAGCCTGCATGGGCGCGAAAGTAGAATAAAAGGCAATAGCCAACAATGACAAAATTTGAGCAGAAACAAAAGTTAGAGGCATCTAACTATATTTGCAACCTGTTTCTAAAATCTATGCAGAAAAATAGAAAATTTGAGAGGGTGGTATTTACGACCCTCGGCTTGCTCGGCTTTGCCCTTTTTCAGGCGTGCACAACTCAACAAAATGCGAACCAAAAGGAATATGTTGTTTGCACAACAAATATTATTGCTGATGTAGTTAAAGTTGTTTTGCCACGCGACATTAAAGTGATTAGCTTGATGGGTGAAGGTGTTGATCCTCACTTATACAAAGCGGGGCAAAAAGATTTAGAGTATCTCCAGCAGGCGAAAGTAATCGTAGAAAACGGCCTACACCTTGAAGGCAAAATGGCAGAGGTGTTGATAAAGCTTCAGCGCTACAAAACGGTGGTTCGCATGAGTGATGGTGTTGACGAGGCTAAGTTGATTAAAATTTCGGATGACATCTATGACCCTCATATTTGGTTCGATGTGCAGCTTTGGTCTAATTCGGTGGCTCACATGGCCAAGGAAATGACAAAAGTCTACCCTGAGAGAAGTGAAGAAATACGCTCAAACCAAAAGCGTTTCGCAGCACGATTAGAGAGTCTTAATGCCGTCGTTAAAGAAACGATGGGCAATGTAGATGTAAACCAAAGAGTATTGGTTACAGCGCACGATGCATTCAGTTATTTCGGCAAAGCATACGATACAGAGGTAAGGGGGCTTCAGGGAATTTCCACGCAATCTGAATTTGGATTAAAAGATGTATCTGATTTGGTAAACTACCTAGTCGACAGGAAAATACCAGCCGTCTTTGTTGAAACGTCAGTTTCTGAAAAGTCTATTCGTGCTGTCGTTGAAGGGTGCGAAAAACGAGGGCATCAAGTTAACATTGGAGGTAAACTTTACAGTGATGCACTGGGAGGAAAAAACGAAGAAGGAAATACCTATATCAATATGGTTTCAACGAATGTTGAGACAATAGCAAACGCATTAAACACAAAAGGCGATGAGTGAGGAGACTTTTGATTTAGCCTTGGAAGTTCACAACCTTACGGTGAGCTACAACCGCAAACCTGTGCTTTGGGACATTGACTTTAGTTTACCACAAGGAAAACTAATCGGAATTGTAGGCCCTAACGGCTCAGGAAAAACCACATTGCTCAAAACAATAATGGGTTTATTGGATCCAGACAGTGGCTATGTGGAGATAAAAGGTGAACCTATGGAAAAGGTTAGAAATCAGATAAGTTACGTGCCCCAACGTGAATCAGTAGATTGGGACTTTCCGGCAGATGTAATGGACGTGGTTAAGATGGGCCGTTATCAAAAAAGCAACATTTTGAAACGTCTGTCACAAGACGATAAACGCATTGCTATAGAATCACTTGAAAAAGTTGATTTGTTAGAATTTTCAAAACGCCAGATAGGTGAGCTTTCCGGAGGGCAACAACAACGGGTATTTATTGCACGAGCACTCGCACAACAAGGAGATATATACCTTATGGATGAACCTTTTGTTGGTGTAGATGCAGCAACAGAAGATGCCATCCTTCAGCTTTTGGTTGAAATGAAATCAAAAGGCAAAACAGTAATCATAGTACATCACGATTTGCAAACCGCCTACGAGTATTTTGATTGGATGGTTTTATTGAATACACGTCTCGTGGCATGTGGCCCTAAGGAGGAGGTGTTTACAAAAGAAAAACTTCAAGAGGCGTATGGAGGGCGATTGACAGTGCTTTCAAAGATAGGAGACCTGATTTCCAACAAGGAATTTCCAATCCGAGAAAAGGGCTTTTCTGAGAAAAAGTAAAACGATGGACGCATTTATTGATTTTTTCAGCTTTCAAGATCCAAATGTCCGTTTGGTTGTATTGGGAATGTTGTTTATTTCTCTCAGCTCTTCTTTGGTTGGGAGTTTTGCTTTTCTCCAAAAGAAGTCGCTTGTTGGGGACGCTGTAGCTCACTCGTTGCTGCCAGGAATAGCTATTGCATTTATGTTGTCAGGAAGCAAGAACCCATGGGTGCTCATTCTTGGAGCATTAATCTCCGGTTGGATTTCTATCCTAATTATGGACTATTTAACAAAACGCTCCAAAATTAAAACAGATACCTCCATCGCTTTAGTGCTGTCGGTCATGTTCGGTCTAGGGATATTGCTTTTAACCCACATCCAACATTCTGATTTTGGAAACCAAAGTGGTTTAGATAAGTTTCTTTTTGGTAAGGCGGCTTCACTTACGTTGATAGACATTCAGGCTTTTGGCTTGGTGACCCTGATTATAGTGGCTCTTGTTGGTGTTTTTTACAGAGAATTTAAGTTGTTGTCTTTCAATTATGAGTTTGCACAAGCCATTGGAATGCCAGTAAAAGCGTTGAGCTTTTTAATGAACACGCTTTTGGTTCTAGCCATAACAACAGGTATACAGGCCGTTGGGGTTGTTTTAATGGCTGCGCTTCTCATAGCTCCTGCAGCCGCAGCAAAAATATGGACCTACAGTTTGTCTAAAATGATTTTGATTGCAATGGGCTTTGCTTTGTTTTCATCCTTAATAGGATCTTTTATTTCTTACACCTATGTCAATATGCCAACCGGCCCATGGATTGTTGTGATCCTAACTTTTTTTACAGTTATGTCTTTGTTGTTTGCTCCAAAACGAGGCGTGTTTTCAAGAATGAAACGACAACGCGAAAACAGTTTGAAGATAAACACGGAGAATATTTTGAAAGCATTGTATCACCTTGAAGAAGGAAAAGAGGAATTTTTTGAGTGGCATAAATTGGATAAAATTTTAGAAAAAAGAGCTTTCAATAAAGTGACTTTAACGAACTCCTTAAAGCAACTTTCTAGAAAAAACTGGATCGTTTTGGGAGAGCAAAAAGTGAAGCTTTCTAAAGCTGGAGAATTGGAAGCAAGACGCGTTGTTCGGCTTCATAGACTCTGGGAAATGTACTTAACCAAACGCATGAACTTTAAATCTGATCACATTCACTCGAACGCAGAAACCATCGAACATATCATCACACCAGAAATTGAGAGGGAATTAATATTAGAACTTGGAGCGCCAAAAATTGACCCTCACAGTTCTAAAATACCATACGCAGACTGACATGAATGATGTTTATATAATCTCAACTGCCGTATTGGTTTCTGCTAGCTGTGGTTTATTAGGTGTTTTTTTAGTTCTGAGAAAAATGGCAATGGTAGGTGACGCTATCTCTCATGCGGTGTTGCCGGGTATCGTTTTGGCTTTTCTTTTTAGTGGAAGCCGAGACAGTATTACTGTGTTAATTGGCGCGATGACTTTAGGGATTTTGGCCTCTGTTTTGATCGAAATAATTCATAAAAAAGCGCGCTTACAAGAAGACGCGGCCATCGGAGTTACGTTCACTTGGTTGTTCGCTTTAGGGGTCATTCTCATCACACTTTTTTCGAGGCAAATCGACCTAGATCAAGACTGTGTTCTCTATGGAGAAATTGCATATGTACCTCTCGATTTATGGTTTTTAGAAAGTGGAGTAAATCTCGGGCCAAGAGCTTTATGGGTTGCAGGAGGATTGTTTGTAGTGGTTCTACTTTTTGTTTCTCTGGGTTATAAGGGATTACAGATTACAAGTTTTAATGAAGAGTTTGCTGTTTCAGTGGGGCTCTCTGCTATGGTTTGGCATTACCTTCTTATGGGAATGGTAAGCGCTGTGACAGTGGCGTCTTTTGAGGTTGTTGGTGCCATATTGGTGGTTGCGCTGCTCGTGGGCCCGGCGGCATCAGCTTACTTACTTAGCAAAAGACTGCCGGCACTGTTGGCACTCACAATTGTGTTTGGTGTTCTTTCTTCGGTTTCAGGGTATTACTTGGCCAAGTATCTAGAAGGTTCTATTGCAGGAGCAATAGCAACGATGACTGGGTTTTGGTTTACCTTAAGTTTGATTTTAAGTAAAATAAAAAAGCCCCGCACCGAAGTGACGAAGCAGGGCTCTTAATTTTGAATAGCGCTTAAAAGAACTTTCGAATAATATCGTTTCCGTTAGCAAATATCAATAGCGCCAATAAAAGAATAAACCCAATCGTTTGCGCTATTTCTAAAACTTTAATTGACGGCTTTTTGCCTGTAATCATTTCTATTAGAACAAAGACAATGTGGCCACCGTCTAGCGCGGGAATAGGGAGGATGTTCAAAAACCCAAGCATTAAACTAATAAAAGCAGTTAGCTCCCAAAAAGTTCTCCAATCCCAAGTGGTAGGGTATTGCTCTAACATGGTTAAGAAACCACCAACCTTCTTGTATGCTCCAGTTTCAGGTTTAAAAATCAACTTTTCAAACTGACGCACATAACTCGATAATCGATCTGTTGTTAAGTTGTAAGCTTCACCAAAAGACTCGAATAAGGTGTATTGATTGTATGAGATTTCATAGGTAGACGCAATCGTGTTTTTTATACCAACACCAATGCGGCCTTCTTCAGAAACGGGGATGTCTAAAGTTTGTGCATCTCCGTCACGAACAAAGCCAATGTTTACTGATCCACCTGCATACACAGGAATAGAATCTACATATTGATCGAACATTATCATGGGCTGACCGTTAAAGCTGATTATTGAATCATTCTTCATAAGACCAGCTTCTTCCGCACCAGAACCCTTTTCAATTTGACCAGCAACATAGGCCAAGCGCGGGTTGAACATATTCGCGAGGTTCTCTTGATTTTCAATTGCAAAACCAACAACAGAATCTGTTATTGGTATAACAACCTCTAGCCCATTGCGGTCTAATACAAGGTCGCCCCCTGAACCTAGAATAAATTCACGTTTTGCTTCGCTTAAATCTCTTACTGGACTTCCACCAACACTTACAATTTTATCTCCGGTTTTAATGCCTAAGGCATTTCCCATTTCATTGGTAGAGATACCATAAATTAAACTGTCGTTTGGAAGGTATTCTGTGCCATAGGTGAACAACACCATTGCATAGATAAAGTAACCTAAAACGAAATTTACGATTACCCCTCCAGAAAGGATAATGAGCCGTTGCCAAGTTGGCTTTGCTCTAAATTCCCATGGTTCTGGTTCTTTTCCAAGGTTGTCCGTGTCCATACTCTCGTCTACCATACCAGAGATTTTGACATAACCCCCTAAAGGTATCCAGCCGATTCCGTATGTTGTTCCTTTATATGTGTAGCTGATTAATTTTTTGCCCCAGCCATCGAAGAAAAGGAAGAACTTTTCTACACGTGTCTTAAAAAGTTTTGCAGGGATGAAATGTCCCAATTCGTGCAAGACAATTAAAAGAGAAAGCGCTAGTAAAAATTGAGCTATTTGTATTCCCATTATATAATCTTAGTTTCAAAAAAAGTGGAGCAAAAGTAACCCATAAACGCAATCTTGGTAAATTATTACGCGGTTCTTAACGTTCCTTTAGCAAATCGGATGTAAATTGAATGCGAGCGGCTCTTGCCTTCGCGTTTTATTGAGGTGATTAATGCACATTACTTACAAGTGAAGCGAACTTAGCTTCAAGATAAGACAGGCGCTCTTGAAGATCTTTCTTTAGCGTTTTATCTTCAGTTGTTTCAACTTGCTCTGCCCAGACATCTTTCATGTAATTTAAAACAGAGGCACTACGCTTCTGCAAGTTTGGATTTTGAGTGTGGATCTCAGCCAAAACATCAATAGCGTTTTTAGACAATTGCGAAGGTTGGTAAAGCCCATAGCGCCCGATGAAGATCAGGCCATAATTGCGCCAATCATTGCTTGACGCCATGATGCTTTCTTTCAATAGAGTCAAATCTTGTTCTGTTCCATTTTTGGCGAGTACTTGCCAGCATGCCAAATACATTTCGCTTCGGGGACTATTTGTGAGCGTGTTGCGGGTGAGTTCTAAAGACTCATTTCTGCTGAAAGTGGACATTGCCAAAAGGGCTTCGCTGTTTACCTCGTAGCTCAAGGCCTCCCACCCGGCTTCAAAGATTTTTTTTTCATTCAAATTGTATACCTCGACCAAAGATGAAATTGCGGCAGCGCGAACTGGAAAAGCCGTGTCATTTTCGGCCAAACGCTTTACATCGTTTAAAACTTTATTCAGGCCAACTTCATTTAATTCACCAAGCATATTCACGCCTTCAATGCGAACATAAGGACTTTGGTCTTTCATGGCGATCCCCGCGATAGTCGCTCGAAGGTTACTGTTTTTTGTTTTTGAAATTGCAATAACCGCTTCTCGTCTGTCCAGCATTTTAGCTGATTTGGCAATTTGGCTCAACAGAAACGCATCGCTTCGTTGATCGTCTTTTTCACAAAGGAGCATTTTATCGACATCGAAACTTACCCAGCTTGGTTGAAGAGACGGCACATCAAAAGTGAAGGTTTGCTCCTGTTGGTTAATGACAACATCGTATTCTTCTATTCCCTTTTTTGTATGCACAGCAATTTTTACCGGAAGAATATACAACGGATATTCAATAATGTCCTGCACTTGCTTCACAGTAACACTTTGTGTGTAGTCCTCTTTGTTGTACGCATATGAGATTTCAAGGACAGGGTGGCCATTGTCTAAAAACCATTGGTTAAAAAACCAATTTAAGTCTTGCCCACAAACATCTTCAAAGGCCATTCGGAGGTCATGTATTTCTACAGATCCATAAGCATTAGATTCTAAGTAGTTTTTTAGGCCAGCAAAGAAGGCTTCGTCCCCCAAGTAATTTCTCAACATGTGTAAGATTCTGCCGCCTTTAGCATACGAGTGGTTGTCAAACATCTCTAAAGGCGCTTCAATGTCATAGCGAATCAAATTTGGACGGTGCCCGAAATTGAATTCTGCCAAATAGTTCATCAAGTCATTGTGCAAATGCCAATCGGCCTCCTCACGCCCATATTTATGCTCAATCCAAAGGTACTCTCCATATGTCGCAAAAGACTCATTTAAAGGTAGTTGACCCCAACTTTCACAAGTCACATAATCTCCAAACCAATGGTGGAATAATTCGTGCGCAACAACATCTTCATGACTGTTATCGTGGTATGCTTTTTCATCTGTGTAAAGAAAATCACCGTGAATGACCGCTGTTGTGTTTTCCATTGCGCCAGATACATATTCGCGCACCACTATTTGATCGTATTTGTTCCAAGGGTAGTGCACACCAAGCACATCGGAATAGAACGTCAACATTTCTGGTGTCTTTCCAAAAATTCGATTGACTGCATTAGCCCACTCTTTTTCAACTAAATAATTTACGGGTATCGAGTCCCAAGTTTCAGAAGTTGTATGAAACTCTCCTGCAGCCATCATCACGAGATAAGGGGCGTGCGGTTGTTGCATAGACCAGTAATCCGTTCTCGTACCATCACCATTTGTGGTGGTAAACTCAATCGCACCATTCGAGAGCGTTGTCCATGATGTATCCACAGTCATTGCGATTTCATGGGTAATTTTTTCATTGGGCTTATCGACAATTGGGAACCAAGCGGAATTGCTTTCGGGTTCGCCTTGTGTCCAAAGTTGTGGCATAAAGCCATCGGGATCGTTTTTACCGTTGATGAAATACAGGCCTTTGGCATCGCTAATCGCAGAACCACCTTCGGTCGTTACCTTTTCTGGGTTTGCCTTGTAGCGTACAAGGAGCTTGAACGTATCGCGTTTAGTCTTTGTGTTTTCTAAGGCAATTTTCAGTTTTCTACCATTGTATTTGTATTCTAGATCTTTCCAAACCGCCTTGTCCCAGATGCTCACTTTGTATATGTCAAAACTTTGTGCGTCTAGCTCTACGGTATCTATAGGTTGGAAAAAAGGAGTGCAATACAATTCCGCTTCACCATTCATTGTTGCCGCTTCGGTATTGAAGTTTAGATTGAGGCGCACATGAACAACATCTGTAAGGCGAGGAGAAGAGCCTTTAGGCCAAGCTTTTTTGCTGTTAATCTTTCCAACAATTTCAAGCTCTTCCATTACAATGGAGCCCTCCTCTTGACCTACAGCAGAGAAACAAGACAGACCGAAAAAGACTGATAAAAGCCATGGTTTTAAAAACCTCATAATTGCTACTTTTGGTAACCGCGAAAATTAGGAAAAACATGTTTAAAGTATCAGGTTACACCCAAGAATTCGAGATAGAATTAGGAGCGAATAGCGAAGGAAAGATTAATGGAGCACCATTTAAAATTGATCCTCAACCGCAAGGAGTAAAAACATTTCACGTATTAAGTAATAACAAAGGATACAACATCGAGGTAATTGAGGCCAATTACGAGGAAAAGGCGCTTACGCTTTTGGTGAATGGAAACAAATATCCGTTGACGGTAAAAGATGGGTTTGACTTGTTACTAGAGAAATTAGGCATGAGCGCGATGAACGATCAAATAATCAACGAAATAAAGGCGCCAATGCCTGGTTTGGTTTTGGATGTTAAGGTGGACGTTGGCGACACGGTAGAAAAGGGCGGCTCTATTTTAGTATTGGAGGCCATGAAAATGGAAAACGTGCTGAAATCACCAGCGGAGGGTGTTGTGAAATCAATACATATAAATAAAGGAGACGCAGTAGAAAAGAATCATTTATTAATAACATTTGAGTAAATTATGAAGAAGACATTTTTAATTTTTAGTGTATGTGCAGTGATGATAGCTTGTACAGAATCACCCAAAGAAGCCGAGACAACACACACAGAGCAACATTCTCATGATGGTGACACGCATGATCACGAAACGCCTGAAGGCGCGATGACCATGGAAGATAGAACGATGGTGCCAGAAGGGGCTGGTGTGTTTTTCGTAAACGTTGAAGATGGTGCAACACTGAAATCGCCTATCCATGTTGAAATGGGAGTTGAGGATATGGAAGTTCAGCCCGCCGGAGAAATAGTTGCTGGAACTGGCCATCATCATATTATCATAAACAATGCAAATGGTTATCTTGAAAGAGGTGAGGTTGTTCCAATGAACGAAACAAACATTCATTTTGGAAAAGGCCAGATTGAGTATGATTTGGAGCTGGAGCCAGGGACATACACCGTTACATTACAGTTCGCAAATGGCTACCACGAAAGCTATGGTGAAAGGTTGAGTAAAACATTAGAAATTAATGTTGTTGCGCCATAAGTAGAGCATTGACACAAAAAAAGGCTGTCTGAATAGACGGCCCTTTTTATTGCCCTGTCCCAACAGTAATAGTCGCTTCTTGGGTATAGATTCGTTTTCCGAACCTTGCGAGTTTGTCAACGTGTCAACACCTTTTAACTTGGGCATTTTTGCAGGCTTTCCAGTTTCATTATTTTCAAAATCTTTAACCAAAAGAATTTCCACAAAACCAGGGGTTTGCACTGTAAATAAAGCTTTACAAATCTCCGCTGTCGTTCCAATAGTTTATCTCGGATGTGTTTAACTAAAGGCAATGTGCGTTGTATGTAGTGTTGGCCACATCAAAATCTGCAATGCACCCACCGTAAGAATTAGCATAGTCGGCAGCAACACGTTTACTTACGCACGACATACAGCCTGAATTTAAAAGCATATCGGCAGAAATTAAATAGTGCCCAGAACTTGTGATTGTAGCCATCTATAATATACAGGTTAAATACCTTTTGACTTGTTTCTGGGAGTTGTCTTATCATTTCTTCCAGTTCGGCCGCATCAAATTTTTGATCGGCTTCGTTGTAGTTCATATTGGCAACTGGAATATAGCCTTCTAATTTTCTAAAAATGTGTGCTTATCGCGACTTTTCTTTCTAAACTCATTGACAATAGTGTTTATGGTGACCCCTCTAATCCAGGTCTTGAAGGGCACGTTTGGCGTGTACTTATCTAGCTTGGTTAGGATTTTATAAAACGATAGGTTTAACAACTCGGCAGCAGACTCTTTGTTTCTTCATAACGAAGGCATACCCACATTAAAGACGGATAGCACAACTCGTACATTTCAAACTGAGTGCGCCGGTCGTTTTTTCTATGTTTAATAGTATAACGGCAGGTTTAAAGAAAAGGTTGAGTTAAGCGCAAAAAAAAACAGCCAAACGGCTGTTTTAATAAGGTATATGTGTTAACGCTTAAAGCGAAATCTCAAATTGTACCAAGTCTACAAACTGACGAATTCTAGACTTTACTTCAGCATCGCTTAAGTTTTGCAGTCTTTCTGTACCGAATTTCTCTACACAGAACGACGCCATAGCCGAACCGTAAATAACGGCCCTTTTCATGTTTTCGAAAGAGGTGTCGTTTGTGCTTGCGATGTAACCTAAAAAGCCACCTGCAAACGTGTCGCCAGCGCCCGTTGGGTCAAAGACTTCTTCTAGCGGTAAAGCCGGAGCAAAGAACACTTCCTTGTCGTTAAACAACAAGGCGCCATGTTCTCCTTTCTTAATGATCAAAAATTTCGGGCCCATGGTTAAAATTTTCTTGGCTGCTTTTACTAAAGAGTACTCACCAGACAATTGGCGCGCTTCCTCATCGTTGATGGTCAACACATCTACACCCTTTAAGGCTTCAATTAAATCGTCCCAGCAATTGTCCATCCAAAAGTTCATGGTATCTAAAACTACTAATTTCGGACGCTTAGGGAGTTGATCTAAAACTTGTTGTTGTACAGCAGGTAATAAGTTACCCAGCATGAGGTACTCACAATCTTTATAGCTTTCAGGAACCTTAGGGTCGAACGTTTCTAACACGTTTAATTGTGTTTCTAACGTATCTCTGGTGTTCATATCGTTGTGATATTTCCCTTTCCAAAAGAACGTTTTACCATTTGCATCAATCTGTAGCCCTGCAGTATCAACCCCTTTTGCGTTTAAAAGGTCTATATGCTCTTGCGGAAAGTCGTTTCCAACAACCGAAACAAGGTTTGAGTTTTTAAGGAAGTAAGACGCAGACAACCCGATGTACGTAGCGGCTCCGCCTAAAATTTTATCTGTCTTTCCGAAAGGGGTTTCAAGGGCGTCAAACGCCACAGTACCAACAACTAACAAGCTCATAAAATGGAATTAATTTTTTTGCGAATATATTGTTTCAAATCAAATAATGTTTCTATTATTGCAGCCGCTTTCAAAGAAATTTAAAGGCAAGAAATATTCCTCTTTAGCTCAGTTGGTTAGAGCATCTGACTGTTAATCAGAGGGTCCTTGGTTCGAGCCCAAGAAGAGGAGCAACTAAAACGATAAAACCGTTATACTTTTATAGTGTAGCGGTTTTTTTTATCATTAATTTATTTTGTAAATAAAACTTGACATTTTGAATAAAAGTCCTATTTTTGTCAAACAAACTTTACAAATAATGAAAGAAGAAAGAAAAAAACATCTCTTACACTTAGGATTATGGACATGGTCATGGGTTGCCACTTTGGCAATTGCCACATTTGGACCAAAATTTATTTGGGATGACCATACCGCACTAACAACCTTTGCAATACTTACAAACCTTGTTAATGGTGTACTCATGATCTTGGCAAATAGAAAGTTATTTAACCATTATGATGAATTGGAGCGGAAGATTCATTTGGAGTCTTTGGCATTAACACTTGGATTGACTGTTATAGTAGGACTCACCTATTCATTATTGGACCAAGTCAATCTTATACCATTTGATGCAGAAATAGGAATTCTTGTTGGATTTGTTGGACTAACCTATATGACAACTTTATTGATTAATAGAAAAAGGTATTTATGAAGAATCGGGTTAGGGAATTAAGAAAACTGAAAGGCCTAACGCAAGAACAATTGGCTGAAGTGATTGGTGTTTCGAGACAAACCATAAATGCTATCGAAAAGGAAAAGTTCGACCCAAGCTTACCTACGGCATTTAAAATGGCACAACTTTTTGATTTACCGATTGAAGCATTCTTTCTTTTTAATGAAGTAGAATAGATTTTGTGCTGCAACTTTGAATAATAGGGGGAGCAAAAGACAAAAGCCATTCAGGAAACTGAACGGCTTTTTTGTTTTAGAATACTTCAGCTTAAACCTTGAGATAAACGTTGGTCATTGTGTATGACATATCATTCAGTATAGATTGTAATTAGGTTCAATGCATGATAAGTCATTCATTTCGTTTCATTAAAATACAATTAGCATGAATTCTCATGCATTAACAGCTAAAAAAGGAGCTAAAGACTGAGTTATCAGACAATACGAAATGGAACCAGACGGATAGCCTTGCCTTGAGTAGTACAACAGGCACTTTTGTCAAACGGCATCGATTGAATCAAAATATATAGCAAAATAAATTATCGAGTGCTGCCAGTATAAGCCGCTTTACATTGAGTTTGTTAGAGCGCAGAGAAGCAGTGACTTTGGCTACCTCTTTGCGCGTGCTGCGTGTTTTAGAGTTACTCTATGTGTTAGACGCGTTTAAACCGGTTACACACATAAGTCCCATGCAATTGGCAAAAGTAGAGCGACAACAAAGAAGGCGGGCGAGCAATAAAAAAATAACCCTAAAACAGACAGTGACGAGTAGTGACGACAACAGCATTCGTTAAAATTTGGGTAGTATTAGTTGGAGCCATTACTTGGGATCAAGACCAACAATTGGAATTGTTTGAGCATGACAAAAATAAGCTTTCAGGAGTAGAGAGACAGACCCCCAAAGGCCAGGTCCAGAAAAAGTTGTAGTTTTAAACGTGTTATTTACGGTAAAAAAATAAGAGCGTAATTTCACGTGCAGCGCTATTGTAAACTTAAAATTTAGCAAAAACTAACCCTTATGAAAACAAACTACATTTTCTACCTTTTATTATTTTTTTCACTTGCCTCGAAGTGCGCTTGGTCACAAACCTTGACTGCTCCAGTAGCTGAAGGTGTCTATGGTGGACAAATAATGGATATAGAAACCTGGTCTTTTGACACCGATTCTGTATACGTACTCATCTCAACTCAAAGTGCCAACTCTGTTTTTTACAGTAAAGCTTACCGTGCGGCGCCATTTCAAAATTTAAAATGGAATGTATTGCCGAGTGCCGGTAACGATGATGGCTATGGAAGTGAAATACGGAACCTGGAGGTACATCACCTGAGCAATACCGTCTTTTTCTTGTACCAAGGCGGGGTTTACCAGACCGACTTCAGCGCCCCGACAGCAACAAAAATAGACAGTCTCGTTAAGAACTTTATGATTTTGGGAGACACCATGTTTGTTGTAAAAAACAACCCTTTGCCTGGCGGCCAAGACACTTTAGAGTTCGGCCCCATTAGCACAACAGGGCTATACACCTCTACCAACGGCATGACATTATCAAAGAACTATACAGACCCGCCAAAGATGGTTGTCAACCCATCAAACAGCAGGCTAAGCCTTTTTCAGTCGGGCAGCACACCGCATTTATACACCTTTCAAGACCCATGGTATGCTATGAATAACGCTACAGGGCTTGCATCTGCAGTAAACCCGGCACCTGTTGTGCCTAATATAGAATGGAGCACCTATGGCTTTGCCCAAGACGGAACATGGTACGTGGCAGGGCAACCCCCTTTAAACAACCCAACACTTACAGACCGCAGAATTGCATGGAGCACAGACAATGGTTTCTCTTGGAACCATGAACCCATCAACACACCTGGTCCGCAAGGAGGTGTTGTAGGCAACAACATGCTCATTGAAGACCTTGCAACAAAAAGACAACTCTTTATTGGCAACGCTATTCTCACAGACACCTCCGCAATGAATGTTTGGGCCAACCCAGGGCGCTTATTCATTGGCAACCTCAATAGAGCGAATGACGGTACTACAAAAAAAGATGCGTTACGTACAGACCTGAAATACCACTCTACCAATGTTGGTTTTGGCTACTCTACGCATAGCGGAGACTCTATTTTTGGATGGAACAAAGGTATAGAAGCCGTTCAAGTAAACGATATAGATATGAACGCCTCTTTCACAAAAGGATGGGTCGCTTCAAAATCGGGTATTAGAAAAGTAACAGACTACAACACTGCTTCCGAATCGTGGGGAAACACCTATTTCCCTAATCGGGATGGTTCACCGTACAAGGCCGTAGGCATGGACCCCAATGACGATTCCACCATTTTTGTTGGAAACCAACGCATATACCGCACCACGAATGACGGCGCGAGAATATCGTCAACAAACGATGGGTGGTCGCGAGTGTTTACTCCCGAAGCCCCACCCTATAACTTTAATGCTATTAATACAGAATGCAGCAGCATTGAGGTATCTCCAGACAGCAGTGAAGTGGTTGTTGCAGGTTACCGCGGCTACTATGGGCATAAAGGTGGTGTTTTCTACAGTTTAGATGGAGGCAACACTTGGAGTCAATTGTTATTGCTGGCCACTACTTTTGGACAAGATGTAAACGTATTGGACGTGGAATATGCTTATGAAGGCGGACGAGTCATTTTGTATATCGGGATAGAATCTGATCCTGTTAGCCCTGGGCAATATGGCCTGTTTAGAGCGGTATTAACATCTGTGGGGTGGATTATTGCTAGAGATGGTTCGTATGGTGCTACAGATGGAATTGTAGATATACAAATCAATGCAGCCCGTGACACCCTGGTTTTCCTTAATACAGACCCTGGGCTCCTTCCCGTAAACAACGTGCAAGTAAAAGAGATAGCTACTGGAACCTGGTCTAGCCACTTTGGCCCAAATGCTGGTGGTTACGGTTCTGCTATTACGCTTGGAGACGGTTATTTATTTATGTCTATTAACGAAGAAATCTACACCATCCCCGCAGACTTTTCTACAGGATGGACATTGGCATATGCTTACCCTGTAGGCACAGAAATCAATGTCTTATTTTACGATGAGCTTTTAGTGGGAACGGGGACAGGCTTATACGCACATGATTTAGACTTAAGTACCGTCAGCATTAGCGAGCGCGGTTTACATTCGCGTGAGCCAATAACAATGTACCCCAATCCGGCATCTAACGTTGTACACTTTTCTGAGGCGCTGCGCCTCGAGGTGTATACCTTAAGTGGAAAGAAAATATATGTCTCTGAAAAACCAGAAAAGCAAATAACTGTTGCCCATTGGAAAGAAGGCATATATATGATATCTACAGATCAAAATATAAATTACAAGCTGCTAATCAGAAGGTAAGCGTTAAAAAGCTGTTTGCATAGCCAAGCGCCGTTGCCGCTCAGCACAAACAGGAGCACACCAATGCGCTGCAAGTATATTCACGAGAAAGGGCCTTGCGGCCCTTTTTTTATTCTTTAACTTTAAGCGGAGTCACCTTGTTTCCCTTTCATTTTCTTGAGGCTGCCAAGTCACATTTTTCTATTGGTTTTATTCACTGCCGCAAAACACATCCAATTGTATATTTACGTTTAGACTTATACAAAAGAGGTATGAAATCAAAACTTTTACTTTTTATCACATGGGTTGGGTTGTGTGCGACATCGTGCACCGAGACGCAAAAAAATGAAACGAACGCTGAGTCCACCTTTGACAACGCGACAACACTTTATTTCAATGGAGACATCCTCACCATGGACGGTGAATCTCCCACGTATGTGGAGGCTGTTGTCTCTGCAGGAGCATCCATTGCCTATGTGGGCAGTTTGGAGGAGGCGCAGTCTCAATTTAAAAGTGCGCGCAAGCACGATTTAAGAGGAGCAACCATGCTTCCGGCCTTCTTAGACGGACATGGCCACATGTTTTCTGTAGGTTTGGTTTCTATGTTTGCGAACCTTTTGCCTCCGCCAGACGGCCCAGGTGCAGATTTTGATGCCATTGTAAACACCCTCGTAGAATTCAACGCCTCCGAAGATGGAAAATGGTCTTTCAATAAATTTGGATGGATAATAGGAAACGGCTACGACGATTCGCAACTGGCAGAAAAAGACCACCCAAAAGCTGTAGATTTAGATAAAGTAAGTACCGAATACCCCGTGCTTATCGCTCACCAGTCAGGGCACTTAGGGTCTATGAACACCAAAGCTTTGGAGCTGATGGGGTGGACTTCTGAAGACACGCCCAATCCAAAAGAAGGTAAATTAAGACGCAATGCAGACGGCACACCTAATGGTGTGATGGAAGAAAATGCGTTTTTCACCGTATTTTTTAAAATTGTTGGAAACGCAGATGCTGAAGTCAATGCGAAAGCGGTAAAGCTCGGCCAAGAGCAATATGCTAAAAACGGCTATCTCACCGCTCAAGACGGACGCACCACACCAGATCAGGTTGAGGCAATGGCAGCGGAAGCAGAACACGGAAACCTTTACATAGATGTTGTGTCTTACCCAGACATGCGGATGGAAGGTGCGTATACCTTTTTTGACAGCGCATTCTACAGCGCAGACCACACCTACACAAACGGCTTTAGATTGGGAGGCGTGAAACTTACCTTAGACGGCTCACCGCAGGGGAAAACGGCTTGGTTAACGCACCATTATTTTGAAGCCCCGCCAAACGAAGATGCAGACTACAAAGGCTTTCCTATTATGAGCGACAGTTTAGCAAACAGCTATGTAGCAGAAGCCTTTAAAAACCAATGGCAAATACTGTGTCATACCAATGGAGACGCAGCGATAGATCAATATTTAAATGCGATTGAGAAGGCCCAAGAAGACTACTACTACCCCGACCATAGAACGGTAATTATTCATGGGCAAACCATACGGAAGGACCAAATAGAACGTGCTGCAGCGCTTGGCGTGGACGCTTCACTTTTTCCGATGCATACTTTTTATTGGGGCGATTGGCACGTGTCTTCTGTATTAGGGCACCCACGGGCAGATTACATTTCACCGTGCAAGGATGCCCTGGCAGCGGGCTTAAATGTAACATCGCACCACGATGCGCCTGTAACCTTTCCGAACTCTATGCGGGTACTCGATGCTACCGTAAACAGAGTGACAAGAAGCGGGGAGATACTAGGTCCTGAACAAAGGCTTAGTCCATATGAGGGACTAAAAACCCTTACGGCTTGGGCGGCATACCAATACTTTGAAGGAGACGCAAAGGGAACATTGACAAAAGGCAAAAACGCAGATTTTGTCATTTTAGATCAAAACCCTTTAAAAATAGATCCACGAAATATTCATACCATCGAAATTGTGGAATCTGTGTACAGAGGAAAAAATGTGTATCGGATTAAAAATTTAACCGGAGGCTGGTCAAAGGCGGCTGTTGATAGTGACGTAAAAGAAGCCTTGAATTTTGTGTTGAACGCAAATCATTCTGGAACGAAATTAGCAGAAATTGCCAGTGTTAAAAAACAAGTAGTAAGCGGAATGAATTATGATATTACGTACGATTTAGACAATGGCGAAACCTGGAATGTTGTTGTTTACAAAGCTCTTTCGGGTGAATTTTCAATACAGAGCGCAGCAAAAAAAGTAAGGTAAAACAAATGCGAACACTCAGCTCGGCCAATAGTGTTGGCATTAAGAAAATACGGTATTTACAGACGCTCTTTTTTCTGTTGCTTTTTACGCTCAACGCATATGCTCAAGAGGAAAAACTTGCGGGCCGTAGCGGCACAAAGCAGTTTCAAGCAAACATACGGGCGCTGCAAAAAGGCGAGCTTTCGAGTATGTCACTTCATTTTATGGACTCCATAAAAGTGAAGCAACTGATGTATGAAAAAATAGATGAAAGAGATGCTGGCAGGCATAAGAGTGGTTTTATCTCGGCAAAACAACTGCAGCCCATAACACGCACATCTATTTGTGAAATAACAGACCGCTACATTCTATTGATTGTAGAGGATGAATTTAAACAGCTTCGCGCTTTGACGGTTCGTTTGAACGGAGAACCTATAGAGAGCATGCTGATTGTTGGCAATTTACTTTACCTCTCTCGGGACTGGTATGAATACGAAGCCCGAAGGTATTCACCAAGTCGACCCTACCACTATAATTCTTACACGCACGAGTTTACCTTCTCTACCCTTTTTAAACTAATGGAACCGCACTACGAGGAAGTCCTCATAGACTTAAAAGACCACATGGATGAAACAACCAATAGGTGGACTTTAAAGGTGAATGAAGAAGGTGGTTTTGCTCATGTAACCTATGAACCCATTAACAGCAATACAATTGAGTATCCTGCTTTTACATTGAAATCAGGGTTCTTTCAAAACAATACAGGCAAAGTACTAAAGGACCAAACGTATCGGCATAAAGACCATATGTTTAGAATCTACTTAGACAGAAGCCAGACGCTGGACTTTTTGAATACCGCGCTTATTGCTCAAGACCAGGTAATGAGAGTAATGCCTAAAACAAAAGGCAAAATAGAAGTCTTTCAACGTCACATTAATACATTGAGCATAAATGGAGATGGCGATTATTGTGAGCTAGATGCTGTTTTGTTCACCTCAGATTGGGAAAAGGTGGAAATGAAAAATGACCTTTTCTCTCTGCAGAAATACGCAGAAAGTGAGCAAAAAAAAATCTCAGCTCTTTCGTTACAAGAGTTAAAGCAAAAAATTAAAAAGGAGTGTGGCGACTATCACCTTTCCTTAACGAAACACATTGAGCGTGCAGAAGATATTCCGACACTCGCATACATCCGTGAGGTCATAATAAAAATAGATTTTACAGATGCAGAAAGCGCTGTAACGACTACGGAGTACCTGATTCTTGTAATGGCTAATGGGTGTTAACCGCAACAGGATGAAACACAAAACGCAATGGCATTTGTTCATTACAAACACACTAAAAAAGGGCCGCAAGGCCCTTTTTTAGTGAAGCACATTTCTGCGCTACACAGCAATGGAAATCCACTCTTCTCCAGCCAACTGTATGGGTGTTGAGAATTCCAATAACACGCCTTTTGAAACTGTAAATGGGCTGATGCCAAACCGCTTTTCAAAAGCACAGTGCAGCGCCAAATAATTTAGGGCCTGACGGCGGACACCAAAAAAACCGCTTTGGTAGGCCGTGTTGTAGGCCTCTACTAAAGCCGCGCGTTCTGCCTCCTCAAAACCGGAGAGGTATCCTTTGACGATTTCTTTGTCGCCTGGGCACAGCATTAACATATAACCCCTCATAGCACTGCTGTTTTATAGGGAACAGGCAATAGCAGAAGGTATGGATAGCTACTGGCTATAGAATACTTCGTGTTTGGCGAATGGCATTTTGTTTTGGATTCTACTTGAAGGGCTTCACTGATGCCATACAAGCAGACCTGGGAGATGCCATCTAGCACCAAGGTCGTTTGCAAAGACGGTTGCGCTTTGATGATGAGCAGCCCCGCATGTTCTTCAAACAGATCTTGGCAATACACAATTCCTTTTTTATCTGAAAAGGACTGCAGCGTGCCGCTGAACGGATTGAGAAGAGGTTGACTTTTTTTCCAGTGGTTAAACCACGATTGCAACTCCGATTTAGAGAGTTGACTTAAACGAACGGTGTTCATAGCAATACATTTTAAATTATTAAAATGCATCAGACAAGCAGTATATGTAGGATTCCCTTGTTGTTTTTGGACGGGTGCCCCGCATTTTAACTTAACCACCGTGCCCCGGGAGGGATCGGTTGGTATCCCGATACTTCGGGATTCGTAATGCAGGGCGAAAATAAAAAAATCCGCTTTATGTAAAAGAGACCTAATGCTTTAAGAAGAATTTAACACGAAGAGACAAACTCTGAAAACCATGACGACAATCATATTTTACTAAACTTCATTTTTATAAATTGCATACAAGATACAAGACCGAGACCAACGGGTATTGAGATCTGTTTTCTAACACAACTATTGATGTAAAACGAGTTATATTTTTAAGTGCAAAGGCAATACAGACTTTAATGAATTTTAAACTATGGGAGATAGACCTGAGACTAAATATTGGTTAAATAAATTTCAAAAAGACAGTTTACACGGCCATAAAAGGTTTAAAAGGCTACCAACAGGCTATCCGACATTCGAAATGAATGAAGACCTAATCGATACAGTTGATTACGACAAGTTTATCGAAATTGAAGAGGACAGGATTCCTCTTTTTATTGGTTCGCAATTTGGAACGGAGCCTGATATAAATAAAATGTCTGATTTGTTTAATGGAAGAAAACTCATTGCGATACTCAACACCTCTTTGCATTCAGGGCATGTAGATGGGCTATACTTATGTCAAATCGAAGAAGGTGACAGCACGTACAGCTCTGCTGAAGTAAAAATCTTTAAAAATGAGTAACGACCACCAGTAAAACACTTGCTTAACTGTTCCTGAACATTCTCAGCTATTTACACGCTACTTTTATTGGATTGCTAGGCCATGCACTAACCAAAAGGTTTCCTAATGCCAATGCATGCTTAGCAATTACAAAAGCAAACAGGCTTTGGCCGTGTATTTAACGAAGAAATAAATTCCATTGTATTTATTCAGATGATAACAGTTCATCGAACTGCATTACCGAATGGTTTTATTCGACCCTTAATGCTCACCATAGTGGCTTACCTAAATTTAGAGCGGTATAGATTTTATGTGGGATTAAAAAGACAATTCTCTCGGCGTAGGGTATTAACCCCATTAGGAGATACTAAAGGGAGAATAATTTCTGTGACTTTAAGGATTTCATTGTCAAAGTAGTTGACCCGATGTTTAGTTAAAACTCATTACAGCTTATGTCAAATCACTGATAATCGATGAAGGTCTATTAAAAGAGCAAAAAGAAAAAAATTGTTTTAGTCCGTCTACTCAGGTGGCCCCTGGTTCGAGCTCAGTTGGGACCACAACCAAACAAAGGCTTTCGATAAACCGGAAGCCTTTGTTTACACAATTTGCGAACGGAAATCCTTCGGAATATTTTAACCAATCCGACAGCGTCAAGTATAGAAACCCTGACACATCATAAAACCATTCTTCACATTGCCGAGCCACCCTTCCCCAATTTGTGTTTAAAGTCATTTTTAAATCAGAAACGCATCAATTTCTTGATAGACTTTTAGCATAGTTTAAGAATATGAATTACGCTTTGTTTGATGCAACCTATAAATAAATAGGGTTTTGTTCAAACTAAACACAACTGCGTATGTTATCAAAATCACAAGCCAGAGCATTTTTTCTTGGTGGAACAGTGGTTACCTTTTTAGTCTTTATTGGGCTGACCGTGTATTCTCTTTCGCCAGCAAATGATCAGGCCAACACAGAAAATTTAACCCCTCAAGTCGTCCACGGAAAACATCTGTGGGAAACTAACAATTGCATGGGATGCCATACCATTCTAGGTGAAGGCGCCTATTATGCTCCAGAACTCACAAAGGTTATAGACCGCAGAGGCGAAGGGCTTGTAAAGTCTATATTAATGTCTCCTGTGCCATGGCAACCCAACGGTCGAAAAATGGTAGCCTACGAAATGGATGAAGTTGACGCTGAGGCCATGATAGCCTACTTAAAGTGGATTGGCAATATAGACCTTAACGGGTTCGACAAAGTAGTTTCTCCGATAGCTAAAGACAAGCAGAAATAATTTCAAACTAAAAAGATTGATATGAAATATAAATCACAAAAAGTGGCCTATTGGTTTTTTGCCCTTAGCATGCTGCTCCTCGTACTTCAACTTGTATATGGTTTTATTATGGGCTTTGCGCGTATAGGCCTAGACGGGTTACATGAATTTATTCCTTTTAACACGGCAAGAGCTGTGCACACAAACCTGCTCGTCGTTTGGTTGCTATCCGGTTTTATGGGAGCCGCATATTATATTATTCCAGAAGAAGCACAACGAGAACTCGTAAGTGTGAAGCTAGCCTATGTGCAATTAATTTCATTGGCTTTGGTGGGTGTTGCCGCCATTATTGGATACCATTTTAACCACTGGGAGGGTCGCAAATTCCTTGAAATACCAAGAGAGCTCGACTTTCTTGTCGTTATAAATGTTCTGCTGTTTTTGGGTTTAATATTAGCCACCTTATTTAAAGGAAAGCGGAAAACTACAACAGCACTTGTATTAAGTATGGGGCTGTTATTTGCGGCGCTTCTCTACCTTCCGGGGATGCTACCTTTCGATAGTCAAGTCACAGATTCATTTTTCCGCTGGTGGGTTGTTCACCTATGGGTAGAAGGCGTTTGGGAACTGATCATGGGAGGTATTCTCGCCTTTTTACTTATTAAACTTACAGGTGTAGACCGCGAAGTAATAGAGAAATGGCTGTATGTTATTGTAGGTTTAACATTCCTTTCCGGGATTTTAGGTACAGGTCACCACTATTACTACATCGGTGTTAACAAAATTTGGTTAATCGTTGGCGGAATATTTTCTGCGCTAGAGCCATTAGCATTCTTTGCCATGGCCATGTTTGCGGTTATCATGTATCGTAAAGGCGAACGGAACCACCCCAACAAATTGGCCCTTTTCTGGACAGTAGGCTCTGCTATTGTTTCTTTTATTGGTGCAGGACTTTTAGGGTTTGCACACACACTACCGCAAACCAATTTATACACGCACGGTACGCTTGTAACGGCTATGCACGGCCATATGGCCTTTTGGGGCGCATACGCGATGATTGTTCTGGCTATTATTAGCTACGCCCTGCCCAACCTTACGGGAAGAAAACGCTACGACAACTTTACAGGAAATGCAGCTTTCTGGATAACCAATATAGGAATGTTGGGAATGACAGTGGCGTTTGGTGTGGCTGGCGTTGCCCAAGTGTATATGGAAAGAAAAATGAAAATGGATTTCATGGAAGTACAGAATGAAATCAGCATACACTTTGTTGTTCTCATTATTTTCGCAGCACTATTCACCTCGGGAATTGTCATGTACATTTTAGAGTTTGTTAAATATGGAAAACCAACAGACGAAGCTCTAGAATCGGTTGATTCATGACACTGAATAATCAAACACAAAACAATACCGGAAGCAGCACAGATGCTTCCGGTATTCTTGTCTCTACAACAGATATGAAGACCCCGTATTACCATCAAATAAACCAAGAGGTGGAAGTCTTTGATCAGGCTTTTCAAAACAAACTGCCCATTCTTATAAAAGGACCAACAGGCACAGGTAAATCGCGTTTTGTGGAATACATGGCCAATAAAGAAGGCAAGCGACTAATAACTGTTAGCTGCCATGAGGAAACCTCTTCCACAGATTTAATTGGCCGGTACATCATTAAAGGAGCAGAGACAGTATGGATAGACGGCCCACTTACAACGGCCATGAAGAATGGAGACATTCTTTATATGGATGAGATTGCAGAAGCAAGGCCAGATGTAATTGTGGCCATACACCCGCTTACCGATCACCGCAGAGAGCTGTTTATAGACAAGCTTGGAGAAACCATAAAAGCGCATAAAGATTTTATGCTTGTGGCCTCTTTTAATCCGGGGTACCAAAAAGGGTTTAAGGAGTTAAAGCCTTCTACCCGCCAACGGTTCGTGGCATTGTCTTTCGACTATCCTTCTCCAAAAATTGAAATGGAGATACTTCAAAATGAAAGTAATGTTGACAAAGACATTGCGAAAAAATTAGTCGCCATAGGCAATAAAATCCGCAATCTTACAGAACTTGGGTTAACAGAAACTGTTTCTACACGTTTGCTTGTAGACGCAGCAAAACTCATCCGCTCTGGTTTACCAAAAAGACTATCGGTGCATGTAGCCGTTGCCGAACCTTTGACTGATGAACCCCAAACGTTGCAGACCATAAAAGACGTTTGCGATTTAATGATCTAGTTAAATGGGTTTCGACTTAGATGAAATACTGTACGGACGTGTTGTCAAGTTTTTAAAACGAAAAAGAGAGCGCAGTCAAGCGTCAGAAACCCATCGTGTTCATTTAGAAGAAATAAAGCCCAGGCTTACTTTGCTTGCCCGGGCCCTTACGGGCAGGGCGGTAAATATTTTTCCTGCAGAAAGGGAAGGCGGTTGTAAAAACACAAATTTCTTTTTGCCCGTATCGTTCGCAGCGTTTCCAGAGTTAGAAGAAAATATAACGTTTTTCATTTTTAGAATCTTGTACCTCTCCGCACAAAGCGAGCTTGGCATTAATTTAAAAAGTGAAGAAGACAGCCGTTTAGAAACACAGAAACTCTCACAAAATAGCGCCCCACAAATTTTAGAAAGGCTCTTCGCAGAGTATCCCTCTGCGCAGTGCCTTCACGAAAAGTTAGTTCATCATTTTCAGGCGAAAGCCACACAAAAACAACCTGTAGATTTAAGCTGGTTGTATGGCAAACTTATGTTTGAGCAAGCTGATGCCGAGGCAGATGAATTGTCGGAAATAGACAAAAACGTTAAAGCAAAAGAAGAACAAAATAAGGCCGAAACGATTTTAAAGGCCAACTCTGTTGAAGAGGTAAAGAGCTTAACCATTGACAAAAAGCAACAAGAAGATTACGTCTTGCTCCACAATTTTGAAAAGGTAGAAACAGCAGAAGAATTTAGTGGCTCGTGGCGCGATTTCGATGGCTCTGACGATTTAGAAGAGCACGAAAACGCATTGGAAGAACTAAACATGAAATTCACCGTAAGGGTAGACGACCCCACACATTCTGTATACCAGGCTGAGTTTGTAGAAAATACCACCGTAAGCGAAAGCGCACAGGTAAACGATAAAGGCTTCCACCTGTGCTATGACGAATGGGATTACAAAAAGAGTAGGTACAAACCTGACTTCTGCAAAGTCTATCCTAAATCTCAACTTAAAGTCGATGAACACTACTACCACAAGACCATTCTTAAAAACGCCTCAACCTTAAACGGTTTGCGCAAAATGCTGACCAACATTAACAATAAAATGAAGCAGCAGCGCAGACAAACAGATGGCGAAGAATTAGATTTAGACGCCATAACCGACTTGTTTGTAGATGTGCATGCCAAACGAACACCATCGGAAAAAGTATACCTCAACAAACAGAAAAAAGAAAAAGACCTGTCTATTTTAATTCTATTGGACCTAAGCTTAAGCAGCGATGGCTTTGCTGCAAACAGCAGAGTTATAGACGTAGAAAAAGAGGTGTCGATACTGTTTGGAGAAATACTGCATGAGTTTGACATAGACTTTTCTATTGATGGCTTTTATTCTAAAACACGAAACTTTACAACCTACATATCTCTTAAAGAGTTTGATGAAAACTGGAATGCCGCCAAACTAAAGATTGGCGCCGCAGAGCCTAGCGGATACACTCGTATTGGGGCCGCTATTCGTCATGCTGGCGCGCGCATGGCACAACGCCCAACAAAAAACAAATGGATTATTGTATTGTCTGACGGTAAACCTAATGACTACGACCGCTACGAAGGGCAGCACGGCATACAAGATGTGAAGCAAGCCTTGCGTGAGCTCAACCAAAACAACATAAATTCGTATGCACTTGCCATAGAAGCACAAGCCCGCTATTACCTCCCTCAGATGTTTGGCCTGAACCACTACCAAATTCTAACGAACACGCGAGAATTGTTGCAATCGCTGGTAAAACTGTACGAAAGAATTAAACATCAATAAAGAGGGGGGCACATGCCAAAGACGCCTGTGAGGCCGCTGACAACCGCTCCTCTTCTACCTCAAATACCCATTAAACTGCTCGTACGGCATATCTGCCGGCTCTCTAAAATGCTACTTGGCCCTGTGTCTTAGCAAAATAAATGTTGAATTACCATCTGAAGAGAGACAGAATGTATTAAGGGTAGCGCAACATGATTTTGATGCAGAATCAATGAACGAAGGAAAAAAACTATTGCCAATAATGCCTAAGAAAATAAGCCCGTCGGGACACGTTTCATGGCCTAAACGTTGACAACAGTTTTCAAAGAGGCCGCAAGTACACTTTTCTTTTTTGCTCAAGCGGCCCTGTGTCTGGACCTCCGTGCCCTGTTAAGAATTGCTTGATACCCCAAATGTGGGGGGCTTAATGCAGAGAAAATATAGGGTTCAAAACGAAGAAAGCAACACGCCTGTTTAAGAAGTATTGCTATTTGAAAAAGACACTAAAATCACGTTAACTGAACGTGGTTTACTCTGGTTATTCGTTGCTAAGCTGATCGTTTTTTTAAGAGCCACTCCACCAACTTCACCATGGCCCAGGTGTCGAGCTTGCAATATTCTAAAAGCCCTTTTCTGAGCTTTTTTACTTCTTCGCTTGAATAGGCGTGATTAACCATGTTGCCATAAATATCCATCGCTTGACCCCCTTGAGAAACCTCTAAATCAGCATAGCTTAATGCCGGCACCAATGCCGGCAATACAGATTTAATAGAGGCTGAGCCTTTCATCGATGGGTGATAAATATCTAAATCACGAAACGGAATATACAGATCAATCATTCTTGAATTTATACTGGCGCAAGCCTCGGCATACTCGGGAAAATTTTCTCCAATTTCTTCTAACCGTTTCCGCTCAAAAGCAATATTGTAAACAATGACAGAGCCTTTGCTGCCAATGTCGTTTATCAGTTGTGTGATAAAAGGTATCCTAGAATCTCCTTCGTCAGGATTTGCTAAAAACGCCTTATGAATGCAATTGCCATTCGCTTCAGACTGAATGTGCAATGAATACTGAAAACACAGCTGTTGATATGGCCTTGATGTATTGTATGGTGGAATCGCAGACATAAACGTTTCAAAATCCAGATAGTAAAGAGGGTACGTTAGCTCATCTATAAAGGCCTGAACACCATGAGAATTGAAAAGCAATTCCTTTTTTATATACGCTTGAAAACGCGTTTGTATTTTGCCGCTAAACGGATATTGCTCAGGTATACTCGGCATGGTTTGCATGCCTTGATTGTAAAGTTCAAATGCTTTTGCTGTTGAGAAAAACTCAAAAACGGAATCTTCTTTAGTTACATTTTTCCAACAGTGGTTTTTAAAGCCGCAGCCATAAGGAGTGTCACAGTGTGCGCCAATCCGGATATCAGGTGCTGTGTTCAACACATCAACCACCTTGAGTTCTTTTAAGTCCGATTCAAAGTCTATGGCCGCATCTTTTATACGCTGCGTTATCTCGGCAATTTCTCCGAGTTTATCAATTTCAATAGCTCCATTGCGCACGTATTGATTGTTGACATGAATGATGTTTACACTCAGCACATGTACCCCCATCTGCTGCGCTACAAATTGCTGAAATCCCGCATCAGTAATATACTCAGGCTTTACGCTTGTGGCTGACTTCACTTCATACAGATGCCAGCCTCCTTCTCCCGGCACAAGAATATCTACCATGCATAACAAGGGTACACCGAAGCTATTTGCACTCAAGGTTGCTTCATAAATCGGTTGTTTACCCTCAGAAATCAATGCTTTGGTTAGGCTGATTTTTTGACCAAAGGATTGGGCCGCTTGACTTACATCTACACCACCAGGAAACAACTGTTGCATATAAATACCAAAAGAAGTACCCTGCTGCATCACTTTTTGCTGTGTAGAGGTGTACTCGAGTAAATCTTTTCTATGCCGGTACAGGTAAAACGCCTTTTTACATTGAAGGCTCCGATTGTATTGGGACTTGGAGATGGATTTCATATAAGGGCCAATTTAGGGTAAAACACTGAAGGGAAATTTTGTTCTAAAGAAAAGGGCCAAGCGACCTTTCTTTATTTTGATAACAGCAACAATACTCAATATGAAGTAGAGCCTAACCTAGACTTGACATGTGTTCTTCAAAGCCCACAAGGCGTCATGGGATTCACAGAAAATACCGTAAGAAAAACGGACGACTACCCACGGCAATTGATTGAGGTAACACAAGATTATACTGGAATTGAGGCACGCAACTATAAGGGCCTTGTTGATTATGTTAGGTTTAACAGAATAAACGGGTTAGACACTTGGGAAATTGGAGGTGGCTGCGTTTGGAATCTCAATGACGTTGTAGTGCATAAAAAGTAAGTTCACATGAACCACTTGGCTAAACGTTCAAAAAAGTAAAACCCTAAAAATTACATTTTGTTTTTTGTGTGAAAATCGAATCGCACATTTTCCCATGGAAACACTTTAACCGTGTCATTTTTTAGGGTAAGTATAAAATCGGGGTAAACGAAGACTTGTAAGCCAAACAGACCTTGAAAGAAAAGAGGATCTATATTTGATATGACGCCATGTGGCTTGCGCTGCTTAAAGTTGATTGGCAGCCTGCGAAGTAGGTTTACAGAATCACCCAATTGCATGCGTATGAACCAAGCGTTTCTATTCAAGATCCGCGCTCTATTGGAGTTTAACAAGTCTAAGTAAGAAACCAATAGTGCATCGTACCTCTCGATCTTTCTCATGGATTCAATGTGGTCCAAGCGAATCTCAGACGCAAGCACTGCAACCTTTAAATCTTCGTGAGCTTGATGTTTTACGGCAATTTCGTTTGCACGTTTTTTTTGCTTAAACGGGACGAGTGAAAGGACTTTATTCTTTAAGTGCTCAGTGCTTAAAGATTTCTCAGTTTTTTTGAGCTCTCTTTTATGCTCATAAGACTGCTGTATCCGCTTTTGAATTTGATCTGTAGTCATATTAATAAAGCGACAAAGCGTGAACGAATCCGCTTTAGTATTACGAAAAAACTTTTTTGATTAGCGCAGAGACAAAATTGCGGAC
>ERZ1046740.69-NODE-69-length-86189-cov-24.430469_pt1 | contig 86189 bp, 90 predicted proteins | sample MGYA00383093_ERZ1046740 | MGnify/ENA primary metagenome ERZ1046740 (study PRJEB29581, sample SAMEA5548363) | metagenome | biome: marine; feature: coastal; material: water | depth 25 m | study: Short-term variability in the microbial, nano- and picoplankton dynamics... | reverse complement strand
CTGCTGGTTTGTTGATTGGTTTGTCTAAAAACATGTCAACGCAATTTGCCTTTTTGTTATCCATTCCAGTGATTACATTATCTGCGTTATTGATGATGCTAGATCTGTATCAGCAACCACAATCAGTTGATTGGCTTATGTTGGTTATTGGTTTTTCTGTAGCGGCGATTAGCTCATATCTGACCGTGGTATTTTTTATTAAATTGTTAGATACGATTGGATTGATGCCGTTTGTTATGTATAGAATTATTTTAGGAGTATTGTTATTAACACTATAGCGCCACAACCCATCTATCGAAAAGATTATCAGCCTAGTGCCTATCTTATTCATACTACAGAGTTAAGCTTTGATCTACGCGAGGTTGAGACGATAGTTAGTTCAAAAATTCATTTTTATAGAAATCCCAAATGCTTGACTAATGACAATACACTTTTTCTAAATGGTATTGATCTAGAATTAATCTCTATTGTTATAGATGGTGATCAGCCTAATTATGAATTACAGGACGAAGGATTGCAGTTATATCAATTAAAAGATGAGTTTGTATTGGAGGTTGTCAATCGAATTCACCCTGAAGTTAATACCAGTCTTAATGGTTTGTATCAGTCTAGTGGTAATTTCTGCACACAGTGTGAGGCACATGGTTTTAGACAAATTACTTATTACCTTGATAGACCCGATGTTCTAAGCGTATTTACGACACACATAATTGCCGATAAAGACAAATATCCAGTGTTGCTAAGTAATGGCAATTTAACCAAAATTTCGGCAGGAAAAGTTATCTGGCATGATCCAACTCCCAAGCCCTGTTATTTATTTGCCTTAGTAGCCGGAGATTTTGCTGTTTTAGAAGATAGCTACACCACACTTTCTGGTCGAGAAGTAGCGCTCAAAATCTATGTTGAGGCGCATAATATTGGCAAAACTCAGTTTGCCATGGATTCCCTTAAACGTTCGTTTGCTTGGGATGAGTCGCGTTTTAATTTGGAGTACGATCTAGATATTTATATGATTGTGGCTGTGGATGATTTTAATATGGGCGCCATGGAAAACAAGGGCTTGAATATTTTTAACTCAACCTTTGTATTGGCAGATCCGAAAACAGCGACCGATAAAGATTTTATTAATGTTGAGGCGGTTATTGGTCATGAGTATTTTCATAATTGGACGGGTAACAGGGTCACTTGTCAGGATTGGTTTCAGCTAAGCTTGAAAGAAGGGTTAACTGTTTTCAGAGATCAAGAATTTACCTCTGATTTACACGCTCGTTCAATTAAGCGTATCGAAGATGTCAATGCACTGCGCACGTTTCAATTTGCAGAAGATGCGGGACCAATGAAGCATTCGGTCAGACCAGAAAGCTATATAGAAATGAATAACTTTTATACGCTAACTGTTTATGAAAAGGGTGCAGAAGTGATCCGCATGATTTATAATTTTCTAGGTGAATCAGGGTTTCAGCAGGGTTTAAAGCTTTATTTTGAACGCCATGATGGTAGTGCGGTTACGATTGATGACTTTGTTGCTAGTATGAGTGATGCTAATGATTTTGATTTTAGAGCCTTTATGACTTGGTATTCATGCCCAGGCACGCCAAGTGTTAGTATTAGTTCTAATTACAACGAAAAAGAACGGAGTCTGCAAGTGTCTGTCAAGCAGCTCGGTGAGTGTCGTTATCTCTGGCCTCTGAACTATGCTTTGTTCAGTGAACAAGGTGAAAAGATTAAGCAGGGCATGTTAGCGGTTGATCAAAAACAGCAAGAGTTTGTGTTGACAGGGGTCACCTCTAATCCGATTGCTTCTTGGTTGCGAGATTTTTCAGCGCCTATTAAACTGGCAACGGAGTTGACGGTTGAGCAAAAAATAGTTTTGGTTGGCTGTGAAGAAGATGCATTTTCTATTTGGGATAATGCACAGCAAATATGGCTATCAATGATTCTAACGCCAGACAAGGTGAATGAAGTGAATTTTTTCAATGCCCTTGAGAAATTTATTAACACAACGACGGATAAATCTTTAGTAAGTGAGGTGCTAACCTTACCTTCGGAACGACTGCTGCATCAACAGGTTGACGTGATTGACGTATTTAAAATTCATCAGCAGCGTGAGGCAGTGATTCAAAAAATACTCAATCGATTCGAATCATTATTGCTTGCTACTTATCAATCGTTAATTAATACAGATGCTTATGAATTGACACCCGAAGCGGTCGGTAACCGCTCTTTGAAAAATATTTGCTTGTATTATTTGAGTCAAGCAGGACATTTGCAACTTGTTAACGATCAATTTAATCAAGCTAACTGCATGACCGATCAGATTGCTGCTTTTAATGCGTTGCTTGGTTGTGAAAATCCTTATCAGGCGCACGCCAAAGAGATTTTTTACCAAACCTATAAAGATGATGTTCAGGTGATGGATAAATTTTTTGCTGCACAGTCCACTGCTAAATTAACAACCGTCTCGGATGTTGAGCGATTAATGACGCATGAGTTGTTCTCGTTTAACACACCAAATCGTCTGCGTAGTGTGGTGGGTGGCTTTACACAAAATTATATTAATTTCCACCATCAAGATAGCTATGAGTTTTTTACCGATATTATTTTAAGGTTAAATAAAAGTAATCCACAAATAGGCGCAAGATTGGTGTCGGTTTACAATCACTGGAAGCGTTTTACGCCAGAGCTAAAGGCGCTTCAGCATCAGCAATTGACGCGAATTATGCAAACAAAAAATCTATCAAATGATATCTTTGAAATTGTTCAAGCGGCGCTTAAATAATGTCAGCACTAACGTCACTAACCAAGCTTTTAATTGAAAAACAACTCACGGTTGCAGTTGCTGAGTCTTGTACGGGCGGTGGTTTGTCTTCATTGCTAACAAGTCAAAGTGGTGCTTCTAAATATTTTGACCGGGGATTTGTGACTTATAGCAACCAAGCGAAAATGGATATGCTTGATGTATTTGAACAAACATTAGATGAATTTGGTGCAGTGAGCGAACAGGTTGCTGAGCAAATGGCCAGTGGTGCAATGCGCCATGCTAATGCAGATGTCTCTGTCTCCATCACCGGTATTGCTGGGCCAACTGGTGGCAGTATAAAAAAGCCTGTGGGCACGGTTTGTTTTGGTTTTTGCATCTTGGGAAAGTGCTTTACTCAGACTCAGCACTTTTTAGGCAATCGTACTCAAATTATCGAAGCAAGTATGAATTTTGCACTCACCACCATTACGGACAAGCTTAATGGTTAAGTTTTCAGTGGCACCAATGATGGATTGGACTGACCGACATTGTCGATATTTTCATCGCCTAATGTCGAAAGAAGCCCAATTATGGACAGAAATGGTGACTGCCAAAGCTATTATCCATGGTGATAAAAATCGATTACTTGATTATGATGCACATGAGCATCCACTTGTTTTGCAACTTGGTGGTAGCGACCCTAAAGAAATGGCCCTGGCTGCTAAAGTTGGTCAAGATTGGGGTTATGACGAAATTAACATCAATGTAGGCTGTCCCTCAGATCGAGTTCAATCGGGCAGTTTTGGTGCTTGCTTAATGCAAACACCAGAAACGGTGGCTCAGTGTATTGAGGCGATGGGCGAGGTGGTTGATACGCCGCTTAGTGTCAAGTCTCGCATTGGTGTGGATGATATGGAAAGTTATGAAGAGCTAACTAACTTTATTGAAATGGTGAGTCAGGCAGGCTGCGCTAATTTTGTTGTTCATGCAAGAAAAGCTTGGTTAAAAGGCTTAAGTCCTAAGCAAAATAGATCTGTGCCACCACTTAATTATGATTGGGTGTACCAACTCAAAAGAGACTTTCCAAGACTCATCATTGGCATTAATGGGGGTATTAACTCTTTAGCAGAGGTGGGTGAGCACCTGAAGTATGTTGATAGTGCAATGCTGGGTAGGGCGGTCTATCACCAGCCTTATTTGTTGGCCGGTGTTGATCAGGCGTTTTATCAGTCAAACACTTCAATTATTTCAAGAGAGCAAGTGTTATTGAATTTTATAGACTATATCAAAATTCAACAAAAAAACAAGGTGCCGATTCGGTCTATGACACGTCATATTTTAGGGCTTTATCATGCGCAGCCAAATGCTAAAAAGTTTAAGCGTTTGCTAAGTGGTAAGGTTGTTGAGTTAATGCATCTGTATGAATGGTTAGAACAAGGGGATAGTCATGAGTGATCGTGAATTTTTTGCCGGCATCGATCTCGGCTCTAGCAAAATTGTCATGTTAATTGCTGAAATTGAACAAGATAAGATTCATGTTTTTGCTCATGCATCTGGAGAATCTGCTGGGGTAAAAAATGGTGTTGTGACTAATCAAGATCAAGCCACTAAAGCGGTACGTGCGGTTATAGATAAAATTAAACGTACGTGCAAAGAGCGTGTTATTAATGTCAGTGTTAATATTAATGATTTGCATTTGAATAGTAACAATCAAAACCGTCCTATTAGTTTTTCTAGAAAATCAACGATTGTTTCTAAAGAGGATGTCGCACAGGCAATTCAAAATTCTTCTGCAGGCGCTGTTGCGACTAATAAAAAACAGCTTAAAGCGATTGTGAATGGTTTTACTATTGATGATCAAGTGGTAGATCAACCCATAGGTCTAGAGGCGCAAATTTTAGGTGCTGATGTGCATTTAATATCGGTTTCTAATCAGGCGCTAAATGGCGTTATCAATTGCCTGTCAGATTGTAATTTGGGTATTGATACCGTGATGGCAGATTCTATTGCGAGTAGCTCGGTTTGTATCACTAGTGACCAGAAAGAAGAAGGGGTGTGTCTATTGGATATAGGCGCATCAGTGAGCAATATTTCGGTGTTTACCAAAGGTGGGGCAACGTTTAGCCATGTATTTAAATTTGGCGGAAATACGGTTACTGAAGCTATTTCACAAGCTTACAATACTTCTTTTAAAGAGGCGGAAAGGCTTAAGCTTGCTTATGGCATATTGCAGCCAAATGCTAGCTTAAAGGATTGTTTGATTGAATTTGAGCAAATAAATTCAAATGAAAAAAATTATTTATCACTGTACGAATTAATCGGTGTTATAGAAAAATCCTATCAAGAAATTTGTAGCATGATCAAGAAAAGTTTAAAAGCTGAAAAGCTCGATAGGGCGCTCAAAGCGGGTATAGTGGTCATTGGCGGCGCTAGCAAGATAGAAAATTGTGAAAGTTTTTTATTAAAAGAATTTAGAATACGTACAAAATTAGCCAAAATAAATCGAGCATTGGTTAGTGGCAACGAAGATTTATTAACCAATGTTGGTTATTTTTCAGCATTTGGCTTGTTAACTTGCAACACCGTTGAGAGTTATTTACAAGAAACCGAATTAGTGCAAAAAAATGGCTTGTTAGGTAAAATGAAGGGACTGCTAGAACTTTAGAGACACGCTTAAATTAAGATGATTAAACAAAGAACCATTAAAAAAACTGTTAAAGCTCGAGGTGTTGGCATTCATAGTGGTGGCATGGTAAACATGACACTCATTCCTGCTGAAATTGATCATGGCGTTGTATTTAGACGTATGGATGTTGGCGGCAAGCTGGTTCGGGCGCACAATGCATTTGTTAATGAGGTGGTTCTTTCTACTGGTCTTGAAAATCAAGGTGTTAAGGTATCCACCGTTGAGCATTTAATGAGTGCATTTTCTGCTTTAGGTATTGATAATGTACTGGTAGAGCTAGACTCTTTCGAAGTGCCAATTATGGACGGCTCATCAGCGCCTTTTGTTTTTTTAGTGCAGTCTGCTGGTATTGAGGAGCAAGAAGCTCACAAGCATTTTTTTGTTATTAACGATACTATTCGTGTGGAAAACGGCGATTCATGGGCGCAAGTGTCACCATTTGATGGATTTAAAGTGTCTCTAGAAATTGATTTTGACCATAAAAAAGTAAAGGAAAGTGGTCAAGAGTTAAGCATTGATTTTTCACAGCAGTCTTATTTAAAAGAAATTTCAAGAGCCAGAACCTTTGGCTATATGAAAGATGTGGAAATGATGCAGCGTCAAAACTTAGCCTTGGGTGCAAGTATGGATAATGCGATTGCACTGAGCGATGATGATGTGTTGAACGAAGACGGCATGCGTTATCAAAATGAGTTTGTTAAGCATAAAATCTTGGATATTGTGGGCGACATGTACCTACTTGGCTCTAATTTAATTGGGCATTACGAAGGTTACAAAACAGGTCATCTGCTTAATGATCAGTTATTGTCAGCCATTTTAGAGCGTCCTGATACTTGGTCAATTGAAACATTTGAGCAAGACGATTCGCCAATGCAATTCTATTCAGAAGATTGGCAAAATTCCTTGTAATCATAAGCAATTTTAGTGTTTCGTTTGGTATAATCGACAAGTTTTTTATACCCAGCTAAAATAATGAAATTAAATGGTGCACAAATATTAGTTGACTGCTTAAAAAGCGAAGGTGTTAAGCACATCTTCGGCTATCCTGGCGGTGCGGTTCTGCACATCTATGATGCACTAGACGCTTGCACAACAATGGATCATATTTTGGTTCGTCATGAGCAAGGTGCTGTACATGCTGCTGATGGCTATGCACGCACGAGTGGAAAATGTGGTGTAGCACTAGTTACTTCAGGACCTGGCTTAACGAATGCTGTTACCGGCATTGCAACTGCATTTACAGACTCTATTCCAATGGTGGTTATTTCAGGTCAAGTACCATCTCCTGTGATTGGTAGTGATGCTTTTCAGGAAGTTGATGCAGTGGGTATTACCCGTTCATGTGTTAAGCATAATTTTTTGGTAAAAAATGCAAATGATTTAGCGCAAACTATTAAGAAAGCTTTTTACATTGCAACGACAGGTCGTCCAGGGCCGGTTCTGATTGATGTAACTAAAGATGCCACCATTGCTGAAATTGATTATGAGGGCTATCCAGAAACTGTTTCTATGCGTTCGTACCAACCTGAAGTTCAGGTAGACGCTAATCAAGTCACTAAGGCAATTGAAATTATTGCCTCAGCGCGTCAACCTATTATTTATTCAGGTGGCGGTTGTGTTATTGGTAATGCTAGTGAGGCGTTAACCACACTAACTCGCCATACTGGCTTTCCAATTACCCAAACTTTAATGGGTTTAGGTGCCTATCCTGCAACTGATAAACAATCGGTTGGCATGCTGGGCATGCATGGAACCTATGAATCTAATATGGCCATGCATGACTCAGATTGTGTGATTGCCGTAGGCGCAAGATTTGATGACCGTATTACGGGAAATTTAGAGAAGTTTTGCCCTGATGCAAAAATTATCCATATTGATATTGATCCTTCTTCGGTTGGTAAGGTAGTGGGCGTTGATGTGTCGGTGATTGGTCAAGTGAATGATGTATTGCGTGCACTGATTAAAGGACTAGAGAATAAAGAGCTACCAAATATTGACGCTTGGTGGCAGCAAATTAATCAGTGGCGTGACGTAGATTCCTTGGCTTATAAAACCAAATCAGGTGTTATTAAGCCACAAACGGCTGTTGAGGCGCTGTATGAAGTGACACAAGGTGATGCTATTGTTACCTCTGATGTGGGTCAGCACCAAATGTGGGCAGCGCAATATTATCCATTTGATCAGCCGCGTCGTTGGATCAACTCTGGCGGCCTGGGTACTATGGGTTTTGGTCTACCTGCAGCTATGGGTGCTAAATTGGCCGAGCCTGAATTAGATGTTGCCTGTATAACGGGTGATGGTAGTATTCAAATGATGCTACAAGAGCTTTCTACTATGTTGCAATATCACACACCAGTTAAGATTATTAATCTTAACAATGGCTATTTAGGCATGGTGCGCCAATGGCAAGAATTTTTCTATGACAAGCGTTACTCTATGTCATACATGGATGCACTACCTGATTTTGTTAAGTTGGCTGAAAGCTATGGTCATATTGGCATACGTGTAGAAAAAGAAGAGGATTTGAAGCCGGCACTCATTGAGGCGTTTAAGCAAAAAGATAGAACGGTATTTATAGATGTTATTACCGATCCAACTGAAAACGTTTTTCCAATGATTCCATCAGGTGCAGGACATCATGAGATGTTGCTAGCTGGGCGTGATGAAATGGCTTCTACCAATGATTCAGGATTAAATCTAGTATAACAATGAGACATATAATTTCAGTACAATTAGAGAATGAATCGGGCGCACTTTCTCGAGTGTCAGGTCTATTTTCAGCGCGTGGTTTTAATATTGAATCACTTACAGTTGCCACAACCAATGATCCCACCATGTCAAGAATGACCATTGTAAGTATTGGTGACGACAATATTATTGAGCAAATTGTTAAACAGCTTAATAAATTAATTGATGTAGTTAAAGTAACAGACCTAACAGCTACTGAGCACATTGAGCGGGAATTGTTACTAGTGAAGATTAGCCTGAAAGACGACTCTCAAGCAGAAATTGATGGTATTTTAGATGGCTTTGATGCAAAAATTATTGACGCCTCAGAAGAGGCGTACACCATTGAATTGGCCGGAAAGAGTCAAAAAATTAATGATTTTATCGAGGTATTTGATGCAGATAAAATCTTAGAGGTTTCTAGAACGGGCGTCACCGGCGTTTGTCAGAAAATATAAAGTTAACTATATAGGCGTTAGTTGCGCTATAAACAGAGGAAAAAGAAATGAATAGATATTACGATAAAGATGCAGACCTAGCGATCATTAAAGGTATGAAAGTGGCAATTGTTGGCTACGGTTCACAAGGTCATGCGCACGCAAACAACCTAAAAGATTCAGGTGTTGAAGTAGTTGTTGCACTGAGAGAAGGTTCGGCGTCAGCTGCTAAAGCGAGCGCTTCTGGCTTAGATGTTAAATCGATTGAAGATGCTACTGCATGGGCAGATTTAGTTATGATTTTGGCACCAGATGAGTTCCAAGGTCAAATCTATTCAGACAGTATCGAGCCAAATCTTAAGAAAGGTGCAACGGTTGCATTTGCTCACGGCTTTAATATTTTGTATGGTTTAATTAAGCCAAGTGCTGATTTAGATGTCATTATGGTTGCGCCAAAGGCGCCAGGTCATACGGTACGCTCAGAGTTTGTTAAAGGTGGCGGTATTCCTGATTTAATCGCGGTATCACAAGATGCTTCTGGCAATGCTAAGGCAACGGCACTTTCGTATGCATCAGCAATTGGTGGTGGTCGTACAGGAATTTTAGAAACAACTTTTAAAGATGAAACTGAAACAGACTTATTTGGCGAGCAGGTTGTTTTATGTGGCGGCACAACATCATTGGTGCAAGCAGGTTTTGAAACATTGGTAGAAGCAGGCTATGAGCCGGAAATGGCATACTTTGAGTGTTTGCATGAGCTTAAACTAATTGTTGACCTAATGTATGAGGGTGGTATTGCTAATATGCGTTACTCAATCTCAAATACGGCAGAATATGGTGATGTGACACGCGGCCCTCGTATTGTGACTGCTGAAACTAAAGCCGAAATGAAGAAAATCTTAACTGAAATTCAAGACGGTACATTTGCTAAAGAATTTGTGGCTAATGTTGGTGATTTGCCAGCACGTCGTGAAGTACAGCGTGAGCATAAGATTGAGCAAGTGGGTGAGTCGTTACGTTCGATGATGCCATGGATTAACAAGAATAAGATTGTCGATCAAGCCAAGAATTAAACACTCTTTAAAAACGCCCAACTAAGTTGGGCGTTTTTGTTTTCAAGGCGTTATAATCAATTTATGAAAAATAACAAAATAAGACGAGGAGTTTATCTGCTGCCAAACATCCTGACAACCTTTGGGCTGTTTGCAGGTTTCTTTGCTATTATTCTAGCTACCAAAGGTCAATATGCTGATGCAGCAATTGCCATTTTTGTGGCTATGTTGTGGGATGGGTTAGACGGGCGCGTGGCTCGATTGACTAACACACAAAGTGCTTTTGGCGAGCAATATGACTCTATGGCTGACATGGTGTCATTTGGAGTTGCGCCAGCGTTATTGATGTATTTTTATTTATTTGAAGGGTTGTCGCAAGTCGGTTGGATTGGCGCCTTTATCTATGTGGCTGCCGGTGCATTGCGATTGGCAAGATTCAATACTCAGATTGGTGTTCAGGACAAACGTTACTTTCAAGGTCTACCGTCACCAGCTGCTGCTGCTTTAATTGCTGGCCTGGTGTGGACTAAAGAGATGATAGGTCCTAGTGTTTATGATGATCAATATTTAGTTATCGGCGCTTGGATAATTCTAGTGTCAGCTGGTATTCTTATGGTGAGCAATGTGCGTTATTACAGCTTTAAAGAGGTTAACTTTAAGGGTAGGTCGTCATTCAAGCTGTTATTACTTGCTACCTTGATTTTAATTGTGGTGTCATTGTGGCCAAGTGCTATTTTGTTTATCTTTTTCTTTACTTATGCAGTTTCAGGGCTAGTGTTAACAACCATTGAGGTTCGTAAAAAGCGCGCTATAAAAAAACAAGCAAAGAAAAGTTTAAAATAATTTATAATGACACGCATGAATAATTACATTATTTTTTCTTTTCTAGGCTTATTCTTAAGCTTAAAGCGATTACTGCCGTAGGCAGATATGAACTCGATTGGCCAAAAGCCCAACCCTACAACAGCATTAGAAAAAACAAACACAAAGGAGACTTAAATGTCTGACAAACTAATTATTTTTGACACAACATTGCGTGATGGAGAGCAGTCTCCTGGTGCATCAATGACTAAAGATGAAAAAGTACGCATTGCTAAGGTATTGGAAAAAATGCGTGTTGATGTTATTGAAGCGGGTTTTGCTATTGCCTCTCCTGGTGATTTTGAAGCGGTGCAAGCAGTTGCCAATACTATTAAAGATTCAACAATTTGTTCATTGGCTCGAGCGCTAGACAAAGATATTGATCGTGCCGGTGAAGCGCTTAAAGGTGCTAATTCTGCTCGCATTCATACGTTTATTGCAACCAGTGATATTCATATGAAAATGAAATTACAAATGACGCCAGATCAAGTGGTTGAGCAGGCAGTGAGAGCGGTTAAACGCGCTAGACAGTATACTGATAATGTAGAGTTTTCACCAGAAGATGCTGGGCGCTCCGACGAAGATTTTTTGTGTCGTGTTATTGAAGCGGCAATTGCCGCAGGTGCGACTACTATTAATATTCCGGATACTGTTGGCTATAACTTGCCACATCAGTTTGGCGCCACCATTAAATCGTTAATTGAACGTGTACCTAATTCAGATCAAGCTATTTTTTCAGCGCATTGTCATAATGATTTAGGCTTGGCAGTTGCTAACTCACTATCTGCAGTCCTTAATGGCGCACGTCAAGTTGAGTGTACGATTAATGGCTTAGGAGAGCGTGCTGGTAATACAGCTTTGGAAGAAGTGGTGATGGCAGTTCGCACTCGACAAGATGAATTTGCCTGTGACACTAATATTGACACTACTCACATTTTGTCAGCATCTCGCCTAGTTTCTAGTGTGACCGGCTTTATCGTGCAACCAAACAAGGCAATTGTTGGTGCCAATGCGTTTGCACACGAAGCGGGTATTCATCAGGATGGCGTGTTAAAGCATCGAGAAACTTATGAAATTATGCGAGCTGAGGATGTGGGTTGGAACGCTAATCAATTAGTATTAGGTAAGCATTCAGGGCGCAATGCTTTTAAAGCAAGGCTGTTAGAGCTTGGCACAGAATTCGACTCAGAAGAGAGTTTGAATAGTGCGTTTAGACGCTTTAAAGAATTAGCCGACAAAAAGCATGAAATTTTTGACGAAGACTTGCAAGCATTGGTATCTGAAGCACAAGTAGTTGAAAGCGAAAGTATTAAATTGGTGTCGTTGAAGGTTTGTAGTGAAACTGGTGAAAGAAACAGTGCAACGGTAACCTTGTCAATTGATGGTGAAGAAAAAACCATGACAGCTGAAACCGCAGGTTCAGTTGACGCAACCTTTAGCGCGATTAATAAATTGATGGATATGCAAGTCAACTTGCAACTTTATTCAGTTTCAAATGTAACTCAAGGCACAGATGCACTGGGTGAGGTTAATGTTCGTCTAGAGCATGATGGGCGTATTATTAACGGCCAGGGTGCAGATACTGATATCGTGATCGCTAGTGCAAAAGCATACATTCACGCACTGAATAAAGTGTTAGCAGCAACGGATAGGGCGCATCCTCAGGTTTGATGTTGTCTATTAGGTCGCAATATCTCAATGAGCTTAAAATACCTGAGTATTTGCACGCAATAAGTAGTTCAGCTGCATCGGCTACTCGCAGTCAAAAAATTAACATTAAATGTTTAGTGGTAGAGTTTGATCAGTCAAATTCTATTTGTAGTCCGGGTGAAGTTCAAGATTTTCTATACAAGATGCTTGGTGCAATTGGCTTGCAAAAGCAAGAGGTTATTTGTATTAGTGAGGCGATTGAAAATATAGAACAAGCATTAGAAAAATATAATACACAAGTGGTGTTGTTAGCCGGTGTATCTTTGCCTATACAATCAAAGTCTGTTTTGAATATCCACCATCCTAATAAAATTATAGCTAATGAGCAACTTAAGCGTGAAGCCTGGGAAGTGTTAAAACAAGCCAAATTATGTCTACAGTAGATTATAGTTTGACAGGCTATAAACGCCCCATTTTAACAACCCCAAATGGCGAGAAAAAACTATTAATGCACTCTTGTTGTGCGCCTTGTGCGGGAGAGGTGATGGAGGCTTTGGCTGCTTCCAATATTGACACCACTATTTTTTTCTACAATCCAAACATTCATCCAAAAGAAGAGTATGAATTGCGCAAAGAAGAGAATATTCGTTTCGCGCAAAAATTAGGTATGGATTTTATTGATGCAGACTATAACAAGGATGATTGGTTTGATCGGGTTAAAGGCCAGGAAGATGAGCCAGAACGCGGCGCACGCTGTACAACATGTTTTGATATGCGTTTTGAGGTCACTGCGCAATATGCTAAAGCACATGGGTTTGACTTAATTTCATCAACCTTGGGTATTTCAAGATGGAAAGATATGAATCAAATTAATGGCTGTGGTGTGCGTGCTGCAGACAGCTATCAAGGTATCACTTACTGGGATTTTAATTGGCGTAAACAGGGTGGATCATCTAGAATGTTAGAACTTTCTAAGCGCGAAAACTTCTATCAACAGGAGTATTGTGGCTGCGTATATTCACTGCGTGATACCAATCGTTGGCGTGTATCTCGCGGGCGTGACAAGATTGAACGCGGCGTTAAGTTCTACCAAGCTGCAATGAAAAGCCTTGAGCAGTAATTTAGTCTAGCAAATATAATAGCAATGATTTTTGTGCATGCAGGCGATTTTCAGCTTCATCCCAAACTAAGCTTTGCTTACCGTCTATAACATTGGCAGAAACCTCTTCACCACGATGAGCCGGCAAACAATGCATAAAGCTTGCATCCGCATTGGCCTGCTGCATCAACGCATCAGTTACTTGAAAATCTTTAAATGCTAATTCACGTTTAGCTTGCTCGGTCTCTTGACCCATTGATGCCCAAACATCGGTGACTATAAGGTCTGCATTTTGACAAGCTTGTTCAGCATTGTTGAACAATTGAATGTGCGACTCATAGCTATTAATAAAATCTTGATCAGGTTCATACCCTTTTGGTGTGGCAATGTTTAAAGTAAAACCAAAGGCTTTGGCTGCTTGCATATAGGTATGACACATATTGTTACCATCGCCAATCCATGCAACCTTCTTGCCTTTAATAGAGCCTTTATGCTCTTTATAGGTCATCATATCAGCCAGTAATTGACAAGGGTGCGATTCATCGCTCAGTGCGTTAATAATTGGCACAGAGCCATGTTGTGCAAAGGTGTTAATGTCATCATGTGAAGAGACGCGCATCATAATTGCATCAACCATTGAGCTGACAACAATGGCGGTATCTGTTGTTGGTTCACCTCGACCTAGTTGAATGTCACGATCAGATAAAAATAGGGCGTGACCGCCTAATTGGGCCATACCAGCCTCAAACGAAACACGAGTACGCGTTGATGACTTATCAAAAATCATGGCCAGTGTTTTATTTTTTAAGGTCTCGTTAATCTCACCAGCTTTATGTTGTTTTTTTAGTGCAATTGCCGTGTCAATAATTTGATTCAAGTCATTGCTAGATAAATCGTCTAAATTGATAAAGTGCTTCATTGTTATTCTCCTGCGTACTATAAAGCGTCAATTAGTTTGCAAATGGTATCAATCATGCTATCCGCTTGTTGCGTATTCATGATGAGTGGTGGTAATAGGCGAATAGACTGCCCCGTGATATTAATCAATAACTGCTGGTCTAGCGCTTGTTGTAATAATTGCATACAAGGTTGATTAAGTTCAATGGCTATCATTAAACCCTTGATGCGGATTTCTGTAACAGTTGTGTTGTTTTGTAGTTTTTTGTTAAGATTGCTAGCAATATAGCTACTAACTTTGTTAACGTTATTAAGAATATTGTCCTGATCAATCACTGCTAAGACGCTAAGTGCCGTACGACAAACTAACGGGTTGCCACCAAAAGTTGATCCGTGAGTGCCAGGGGTTAATAATTTGGCTGCATCACCCTTGGCTAAACAGGCGCCAATTGGAACGCCATTGCCCAGGCCTTTAGCTAGGGTTAGTACATCAGGTGTGATATTGTTATATTGATGTGCAAACAGTTTTCCGGTACGGCCAATACCAGTTTGTACCTCATCCAAAATTAACAGCCAATTGTTATCCTTGCAAATAGCTTGAACTTGGTTTAGGTAAGTGTTGCCAGGAATAATAACGCCACTTTCACCCTGAATAGGCTCAAGCATTACCGCAACCACATTGGCGTTGTTCACATGTTGTTTAATGGCAGCCACATTGTTGAAATCAACATAAATAAATTCACTAACCAGTGGGGTAAAGCCCGCTTGAACTTTAGGGTTGCCTGTTGCTGATAGCGTAGCCATAGTGCGCCCATGAAAACTTTGATTGGCGGTCAGAATAACAGGGTTGTCAATGTTGTTAGCGTGACCATGTAGGCGCGCTATTTTGATTGCTGCTTCGTTAGCTTCAGCGCCAGAATTACCAAAAAATGCATTATCCATGTTGGATAGTGTGCATAGTTTTTCCGCCAAGGCTTCTTGGTGTTCAATGTGGTACCAATTGCTGGTATGGAGTAATTGCTCAGCTTGTGATTGAATGGCTTTGGTAATGACTGGGTGGGCATGCCCTAGTCCTGTGACACCAACACCACATAAGGCGTCAAAATACTGCCTGCCTTTAGTATCAGTTAAATAGCAACCGTTACCTTGGATAAAGGTAACATCAAGTGGTGCATAATTTGACATTAAATAGGACATTGTATTATAGTCTTTAAAGCAAAAAAGCCCCAAACGGGGCTTTTGTACCAATCAGAATTTAAATTATGATTGGTAAGTAATTGCTGGAGCCATTTCGTTATCGATGTCAGCTAATTCTTGCTTGTAGCTTTCGTAGAAAGAACCTGCTGAAGGGCTGATCCACTCTTCATATGAAAAACCATTTTCAGCTGTGTGGATTTTAAAAGTTTCTTGTAGAGCAATTTTCTTTGCGCTTAATTCGTTAGATCTTTGATTAGTTGCATCCATGTTTATCTCCTGAATATTTAAATATGTTTAAAATTAACATTATATACATAAAAGTGCTTTTGTGAAGATTTTTATTTGTACAAAAAAGGTATAAATACACCGGTAATAAGGCTAAATTTGTGTCACAATAGATGTGCATTTTACAAATAACAAAGGAGCGTACATGCAATTAAATATTTCTGGCCATCACCTTGATATTACCGATGCAATCAAGCAGCATTCTGAAGAGAAGTTAGCTAAAATTAAGCATCATTTTGATCATGTTATTAATATTAATATGATTTTGGAAATTGAAAAAGACACGCAAATAGCGGAAGCAACCATTCATGTTAGTGGTGCTGATTTATTTGCTAAGGCAGAAAGTAACGATATGTATGTATCTATTGATCAAATGGTTAACAAATTAGATGCTCAAATTAGAAAGCATAAAGAAAAGTTAAACGATCATAGGAAAAATTAACCAATAGTTGCTTTGGGCCTTAACAATCCAAAGTTAAAATAAAGGAACACAACTCATGCTAGAAGTTGAAAACACTTCTTTCGAGGAGCGCCTCCAGAGATTGATTACATCTTTGGAGGCTTCTTTGTATGAAGAGGCCACCTCTCAACTCTCCGAGCTGCATTCGGCTGAAATCGCTCGGCTGCTAGAAAGTGTGCCGCCTAAAGACAGAATCCAACTTTGGCTTAATATTGACAGCGCGACACAAGGCGATATTCTTAAAGATTTAAGTGAGGATGTTTTATCTCAGTTGCTTAATGAAATGAGTGTTGTTGATATTGTCAAGGCGACAGAAGGCTTAGATATGGACGATCTAGCCGATATTGTGCCCGAATTGCCTGAATCAGCTTTACATAACTTGTTATTAACCTTGGATCATAAGCATCGAGACCATTTAAAGCAAGTGTTGTCTTATCCAGAAGACTCAGCAGGCGGGTTGATGAATATTGATATGATTACCGTTCGTGATGATGTCAATGTGCGTACAGTCATTCGTTATTTGCGTCTGCTAAAAGAAATGCCGATTGATACTGATCAGGTGTTTGTGGTTGACCGATCTTATCAATATATTGGTAGCATTCATATTTCCACCTTGTTAACTAACGAAGCCACACAAACCATTAAACCATTGATCAATACAGATCTTAAGCCAATTTTGGCTAAAACACCAGAGGTAGAAGTGGCCAGCTTATTTGAGCAGCGCGACCTTATCTCTGCACCTGTGGTGGATAGCCATAATCAGCTGATTGGTCGAATTACTATTGATGATGTGGTTGATGTAATTCGTGATGAGGCTGAGCACTCGGTAATGTCAATGGCAGGTTTGGATGAAGAGGATGATGTATTTGCCCCTGTTATTCAAAGTACTAAAAGTCGCAGTATTTGGCTTGGTGTTAATTTGATTACGGTATTTATTGCGGTCTTTTTTATCGGTCTATTTGAGGCCACTTTGCAAGAAAAAATTGCACTGGCTGTATTGATGCCAGTAGTTGCCTCTATGGGCGGTATTGCGGGCACGCAAACACTTATCTTGGTTACTCGAGGTATTGCAACGGGCAGAGTGACGCATTCAAATTTAAAATTACTTATGAGTAAAGAGGTTGCTATTGGCGTGTTAAACGGTTTATTATGGTCGGTTATTATTGGCTTGGCTACCTATGTTTGGTTTGCAGATTTAATACTGAGTGTGGTTATTTCATTGGCCATTGTGGTTAATCTGATCTTCGCGGCTTTTTCAGGCGCTTTTTTGCCATCATTATTGATTAAATTTAAGATTGATCCTGCTCTAGCAGGCGGTGTTATCTTAACTACAATTACTGATGTTATAGGTTTTGTTGCCTTTTTAGGCTTGGCTGCGCTAGTTGTTTAGCGGCTAGTGTAGGCTTGTCATGCCATTTGTTTTAAAGAAATTTCCAGCCATTGTTGGTGAAAAAATCCAGCATTTTTTAGTGAATAAGGCTGGCTTATCGAAACCTATGTCGCAAAAATTATTGGCTAAAAATCGAGTGTTTGATGACAATAATCAAATTTTAAAAAATGGTCAAAAAATTAGTGGTGAGTTTGTCCAAGTGGCCGTGTTTGAAGGTAGTACTCGGGGTTTAAAGCCTATTTTCGAAGTTGACGATTTTGCTGTGTTTGACAAACCTTCGGGGGTTATGGTGCATCCAACGCGCAAAGAGACGCAGTACTGTCTATTGGATGAGGTTAGATATCATTTTGGCGATGAAGCAAGCTTGGCGCATCGAATAGATGCTGAAACCTCTGGTTTGGTGTTGGTTGCGAAAAATAAAGAATCTAGCAGTGTGCTTAAAACCATGTTTGAAAAAAGGCAGTATGACAAACAGTATTTGGCGCTGGTTACAGGGAAAATAACCTCGGATATTACCATTAACAATCCTATTTCTAAAGCTGACAGTGATATTCGGGTAAAAATGAGTTGTGACAATCCAGCTGGCAAGCAATCTAAAACTCATATTTTGCCTTTAGAATATAACGAAACTGATCAAACAACCTTGGTTAAGGCTATTCCTGTTACTGGTAGACAGCATCAAATTAGAGTGCATTTGGATTTAGTTGGCCACCATATTGTGGGTGATCCAATTTATGGTGTTAATGAGGTGGTTGCTAATAGTTATTTGTGCAAAACTTTGTCGGTAGAGGATAGGGTGAAGCTTACTGGCGCAAAAAGACTCATGCTTCATGCGCATAAATTATCATTTATTTACAAAGATGAAGAATATAGCATTACGTCAAAATTTGACAAATTTTACGAATGAGTAAAGCAACATTCCAACAGCTTTAGTAAGCTAGTAAAAATAGCATTAAAACAACGTTTTTAAGCTAAAAATAGCCTGTTTTGGCTATTTTTATTTACTTATTGAGTTCTTGCTTGTCAAACTAAGAAAAATTTTGGAAATAATGCAAATCAGAAGTCTTTAGTGGAAATATCGTTAGCCTCTAGCCAAATTCTAAATTTTTCCTGAATTTCTTCTAGGGTTTTTTGATTTTCCGCCTCAAAGCGCAACACCAAACACGGTGTGGTGTTAGAAGGGCGAACCAAGCCCCAGCCATCTGGATAATCAACACGAACACCGTCAATGGTGGTAATTTCAGCACCTTTAAAATCAACATTTTCAGCGAGCTTATCCATCGCCTTGAATTGGTCACCTTGCTCATCAAAATGAATGTTGATTTCTGGCGTGTTAATGCTATCGGGTAAATCGGCAAATACTTGTTCACAGGTTTTGTTCGTTTTTGAAAGGATTTCCAATAAACGTGCACCGGTGTAGAGTGCATCATCAAAGCCATACCAGCGCTCTTTAAAGAAAATATGACCACTCATTTCACCGCCGAGTGCGGCACCTGTTTCTCTAAGTTTGGCTTTAATAAAGCTATGGCCCGTGCGCGACATAATAGCCTCACCACCATGTTCAGCAATGTCTTTTGGTAGTAGTGATGAGCATTTAACATCGAAGACAATTTTGGCGCCAGTGTTGCGACTCAAAATGTCTCTTGAGTACAAAATCATCTGTCTGTCTGCCCAAATAACATTGCCTTTGTTGTCGATCAAGCCAAGGCGATCGCCGTCACCATCAAAGGCAAAACCCATGTCAGCACCGGTATCAATCACTTCTTTAATAATATCTTCTAAATTATGTAGTTTTGAAGGGTCAGGGTGATGGTTGGGGAAATTGCCATCAATTAGGCAAAACAGCTTAGTGACATCAGCACCCATTTGTTCAAATAATTTTGGTGCAATATTGCCCGCGACACCGTTGCCACAATCGACAACAATTTTAAGTGGCTTGTCAAGTTTAACGTCTGATTTCACACGATCAATATAATCTTGTTCAATATCGACTTTGGTAGAAGTGCCGTGCCCTGAGCTGAAGTTGTTGCTTTGAATGCGTTGATACAATTCTTGAATGCGATCGCCCGACAAGGTTTCACCTGCAATCATAATTTTAAAGCCGTTATATTCAGGAGGGTTGTGAGAGCCAGTAATCATCACTCCTGAAGTTGCAGCTTTTGTGTAAGTGGCGAAATATACCAAAGGAGTTGGTACCATACCAATGTCAACCACATGACAGCCGCTTTCTTTAAGGCCTGTTTTTAAAGCCTGCATTAAATCAGGGCCACTGAGTCGCCCATCACGTCCCACGACAACGCCGCGCTCACCCTTATCGATTGACTCACTACCAATGGCAAGACCGATCAATTTTACTGCCTCAGGGGTTAGTTCGCTCTCAACGATGCCGCGAATATCATAAGCTTTAAAGATTGATTGTGAAATGGTCATACTGATAAAATGTTGTTAAATAATTGATTTATTTTAAGCGTAATGAAAGAAAAATTTGAAGTAATCGAAATTGAAAATCAGACAATGACCTTAAAAATTAATCGCTCAGCTGGCTGTAATAGCTGTTCGGCAAGTGGTGGTTGTGGTACGGGGATTTTGGCTAATTATTTTAATCATTATTCTGTTTTTAGTAAGCCGTTGCAAGTGGGTGTGTCTATAGGGGATCAGGTTGAGCTTGAAATTTCATCGGCAGAATTGTTTTGGCGTGCCTTTCAATTGTATTTGTTGCCGTTATTGGCTTTGTTTGCTGGCAGTGGCTTAGGCATGGCTTATTTTCCAGATAATGAATTGTGGCAAATTGGTTTTGGTTTTGGTGGTTTTTTTGCTATTTTGCAATTGGTTCGTTTATACCATCAACCCTAATTTACCTTTCTAGAAAAATAAATTGTTATCATTAATGTGTGGATAATTACTCAAATCTTAAAATTATTTTTAATATCATGCAAAGACAAGACGTAGACCCAATAGAGACTCAAGAGTGGCTAGAGGCCTTTAAATCAGTAGCCCGTGTCGAAGGAAGTGACCGTGCAAAGTTCTTATTAAATCAGCTGATGGACATGGCACACCATGAAGGTATGGATTTGCCAACGGGTGTCAATACTGCTTATTTGAATAGTATTGCCAAAGAAAAGGAAGTTGCTTCAGATGTTAACCAAGACATTGAAGATAGAATTCTGGCAATTATTCGATGGAATGCAATGGTGATGGTGGTTAAGGCTAATCAGTTGCCATATGAGTTGGGCGGCCATATTGCGTCATTTGCCTCATCAGCTGCATTATATGAAATTGGATTTAATCATTTTTACCGCGGTCCAGATGCAGATCAAGGGGCAGACCTGATCTTCTTCCAGGGGCATATCTCTCCGGGTATTTATTCTCGTGCCTTCTTAGAAGGGCGTATTAGTGAAGAGCAGATGCTTAGATTTCGTCAAGAAGTGGGTGAAGGTGGCTTAAGCTCATATCCGCACCCATGGTTAATGCCAGACTTTTGGCAGTTTCCAACCGTATCTATGGGTCTTGGCCCGATTATGGCGATCTACCAAGCCCGTTTTATGAAATATCTTCATCATCGTGAAATTAAGCAGACGGATAAACGTACTGTTTGGGCGTACTTAGGTGATGGTGAAACAGATGAGCCGGAATCACTTGGCGCTATTTCAATGGCGGGACGTGAGAAGCTTGATAACCTTATTTTTGTTATTAACTGTAACCTGCAGCGCTTAGATGGCCCTGTTCGCGGTAATGGTAAGATTATTCAAGAGCTTGAAGGTATGTTCCGTGGCGCTGGCTGGAATGTCATCAAAGTGATTTGGGGTGCTAAGTGGGACGAGTTGCTCGAAAAAGATACTAGTGGCCTACTAAGAAAGCGCATGGAAGAAGTGGTTGATGGTGAATATCAAGCATATAAAGCCAAAGATGGCGCTTATGTACGTGAACACTTCTTTGGTAAATATCCAGAATTATTGGCCATGGTTGAGCACATGAGCGATGATGAAATTTATCATTTAAATCGTGGTGGCCATGATTTAAATAAAGTATTCCAGGCGTATCATGCAGCTAAAGCTTGTAGCAATAAACCAACAGTTATTTTAGCTAAGACTGTTAAAGGTTACGGCATGGGTGAAGCGGGAGAAGGTCAAAACAGCACCCATTCACAAAAGAAATTAGGCTTAAAGCAGGTTGAGATTTTCGCCAAACGTTTTGATATTCCCGTAACAGAAACTGACGTTAAAGAGTTAAACTTCTACAAGCCAGCACCAGATAGTGAGGAAATGACTTACTTGAACGCTAAGCGTGAAAAACTTGGTGGCTCTCTGCCGGTGCGTGCATTTGATACTGAAGTATTGCCAACGCCTGAGCTTAGTGTATTTGAAGCATTGCTTAAATCAAGTGGCGATCGTGAATTGTCAACTACCATGGCGCTTAACCGTATTATGACACTATTGGTGCGTGATAAAAATCTTAAAGATAGAATTGTGCCAATTATTCCAGATGAAGCGCGTACTTTTGGTATGGAAGGCTTGTTTAGACAATTGGGCATTTATTCTTCATCAGGCCAGCTTTATCAACCAGAAGATCATGATAAGGTTATGTGGTACAAGGAAGATAAAAAAGGTCAAGTGTTGCAAGAGGGTATTAATGAGGCTGGCGCCATTTCCGATTGGATTGCCGCTGCAACCTCTTATGCGACACACAACACTACCATGATTCCATTTTATATTTACTACTCCAAGTTTGGTTTTCAGCGTGTTGGTGATTTAGCCTGGGCAGCGGGTGATATGCAAGCTAAAGGCTTTCTAGTTGGTGGCACCGCTGGCCGAACAACCCTAAATGGTGAAGGTTTGCAGCACCAAGATGGCGACTCTCAACTGGTGGCAAATACCATTCCAAACTGTGTATCGTACGATCCGACTTATGCTTACGAATTAGCGGTGATTGTGCGTAGCGGCTTGGAGAGGATGTATGAGAAAAATGAAAATATTTTCTACTACATTACCACCATGAATGAGCTTTATGCACATCCTGAAATGCCTGAGAGTTCTGAAGAAGGTATTATTAAAGGCATGTACGCACTGAAGTCAGTAGGCGAAAGTAAACTGCGAGTGCAATTAATGGGTTCAGGTACTATTTTGAGAGAAGTAGAAGCTGCAGCGCAAATGCTAGCGGATGATTGGAATGTTCAGTCAGATGTTTGGTCAGTGACCAGTTTTAATGAGTTGGCTCGCGAGGCGCAAGCTATTGATCGTGTGAATCGTTTTAGTGCAGATGCACCAACTGTAGCGTATGTCACTCAGTGTTTAGAGAATGCCAAAGGCCCGGTAATTGTAGCGACAGACTATATGCGTAATCACGCAGAGCAGATACGTAAGTATGTGCCAAATCGTTACGAAGTGCTTGGCACAGATGGTTTTGGTCGCTCTGACTCGCGTGCTGCGCTAAGAGATTTCTTCGAGGTGGATGCGAATTATGTGGTATTAGCAACACTTAAAGCGTTAGTTGATGAGGGTGATATAGATGGCTCAGTTATTGCGCAAGCGATTGAAAAATACGGTATAAATATCAATAAGCCAAATCCAATGACAGTATAAACAACAATTAACAATAACGAGGAGAGTGAGTGTGACACAAGAGGAGTATTTAGAAGAGTTAAGATCAGGTGCAAGAATGAGATTTGAGGATTTAATTGCACTGATTGATGATGATTATGATTACACTCCAGCGAGTTTTACTAATGGTGAAGCTAATAATGCGATTGATGAAAATCAAGGAAGTGCTAAGTTATTTTGTTTTGCAGCTATTCACCAGCTTAGTCAGCTTGAAACACTGCATTGTTTTGGTCAATATTATCAAGATGTGCTTAATACACCTGAGAGTGATTCTCACGCCAACATTCGAAATTTCATGACTTATGGCTGGGAAGGGTTAAAATTCGACTCCCCGGTGCTGAGCCGAAAGTAATACTTAAACCGCCTAAACGGCGGTTTTTTTAAATCTATTTTTTATTTATTATGATACAAATTGATTATAAGTTAAATACAATTAAAACTGCTTTAGTGACATTGCATAACAATAAGTTGTTTGAGTTTTTGGTGATCGGTGTTATTATTCTGTCGTCATTATTAATTGGCGTCAAAACCTATGACATTGATCCGGCGTATTTAACAATACTTCAGGTAATGGACTTGTCAGTGACCGTTTTCTTTTTAATAGAAATTTTAATTCGATTTGCTACTGCAGAAAATAAAAAGAGATTTTTTCATAATGGCTGGAATGTGTTTGATACGATTATTGTCGTGGTTAGTATTATTCCTATTGATCAGAGCGAATATGCTTTGTTGGCACGATTGATACGAATTTTTAGAGTATTGCGATTAATTAGTGCCATTCCTGAACTGAGAAAATTAGTGTCCGCACTGGTCAAGGCATTGCCATCGATGGGGTATGTATTATTACTCATGTTTATTTTGTTTTACATGTATGCAGCTGTCGGTAGTTTTATTTTCGAGCCTATTAACAAAGAGTTGTGGGGTGACATTGCTATCGCTATGCTGACACTATTTAGAGTGGTAACCTTTGAAGATTGGACAGATGTAATGTACGAAACCATGAAGATTCACCCTTGGTCATGGGCATATTATTTGTCGTTTATCTTTTTTAATGCGTTCGTTTTTTTAAATATGATGATCGGCATTGTCATTGATAAAATGCAAGCGGAAAATAATCAAGAATTATCAGAACAAGATATTAATCTTCAAGATAGACTAGCTAGAATAGAGCAAAAGTTAGACAATTTAAAAAGTTAGTTGTTTTTCTTTGGTCCGTATTCATAGATAAGTAACCCTATTAATACAAGTGTAATACCTAAAAATTGAGTCGTGGTAATATACTCATGATTAAGGGTTGATCCAAGCAGCAAGGCAAATACAGGTGTAATTAAAGGCACAATGCCAACAACGCGTACACTGGTATGTTTAATCAAATAATAATAAGACATAAAGCCAATAACTGAGCCAAAGACAGCTAAATATCCAATGGATAAAGCTGCTTTAATGCTGGTTTCTGGAATGTTGTTATCAAGTATTAACCATGTAATAATAAACAATGGTACGCTAACTGCCAGTGCGCCAGTTGTAGTTGCTAGTGCAGAAATATTGGCGTTTATTTGTTTAAGTTTGACCGAAATAAACGCTTGAAATGTCATTGCTAGCGTTACACTGACAAGTCCTGTCGTTAGTGTTTCTGCTAATGAAAATGAGTGTTTAAAGATAACAAATAGCCCTGAAAGTCCCAATAAAAGCCCAATGACTTTGCTTGTTGAGAAAAATGCATCTTTTAGTAGTGCTAGTGCAAAAACACCAGTGATAATCGGCGTCAAGCCAAATACAACTGAAATTAAGCCTGACGGGATGCTGAGCGCTGAATAATACACCAAGCTCATGGTAATAAAAATGCCCGCACCCGCATAAGCATAGTTAGCTAGAGCTTGTTTGTGCAAGGGTAGTGTTTGTTTTTTAATAGCCAGGATCATTAAACATAGTATTAGGCCCAATAACATTCTACTGGCCACACTAAAACTAAAGCTAGATCCTAGGGTTGACCATTGGATGGCCAACGGCGTGGTTGACCAAATACCAACAACGGACAAAAAAACGAGATAAATTGGCATTTATAAAGCGCTCATTGGCTGAATAAGACCTAATTCAAATAATGTTTTGCCAAGTATTGTTTGGTTGTTTGATAATTTTCTTGTGTTGCAAAAATCGATCAAACTCTGTATTTGTTCTGTTTGATGGCTAAACGTCTCTCCATTAATAAAAACCAACAGCTGTTGATCTTCAAATAAGTAAGCGATCTTACATACTGGATAAAGTTCGTAATTTAGGTTGGCATCAAAGCATTTATCTTGGTCGCTAAATTGGAGGTTTTGTAAAATTTGCTGATCTAATGTATCAAGTTTGGTGATAAACTTTGCAAAGTTAATCGCATTAATTGGTGCAATCTCGTTGGCTTTTTTAATCGCAGAGTTTGTGATTAAAGCAGGTGTATCTTGATTGATCCAAGTGGGATCTTGATAGTAATTTGTGGCATTTTCTAAGTCAGAATCGTCAAACATTTCTGCAACGCTATAAGACCGGTAGCCAAACGATAGTGTTGTGCACTGATCGTCAAGACTCACTCCATGGTGTGCGATTTTGGGCGGGATGTAGAGAATATCACCAGGTTCAACCTCGAAGGATTGCTCTGGGGTGAATTGCTGCATAATTCTGAGTGGCACCTCTTTAAGGTAATTATCTAGCGTGCAATTTTTGGTGCTTAATTCCCAGCGTCGCCTGCCGCTACCTTGCAACAAGAAGACATCATAATAATCAAAATGCGGACCAACACTGCCGCCTGTAGCAGCATAAGAGATCATGACATCATCAAAGCGCCAACGCGGAATAAAGTCAAAATGAGTGATTAGCGCTTCAATTTCAGGAATAAATCGATCAACACCCTGAATTAGTAAAGTCCAGTTGTTTTCAGGCAAATTTGAAAAGTCACCTTCTGAAAATGGCCCATTAGTGAGAGACCATTGTTGATCGTCAATAGAGCCTGTAATCAGTCGAGATTCAAACTCTTCCTCTAAAGATAAACCAGCTAATTCATCAGGCGTTATTGGCGAGATAAAATTAGGCAAGGCTTGTTTAATGAGTAGCGGTTTTTTCTGCCAATAATCAGCTAAAAATTCTTGTTCTAATATTTTTCCAAATTTAATCAACGTCTTGTTTATTTCAATATAGACTTAGTAGTCATTAGATTTTTCTTTATCTTGAGGTGTAAGAGTGACGAAGGCAGGCAGTTTATGTATTTATAAACGACCAATCTGAGTTAATCAACAACAAAAAGATAAGGAAAATATAAAGCTACTGGTGATAGTTTGGCGCTTCCTTAGTGATTGAAACATCATGCACATGCGACTCAACCATACCAGCTGAAGTCACCTGAACAAATTCAGCAACTGTGCGCATTTTCTCTAACGTTTCACAGCCTGTGTATCCCATTGATGATCTAACGCCACCGACCATTTGATGAATGATAGGACGGATAGAACCTTTAAATGCAACACGACCTTCAATACCTTCTGGTACTAATTTATCCGCTTTTGAATCTGATTGGAAATAACGATCTGATGATCCGTGTGCTTGATTCATAGCGCCAATAGAGCCCATGCCGCGGTAAGACTTATAAGCACGTCCTTGGTAAAGTTCAATTTCACCTGGAGATTCTTCAGTGCCTGCTAGCATTGAGCCCAACATAACGCAATAAGCGCCAGCAGCAAAGGCTTTAGCGATATCACCAGAATAGCGAATGCCACCATCAGCGATTAACGGTACACCGGTGCCTTTTAGTGCATCGGCCACATCAGAAATTGCCGTAATTTGTGGTACACCTACGCCAGATACGATACGAGTGGTGCAAATACTACCTGGACCAATACCAACTTTAACACAATCTGCACCTGCTTTCACTAAGTCAAGTGCTGCAGCACCTGTGGCAATGTTGCCAGCAATAATATTTAAGCTAGGATGCTTGGCCTTGGTTTTTTTAACGCGATCTAACACACCTTGAGAATGGCCGTGCGCTGTGTCGATAACAATTACGTCAACACCTGCTTCAACCAAAGCGTCAATACGCGAACCTGTGCCTGCTGCTACACCAACAGCAGCACCCACTCTTAATTGCTCTTGTTCGTCTTTACAGGCGTTGGGATGGTCCGTTGATTTTTGAATGTCACGAACGGTAATCATGCCTTGAAGTTCAAAACTACCATTGGTGATGACAACACGCTCGATACGATGTTGTTGCAACAATGCTCTAACCTCAGACATGTCAGTGCCTTCGGTGACGGTAATTAGTTTATCTTGTGGCGTCATTAAATTAGCCACCGTCTCTTCTAGGTTAGTTTCAAAGCGTACATCACGTCCAGTGATCATGCCGACAATTGTGTTACCTTTAACAACAGGTAGTGCTGAGATTTTGTATTTTTTTTGTTTATCCAATACATCTCTAACGGTGGCTTCAGAGTGAATGGTAATAGGCTCACGAATAACCCCAGATTCAAAACGCTTAACTTTGCGCACTTCTTTGGCTTGTTCTTCAGTTGACATGTTTTTATGAATAATACCAATACCACCTTCTTGAGCCATGGTAATAGCAAGCTTAGCTTCGGTAACCGTATCCATTGCTGCGGATAAAATTGGTGTATTTAGCGTGATATTTTTAGTGAGCTGAGTAGTCATACTAACTTCTTTAGGCATAGTGGTCGAGTGTGCCGGTACGAGTAAAACATCGTCAAATGTTAGTGCGGTTTTTAGTAAGTTCATTTAATATCTCCTGCGGTTAACGAAATTTGGAAAAATAAAGCCGATTAAAATTCCAATGAATAGAACAAAGCCACCTGTCATAAACCAGTTCCTAGAGCTGGATTCTTGCGTGGCAGTTTTGTTGTTTTTAAGTAATTGAATTTCAGCTTTTAGCTGTAAGTTGGATGTGGTTAGTTTTTCATTAGAGTGCTCTAACTTTAAAGCGTCTTTATAAACTTGTTCAATATGATTCTTTTCAGCTTCAGATTTGCTGGTTTGAATCGACAATTTGGTGTTTTGAACTTTGAGCGCTTGCACTTCAGTCTCAAGCTCTGTTTTGCGTTTTGTTAGCTTGGTAATGAGCAATTTGTTGGCATTGTAGGTTTGTTTTAGCTTTTCTAATTGCGCTCTAGCAGGCGGATTATTTGATAAATACCGGGAAATAATCCAACCTGTCGATTCTTCAAATTCAACTTGAGTCCAACCATCTTCTGTTGCCTGTAAGATTGACAGCTTAGAGCCTGATGACAATGAGCGAACAATGTTATCACCAAAGGTTTTTTCAGATCTCATTGGAATATCCACCTGATCGGTAATATAGACAAATGACTGCGCGCTAGCAAGAGTGCTCGTTAGTAATAAGGCGATTGTCAGATGTTTTAGTTGCATAACTATAAGCTCGATATTTTATCTAATTGTGCGTTTAAATCAGCAATTGCATTTAGTGTACTGGCTAATCTTTCGCGTTCAACATTAACAATGGCCTCTGGCGCACCAGAGACAAATTTTTCATTATTTAGCTTACCTTCAAATTGCGTCTTTTGTTTGTCTAATTTTTCAATTTCTTTGCTTAGGCGTGCAATTTCTTGATCTTTATCGATTAGGCCAGCTAGAGGGATAAGGATTTTCATTTCACCGACAAGCGCCATTGCCGATTCAGGCGCTTCATCACTAGGAGCTAATTTGTTAATCTCTTGCATTTTGGCCAGTGCGCTCAAAATATTAGCGTTATTACCCAAGTGAGTTTCATCTAATTTATTGAAATTCTGTACGAAACACGATAAAGGCTTAGAAGGTGGAATGTTCATTTCACCACGGATTTTTCGAATGCCTAAAATAAAAGTTTGTAGCCAAATGATTTCAGCTTCTGATTCGGTTGAAACTAGATTTTCATCAACTTGTGGATAAGACTGGGTCATTAAGCTGGTGTTATCGTTGCCGGTAATGGTGTTGCACTGCTCAAAGATCTCTTCAGTAATAAATGGAATAATAGGGTGTAGCAGGGTGGTTATTTCATTTAAAACTTTAATGAGTGTTGCTTGCGTTCCAGCCTTGGTGGCCTCGTCTTGTAGTAATGGCTTTGATAATTCTAAGTACCAGTCACAGTAGTCATGCCAAACAAATTCATACAATTCTTGACTCATTAAATCAAGGCGATAATCTTTCAGATGTTTTTCAACATTTTTCTTGGTGTTTTGTAGGCGCGATAAAATCCATTGATCAGCGGTTGATAAATCAGCCTTTGGATTAATGCTTTCACCTTCTAATTTCATTAATACAAAGCGAGAGGCGTTCCATAGCTTGTTACAAAAGTTTCGATAACCTTCAACACGCTTTAAATCAAATTTAATGTCGCGACCAAAAGAGGCTAGGGCGGCAAAGGTAAATCTAAGTGCATCTGTGCCAAAGGCAGGAATACCATCAGCAAACTCTTGTTGGGTTTGTTTTTTGATTTTTTTAGCCATTTTTGGCTGCATCATGCCTTGGGTTCTTTTCTCCAGCAAATCCTCTAAAGAGATACCATCAATTAGATCGATTGGATCTAAGACATTGCCTTTGGATTTGGACATTTTTTGCCCTTGTCCATCGCGAATCAAGCCGGTGATATAGATATCTTTAAATGGTACGTCGCCAGCAAACTTTAGGCCAAACATAATCATTCTGGCAACCCAGAAGAAAATAATGTCAAAACCAGTAACTAAGACATCAGTTGGATAAAAGCGAGATAAATCTGGTGTTTTTTCAGGCCAGCCTAAGGTTGAGAATGGCCATAAAGCAGAAGAGAACCAAGTGTCCAGTACGTCATTGTCTTGAGTTAATTTAACGCCTTTGCCAGCTTGTGCTTGTGCCTCTGCTTCAGAGTTGGCAACAAAGATATTGCCTTGTTCGTCATACCAAGCAGGAATTCGATGACCCCACCAAATTTGACGAGAAATACACCAATCTTGAATGTTATCCATCCAGTTAAAGTAGGTTTTATTCCAATTTTCAGGAATAAAACGAATGTCGCCATTTTTAACCGCGTCAATCGCTGGCTCCGCCAATGGTGCAATTTTTACAAACCATTGATCGGTCATGTATGGCTCAATGACAGCATTGGTTCGATCGCCACGTGGCACCATGAGTTTGTGTGGTTCAATTTTTTCTAACAGGCCTTGATCATCAAGATCTTTGATCATTTGTTTCCTGGCAACAAATCTATCCATACCTGTATAGGCACTATCAACCGTGTCATTGATTTTGGCATCATCAGTTAAAATATTGATAATATCTAAATCATGACGCTGACCCATTTCATAGTCGTTAAAGTCATGAGCTGGGGTGATTTTTACACAACCGGTACCAAACTCCATATCAACATAATCATCGGCAATAATGGTTATTTTGCGCTCAGTGAGTGGCAGATCAATGGTCTTGCCGATTAAGTGTGTGTAGCGCTCATCCTCTGGATGTACGGCCACTGCACTATCGCCCAGCATAGTTTCAGGACGTGTGGTAGCAACCACCATTACTTCATCAGTACCAGTAATAGGGTAGCGCATATGCCACAATGACCCTTGCTCTTCCGTGCTAATAACTTCAAGATCAGAAACTGCGGTATGCAGGACTGGATCCCAATTGACCAAGCGCTTGCCACGATAGATTAAGCCTTCTTCATGTAATTGTACAAACACTTTGTTAACTGCAGCTGATAGGCCTTCATCCATGGTGAAGCGCTCTTTTTCCCAGTCAACAGATGAGCCAAGTCTGCGCATTTGCGAGGTGATGGTGCCGCCAGATTGCTCTTTCCAATCCCAGATTTTTTCAATGAATTTTTCACGACCCACATCGTGACGAGTAATATTTTGAGCAGCTAATTGGCGCTCAACCACCATTTGTGTAGCAATACCTGCGTGGTCTGTACCAGGTTGCCAAAGCGTTTGATCACCCTTGCCGCGATGATAGCGTGTAAGCACATCCATAATGGTGTGCTGAAAAGCGTGCCCCATGTGTAATGAGCCAGTAACATTTGGCGGCGGGAGCATAATGGAGTAGGCGTTCTCGCTGGTAGAATTGGCATCAGACGAGAATAGATTTTTGTCTTCCCAAAGAGCGCGATATTTCGCTTCAATTTGTTCAGGATTGTAGGTTTTTTCCATTAACTTATAAAGATGGATTAAACTTTGCAATTATACTATAAAGGGATTGATACGTTGGATAATAAAAGCTGGATTGTGTATTTATTAAAATGCGCTAACAACTCGCTATATTGCGGGATAACCAACGATTTAACCAAGCGTCTTCGCCAACATAATGGCGAGATAAAAGGTGGTGCAAAATACACGCGTGCCAACACCCCTTGTGAATTGGTCTATCAAGAAGTGGCGCTTGATCGATCAAACGCTTCAAAACGGGAGTATGAAATAAAGCAAATGAGTAAAACTGACAAATTAAATTTAATCAAATCAGTATGAGTAGTTATCAAAGAATTTCCTGTGAAGATCATAGTATTTATGAGTTGGTAATTATGCGAGGGCAGTCAATGAAAGTTGAAATTAACAGTAAAGTGATCAGCATAAAGCCACTTGACGTAACAACCAAAGAAGGATCAGAGTTTTTGGTTTACCTGGATGATCAGGATCATCAGCAAACGATTCGCGCTGATCTGGTGACCATTCAAAAATAGCGAGCATTGATGAGTAATTTAAACAATACCAAGCAAATGATTGAGTGTTATATTGCTACCGATCAAGCTCAAGAGGCGTTGCTAGTAGAGTTATTAGGTCTATCAGAAGCACTAACAGCAGATGAAAAGCAGCAGTGTATTGAAGTGGTGAATAAGCTTGGCGGGCCTTGTAATCATTATTTTGATTTGACCGATGCTATTCAGGGCGATTAATCACGTTTCTTTTTAAATAAAAAGTAGTTAAAACTCTGGATAGAGCCGTTTGGATGTGGATGTTTTTCATTAATGGTTTTAATTAATTCAAACTTCTTACCTAACAATTGAACAATTTTAGCTTCATCATATTGAACAATATCCAGATTTGAACATTCTTTGGGTCCATCTGGTGAAAAGGTTGCTAGCAAGAAAAACCCTTCTTTTTCAAGATATTGGTTAAGTTTTTTCAGATAAGTTTGCTGATCTTTTGGATTGGTTAAGAAATGAAAAACTGCCCGATCATGCCAAAGTTTAAAAGTGTTGTTTGGTTTGAAATCTAAAATATTTTCGTTATAAAAATTTAGCCTTTCTTCTGATTTTTTTAATCTTAGTTTGAGTGTATTGAGCGCTTCTGTTGATAGCTCTAGTAGTGAAATATCGTTAAAACCTTTTGCGAGTAAATTGTCCGCTAGGACCGAAACCCCACAACCAACATCGATAATACTGTCTGTTGGTTTGACAGATTTCAAAATCCAATCAAGGGAAATAGTGGAATGCTCTTGGTGCCAGCTAACTTGGGTGTGATTCTTAGTTTTATAAACTTTGTCCCAATGGGAGAATGTGTTTGTCATTACTGGTGGCGCTTATAATGGATAAATTGAAATTATAAGCTAAAAGTTATGAGAATTTTGCACACAATGCTACGTGTTGGCGATCTGGATAAATCTATTGCTTTTTATACGCAAGTATTGGGCATGACACTGTTAAGGCAAAAAGATTATCCTAAAGGTGAGTTTACTTTGGCTTTTTTAGGTTACGGTCCTGAAGCTGAAAATCCAGCCTTAGAGTTAACCCACAATTGGGGCAAGGGTGCTTACGAAGTTGGCACGGGGTTTGGTCATATTGCTATTAATGTTGATGATGTATACCAAGCTGTTGAGATGGCAAAAAAGCAGGGTGCCAAGGTGATTCGTGAAGCGGGGCCGATGAGTGCTGGCACAACCATTGTTGGGTTTTTAAAAGATCCTGATGGTTATGAAATTGAATTGCTATCTAAAAAGTTTTAGATGGTTTAATCGTAATTCTTGCGTCCAGATAGAGCGTGAGCAATGGTGTTGATATCTGCATATTCTAGCTCACCACCAATCGGAATTCCGTGTGCAATACGAGTAATTTGCACATTGAATTGCTTGGCCATGTTGCTAATGTAATGTGCAGTCACCTCTCCTTCGACCGTAGCATTGGTGGCCAAAATGATTTCTTTAACATGTTCGTCAGTTAGTTTTTGCGCCAAATCATTTAAACCAAGCTCTTCAGCGCCAATGCCGTCAATAGGAGATAGGTAGCCGCTTAGTACAAAATATTTTCCTTTGTAAACCCCACTTTGTTCAATTGCATGAATGTCAGTTGGCGTTTCCACAATACATAGCTGAGCGCTATCACGTGTATCGTTACTACAAATATTACAGATATTTTTCTCACTCAGGGTTCGACAAGAGTCACAATGCTTAACATGCTCCATGGCATCAACCAGGGCTTTGGCGAGTTCAAAGCCACCGTTACGGTCACGTTCTAGCAAATGATAAACAAAGCGTTGAGCGGTTTTACTGCCCACACCAGGTAGTGCGCAAAACGCTTTATTGAGTGATTCAATCATTAATAGCTATTAAAAAGGTAGATTCATGCCACCGGGTAAGTTCATGCCACCGGTTGCGCCTTTCATTTTTGCTGCCGAAGCACTAGAGATTTGTGCAGTGGCATCGTTCATGGCAGTGAGAATTAAATCTTCAAGCATGTCTTTATCATCCATCACCATCTCGTCAATTTTAATATTGGTTGCCAAGTGCTCACCATTGATGGTAATTTCAACCGCACCGCCCGCAGCCTTTCCAGTAGCAGTTAGCGCTTTAATTTCTTCTTGCGCCTTTTGCATGTTGTCTTGCATTTGTTGGGCTTTTTTCATCATTCCAGCCATTCCGCCTTTAAGCATAATACCTCCTAGTGTTTGGTTATTTCTTTAATTGAATTAATGTCAACTTTTGCATTAAAAGTTTGTTCTAATTTTTGTACAATTTCGTCACTTAAAAACTCTTGTTGAATAGTGGCTAAGTATTGATTATGAGCCTGGGTTTCTTTTTGTGCAAGGGTTTGTTCTGTTAGCTTGTTTAGCTCAATCACTAGGGTTAAGCCTGAGTGTTGAGTCTGAAGACTTTCAAGAATATTTTTTTGTACGTGATCGCTTAATAAATTGGCAAACTGTTCATCTAATGTAAGTGTTAATGTGTTGTTCTCAAGCGAAGTAAACAGCGTATTTTTAACCAACATTTTAGCGCCACCAGAAAAATTAAGTGTTTGACTTAGTGTTTCCCATTCTTGTTGACTGGAAATTTTTAATGTGTTGCTTGGCTGTGTTTCTATTTCTGTCACCTCTTTAGGGCTTGCTTTTGCTGTGACTAAGGCTTCGCTGTTGTTATTGCTAGTAGGGCGACTAGGCTTGATTTTTAGAGTTTTTTTTTCCGAAGGGTTTTGGCTTTGAATGTCTGAATGAAACGCCAGCATTCTAAGTAATGTCATCTCAAAGCCAATCTGTTCACTCGGTGCAAGCGACATATCTTTGCTACCATTGATCGCCATTTGGTAGAAAATCTGCAAATCTTGATTGCTGATAGCCTGAGCTAATTCTGTAATTTCATCATTAACCTCATCTTTCACAATTTGTGCCAAGGAGATTTGATGAAATAAAGAACTTAAATCTTTTAAGGCGTTTGTTAGGTTTTCGCCACGATGAGCCAAATCTTTGATAAATTCAATTACAGCCTTGGCATCTTGATTAAATAGATGTTTGGCTAGGGTAATAATATCATCATGATGAACCAAGCCGAGCATGGCTTTAATGTCTTTACTAGTGACTGTACCATTGCCATAAGAAATTGACTGATCTAGTAAACTTAATGCGTCCCGCATTGAGCCGTTGCCAAACGTGGCAATTTGGGCTAGTGCCGCTTCTTCATAGCTCAAATTCTCAGCATCCATAATAAACTTAAGCTGGCCCAGTATTTCTTCATGAGTTAGTTGTTGCAAGGTAAATTGCAGACAACGTGATAGAACCGTTACAGGCAGCTTTTGCGGATCGGTCGTCGCTAATAAAAATTTAACATGTTCAGGTGGCTCTTCAAGCGTTTTTAGTAGTGCATTAAAGCTACTTTTTGAGAGCATGTGCACTTCATCAATCAGATAAATCTTATAGCGATTTTTAGTCGGCATGTATTGCGCATTTTCTAAAATATCGCGCATGTTATCCACACCTGTGTGTGATGCGGCGTCCAGCTCAATTAAATCAACTGATTGACCTTTATCGATTTCTAAGCAAGTAGGGCAAGTGCCACACGGTGTAGAGCTTACGCCAGCTTCACAATTGATAGATTTAGCAAAGATGCGGGCAATGGTAGTTTTGCCGACACCACGCGTACCAGTAAATAAAAAGCCGTGATGTAGGCTGTTAGCATCCAGCGCATTGACTAGGGTTTTTTTAGCGTGAGTTTGCCCAACTAATTCGCCAAATGTGTGCGGGCGATATTTTCGTGCTAGGACTTGATAATGGTCACTCATACTAAAAAAAATAATTTAAAAGTGGCAGCACCCAGAATAACATCCAACACATAAAAAAATTACTACCGTTGCTTCCTTCCGGACCTGGCGGGGTTTGTAACCATTTATTGCAGGCGCACCCTAAGTGCTACCAAAAATTATTTTACGCGAATTAACCGCTAAGATTTTTCAATTAAATTTCAATTTTCTAATGTTTAAAATTTAGGAAATTTTTGAAATGGAAGTGTCAATAAGAGAATATCTTCTTAAAATTGATCTAAACGCTTGTTTTAGGGGGTAAAAATAGCTGATTTAAGGTGCTTTTTAGTTTTAAGTGCTTTGTATATGTAAAATTTCCGAAATTTTGTAAATAGAGGGTTTTAAGAGTTTTCGAATATTTTTAAACGCTCAGGCGTGCCAATATCACTCCAATTTCCTGAGTAATGTTCGCCACTGAGCTGGTTATTGTTAATGGCCTCTTTTAACAGTGGATAGAGTGGTAATTTACCTTGGCTATTTAGATGGTGTTTGAAAAAATCAGGGTGGTAAATGCCAATGCCAGAAAAAGTAAGACTTTTATTATTAACTAAAGTAAGTTGTTGATTATTACCGATAGAAAAATCACCCTCGGGATTGTGTTCAGGGTTGTCAATCAATAGCAGATGTGCCAATGAATTTTTCGGTAGTTTTATTTCTGATAAATCATAATCACAAAGTACATCAGAATTAATAACGATAAATGGATCTTTGTCTAATAAAGGTAATGCTTTAATAATGCCACCGGCAGTTTCTAGTGCGTTGTTTTGCTCATCGCTATAGCTAATATTAACCCCAAAGCTTGAGCCGTTGCCAAGATGGGTTTTGATTTGCGCACCCAGATAGGCAATATTAATAACGATATCGATAATATTAGCTTTTTTAAGCATTTTGATTGAGTGTTCGATCAATGTTATGCCTTTAACCTTGATAAGCGGTTTTGGGGTATTTTTGGTTAGCGGCATCATGCGCTCACCTCTGCCTGCAGCAAGGATCATAGCCTTCATTTACAATCCTTGGCTGAATGTAGTATATCTTCTAAAAAGTTAAATTCTGGATATTTATCAGCCATTTGCAAGACGTATTTTTCAATTAATGGGATGTTATTCAAATATTGATGTTTGCCATCTCTGATTGAAAGTCGTTTAAAAATGCCTAGAATTTTAAGATGACGCTGTAATCCCATCAAATCAAATTGTTTTTCAAATTTGTCAAAACTAATGCCAAGCTTAGCCTGTTTGTAAAAATATGCAAGCAAGGCTTGCACCTCTGATGATCCAAGCTCAACATAGGCATCTTTAAGTAAGGAGACTAAATCGTAGCTATTAGAGCCGATAACTGCATCTTGAAAGTCGATAACAGAGATGCCATCATTGGTGATCATTAAATTTCTGCAGTGATAATCACGATGAACAAGTACTTGTGGTGAATTAAGTGAATTTTGAATAAGCTGATCGAACAGTTGAGATAATTTATCCAGTAAATTTTGATTGGATTCTTTTGGTAGATACCAGTCAATGAGTAAGTTTAGTTCAGCTTGAAGCAAAGTTTCATCGTATAAATCAAAAGAAAGTGCTTGAGTATTAATTGCTTGAATTTTAATTAGCTCGTCAATGGCGCGTTTGTACAATGCTAGCTTATTGTCAGCGCTAAGTGCTTGTGAAAAAGTAGTGTTACCCAAATCTTCAATAAGCAAGAACCCTTGTTGCAAATCTTTGTCAATGATTTTTGGCGCATGGATGTTGTTGTCTCTTAATAGTTCGGCAATTTCTACAAAACGCTTGGAGTTTTCTTTTTCGGGTGGCGCATCCATGGCGATAAACGAGAGATTGCTCCTTTCAATACGAAAATAACGACGGAAACTGGCATCATCACTCGCTTTGGATAAGGTGAAGCTAGCATCATCAAAAAATGTTTCTAGCCAATCTTCTAGTTGATCTAGCCTTGGATCATGCATTTTTCAAACTCTGATAGTAATCATAAACGTTTGACCAATGTGCGCCAATTTTCCCTTGATTAATAGGTTGGCTATCAACTTGTGTAATAGGCATAACTTCGCGTGTTGAGCTGGATATCCATACCTCATCCGCGCTTAGTAGTTCATCTAAGGTTGGCGCTATTTCTTGGATTGGCAACTGACAAGCTTTAGCGCTTTCTAATACTAAATCGCGCGTAATACCAGATAGTATGTTTGGACTGGTTGGATGGGTGAATAGCGTGTTGTTTTTGACAATAAAGACATTAGAGGTGGCACCCTCAGTAATTATTCGATCGCGATGAAGCATTACTTCTTCAACTTGATTTTGCTTCGCCTGCTGTGAATACATAATGTTGGCTAATAGAGAGGTAGCCTTAATATCGCAGCGTTGCCAGCGAAAATCAGCTTGCGTTATGGCACTAAAGCCTTGATTTAGCTCGTGTTTAGACTTTGGTGTTAATGGGTTTAATTCAACAAATACGGTTGCTGTGAGTGATTCAAAACTATGCCTTCTTTGTGTGTCTGCACCGCGCGTAATTTGCAAGTAAAGCGATTGGTTAGGCGTTAAAGAATGGGTTAATAATTGATTAAAAATATCGCGCCATTGTTGGCTGGTATGAGGGTTTTTTATTCCAATAGCATCAAGGCTATTTTGTAGGCGTCGAAGGTGCTCTTGCAGGCGAAAAATACTACCTTTGTAAACTGGAATTACTTCGTAAACTCCGTCACCAAATAAAAAGCCCCTGTCCATAACGGAAATAGAGGCTTGATCTTTAGCTAAAAATTCACCATTCAGATAGACCATTAAAGTCCAACTTTCTCCAACATGCGTGAGAAAAATCCAGCCTGTTCAGCATCTTCTAAAGCAACTAGTGGAATTTTGGCCGTGGTTTTTCCTTCAAACTGGATTAACAGATAACCCACTTGATCGCCTTTGTTAACAGGTGCAGAAAGATTGCTATTAAGTTGAATGGCTTGATCGGACAATTTATATTGTCCACGAGCCAAAGTAATGTTGGTATCACTGGTTGTGCCAACTTTTAGCGTGTCTTTGGTGGCGCTTGAAATAGGCACTTCTTTAGCGATGCCCTTTAAGTTTTGAGTTTCGAAAAAACGGAAACCGTAATCGAGAATTTTTTGCGTTTGTGCGGTTCTCGCTTCAACACCAGTTGAGCCGAGTACCACCGAAATAAGGCGCATGCCAACACGCTGAGCACTAGCTGTTAGGTTGTAGCCAGCTTTTTTAGTAAAGCCAGTTTTAAGCCCGTCAACCGTATGGTCGCTCCACAATAGCTTGTTACGATTGCGTTGCTTGATGCCGTGATAAGTAAATTCTTTTTCTGCATACCATGGATAGAACTCTGGAAAATCACGAATAGTAGCAGCGGCTAAAATAGCCATATCGGCAGCAGTTGTGTGTTGGTCGGCATGAGGCAGACCGGAAGCATTTTCAAAGCGAGAATTTTTCATGCCAAGCTCACGTGCATACTCGTTCATATAAGTGGCAAAAGTGCCTTCGGTACCTGCAATGTGCTCAGCTAAGGCGACAGCAGAATCATTGCCTGATTGAATAATCATGCCTTTAAGTAAGATTTCTAATTTGATGTTTTTGCCTACTTCAACAAAACTTTTAGAACCGCCTGTTTTCCATGCTTTTTTACTGATACGAACTTCGTCTTCTAGGCTTGCGCGTCCATCATTAATCAGTTGAAAAACCACGTAGGCAGTCATTAATTTGGTTAGACTAGCTGGCGCTCGTTTTTCGTGAGCATTGTTGCTCGCCAGGATCTTGCCAGAATTGTAATCAAGTACTGTGTAAGCAGCTGCATTAATGTCAGGGGCTTTTGGGGTAATAAAAATAGCAGCTTGAGCATTAAATGCAAGGGTTGCAAGGGAAGTGATTAGGAGTTTTGATACCGATGAAAAATTCATAATAGTTACGGGTTTTGTTGGTTGAATTGTTGCTTGATTTTCTCAGATAATTGTACAGCGGTCATTGCATATCTGTTGTCATGATTATAACGGGTTAGTACGTAAAAATTCCAAAAAGTCAGCCAGGTTTCGAAATGATTATCTTGCCTAAGTTTAATAAAGGAAAGTTTGGTGTTTGGATGAATATCGTTATCAATAGCAAAGCCTTTGTTGCGCCAATACTCTGCATTTTTCTTGGGCTTATTGGTACTGTATTTTGCATGGCTTGACTGATTACTGTTTAGTGTAATCGGGCGAGCATAAGGGCCAAAATCATGCCATTGATGTTTGTCAAAATAATTGGCAATTGAGCCAATGGCGTCTGCTGAGCTATTAAATAAGTCTACCTTTTTATCGCCATCATAATCAATGGCGTAGTGGCGATAAGAGCTGGAAATAAATTGTGCAAAACCCAGTGCGCCTGCATAAGAGCCTTTTATAGATAGGGGTGGTAAGCTGTTTTCACGCGATAATAACAAAAAATGTTCTAATTCTTTTTGATAGAATTTTTTGCGACGATGATTACCAAATGATAGTCGCGCTAGGGTTTCTAATGTGGCATGCGTGCCTTTATTTTTTCCATAATTAGTTTCAATACCCAAGATGGCTACAATGATTTCTTGAGGCACATGAAATTGTTGTTCGGCGCGATCTAGGGTAGTTTTGTTATTTTGCCAAAATTTAACTCCTTGGTTAATTCGAGCATCGGTAATGAATAAGTTGCGATACTTATGCCACGACATGGATTTGGCTTTCTTTTTAATTGACTTAGATTTTTTCTCAGCAACGATTAAGTTTACTTTGGAGAAGATAAAGTTCAGTTCAGTTTTATCAAACTGATGAGTGCTGACCATTTTGTTAATAAAGTCATGTGTTGTTTGAAAGTTCGTTGCAGGCAATGATTTGGCTGATAACGCACTTGAAAATATCAATAATAAAAATAGAATATAAGGCATTACTGCTGTAAGTATCTTGGGGTTTTATGTTTTCGAATAGACATAATAATGCCAAAGCTAGCCATAAGTGTAATGAGCGATGAGCCGCCATAACTGACCAATGGTAATGGCACGCCAACTACTGGCAGTAATCCAGTTACCATGCCAATATTGACAAAAATATAAGTAAAAAATGTTAACGTTAGGCTGGCGCCCAATAATTTAGAAAAATTGTCTTCTGATTGGAATGAAATGACAAATGCTCGATAAATAATTAATCCATACAAGACAAACAAAAACAATACGCCAATAAAACCCAATTCTTCAGCCACAACGGCAAAGATAAAGTCAGTTGCATGTTCGGGCAAAAAATTGAGTTGAGATTGTGAACCTTGCTCAAAGCCTTTGCCGAAAATACCACCTGAGCCAATGGCAATTTTTGATTGAAGGATGTGATAGCCTGATCCGAGAGGATCGGAGCTTGGATCAATCAAGGTTAAAATGCGTTTTTTTTGATAGGCTATTAATAAATAATTCCAAGCGATATAGCCACTGCCCACTATTAGTGAGCTAATTAGCCCAATATTAAGCCAATTATTAGCTAGGATTTGAACACGAATACCAGAAAAAAATAGTACATAAATGCCCGAGGCACCGATTAGCAAAGATGTGCCAAGGTCAGGTTGTCTGGCGATTAATAGCACAATAACAGCGATTGAAATAATCGATAAGAAAATCGGCATGGGTTTTGGTGGCAGGGTTCTTTCACTTAAAATTGAGGCAATGGCGATCGGTACAACAACCTTCATAATTTCTGAGGGTTGAAAGCGTATAAAACCAAGATCTAACCAGCGTTGGGCGCCGCCACTACTAGCACCAAAAAATAAAACCAATGTGAGTAAAAAGATACCAAATAACATTAAAAAAGGTGAAAATCGCCTAAGCATATAAGGAGGTATTTGTGCAATGACTAACATGGCGCTAATGGCTAATGCAAAATGAAAAATTTGTTTATAGAGTGTGGATATTGAGCCTGCTGAAGCGGAATATAAAACCACTAATCCAAAGCTACTTAACGCCATAATGAGTAAGAATAATGGCGTATCCATTTTAAAATAATGCCAGTAGTGGCGTAATTGAGCAATGCTAAGTAACTTCACAATAATAATAAGCCAGCATTTCTAGCATCTGAGAGTAGCAAGTTAAAGCTTCGACAGGCAGAGTCACTATTCATGCTTTCACTGCCAATGTTCATTTGCTGAATAGTCACTTGTTGTTGGCCGGTTAAAAATTTCGGCAATTGCCCCGTACCAATGATAAGTAAATCAATATCATCGTGAGCGATTAAAGGAAAAAGCGTTTGTTTGTTGATATCATCAATGTGGCCAAATTCAATCTCTGTGGCAAAATTTTTAGAGATAAAACACGGAATTTTTAACTGTTGATGAGACAGTTGAACAGTGTTGTTTTCAAAAGAAATAACACTGTTTCGGTTGTTGTCTTGTTGGCTAAATTCCACTAAAAAAGTAAGGTTTGTTTGCTGATTATTCAGCCATTATAACAACAGTCTGCGTGTAAAATTATTGTCTTTATTACATTTGAGACGTATTGTGAGCGATTCTAATTCTACTGACATTTATAATGCAGATTTATCAAGTGGCATCACTGCCTTCGATACTAAAAATTTTACTATGGCTTACCAGCTCTTGGCACCATTGGCAGCACAAGGTAACGCCGAAAGTCAGTGGCGTCTTGGCATGATGCAAATGAATGGTTTAGGTATGGTGGAAAATCAGCCGCTAGGGCTTGAAAACTTTAGATTGGCGGCTGGCCAGGGTCATGTCTTTGCACATCATATGATTGGTGTTGCCTATATGACGGGTGAAGGAATCGACAAGGATATTGATAAAGCTATTGAGTGGTTTGAAAAAGCTGCTAAGTTTGGCATTCCAGGCCCCATGTATACCTTGGGTATGCTGTATGAAGATGGCAAAGAGGTTGAGCAAGATTTAGAAAAAGCACAGCTTTGGTATGACAAGGCGGCAGAAGTTAATACACCATGAAGTCAAGATTCGCCCCATCGCCAACAGGTTATCTGCATATAGGTGGCGCTAGAACTGCACTCTTTGCTTGGGCTTGGGCTAAGAAACAACAGGGTAAATTTGTACTTCGCATTGAAGATACAGACCGTGAGCGCTCAACACAAGCTTCAGTTGATGCAATATTAGACGGCATGAGCTGGTTAGGGCTTGAGCATGATGAAGGGCCTTTTTATCAAACTGATCGTTTTGATCGTTATAAAGAGATTATTAAGCAACTGCTTAATGACGATAAAGCCTATTATTGCGAGTGTTCAAAAGAACGCTTACAAACATTACGCGATGAGTTGACTGAAAAAGGCGAAAAAGCCAAATATGACGGCTGTTGTCGAGATAAAAAATTAACTTCTGGCGTGGTTCGATTTAAAAATCCATTAACAGGTATGGTGGTTTTTGATGATGCGGTTAAGGGTCAAATATCGATTAACAACCAAGAGTTAGATGATTTAATTATTGCTCGTAGTGATGGCACGCCAACTTACAATTTAACCGTTGTGGTGGATGATCATGATATGGAAATTGACACCGTTATTCGCGGGGATGATCATATTAACAACACGCCTAGACAAATCAACCTATATCGGGCGCTGGACTGGAGCCTGCCTAAATTTGCACATCTGCCAATGATCTTGGGTAGTGATGGTGCTAGATTGTCAAAGCGCCATGGTGCGGTGAGTGTGATGGCTTATCGTGATGAAGGGTTTCTGCCAGAAGCACTACTTAATTATTTAGTGCGCCTGGGTTGGTCGCATGGTGATCAAGAGGTGTTTTCGCTGGATGAAATTGTCAGCTTGTTTGAATTGAAAAATATCAATAGAGCGCCTGCTAGTTTTAATCAAGAAAAGCTTATTTGGCTAAATCAAGAATATATTAAGTCAGCCAGTGTTGAGTATTTAATTGAGCAGTTGTCTTGGCACCTTGATCATCAAGGGGTTGATTCTTCAATAGGACCTAAACTTAATGTGGTTGTGAAGCACTTGCAAGAACGTTCAAAAACACTGGTGGAGATGGTTGATGGTATGAAAATGTTTTATCAAGACTTTACTGAATTTGATGAAAAATTAGCCAAAAAACAATTTAAAGACAGCGAGTCAATTACACTACTAATGAGTAAATTGAGCACTTTAAATGATTGGACTGCAAGTGCTATTAAAGATCAAATTAAACAAGTGTGTGATGAGCTTGATATTGGGTTTGGCAAAATTGGACAGCCATTTCGTTTAGCCTTAAGTGGCAATGGTAACGCAGGAAATATTGACATTGTTGCACAACTTGTTGGTCAAAAGCGCACCCTAAGTCGTTTGCAAATGGCACTAGATTACATTAATAATTAGCATTAAATTGGTTATCATCTAGCATATGCAATTAGATGATTATAAAACTCGCTACCAGACGCTTCAACAATCCTTAGAGACGGGCTTTTTAAATTCAACCAGTGCGGTTGAAGGGTTTGTACTTGCTAGAGCCAATGGTGTTGATGAGCTATTAAGAGATATTTGGCAAGGTTTTGACATGTCTTCATCTATCTCTTTGGTTGCAGTAGGGGGGTATGGTCGCGGTGAGCTACATCTATATTCTGATATTGATTTACTCATTCTAATTCCAGAGGACTCACATCAGTTATATCAAGAAGCAATTGCTCAATTTTTAACATTTTTATGGGATGTTGGGCTAGAGGTGGGTCACGCCACTAGAGATATCAAGGACTGCACGCGGGTTATTGATGATCTTAGTATTGTGACCAATATGCTTGAATCTCGTCTAATCATTGGCTCTGAGGAAAGTTTTGAGCAAATGAAAGACGTGATTAAGTTTAGTAGCTGGTCCTCCCAGTCTTTTTTTGTTGAAAAGCAAAAAGAGCAGAAAAATAGATATGATAATTTTTCTAACACAGCCTATAACCTTGAGCCAAATATCAAAGAAAGTCCTGGCGGTTTGCGCGACATTCAAACGGTTGCCTGGGTTGCTAAGTGGTATTTTGATGTAGACACATTGTTTGATTTGGTTAAAGCTAAATATTTAAGTAGTGATGAGTATGAGTTATTAAAAATATCGCAACTGTTTTTATGGCGAGTAAGGTTTGCACTGCACACCATTGCATCGCGACGTGAAGATCGATTAGCCTTTCAATATCAAAAACAAGTGGCCGATATATTAGGCTATGCCGATGGTGATTCTATGGCTGTTGAAAGTTTTATGAAGGATTACTATCAGACGGTAACTAAAGTTACGCGTTTGAATGATATTTTGTTGCAATTATTAGAAGACAAAATACTTAATACGCAATATTTAAATAGCCAATTTAGGATTTCATATGGCTATATTCATGCTAACCATGATCAGGTGTTTATTCAAAATCCGACGGCTTTCATTGAGGTTTTCCTGTTAATTGCTAAGCATAATTATGTACGAGGAATTAGTGCCGGAACGCTGCGACAAATTCAAGAAAATATTAACTTAGTTGATCAAAATTATCATAAAAAGCGCCATAATAATCGATTGTTTATTGAGTTGTTACAACAAGATCAGGGTATCAACAAAGCCTTGAAGTTAATGAATAGGTATGGTGTATTGGCACATTATATTCCTGCATTTGGCAAGATTATTGGACTGATGCAATATGATTTATTCCATGCATTTACGGTTGATCAGCACACTTTGTTTGTGGTGCGTAATTTAAGACGTTTTTTTGTTAGTGAATTTGCACATGAGTTTAGCCTATGTAGTGAAGTAGCAAAAACCATCAAAAAACCAGAGTTACTATTATTAGCAGGATTGTTTCATGATATTGCCAAAGGTAGAGGGGGTGATCATGCTCAGCTAGGCATGCAAGATGCAAAGAAGTTTTGTGAAAGTCATCAGTTGAATATAAACGACACACAACTCGTGGTTGATTTGGTTGGAAAGCACTTGCTTATGTCAACTGTGGCACAAAAACAAGATATTGACGATCCTGTTGTTATAAAGAACTTCTCAGAGTCACTAGGCTCGATTAAGTTATTGGAGTATTTATATTTGTTAACAGTGGCTGACATACGTGCCACTAGGGATGATCTTTGGAATGACTGGAAAGATTCATTGCTTAGAAAATTATTCCATCAAACCAAACTTTATTTAGCACAGGACACTCGTGAGCTGTTAAGCAATGACCAGCGTGCACTCAATAATAAACAATTAGTGATTAAAGCTTGTATCAATCAAGGCTTTGATATGCAACTGGTTGAATTAGTGTTAGAGAGCTTACCAAAGGAATATTATTTGCGTTACGAATTGGACGATATATTGTGGCATTTATCACTACAATTTAATCAAGACTCTAAGCAAATTATTATCAGCTCCAAGATTTCAGAAAGCAATGTTGTTGATATATTTGTTTTATGTAAAGATTTCAAAGGCTTGTTTTTCAATTTAGTGAGTATTGTTGAGAAAATGGGATTGGATATTGTTGATGCTAAAATTCTAACCACCAAAGATAAAAGGGCTTACAACACAGTGAGTATTTTGCAAGACAACAACCTAGATGGGCTTGATTTACATCAGTTGATTAAGGATGAGTTGAGCAGGCCAGAAGAGAATGTTTCCAAGCCTAGACAGCGATTCTCCCATCAATATTTTGAGCATAAGACTCAAATTAAAATGAGTGAAAATAAAAAATGGCACCTGTTGAAATTAGAGATTGATACCCTTGATCGGGTAGGGGTTTTGTCAAATATTGCTTATGTGTTTTATCGGCTTGATATCTCAATCGTTAATGCGCGCGTATCAACCATGGGTGAGCGTGTTGAAGATGTTTTCTATATTCACAATGCACAAGGAGATCCGTTGACTAGTGATCAGCAGTCAGCCTTAAAAAAGGCTTTAATAGAAAGATTGTAAAAACTCTGACAGCATGCCAAATAGTGATATAATTTCAAGCCACAGCAGTTCTGCTGTTTCTTTTCATTTTAAAGTATTATTTAGAAAAAACCTATGAACGATAAAATTTTAGCAGTTACAGATGACAGTTTCGAAGCAGACGTCATTAATTCTTCACAACCTGTTTTGGTTGATTTTTGGGCCGAGTGGTGTGGTCCTTGTAAGGCATTAGCGCCAGTATTAGATGAAATCGCCGATGAGTACGATGGTAGAGTGACTATTGCCAAGGTTAATGTTGATGAAAATGATCAAACACCACCAAAATACGGTATTCGCGGCATTCCAACTATGCTATTAGTTAAAGATGGTGCGGTCGCGGCAACCAAAATGGGCGCTTTGTCAAAGGCAGAATTAAGCGCATTTATTGATACTAATATTTAATTATTAAACAAATCAAACGATTTTTACTAATCGTTTGACAAATAACACTTTGCAACTTAATGCAAATTCACTTGGCAAATTCTTGTCAACCAAACTGGACACTCCATGAAACTATCTGAGTTAAAAAAATCATCCCCCGAGGAATTACTAGAGCTTGCACAATCTTTAGGTGCAGAGAATATTTCTCGAGCTAAGAAACAAACCCTTATCTTTATTATTCTTAAGGCTAAAGCGGCCAATAATGAAGAAGTGGTGGGTGATGGCGTGCTTGATGTGTTGCAAGATGGCTATGGATTTTTAAGATCAAGTGACGACTCTTACACATCAGGTGCAGATGATATTTACATCTCCCCGAATCAAATTAGACGCTTTAATTTATCCACGGGAGATTTGGTTTCTGGAAAGATTAGAGCCCCTAAAAAAGGTGAAAAATATTTTGCCCTGGTTCAAGTGTCTGAAGTTAACGGTGAAAATCCAGAAAATGTGAGAAATCGAGTGCCATTTGCATCGCTGACGCCTATTCATCCTAATCAACGCCTTAATTTAGAAATTGGTAATGGTGGTACTGAGGATATTACCGCGCGGGTCATTGATTTGGTGGCGCCTTTTGGCAAGGGTCAGAGAGGATTGTTGGTTGCGCCACCTAAGGCCGGTAAAACCATGATTATGCAAAACATTGCCGCTTCTATTTCGCGTAATCATCCAGAGTGTGAGCTGATTGTATTGTTGATTGATGAGCGACCTGAGGAAGTAACCGAAATGGCTAGAACGGTACGTGGCGAGGTAATTGCCTCAACTTTTGATGAGCCAGCAAAGCGCCATGTTCAAGTGGCAGAAATGGTCTTGCAAAAAGCCAAAAGACGCGCAGAGCAGGGAAAGGATGTGATTATTTTGCTTGATTCCATTACTCGTTTAGCGAGAGCTTATAATACTACAGCGCCTTCATCAGGTAAAGTATTGACAGGTGGTGTGGACGCCAATGCGCTGCAACGCCCTAAGCGTTTTTTCGGTGCAGCTAGAAATATTGAAAATGGCGGCAGCATTACCATTATTGCCACTGCTTTGATTGATACTGGTTCTAAAATGGATGAGGTTATTTATCAAGAGTTTAAGGGCACAGGTAATATGGAGTTGCACTTAGAGAGACGCTTGAGTGAAAAACGTATCTTCCCAGCCATTAATATTAACGCCTCAGGTACGCGTCGTGAAGAGTTGATTACTGATGAAAAAGAGTTGCAGAAAATGTGGATTTTAAGAAAAATCCTACACCCTATGGATACGGTCGAAGCAGCTGAATTTTTAATTGATCGTCTTAAGCTAACCAAAACCAATGATGAGTTCTTTGCATCGATGTCACAAAAGAAATAAATCTGTCTTTCATGGTTTATACTAGTCAACAACGCTAGTGTCAAACCTTATGAGCCCACTTCTAAAGCAAGCATTAAAACTCCAAAATAGCATACTGGCTAAATATTTAATGCGTCAAGTATTAATGTTGTTAGCAGCAGTGTTTATTGTTATTGGTTTGGTGATTTTTGGCAATCAACTGGTTTTGGTGATCAGAGAAAGTCTGCAGCAAAATATTCCAGTTGCAGACTTAATGCCAATTATCGGATTTAAGATGGTTAGAGATGTGCCATTAATTTTATCGTTGTCATTGTTTTTGGCTATTATTATTGCCATTAGTAAACTTTATAAAGATTCTGAAGCCATTGTGATGAATTCTTTGGGTGTGGGAGACAAGCACTTTATGGTATTTATTCAACCTGTTGTTATCTTTATCTTTATCTTTATTTTGTTTTTAACAACGGTAGCTGTTCCTTGGTCTAAGCAGCAGCGTAGTATGATTATGGATCGCAGTGAAAGCGCTTCTGAGTTTTCCTTTATTAAAGAGGGTGAATTTCAAGAGTTTAAAAATGGCGAATTGGTCTTTTACGCTTCCAAAGTTAATACCGTTGAAGGTGAGTCTACTCAAGACATGGAGGAGATTTTTATTTATGCTGTAGCTAACAATGAGCCCGTGATTACGCTGGCTGCCCAGGCGCAAAAATATACAGATGCTAGTAGCAAAAGTGTTTATTTGCGATTGACAGATGGCACGCGTTATCACGGATTTCCAACAGACAATGACAAAAAAATTCTAGATTTTGATCAATATGATTTGCAAATTATTGATGGTAGCCAGCAGTATCAGCAAGCCGACACTACCAAAATCGAATCAAAGCCAACACTAGACTTGTTGTTTTCATCTGACAAGGCTGAAATTGCCGAATGGCAATGGCGTCTATCTCAGCCAATTAGTGTGTTGATATTGTCTATTTTTGGTGTCCTGTTAGGCAAGGCTTCGCCACGAGGCGGAAAGAATTTAGGTGTACTGACAGGCGTACTGATATTTATTATTTACAACAATGCGCTGATGGTTGCCAAATCTAGTCTTGAGCGAGGTGATTTGCCGGCTATGGTTGGCTTGTGGTGGGTGCATGTGTTTGTGCTATTGGTAATTGCACTTTTTTATGCTTATCGTCATGGAAAGTTGTCTCAATTGATTGCCAAAGCATTTTAATATCGCCATTTCAACTATGGCGCTAGGCGTGTAAAATATAGCATTTTATTAATCAAAGTAGTCATGTCATCACAGCCCAGTAAAGAACTTGAAATTTTTGAAAACCCTAATCCTGAGCGTGATTTTGTTATTCAAATTGATATGCCAGAATTTACTTGCCTTTGCCCAAAAACAGGCCAACCTGATTTTGCCACATTGCACCTTGAATATATTGCTGATCAAGCTTGTGTAGAGCTTAAGTCACTGAAAATGTATATTTGGTCATTTAGAGATGAGGGTGCTTTTCATGAAGCAGTTACTAATGAAATTTTGAGTGATTTGGTTAAGGCAACTAACCCAAGATTTATGCGGTTAAAGGCTATTTTTAATGTTCGTGGCGGTGTTTACACAACCATTGTTGCTGAACACCAACAAGATGGGTGGAGTCCAAAGCCAATTGTCGATCTTCAACATATTTCGTAGAAAGAAAGCAACAGCTCCAGTTCGTCAATCGGTTAACTTTGATCAAAAGTTGCTTGATCGTGACGCTGTTAAAGTCGTTCAAACAATTGTTAAAGCAGGATTTGAGGCTTATCTAGTCGGCGGTTGTGTACGTGACTTGCTTCTAGGCCATCGCCCTAAAGATTTTGATATTGCTACCAATGCCAAGCCTGAACAGGTTAATAAATTATTTAAACGTTCACGTTTAATTGGTCGACGTTTTCGCTTAGTTCACGTCATGTTTTCTGCTAGAAAATATTTAGAGGTGGCCACCTTTAGATCGGGCCAAGTTAAAACTGCTAAAAGTGGTGTTATTGTTCGTGACAATTGTTATGGAAAAATTGAAGAAGACGTGGTTCGTCGAGACTTTAGGATTAACGCTTTATATTACGATATTAATACGCATGAGGTAATTGATTACATTGATGGTCTTGAGGATATTAACACTCGTCAAATTCACATTATTGGCGATCCATTAGTGCGCTTTGAAGAAGATCCGGTGCGTATGATTAGGGCGATCAGATTTCAAACTAAATTAGATTTTCACCTGAGTGATGAAATCAAATCTGCCATTCATCAGCAGGCACCATTATTGGCTAATATTTCACCAGCTCGTCTATATGAAGAATGTATTAAGTTGTTTCATAATGAATACGGATTTCAGGTTTATGAGCGTTTAGAGAAGTATGACTTATTAAAGCATTTGTTTAGACAAACACGCAAGAATGACTTTATCAAAATTGCACTAAATAACACCTCTAATCGCATTAAGCGCCACAAACCAGTCACGCCAGCTTTTTTATTTGCGGTGTTTTTATGGCAGGCACAAAATGAACGTTATCAACTGATTAAAAAGAAGCAAAAAAGTGTTTATTTGTCTATGAGTCAAGCATCTGAAGAGGTGATTATTAATCAAATCAAACAAGTGTCTTTGCCAAGATGGTTAACTGCACGCATTAAGGACACTTGGATGATGCAGAATCGATTAGAAAGAATGCAGCCTAAAAAAGTGCAAGATTTATTGTCAAATAAAGGTTTTCGAATGGCTTATGATTTTTTAGTACTAAGATCACAAAGTATCAACCCAGAACTTAAGTCAGTCGCTGAATTTTGGACTAAGGCTCAATCTGAGTATCATCCTGAATCTTTTCATCAGGATAGTAAAAAAAATAGGAAAAAATAGTGCGTTCAGTCTTAATTACAGGCTGTTCCAGCGGTATTGGATTGTGTTTGGCAAAAGGCCTTAAGCAGGCCGGTTATCATGTATTAGCTACAGCTAGAAAATTTGAAGATGTTGAATTGTTGCGCCAATCAGGACTGGAGGCATATCAACTTGATCTTAGCTCCTCACAGTCAATCCAACAAACAATGAGTATTATTAATACAAAGATTGATGGCTTGTATGGTTTGATTCATAACGGTGCTTATGGTCAAGTTGGCGCGCTTGAAGATGTTTCGAGAGAGGTGCTTGAGGCGCAATTTCAAGCTAATGTATTTGGTTGGCATGAGCTTACTAATTGCGTTCTGCCGACAATGAAAAGTAACAATGTCGGCAGAATTATTTATTTAAGTTCTGTTCTAGGCTTTGTGGCTATGCCGTTTCGTGGGCCGTACAATGCATCAAAATTTGCTATTGAAGGTTTGGTAGATACATTGCGTTTGGAGCTGAGTAATACCAATATCCAGTTATCATTAATACAGCCAGGTCCGATTGAGTCAAAATTTAGAGAAAATGCTTATTTGGCTTTTATGGATAATATTGATCAAGAGAACAGTGATTATCAACAGAACTACGCATCAATGATTCAGCGTCTACAGTCTGATAAAACGGCTGATTTTACTTTGCCACCAGAAGCTGTTTTAAAGTGTGTGTTACATGCATTAGATTCATCAACAGCTAAAATCCGCTATTGGGTAACTTTTCCAACTAAATTATTTGCCATATTGAAAAGGGTATTACCCAGTAGAATTATGGATAAAATACTCTCTAAAGCAGGCGGTGGAGGCAAACGATAAAAATGGCAAAAAAATTTGATTTTAATAAAGGCTTAGTAGAGCTGGAAGACATTGTAAAAATCATGGAATCAGGCGATTTAAGTCTAGAAGACTCTCTCATGTATTTTTCCAAAGGGGTTGCTTTGACCAAATCTTGTCAAACCGCTTTAGATGATGCCAGTCAGAAAATTTCAAAACTAACTGAGCAAGATGGTTTTAGTAGTGAAACTTCCTTTGAGAATTCATAATTAAGCCTTATGCAGTTCGATTCATACGTAGCACGAGTAAACGCTAAGCTTGATCAATATCTATCAACTCAAAGCTCTCTGGCTGGGCCAATGCGTTATAGTGTGTTGGCGGGTGGTAAGCGCTTTAGGCCAATTCTGACGTATTGTATAGCTGAATTATTTAATACAGACTTGCATAAGGCAGATTCTAGCGCTTGCTCTGTAGAGTTTATTCATGCTTATTCATTGATTCACGATGATCTTCCAGCAATGGATGATGACGATATTCGTCATAATCAGCCCGCTTGCCATAAGCAATTTAATGAAGCTCAGGCGATTTTAGCGGGTGATGGCCTTCAAGCGCTAGCTTTTGAGGTGCTGGTTAACGATCCCTTGCTAGAATCTGAAACAAAAATAGAACTATTATCAACATTAACTCATGCGGCTTTTGAAATGGCTGAAGGTCAAGCTATTGATCTGTCGATTGTAGAGCAATCAGTGGATATTGAAGTATTGGAAACCATGCACCGTAAAAAAACTGGCGCTTTGTTAAGTTGTGCGGTTGACTTGGGTGCGATTGTGGCGCAATGTTCTACAAAAGACCGGGCGATCTTACGAGAGTTTTCACGTGCCATTGGGCTGGCTTACCAAATACAAGATGACGTGCTAGATGTCGAGGCCCCAGCAGGAGTGTTGGGAAAAAGCCAATATTCAGATATTGATAAAAATAAACCGACGTATCCATCAATTTTGGGACTTGAAGCGTCTAAAAGTACCTATATAGAGTTATACGCTAAGGCCGGCGAGCAGTTGAAACTGCTTAGTGTCGATGCTAGGGTGCTGCAGTTATTGATTAATAAGCTACAAACTCGATCATTTTAGAATTGAACTAAAACACCGCCCCAACTAAAACCACCACCAATACCTTCCATTAACAGCTTGTCACCTTTTTTGATTCGTCCATCTCTCACAGCAGTATCGAGCGCTAATGGAATGGAGGCTGCAGAAGTATTCCCGTGGTTTTCAAGTGTCACTACAACTTTGTCCATTGGAGTTTTGATGCGCTTAGCAACGCTAGAAATAATGCGAATATTGGCCTGGTGAGGCACCATCCAATCTAGCTCTTCAGGATCCATACCAACCTCGGCTAGTGTATCTTCGGCCAATTGAGATAGTTTACTCACTGCAATTTTAAAAACTTCATTGCCCGCCATTTCGATAAATCCGGTTTCGTTGATAAAGTTATTGCTTACATGAAGTGATGATAAATAACTGCCATCACTAAATAGTTTCGAATGTAGAATGCCTGTTTCTTCGCTGCCACTTAGTACAACGGCGCCAGCACCATCACCGAATAAAATAGCTGTTGAGCGATCATTCCAGTCAACAATTCTAGACAAGGTTTCACTGCCAACCACCAGTACTTTATTGGCAGCACCGGTTTTAATATATTGCTCTGCTGTTGTTAGTGCAAACACAAAACCAGAGCAAACTGATTGTATGTCAAAGGCAGGGCAATTAGCACCAATTGCATGTTGTAGCATAGTGGCTGTTGCTGGGAATATTTTGTCAGGTGTTGTGGTGGCAAGAATGATTAGATCTAGTTCTGAAGCGTCAACACCCGCCATCTCTAATGCATTATTTGAGGCAATCTGCGCTAAATCACAAGTGCTTTCAGTGGTAACACGACGACGCTGTTTAATACCAGTTCGAGTGGTAATCCACTCATCAGTAGTGTCAATTGTTTTAGACAAATCATTATTGGTAACAATAGTTGGTGGTAAGTAACTACCAGTGCCTATAATTCGAGCAAATTTATTCATCTGTTTCTAATTCTTTTGAAACCTGTAAAGATATTTTGTCAATGATTTTAGCATTGGCTTCGGTGTAAGCTTCAGAGATTGCCATAAAGAACGAATCGATATTGGCGCCACCATGACTTTTAACCACAATACCGCGCAGCCCTAGTAGACTAGCGCCGTTGTATTTGCCCGGGTCTAGGCTAGCTTTAAAGTCTTTCAATACCGGTGTGGCAATTAGAGCAACAATTTTGGTTAGCCAGTTACGAGTAAAAGCGCGTTTTAAGTATGAGCCCATCATAGCAGCAACACCTTCGCTGGCTTTAAGGGCGATATTACCTTCAAAACCGTCACACACAACCAAGTCGACTGTTCCCTTGTAAATATCATCGCCTTCAACAAATCCTGTGTAATTTAGATTTGAAGCCTTAAGTAGTTCTGATGTTTTTTTGATTTTATCGTTGCCTTTCATGTCTTCTTCACCGATATTTAACAGGCCTACGGTTGGCTTGTTAATGGATTCGGTTTGCTCAACGGCAATAGAGCCCATAGTGGCAAATTCTAATAAAGCCTGGGGGCTAGAATCAACATTGGCGCCTAAATCAAGCATGTGCGTGTGTCCAGTCATGGTCGGCATTCTGCCCATGATGGCTGGTCGGTCAATACCTTTAATGGTCTTTAGGACAAAACGAGAAATGGCCATTAATGCGCCAGTATTACCAGCACTAACGCAAGCGTCAACGTCATTAGACTTGACCAAATTAATGGCAACACGCATAGAAGAATTCTTCTTTTTACGTAATGCGATCGCAGGTGGCTCGTTCATGAGAACGACCTCAGTAGCATGAACAACCTGAATTCTTGACAGGAGTTTATTAGCAGCAGGGTGACTGTTCAATTCAGCCTCAATAAGAGACTGATCACCAACAAAAGTTAATTGTAAGTCTTTAAATGAACCCAGAGCTTTAATACCTGCTGCAATGGTAACAGGTATTCCATGATCTCCCCCTGAGGCATCGATCGATACCTTTATGGTCATGAAATATTAAGCTTCTACTTCTTGAACGTCTTTTGTATTGATTACCTTTTTGCCACGGTAGTAACCATCAGCAGTTACGTGGTGACGTAAGTGAATTTCACCTGTCTCTTGATCTTCAGATAGTGCAGGACCTGTTAATGCATTGTGTGAGCGACGCATGCCTCTTTTTGAAGGGGTTTTTCTACTTTTTTGTACTGCCATTTTATTGACTCCTGTTTGAGTTTTTTAATTGTTCTAAAACTGCAAAAGGGTTTTTACGCTTTTGCTCTATTACTGGGCTTTTATCCTTGTACGATTGGCATTCATGTGAATGCATCGGTATCATTGGAATGGATATTAGCACCTCATCCGTTATAAATTCTATTGCTGAAAACTCATCGTCAGCATTTAAAATAGTTTCAAAGCTGGGATCTAAATCTTCAGCTTGGTTTTCATGAATAATAAAAGCCAGTTTAAATGTTGGGTTTAAGTTAAGCTTAACTTCATCTAAGCAACGCTGACACTCAAGTGCCACGTCTAATTCCACACTACCCTCAACGCATGGGATCTTATTGTTCTCAATATAAAAAGTTAAATTTGCTACAACCTTGTCGTTACTATTAGCAACAAGGTCATTAATTCTAGGAAAGTCTTTAACAGTGTATGTCTGTGAAAAAACCAATCCTTTTTTAGCAAAGTTTAAAAGTTTTATATTAGCTGGTATTCCCTGCATCTTTTATTATTAATAAATAACCTGACAATTTTACCAAAAATAGCTTGTTAAATGAATTTTTATACAAAAATAATCTTGCTTATAATTACTTATTTTAAATAGTTCATAATGATGCGTTTTTTGTTAGTTAGTGTTTTATTATTGAGTCAATCAGTATTGGGTTATAGTCAAAATGACTTTATCAATCAACTACTTAAGAGTCATGACTTTTTTGAAACGGAGTTGATTAACCTTCAGATTAAGCGTATTGAAATGCTGGGTGATCAGGCGAATTATTCAAATTGGGACTGGGATGTCTCTGCAGAACTGGGGCGCATTCATAAGGATAAGTTTAAATATGATTACACCTCAAGTACGGATTATGCACAAAATACCAATCAAACTGTGCAAAAAATATCTTCCGATTTATCCAAAAAGTTTATGAGTAATGGCTCTGAATTGATCATTGCATTTGACCGATCACTGCCCATTAAGGATGAGGAAATGCACGATAAAAATGGCTATCAGAAAGACAAAAATACCACTGAATATTTAAATGATTTAAGTGTTAATTGGACACTGCCTTTACTTAAAAATAAAAACGGATTGGTGGATCAAAAAACTTACGATTTGGCCGTGCTAGATTATGAAGACGAGAAACAAGTATTAGCTGAAGCTCAAGAGGATTTTATTGAAGAAAAGGTAGTTGAATTTATTGACTGGGTTGATTATCAATGGCAATTGCAAGTGGTTGATTCAACAATAAAAAAACTAGCTAATATGCGCGATAAGATGGCTAGCAATCACACAAGGGATAGAGGTATATTGTCTCGATCATTGGATAAACATAGGCGCGTACAACAAAGTTTAAAGTCTAAATTAAAAGCGCAAAATACTGTGTTATTAGGATCGGTTGATGGTATTGATTTTGAACAGAACCCGCCTACACTTAATCAAAAATTTGGCGTTCATTTGATTGGTGACATTAGGCAATATTGTCAATCAAAAGTGCGAGACTTAAAGCGAATTAAACTTGAAATTAGTAAAAATAATCGATCCATTGAAACGTATGACAATTCAACCTTACCAGATTTGGACTTCTCAATTAGTGCCAGTAGAGATGATAATAAAGGTAATTACACCAGTTACTCAAAATCCAGCGAAACAGAATATGAGGCAAAACTGGTACTGTCATATCCGTTGAGTGGTGATATTACCAACCAGGTTTATCTGGATAAATACCGCTTAAAGTCAAGGCAATTAACACTCAAATATAACAACAAGTTAAACGATGTAATTGCTGATGTAAGCAAAAGTGAAACCGATATCAGACAAGGGCAAATTCAACTATCTTTAATTAATGAACAACTACAAGCGCTCAACCCGTATTATGAATTGAATTTGTATGTTAACAATCAGAGCGATATTAGATTTGTGGCCAATGAGGCCGATGATTATCAAGCGTTAAAGTTTGAAAAAATTGATACACTAATCGGTTTATATAAAGACAAGCTTGAATATGATAGCTTGCTTGATCGGTTGTTGCCTGTCAAAAACCCTACTCTTTAGTAATTTTTTGAGATAGCTAGCGTCCACTCTCTAACTTCTTGGGTAAGGGTGGAGGCATTTTTACCTTTGGGATTTAGCGCTTCTCCAATAACAACAGTAATGGTGCCAGGGCGTTTAACAAAACTACCTTTCGGCCAAAGTTTTCCGGCGTTGTGATAAACCGGCACAATGGGGCAGTTGGTTTTTTTAGCAATCGCCATGCCGCCGCTTTGATATTCACCCAATTGCTGGTAAGGTTGGCGCGTGCCTTCGGGAAAAACAACCACAAAAATACCTTCTTTAATTCGATCTGATCCTTGTTTAATAACCTTTTTAATGGCTTTGAGTTTTTCGCCACGGTCAATAATAATAGGCTTGAGCAACACTAAGCCCCAACCAAAAATTGGAATCCATTGCAGCTCTTGTTTAAGTACCCAAGTTTGATGTGGGAAGATGGTTTGTAACGCTAGTGTTTCCCAAGTGGACTGATGGTTGGCAACAATTACGCTCGGAACTTTTGGGATATTCTCTTTGCCAATAACATTTAATTTAATATTTAGTATCACTTTAAGCCACCATATACAAAACACTGACCATTTAGATAAAACTCTATAGCGATATTTAACCGGTAAAAAGAACAGTAATAAGGCCAGTGCCACCAAAAAGCTTAACACTAGGGTTGAGCCTAAAAAATATAAAAGTGATCTTAAAAACAGCATGGAAAATACCTGTAAACGTTATAATTTATAGGTTTAAGATTTTAACGAACTTTTATGACGGTTAACACCATTTTATTTGACCTTGACGGGACGCTGATTGATACGGCGCCAGATTTAGCGTATGCGCTAAATACTTTGCTAGAGGAGTGTGGCCTGCCTAAAAAGCCTTATGATCAAATTAAACCTTTGGTGGCTTTTGGTGGTAAGGCGTTAATTAAGTTTGGGTTTAATTGTGACGAGGCTCATCCTCAATTTACTGATCGACATCAAAGAGTTTTAAAAATATATACGGATAATATTGATAAGTATTCATCCACATTTGACGGTATTGATGCTTGTATAGCAGCATTAAAAAAACAAAAAATACATTGGGGTATTGTCACAAATAAGCCTGAAAATTTAACGCACTTATTGCTTGGTAAGTTAAGCATTAAGCCAGATGTGGTGGTTTGTGGCGATACACTTGCCTTTAGCAAGCCACATCCTGCACCTTTACTCTATGCGTGTGCACAGCTTGCTGTTGAGCCGAATCGCTGTTTGTTTGTGGGGGATGATAAAAATGATATGTTGGCAGGTGACAATGCTAATATTAAAACCGTTGCTGTTAACTATGGCTATGGCGAAGTAGATAAAAATTGGAATTATGATTATTTAATTAATCATCCGCAAGAATTAATGGAGTTGTTGTAATGGATAGTTTGAGTTTGTTAGTTGGTTTGTTAATTGGCGCCATGGGTGTGTATTTTTATCTTGATCGACAATTAAAAGTATTAAATACTGAAAAAATTCATTTGGAGGTAAGTCTGGATGAAAAGATTAAATCTTACGAAAATCAAATTGACATGATTAATATTGCCAGAGAGCAAATGAGTAAAGATTTTAAGTCGGTTGCGGGCGATATTCTAGCCAAAGATCGCAATGATTTAAGTGTTAAAAATTCAGAATTATTAACCCCATTACAAGCACAACTCAAGGAGTTTAGAGATAAGATCGAAGTAATCACCACCGAGCAAATTAAAGAGCGCGCAACTCTAGCCGCGCAAATTGACAACCTTAAAAAAACCAGTATTGAGGCGCAAGAAACCACGCAAAATTTAACCAACGCGCTGACTTATGATAACAAACAACAAGGTGATTGGGGCGAGATGATTTTAAGCTCTATTCTGTCAAGTTCAGGCTTGCGCGAAGGTCATGAATTTACCACGCAAAAACAGCTTAAAAATGAGCATGGCGAAGCTTTTAAGCCAGATGTGGTTTTGCATTTGCCAGAAGAAAAAGACATTATTATTGACTCAAAAGTATCTCTTAAAGCTTATAAAAACTATATCGCTGACCAGACTAATACGACTAATTTAAAAGCGCATGTTGCTTCTATTGAGGCTCATATTAATGGCATTAGTATCAAAGAATATGAAAATCTTGAAGGCGTGTTAACACTTGATTTTATTTTTGTTTTTATTCCAATTGAGTCAGCCTTACTAGTGGCACTCGACCAAAAGCCTGATTTATTTACATTGGCGCTGAAGAAAAATATTGTTTTAGTTTCCCCGTCAACCTTAATGATGAGTCTCAAGACTGTGCATCATATTTGGCAAACAGAGCGTCAAAACCAAAATTCTGAAGAAATTGCTCGTCAGGCAGGCGCTATGTATGACAAACTCTTTGGTTTTATTAAGTCTATGGATGATATCGAGAAACATCTAGATAAGGCGCAAAAAAGCTACAAAGAGGCACGCGGAAAATTGTCAGATGGCAAGGGTAATTTAATCACACGCGCAGAAAAACTTAAAGCACTGGGTGTGCAAAGTAAAAAGGAATTAAGCTAATGGAAATCTCAACAAATCATTCAATTACTCAAGGTGAGCTAAAAGGTAAAGTTATTTTGGTAACAGGCGCTAATCGCGGTTTTGGCAAGGCGATGACCATGGATTTAGCCAAAGCAGGCGCTACTGTGATTATGCTTGGCCGTGATTTAGGTTCACTGGAAACTGCTTATGACGAGGTGGTAGATGCAGGTTTTGCAGAGCCCATTTTGTACCCGCTAGATCTTGAAGGGGCAACGCCTGAACATTATCAGCAGCTACAAAAAGATGTTCTGGATAATTTTGGACAGCTTGACGGGCTAATTCATAATGCTGGCATTATCGGCACCATGATGCCGATTGAACAGTACGATCTTAAGCTTTGGTATTCTACGATGCAAATTAACGTCAATGCCCCCTTTATGCTGACGCAGGCGTTAATTCCTGCGCTGAATAAATCAGCCGATGCACGAATTTTGTTTTTATCGTCCTCAGTGGGGCGTAACGCAAGAGCTTACTGGGGTGCTTACGGCGTGAGTAAATTTGCGATTGAAGGTTTGAGTAAAACCTTGTCAGAAGAGTTGGAAAAAACCAATATTAAAACTAATTCGCTTGACCCAAGACGCATGCGCACTAAAATGCGTCAAACGGCTTACCCAGCAGAAAATGCAGATAACAATCCAACGCCAGAGAGTATGTCGCCAGCGATTGTGTATTTAATGAGTAAGCGCTCTAGTGCGTTAAATGGCGAGCAGTTAACGCTAGCGTTAGATTAGCGCTGTAAGTCTTCAGTAAGGTGTGGGTGGATAGTTTTTAAAATTTCTTTAAAAACTTTCTCGTTGCCTGCAACCACGTTTCCAGTTTCTAAGTATTTTCCACGACCAGAAAAATCACCCACATAGCCACCCGCTTCTTTAACCAATAATACGCCTGCAGCAATATCCCAAATATTAAGCTCAATTTCCCAGAAACCATCCATGCGACCTGCTGCTAAATAAGCCAAGTCCAGTGCCGCAGAACCGGCACGACGAATACCAGCAACTTTTGGATGAATTGCCTTAAACATATCAAGATAAGCATCCAAGTGTTGCGGTGCTTTAAATGGGAATCCGGTGCCAATTAAGGTGTCTTCAAATCCATTGCTGTCTGTGACACGAATGCGCTGTTCATTAAGGTAAGCGCCTTGTCCTTTTGAAGCGGTAAACAATTCTTCTTTAAAAGGGTCGTAGACCACCGCATGTGTTGGCTCATTATTTTCATAAAGTGCAATAGAGACGGCATATTGCGGAAAGCCATGAAGGTAGTTAGTGGTGCCATCAAGTGGATCCAAAATCCAAACAAAGCGCTTGTCCTTGCCGATGATTTCACCATTTTCTTCACCCAGAATTGAATGATCTGGAAAGGCGTATTTCAACTCGTCTATAATGGCATCTTCAGCAGCTTTATCCACTTCAGAAACGAAGTCATTGGCAGCTTTATTTTCAATCGTTAATAGATCGATTTGATTGTGATATCTAAGGATGATGTCACCCGCTTTTCGAGCGGCTTTAACGGCAATATTAAGCGTAGGATGCATAATTAATAGACAAATGGAAAAAGACACAAATTATACCTTTGATAGTGTGCGCGTGGTTATGGTTAATACCACAGAGCCGGGTAATATTGGTGCAGCAGCACGGGCGATGAAAAACATGAATCTTTCTAAGCTTTATTTGGTTAATCCAAAAGCTCATCCATCAGCTACAGCCACCGCACGCGCTAGTGGTGCGGACGATATCTTGTCACAAGCAGTTGTTTGTGCTTCATTAGAAGAGGCATTAGCAGGTGTGCATTTGGTAATAGGTGCAAGTGCTCGTCAGCGTAATATTAAATGGCGACAGATGGATGTAGTGGGTGCTTGTGCGCAAATTAAGCAGGCCACGTCAACAGAAGGGCGAGAAGTGGCGGTAGTATTTGGTACTGAAAATTCTGGCCTAAGCAATGAGGAGCTAGATTTGTGTCAAATTTTAATGACCATTCCTGGTAATCCTAATTATTTCTCACTCAATGTTGCTTCAGCCATTCAGGTGTTTGCTTATCAACACTATGTTTATAACACCACCACTGAGTTTGAAAAAAGTACCAATGAGCTAGCTAGTAATGTTGAATTGGAAGGTTTTTACGCGCACCTTGCTCAAGTGCTTGAGCATATCGACTACTTTGAAGAAAAGCGCCCTAAAGAATTGCTCATGCGCCGAATGCGCCGTTTCTTTGGTCGGGCAGAACCTGAAAAAGAAGAAGTGGCCATTTTTAGAGGGATTCTTAGAAATATTCAACCCTTTAAAAAATAGGAAATTTTGCAAATGGATTGTTTTTAAGCGTTAAAAGCGCTTAAAACAGCGTTTAAATGTCAGTTTTTAGCTTTAAATAGCTTATTTTTTAACCAAATTTCTAAAATTTAGCAAATAATCAAAATGACAATAAAAAACCCGCAAAAGCGGGTTTTTTATTAATTGGTTGTTATTTAATAAATTAGCTAATTAGCTTATTCATGCGCTTAACAAATTCAGCCGGATCTTTAAGTTGTCCGCCTTCGGCTAACACAGCTTGGTCAAATAATACATTGACCACATCTTCATCAACCTTATTTTTAAGCTTTTCAACCAACGGGTGAGATGGGTTAATTTCAAGAATTGGTTTACTTTCAGGTACGTCTTGACCCAATGAGGCCATAATTCTTTCCATGTTGCCACCCATCTCGTTTTCATCAGCCACCAAACAAGAAGGAGATTCGCTCAGGCGATTGGAAATCTTAACTTCTTTCACCTGTGCTTCAAGAATTTTTTGCATTTCTGCCAATGTCTTTTTAAAGCCTTTGGCGGTTTTTTCTTTTTCCTTCTTTTCTTCTTTTGAGTCTAGATCTTCTAAATCACCTTTGGCGATTGACTTAAGATTTTTGCCTTCAAATTCAGTAAAGTTATTAACCATCCATTCATCTACGCGATCAGATAGCAATAGTACTTCAATATCTTTTTGTTTGAAAATTTCTAAGTGTGGTGAGCCTTTAGCTGCGCCATAAGTCTCTGCGGTTACATAATAGATGTCTTTTTGATCATCACTCATGCCAGCAACATAATCAGCTAAAGAGACTGTTTGCTCTTCATTATTGGACTTGGTGGTAGCAAAGCGCAACAAAGAAGCAATTTTGTCTTTGTTGCTCGGATCTTCAACCACACCTTCTTTCATTACCATGCCGAATTCTTTCCAGAAGGCTGCGTATTTTTCTGGCTTGTTTTTAGCCATCTTTTCTAATTCTTTAAGAATTCTACTGACTGAGGCTTTGCGGATTGTATCAACCACTTTGTTGCCTTGCAAGATTTCACGAGAAACGTTTAGTGATAGGTCGGCTGTATCAATCACACCTTTAATAAAGCGTAAGTACATCGGCATTAATTCTTCATTATCTTCCATAATGAATACACGCTTTGCGTAAAGCTTAATGCCGCCTTTTCGTTTTGGCTCCCACATGTCAAATGGTGCTTTTGATGGGATGTAAAGCAACGAAGTGTAATCTAGCTTTCCTTCAACACGATTATGCATCTGGGTAAGTGGCGCTTCAAAATCAAACGTTAATGATTTGTAGAATTCATCATAATCTTCTTGCTTAAGGTCGCGCTTGTCTTGTGTCCAGAAAGCATTGGCCTTATTAACCATTTCATATTCAATGGCGTCAGACTCTTCTTCAGCAGGTTTAATCATCATAATTGGCACTGTGATGTGATCAGAGTATTTTGAAATAATACTGCGCAAGCGATAATCATCTAAAAACTCTTTTTCATCCTCTTTAATGTGTAAGGTAATCTTGGTACCAAAATCTTTAACTGAGACTGTTTCAAGAGAATACTCACCTTCACCTTTTGACGTCCAAATAGTGCCGTTAGCTTGATCGTCTCCTGCTTTTCTAGTGGTTAACACCACTTCATCTGCAACAATAAAGGCGGCGTAAAAACCAACACCAAACTGACCAATTAGATTTGAATCTTCAGCTTGTTTTTCATCTAGGCTTTGTAAGAATTTTTTAGTACCTGAATTGGCAATGGTGCCAATATTGGCCATTACTTCCTCTTGCGTCATGCCAATACCATTATCAGTAATAGTAATAGTGCCAGCTTCCTTATCAACATCAATATGCACTTGAAGCTCTTCTTTTCCTTCAACTATAGCATCGTTTGCCAGAGACTCAAACTTAAGTTTATCTACGGCATCAGAGGCGTTTGACACCAGCTCGCGTAAGAAAATTTCTTTGTTAGAATACAAAGAGTGGATCATTAAATGTAGAAGTTGAGAAACCTCTGTTTGGAACGAATGCGTCTGTTTTGTCGTCATTTTATTTTTATTATTATTTGTGCGTAAAATGTCTTGATATGGTCAAGCTTAAAAAAATCAAGTGAAAAAACAAATAATTGATTTTATTTCATACTTAAAAATTGAGCGTAATTATGCGATCAATACGCAGCGCGCCTATGAACGTGATTTGCTGCAGTTGCTTGATTTTTTAAAAGTGCAAAAGATATCTAGCTGGCAGGCGCTTGACGTGCAAAATTTAAACTTATTTGTGATGCAATTGCGCCACAATAATATCTCTTCACGCAGCATTCGTCGCTACCTGTCATCAATTAAAGGGCTGTTAACCTATTTGGTTAATCACGGTGAGCTTGAACATAACTGTGCTGTGCAATTACGCACACCAAAAATAGCACAAACCTTGCCGGATACATTAACTTATGATCAGCTACTTATGATGCTAAAGCCACAAAAAACCAGTCGTTTTGAGCAACGTGATGTATGTATTATTGAAGTTATTTATTCTTGTGGTTTGCGGGCCTCTGAATTGGTTAATTTAAATGTGAGCGATGTAGATTTATCTCAAGGGTTTTTGAGTGTTTTGGGCAAGGGTGGCAAGATGCGCCACACACCGTTAGGAAATTCGGCAATTAAAGCCATTAAGTATTATTTAAATAAGCATCAGGAAAGTGCTTTATTTGTTAATAAAAATGGCGATAGAATTGGTGTTAGAGCACTACAAAATATGATTAAAAAACGTGCACTCACTGCAGGTATTAAGGTGAATGTGCACCCACACATGTTGCGTCATGCAGCAGCCACACATTTTTTACAATCTAGTCATGATTTACGCTCTACTCAAGAGTTTTTAGGCCACGCCAGTATTAAATCTACCCAAGTTTATACGCACCTTGATTTTTTGGAACTCTCAAAAGTTTATGACAAGTGTCACCCACGAGCTAAAAAATCATGAGTTTTAAGGCACGATTGGCCGCACATATTATGCGTTCTGGTGGTGTAGTCAGCTTGCCGACTGACACCATTCAGGGTTTAAGTTGTTTGCCGTTTTTTGATTCATTAATGCGACTTGTGCACTTAAAGAAACGCTCGCATAATAAGGGGTTGATTTTAATATCAAGCAACCTTGATTATTTTATTCCCTATGTAGAAGATGCGGCCTTATTAGAGCAAATCGAGCTTGGCAGCGTTCCAACAACTTATATTGTAAAGGCGCATAAAAATACACCTAAAATGTTACTTGGTGGGCATGATACGGTGGCTATCAGACTAACCGATAACAGTTTGATTGATGAATTGTGTCAACTAACTGGCAGCGCCTTGGTTAGTACCAGTGCGAATTTATCTGGTTATCCTGTTGCCCAAAGTAGCTTAAAGCTGCGTCTTTATTTCAAGGGTCAATTAGACTATATAATTGCGCCTGTAACAACCAATAGTAATCCATCAAGCATTATTAATTTACACACGGGAGAGAAACTTAGATGATTGATCAAATTAAAGATTATTTGTTAGCTTTACAAGAGGATATTTGCACGCAATTAGAGCAAGTTGATGGCCAGGCTAAATTTATTAAAGATGAGTGGTCTAAGCCAAATGGTAGTGGTAATGGTTTAACTCGAGTGCTGAGCGAAGGCAAGGTGTTTGAGCAGGCCGGTGTTAATTTTTCAATTGTGCATGGTGACAACATGCCAGCCTCTGCAACGGCGTTAAGACCCGAGCTAGCAGGGCGTAGCTTTAGCGCTTTAGGTGTATCACTGGTCATTCATCCTAACAATCCATACGTACCAACCTCACATGCCAATGTACGTTTTTTTGTCGCAGAAAAAGCCGGCAAAGATCCAATTTGGTGGTTTGGTGGTGGCTTTGATTTAACACCTTATTACGGGTTTGATGAAGATGCTGTTTTTTGGCATCAAGGCGCCAAAGCAGCTTGCGATCCTTTTGGTGAAGAAGTGTATCCAAAATATAAAAAATGGTGTGATGATTATTTTTATCTGAAGCACCGCGATGAGCAGCGCGGTATTGGTGGTTTATTTTTTGACGATTTGAACGAAGGTAGTTTTGAGGATTGTTTTGCTTTTATGCAAAGTGTGGGTAATAGCTATATTAAAGCTTATCGACCAATTGTTGAAAAGCGTAAAGACACAGTATATGGCGATCATGAAAGACAATTTCAGTTGTATCGTCGTGGCCGTTACGTAGAATTTAATTTGGTTTATGATCGTGGTACGTTATTCGGCTTGCAAACAGGCGGACGCACTGAATCAATACTAATGTCCTTGCCACCATTGGTGCGCTGGGAATATCAATACGAGCCAAAATCAGGTACACCAGAAGTTTTGTTGTATGAAAAATTCTTAAAGCCACAGGATTGGGTTAATGCAAACTAATATTGATGTCAAAAGGCTATTATGCCCCATGCCAGTGATTCGCCTTGGTGAGATGATTGATAAAATTGAGACCGGAGATACTATTGAGGTGCTGGCAACCGACCCGGGCGTACTTCATGATATACCGGCTTGGTGCAAGGTTCATGGTCATAAAGTATTGGAAATAGAAGAAAAATCAGACGAGATCATACTTTTGGTAGAGAAAATAGGGTAGAATAATTCGCTGTTTTTGGTGAAAATATAGTAGATATTTATTATATTACAATAAAAAGACACAGAATTTGAACGCAACGGCGCGCTCTGCTTGACAACGATTGTCAGTTAATACAAACAGTTATAAACATAGGAGAAAATATGTCTGCACAAGATGTAATGAAGATGATTGAAGATAACGACGTTAAGTTCGTTGATTTTCGTTTTACTGATACTATAGGTAAAGAGCAGCACGTTAGTGTTCCAGCACACACCATTGATGCTGAAAAATTAGAAGAGGGTCAAATGTTTGATGGCTCTTCAATTGCAGGATGGAAGCCAATTAATGAATCTGACATGATCATGAAGCCAGATACAACAACGGCTATTATGGACCCGTTTACTGAGCTTTCAACGTTAAATATCACGTGTGATATTATTGAATCAAACGATATGCAGGGCTACGAGAAAGATCCTCGTTCAATCGCTAAGCGTGCTGAAGCTTACTTAAATGAAACAGGTGTTGGTGATACGGCTTACTTTGGTAACGAGCCTGAGTTTTTTGTATTTGATAGTGTTAAGTGGGACACAGGTTTTGGTCTTGGTAAAGCATTTTATGAAATTCATTCTGAAGAGGCAGACTGGGAGTCTGGTTCTGATTTAGAAGGTGGCAACAAAGGTCACCGTCCAAGAATTAAGGGTGGTTACTTCCCGGTACCACCAGTTGACTCATTGCATGATTTACGTGCGCAGATGTGTTTAGCGATTGAAGAAATGGGCGTGACAACTGAAGTGCATCACCATGAAGTGGGTACAGCGGGTCAATGTGAAATTGGTGCATTGTTTAACACAATGGTTAAGAAGGCTGATGAGACACAAATTCTTAAGTACTGTGTTCACAACGTTGCTCACTTATACGGCAAAACAGCTACTTTCATGCCTAAGCCAATTGCGGTTGATAATGGTAACGGTATGCACGTTCACCAATCAATTGCTAAAGATGGTAAAAACTTATTTGATGGTGATGAGTACGGTAACTTAAGTGAAATGGCGCTACATTACATTGGCGGTATTATTAAGCACTCTCAAGCATTAAATGCATTTACAAACTCTTCAACTAACTCTTACAAGCGTTTAGTACCGGGTTTTGAAGCACCAGAAATGCTGGCTTATTCAGCTAAGAACCGTTCTGCTGCAATTCGTATTCCTTTTGTATCTAATCCAAAAGGTCGTCGTATCGAGGTGCGCTTCCCGGATCCTACAGCTAACCCATATTTAGCGTTTGCTGCAATGCTTATGGCTGGCCTTGACGGTATCAAAAATAAGATTGATCCAGGTAAGCCAGGCGACGAAGATTTATATGAATTAACTGAAAAAGAAAAAGATGCTATTCCTAAGGTTTGTTCATCATTAGATCAAGCGCTACATGCACTAGATAAAGATCGTGAGTTCTTAAAAGCAGGCGGTGTATTTACTGATAATGTAATTGATTCATTTATTGATCTTAAGATGGAAGAAGTGACAGCATTACGCGCTTCACCTCATCCAGTTGAGTTTGATATGTATTACAGCTGTTAATTCACCCTGCAGCTTAAATAAAGGCCGTACTTTTGTACGGCTTTTTTGTGTCTAAAATACCGGTAAAATAGCCAAAATATTATTAAAAAATCTACTTATGAGCGAATTAAAGCACGACTGGACATTAGAGGAAATCAATCAACTATTTGCTTTGCCGTTTAACGATTTACTGTTTCAAGCGCACAGCATTCATAGAGAGAATTTTGACCCAAATAAAGTACAGGTTTCTTCGCTGCTAAATATCAAAACTGGCGCTTGTCCAGAAGATTGTTCTTATTGTTCACAATCATCTAAACATGATTCTGGTTTAGAACGTGAAAAGTTGATGCAAATTCAGCAAGTTAAAGAGGCGGCTAAAAAAGCCAAAGACTTGGGTTCTGAGCGTTTTTGTATGGGCGCTGCTTGGCGCAATCCAACAGATAAATCACTCGATGTGGTGATTGAAATGATTAAAGAAGTAAAAGATTTGGGCATGGAGTCCTGTGTGACTTTAGGCATGTTGAGTGAATCACAAGCAACCAAGTTAAAAGAAGCAGGGCTTGATTACTACAATCATAATATTGACACTTCAAAAGAGCATTATTCTAATGTAATTACCACGCGTGAATTTCAAGATCGCCTAGATACCATTGATCATGTGCAACAAGCTGGTATTAATGTTTGTAGTGGTGGTATTTTAGGCTTGGGTGAAACAGTAGAAGACAGAGCGTCTATGCTACAAACTTTGGCTAATATGGATCAGCATCCTAATTCTGTGCCAATTAATCTATTAGTACCAGTGCCAGGTACACCATTTGAAACCATGGAAAAACCAAGCGACATTGACTTTATTCGCTCTGTCGCTGTCGCCAGAATTTTAATGCCCAAGTCGGTAGTGCGTCTATCTGCTGGACGAACAGATATGAGTGAAACTATGCAAGCAAGCTGTTTCTTTGCTGGAGCAAATTCAGTATTTTATGGCGATGAATTGTTAACCACGCCAAATGTTACGCAAAGCAAGGATGAAGCCTTGTTTAAAGGCTTGGGTATTAACATGCATCAACATCATTAATTAATTGGAGAATAGTATGAAAAAATCTTTATTAGCTTTATCATTAACCGCTTTGGTGAGTGTTAACACTGTGGCTGAAACTAATAAATGTTCGGGTGGTTATGATAATCTTGAACATTTGGGCGGTTGTTTGGGTAATGTGGTTGATTCTGGCATTGGTATTTTGGCCGATCTGCCAAGTGATGCCAAAGTTTGGTCAAATAAGCAACATACAAAAGCCAAGCAAAAAATAGAAAATATTAAAAATGATATCTGTGACAATACCAATCCAGTTAAAGAGGTGATTGTTGAAAAGATTGTTTATGTGGACAAGATTGTTGAGGTGCCAGCTAAAACTCAGGAGCGTCGTTGTGTTACACAAAAGAAATCAGACAGATTTGGCAATACCAATGAAATAACCACCTGTACTGAATGGCGATAGTTATTGGGTTAAATTTTTAAAAAAAGCCGCTTAAATGCGGTTTTTTATGCCCGAAGTAAGCTGCTAACAATATTACCTGCAGCCGTTGGTTTGGCTAATGCTAGCGCACAGTTTGACATACTCTGTAATGTTTTATCAGTTAGATTTAGCAAGTTTTTTTCAAGCAACTCAATAGACAAATCTTTCTGTTCAATTAAGATGCCAGCATTAGCATCTGCCAGTATTTTCGCGTTGTAATATTGATGATTGTCAATAGCATGTGGCAAGGGGATGAGAATACTTGGCGTACCGCTTAGCATAAGCTCTGATACAGTCATTGCACCAGCCCTGCACAGCACCACATCGGCCCAAGCGTATGCTTTGGCCATATCATCAATAAATGCCGTTATTTTGACTGATTTTTTCTTATATTGAGATTGAACGTTTTCTAAATGCAGTTGACCAGTTTGATGCCAAATATTAATATTAATATCAAGCTGAGTCACCACATCATTAATTGGTTTTGAACCCAAACTGCCACCCACAATTAACAAGTTTAGTTTTTTGTTTTTTGCTATTGAATTGGCCACTTTGAAAGCCACTGGATTACCGACAGTAAGTGCATGAGTTGCCTCTTTAAAGGTATTGTCAAAAGCTTGAAAGGTTTGCGTGGCAATACTTGAAAGTAGCCTGTTCGTGGTACCAACAATAGCATTTTGTTCATGAATAAACAAGGGCGCTCTGTAAATCCAAGCAACCAGACCGCCAATGCCTGAAGCAAAGCCACCCATGCCTAGAACAACGTCTGGCTTTACGTTGTAAAATACTCTAATCACTTGAAAGGTGGCTAGTGCTAATTGAAAGGGCGCTTTAAGCAAACTTATTAAGTTTTTGCCACGTAAGCCAACTGCATTGACGCGGTGTAGCTTGATGTTGTTATTAGGCACAATGGTATTTTCCATGCCGCGTTTTGAACCTAGCCATTCAATATTAACAGGGTGTTTTTTCAACTCATTAACGATAGCAAGCGCCGGAAAGATGTGTCCGCCTGTACCGCCCGCCATGATTAAAATTTTCTTATTAGACATAATCTTTTTGTTTGGAATACTCACAACGACTCTCCATATCTATTCTTAGTAAAATTCCGCAAGCAATTAATACAAATATCATACTGGAGCCACCATAACTAATTAATGGCAATGGAAAGCCTTTGGGAGGAATCAAGCCTAAATTCATGGCAATATTGACACTAAACTGAAGTGACAGCCAGGTACAAATTCCAAAGCCAACGTAAGAACTATATTTACGTTTTTGTTTCAGTGCGTCTTTGGCAATTTTAAAACCCTTAAGCATAATGTAGCCAAAGCTAAAAATAACAAACAGCATGCCAATAATGCCAATTTCTTCACCAATAATGGAAAAAATCATATCTGTGTGAGGCTCAGGCAATTTGGTGTATTTTTGAATACCATTACCCAATCCAACGCCGGTCCAATCACCTCTAGCAATACCAATTAACGCTTGCTTGGTTTGATAGACTTTCTCGCTATCATTAAGCCACAAGTCAATTTGCCAAAATTCTGTTAATCTTGCCCAGCGCACACCACCATTTAGGCCGTCAATGTAGAGTCCAATGCCAGCTAGGCTAAATAATCCGGTGCCAACAATGCTGAGTTGCTTTAGGTAGGCGCCTGCAGCAAAGAGCATGATTAGCGCAGTTAATGAGATGATGGCGGTGGCACCTAGATCAGTTTCCATCAGTAATAAAATACCGGCTGAAGAGATAATGATGAGTGTTTTAACAAGCCCCATCCAAGGTTTCTTAACATCTTTTTCATGACGAATGAGGAAGTCCGCCATGTATAAAATCATGGCAATTTTCATCATTTCAGAGGGTTGAAATTTAAAAAATACAAAGTTAATCCAACGTGTGGAGCCATTAACTGTACGGCCAATTGGCTCGGGTAAAAATACCAAAGTCAAACAGATCAAGGTAAAAATAAAAAACTTTCTGGCATGCTGTTGATAAAAATATAGGGGTATTTTTAAGCAAGTGTAAGCCAACATTAATCCCAAAGCAATAAAGATGCTTTGTCGAGCAAAATAACCATAACTATTAAAATGACCCAATGAGGCGGAAAACGACATAATCCAGCCAAAAGTAAGCAGTATAAGAATAGCAATTGTTAAATTTTTATCAGGTAATAGTCCAGTTTTTTCAAACATTGAGTTGCTGTTAATCTTGAAATTTACTCATTATTTTAACCCTCAACAGATCGTTCAATCGTCCTAATCAATCTGATATTTGTTTTAGTTGTTTATGAGGTTTATGGGATAATAGTTGTTTTTCAAAAACCATCCTAAGTCCATGATTTCTACTGCTAATATCACCATGCAATTTGGTGAAAAACCCTTGTTTGAAAATATTTCTATTAAGTTTCAAGATGGTAATCGTTATGGTCTAATTGGTGCCAACGGTTGTGGAAAATCTACTTTTATGAAGATTTTAACCGGTGAGTTGAAACCAACTAATGGTACAGTGAGTATTAGTGAAGGTGAACGTCTGGGTATTTTGCGCCAGGATCAATTTGCTTTTGAAGATTGTCGTGTGGTTGATACCGTGATAATGGGCCATGAGAAGCTTTGGGAGGTAAAAAAAGAAAGAGATCGTATTTACGCCTTGCCTGAAATGAGTGATGAAGACGGTATTAAGGTGGGTGAGCTGGAAATGGAGTTTGCAGAAATGGACGGCTATATGGCTGAGTCTTCTGCGAGTGAATTATTATTAGGTTTAGATATTCCTGAAGATCAGCATTACGGTTTAATGAGTGAGATTGCACCCGGTTGGAAATTGCGTGTGCTTTTAGCGCAAGCCCTGTTCTCAGATCCAGAAATTTTATTATTAGATGAGCCAACCAACAACTTGGATATCAACTCAATTAGCTGGTTGGTTGATGTGCTGAATGATCGTAAAGCTACGATGGTAATCATCTCGCACGATAGACACTTTTTGAATGGTGTCTGTACACATATGTCAGATTTAGACTATGGTGCGCTTAACACTTTCCCTGGTAACTACGATCAATTTATGATTGCCTCAACGGCGATTCAGGAAAAGATGCAAGCCGATAACGCCAAGAAAGAAGCCAAAATTAAAGAGCTAAAGCATTTTGTGTCACGATTTTCTGCTAATGCTTCCAAGTCAAAGCAGGCAACCTCTCGCCAAAAACAGCTTGAAAAAATTGAGCTTTCTGACATTAAGCCATCTTCAAGGATCAGTCCTTACATCATCTTCAAGCAAGAGCATAAATTACATAGAAATGTATTGGAAGTAACCGGGTTAAATAAAAGTTTTACGGCGCAAGGGGATGACAAAGATGCCAAACCTTTGCATGTTTTAAAGGATATTGAATTTTTGTTCGAAGTGGGTGAACGTGTTGCTATTATTGGTCAAAATGGTATTGGTAAAACCACCTTATTGCGCACATTAGTTGGCGAAATTGAGCCAGATGCTGGCAAGGTTAAATGGAGTGAGAATATCAATATTGGCTATTATGCACAAGATCACAGTGCTGACTTTGAAGAAGATATGACTGTGCTTGATTGGATGGCTCAATTCAAACAGCCGAAGCAAGATATGCAAGATATGCGTGGTGTTTTGGGTAAGATGTTGTTTGGTAAAAATGACATTATCAAAAGTGTTAAATCGCTTTCAGGCGGTGAAAAAGGCAGAATGTTATTTGGTAAGCTGATGTTACAAAATCCAAATGTATTGGTAATGGACGAGCCAACTAACCACCTAGATATGGAGTCAATTGAGGCACTTAACCTTGCACTGGACAATTATGAGGGTACACTGATATTTGTGAGTCACGATAGAGAGTTTGTATCTTCATTGTCTACCAAGGTAGTTGAGCTTAAAGAAGATGGCATGCATTATTATTCTGGCAACTATGAGGATTACTTAAAGTCACAAAAATAGGCCTATGATTACAACTGTATTGAGAAGATTTGTCGAGCGCCAGGGTTTTGATTCTGCGGCTATTTTATCTTTCGATACATTGTTTGCCATTGTGCCGGGCCTGGCATTAGGTTTAAGTGTTTTTTCTTTGTCGCCTTATTTTGCCGACTTACAAAAACCATTAGAGCAGTTTTTATTTACTTATTTATTGCCACAAAATGTTGGTTTAGCACAAGATTATATTCAGCAATTTGTTTCTCAAGCGCAGGCTATTAAAGGCTATACTACGGTTTTTTTGATTTTTGCAGTAATGCTATTGCTGTATGAAGTTGATAAGCGCATTAATCTTACCTGGCATGATTCCCATCATCGTCATTGGATGGAGGGGCTGGTTTCTTATCTGTTTGTTTTGTTTTTGGGCCCAATACTTTTAGGCGCATCCTTATTCTTTAGTTCTTACGCCATGGCATCGGAGTTATTTAATAATTTACCAGTCATGCGCTACGCACCTATATTCACCCCATTTGTATTATCCAGTTTTGGTTTTGCACTGATTTATTACTCCGTACCTTTGGAAAAGGTGCGCTTTATTAATGCGTTGAAGGCTGGCGTTATTGCTGCGGTATTGTTAGAAGTTATTAAGTACGCTATGTTTGTCTATATTCAGTATTTTCCAGTTTATGAACTTATTTATGGCGCCTTATCAATCTTGGTATTGATTATGCTTTGGGTTTATTTAGGCTGGGTAATTGTGTTGTTGGGTGCGAGTTTTTGTTATTGTTTTGAAAATAAAGACATAATCTAAGCGCGATGCAATTAGCGTAAAATTAGCAATCTTTAATCGTTTACTTTATTTATGTTTACAGGCATCATTCAAGCATTGGGTAGCATTAAAACTAAACTGGCTTATGACAAAGGTGCTGTTTTTAGTTTTAGTGCCCCAGACTTTGATTTTTCTAGTATTGCCATAGGCGATAGTATTGCGGTCAATGGTGTTTGTCTGACAGCAGTTGAAATTGGTGGTAATTTCTTTAAGGCGGACGTTTCTCAAGAAACTATTAATTGCACCATTTTTTCCGAGCTTGAAGAGGGTGATTCGGTTAACTTAGAAAAAGCCTTAAGACTTAATCAGGGCATTGATGGACATTTAGTTAGTGGCCATGTCGATGGTGTGGCGCAAGTGAATGATTCTTTTAGTGAAGGTGAGTCAACGCGCTTTAAGATTGAAGCGCCGGATAATTTGGTAAAATACATTGCCAAAAAAGGCTCTGTATGTATTAATGGCGTAAGTCTAACAGTCAATGAAATTCAAGCTAATGTATTCGACTTGAATATTGTTCCTCATACATTGGCAGTAACAACACTCGGCAAACTAAAAAAAGGTAGTCGAGTTAATTTAGAGGTGGATATTATTGCACGTCACCTAGAACAATTATTACAAGGTAAGTAGGCATTATGAAAGCAAGTATTGAAGAAATATTGGAAGATTACAAACAAGGAAAAATGATCATCCTAATGGATGATGAAGACCGTGAAAATGAAGGTGATCTGATCATTCCTGCAGCCACGTGCACCAAAGAGGATATTAACTTTATGGCCACACACGGCCGTGGTTTGATTTGCCTAACCTTAACTCAAGAGCGCTGTAAGCAGCTTAATCTGCCGCTGATGGTAGCGCAAAATAACGATGCAAATGGCACCAACTTTACCGTATCAATTGAGGCGGTAGAAGGCGTGACAACTGGAATTTCAGCGGCAGATAGGGCTAAAACTGTACTCGATGCAGTGGCACCTAATGCTACGCCAGAAGACATTGTTCAGCCAGGGCATATTTTTCCATTAATGGCCCAACCAGGTGGTGTGTTAATTCGCGCTGGTCATACGGAAGCAGGCTGTGATCTTGCGCGCCTATCAGGCTTTGAACCAGCCTCTGTGATTGTTGAAATTCTTAATGAAGATGGCACAATGGCACGTCGTGATGATCTTGAAATTTTTGCCAAAAAACACAATATTAAATGGGGTACGATTGAAGATTTAATTTCATATCGTGTTGAGCATGAAAAAACCATTGAGCGTATTAATGAGCGTCCATTTACAACCGATCATGGTACGTTTAGAGTGGTTTCGTTTCTAGACAGTATTCATAATGAAACTCACCTGGCGCTAGTCAAAGGCAAGGTTGACGACAATAGCAATACTTACGTTCGCGTACATATGGAAGATACCTTTAAAGATGTTTTAAAAGAGAGTTCAGCCAGTTTTAGCGTGGATGATGCATTAAAGCATATTGCCAAGGCAGAATCTGGCGTGTTACTGCTGCTTAGAAAGCAAACTGACCAGTCTATTTTGCAGAATATTGATAATGTTTCAAGAGATGGTGGTGATGATATTAAAACCTATGGAATTGGTGCGCAAATCCTATCTGATTTGGGTGTGAAAAAAATGAAACTATTGGGGTCACCAAGAAAGCTGCATGGCCTTAAAGGGTTTGGCCTGGAAGTGAGTGAATACGTAGAAATTAACAAATAAAGGATTTAAATGCAATTTCAATTTGACAAAAATGCTAATAGTGACTTTTTAAAGGACAGTAAGGTCGCCATTATTGTGGGCTATTTTTACCAAGATATTGGCGATAAGTTGTTAGCATCTGCACAAGAAACATTGGCCAAATATGGCATTGATGAGCATAACGTTAATGTATTTTATGCGCCTGGTGCTTTTGAAATTCCACTTCTGGCTAAACGCATTGCAGCGCAACAAGCCAATGGTAAAAATTTATACGACGGCATTGTAACATTAGGCGCTGTTATTAAAGGCGAAACCCCGCATGATGTCTATGTGTGTAATGAATGTGCCAAAGGTATTGCTGAGGTATCTTATCAATTTGAAGTGCCAACAACATTTGGCGTGCTAACCACGCTTAATATGGATCAGACCATTGGTAGAGCAGGCGGTTACAAAGGTAACAAGGGTGAAGAAGCCACCATGGCCATGATTGAAATGCTTTATTTAACAAAGCAAGCCGACACTCAAGCGTTTTAAATTATGGCATTCAAAACCCCAAAGCACCGCTCTCGTGAGCGTGTGGTTCAAGCCATTTATCAATACACCGTTTCAGGTGGTGAAGTATTGCAAATTGAGCAGCAATTCTTAAATCAGAAAGAAGGCAAAATATCAAAAGCATTCTTTTCAAATTTGTTTATTAATATTCTTAAAAATAGAACGGAGCTTGATGAATTGATTGCCCCAACGCTTTCTAGAGAAACGGATGAGCTGGGCTCTGTTGAGCATGCAATCTTATATTTAGGTGCGTATGAGCTTCAACATAGTATTGAAGTGCCTTATAAAGTCGTGATTAATGAAGCGCTTGAAATCGCCAAATTGTATGGTGCTGAAGGTGCGTTTAAGTTAATCAATGCCTCATTAGATCAATTAGCTAAAAAGCTTCGCAGTATTGAAGTCAACGCCTAATATTGTTCAAAATCCATTAGACAAGTTGCCTGAAATTCTCAAGCAGAATTTAAAGCGCAATTTGTGTGTTTGTAATGAAGTTAAAAAAATAGATGTTATTAATGCCATTGCTGATGGTGCAAACACCGTGATGAAAGTTCGAGATCAAACCTTTGCCACGAGTGGTAATGGCTGCTGCACAAGGCAAGTTGAGCGACTTATTGAATGTATTCACACCTCAGAATAAGTTCGATATTTTTCAAGTAATAGACTAAAGAGTTGAAATAAACTACTCTAAATTTGGCGAAAGTAATCTTTCTGCTTGATCCACCGAAATACCTTTTCTGCTAGCGTAGTCTTCCACTTGCTCCTGGTTGATTTTTGTTATGCTAGAGGCAATGCCTTGCACCTAAAAACGTGAAAGCACTCTAATGAACTCTAGACAATTGTATGTATATTAAGCCTAATCAAGTTGAGAAAGGCTTTGCCTCGCTTAGAAACAAATTACTCTAAGTTGGGCGAAAGTAATCTTTCTGCTTGATCCACCGAAATACCTTTTCTGCTAGCGTAGTCTTCCACTTGCTCCTGGCTGATCTTTGCCACACCAAAATAACGAGATTCAGGATGGGCAAAGTACCAGCCACTAACGCTGGCTGTTGGTAGCATTGCATATGAGCTAGTGAGTGTCATGCCGGTGTTTTTTTCAACATCGAGCAATGCCCATAACTTTTCTTTTTCGCTATGTTCAGGGCACGCAGGGTAGCCTGGCGCGGGGCGAATGCCGCGGTATTTTTCTTCGATAAATTCATCGTTATTAACCACTTCATTACTATAACCCCAAATTTCAGTACGGAATTTGTAATGCATCATTTCAGCAAATGCTTCAGCAAAACGATCAGCTACTGCTTTAATCATAATTGAATTGTAATCATCATGCTCAGCCTCATAAGCCTCAACAAGTGGATCAATGTTAATGCCGGCTGTTACGGCGAACGCACCTATATAATCTTGCACACCACTGTCTTTTGGGGCGATAAAATCACTCAGACAGAAGTTTGGTGTATTACCTTTTTTGTCTAGCTGCTGACGCAGATGATTAAGTGTCATTAATGCGTCACCATTCTCATTAGTGAGCTCAATATCTTCATTAACACTGTTGGCCGGAAAAATACCCACAACTGCATTAGCTTGTAAGAGCTTTTTATCTATGACTTTTTTAAACATGGCTTTGGCATCTTCAAATAAGGCAGATGCTGATTCACCCACCACTTCATCAGTGAGAATATCGGGAAATTTTCCAGCAAGCTCCCAAGTACGGAAAAATGGTACCCAGTCAATAAACTCGAAAATTTCATTCAAGTCATAGTCTTTAAACACATGAACACCTAGCTTGTTAGGCGTTGTAATCTGATCAAACTTTAGCTGAGGCTTGTTATTTCTGGCCGATTCAAGATCTAAAAGCTTACTTTTGCCTTTGTTAGCGCGGCGAACACGTACTTTTTCATATTCTTCCCTAGTGTTTTCCATTAAGGTTGGCTTGAGTTCATTTGATAGTAGTGAGGTAGCTACACCAACTGCTTTAGAGGCATCCTTAACATAAAATACACCTTTGTCATATTGTGGCTCAATTTTTACCGCTGTATGTGCAATTGAAGTGGTGGCGCCACCAATCAATAGTGGTAGCTCAAAGCCTTGGCGTGTCATCTCTTTAGCAACAAATACCATTTCATCGAGTGATGGGGTGATCAGCCCAGACAAGCCGATAATATCAACATTTTCTTTAATAGCAGTTTCTAGAATAGTTTCAGCAGGCACCATCACACCAAGATCAATAATCTCGTAGTTGTTACAAGATAGCACCACACCAACAATATTTTTACCAATATCATGCACGTCACCCTTGACTGTCGCCATCAGGATTTTTCCTTGTGAGGTTGAAGCGCAATCTTGTTTTTCAGCTTCTAAGAACGGATCCAAATAAGCCACTGATTTTTTCATCACTCGAGCAGATTTAACCACTTGTGGCAAAAACATCTTGCCATCGCCAAATAGATCGCCGACCACATTCATGCCATCCATTAATGGGCCTTCAATGACCAGAATAGGGCGACCTAATTTATCAAGCGCCTCTTGGGTATCTTCATCAATAAATTCAGTAATACCTTTAACCAGTGAATGCTCTAAGCGCTTTTCAACTGGCCAAGTTCGCCATTCTAAATCTCTTTTATTTTCTTGAGCTTCGCCAGTGCCTGAGAATTTTGGCGCAAGATCAACTAGGCGCTCACCTGCCTCTTTATCAATATTCAGAACCACATCTTCCACAGCTTTTTTCAGCTCTGGATCAATATCATCATAAACCACTAACTGCCCAGCGTTAACAATACCCATAGTCATGCCAGCCTTTACCGCGTGGTATAAAAATACCGAGTGAATGGCCTCACGCACAGGATTGTTTCCTCTAAAGGAGAAAGAGACGTTAGATACACCACCAGATACTTTGGCGTAAGGCAGGTTTTGAGTAATCTCTCGTGTGGCCTCAATAAAGTCCACACCATAGTTGTTGTGCTCTTCAATACCGGTTGCCACTGCAAAAATATTTGGATCAAAGATAATATCTTCAGGTGGAAAATTGACTTCGTTTATTAGTATGTTGTAAGCTTCAGTGCAAATTTCAATTTTGCGTTCTTGGGTGTCAGCCTGGCCAACTTCATCAAATGCCATTACAATAATTGCTGCACCGTAACGTTTGCATAAGTGCGCGTATTTAACAAAGTTTTCTTTGCCTTCTTTAAGCGAGATTGAGTTAACAATCGGCTTTCCTTGTGTGCACTTTAAGCCTGCTTCAATAATATCCCATTTGGACGAATCTACCATGAGTGGCACTTTGGAAATATCAGGCTCAGAAGCAATTAAGTTCATAAAACGAATCATTGCTGCTTTGCCGTCCAACATGCCTTCATCCATGTTGATGTCAACTACTTGAGCGCCGTCTTCTACTTGTGCGCGACAAATGTCGAGCGCCTCTTCATATTCTTCATTAAGAATAAGACGTTTGAACTTAGCTGAACCGGTAACGTTAGCACGTTCACCCACATTAACAAATAAAGCGTTCTCGCCAATATTAAAAGCTTCTAATCCTGAGAGGCGGCATTCTGGCGCAATATTTGGAATTTGTCTTGGGGTTAAGCCATCTATGGCATCAGCAATCGCTTTAATATGTTCTGGCGTAGAACCACAACAGCCGCCCAAAATATTTACCAAGCCGGAAGAAGCCCATTCGCCTACTTGCTCACTCATGGTGATCGCACCTAAATCGTATTCACCAAATTCATTTGGCAGGCCAGCATTCGGATGTGCTGATACATAAGTATCAGCTACGCGTGACATTTCGGCGACATATTGGCGTAATAAGTCAGGGCCTAGTGCACAGTTAAGGCCAATAGATATCGGCTTGGCATGACGTAGAGAATTATAAAAAGCTTCAGTCATTTGCCCAGAAAGCGTACGACCTGAGGCATCAGTAATGGTGCCTGAGATCATAATTGGCAATTCGGTATTGTCTTGTTCAAATACCTCTTGCACAGCAAAGATAGCAGCTTTGGCATTTAGTGTGTCAAAAATGGTTTCGATTAGAATAATATCTGCACCACCTTCAATCAAACCACGGGTGGACTCCATATACACACCAACCAATTCATCAAAGGTAACGTTTCTAAAGCCAGGGTCGTTAACATCAGGTGAGAGAGAACAGGTACGCGAAGTGGGGCCGATAACGCCAGCAACAAACCTTGGCTTATCATCAGTTGAAAACTCTTCACAAGCAGCCTTGGCTAAGCGCGCACTTTCAACATTAATCTCATACGCTAATGCCTCCATTTCATAATCACTCATAGAGGTTTTGGTAGCGTTAAAGGTATTGGTTTCAACAATATCCGCACCAACTTCTAAATATGAGCGATGAATGTCTTGAATGATTTTTGGCTGTGTGAGTGACAATAAGTCGTTATTGCCTTGAACTAAAATAGACCAGTCTTTAAAACGCTCGCCACGATAGTCTGCTTCGCTGAGTTTGTGTTTTTGAATCATGGTGCCCATAGCGCCATCTAAAACCATGATTCTTTGCTTTAAAATTGATTGTAATAACTTTGTTCTATTCATGTTTTGCATTATACCCACAGGCCATTACTTCAGCTTTATAATGACATGGTCAAATGGTTCATAACAATTATGTTGATTATTCATAATAACGGGAAGAGAAAATGAAAAAAATAGTGGTTGCAGGCTTACTAGTTAGTAGTCTTGGTGCTCAGGCTTTTTTAGACTTTAATAGTTATGGCCCTGGCTATAATGATAATGATTGGCCGATTTGGACCCCAATGTACTGGATGGAGAAAATGACTGATAACGATAAGTTTAGTCAATATGGCTACCCATATAACAATCGTCCGTTTAATGTTGGCGCATCACAATTCAACATGTCGCAAATGCCGACACCTGATCAGGCCTATCGCGCTGAATCGCCAGCAACACCTGCACCTACTTATATGACGCCGGCAGCCATGTCATTTGCCAATCCTAACAAGGCGGCCCAAATACAACCAGTTCATTTACAAAGTCCTTATTCACGAAATTATAATTTTGTTGAGCCTAGAAGACCAAGCTGGCGTGGCTTTTGATTAGGGTTAATTAAGACTTGCAATTTTATATTATCATGTTATAATATAGTTTCTTACAATAATTATAGATACGGAGATAAGACAATGAAAAAACTTTTAGCAATCGCATTAGTAGCAGCTTCTCTAAGTGCAAACGCGTTTTTTAACAACAACGACATGCCGTGGAACAATGGTTACAACAACTACGGCTACCAAGAAGATAACGGTATGTTTGGTTACAACCCATACGACTACTGGGATCCACGTTGGTACATGGAAGAAATGTCAAACATGGTAGATGAGTTTGATGATGAATTCAATAACAACAATAACGGTTGGAATAACAACAACTTTAACGGTTACAACCCATACAATAACTTTAACAACCCGTGGAACAACACTCAGGCGCCTACAGCACCTGTTGCTCCAGCTAAGTAAGTTTTAGTTAGTTTGATAAAAGCCAGCACAAGTTGCTGGTTTTTTTTCGTCTAATGAAAATACCGAGTGGCTTGCAGAAGTGGTTTATAATAAACTTTTATAATTAAGTGGCTAATAAGGGGAGAGTATGAAGAAAATCATCGCAACATCACTAGTGGTAGTAGCGCTCAATGCATCGGCAGGTTTTGGTAACGGTCCATGGAGTAATAATGGCTGGAACAACAACCAAGATAATGGCTTTATTGCCCATAATCCTTATTCTATGTTTACACCAGATTGGTTCAGTGAAGAAATGGACGACATGATGGATGAATTTGATTTTAACAATAACAACAATCGAGGCCCATGGGGTAATAACTTTAACAATAATGGCCCTTGGAATAATAACTTTAATAACCGCGGCCCTTGGAATAATAACGGCCCGTGGCAAAACAGAAATTGGAATCAAGCGCCTTGGGGTAACAACCAACCGTTTAACTTTCGCAATAATTCATTTGGCCCGATGAGCAACGGTCCATGGAATAACACTAACACACCAACTCAAACAAAATAAAAAAAGGGGAAAAACTATGAAAAAAATTATCGCAATTACACTAATGACAGCATCTTTGGGTGCTTCAGCTTTTGGCAGCAATTGGAACAGCAATGATCCAATGAATTTTGGCGCCAACACACCATGGAATAATAACAATAACTTTAACAACTTTAACAACGGCCCATGGAATAATAATTCTTGGGGCAATAACATGCCTATGAATGGCAAGAATTTCAATAATACACCTTGGTCAAACGGCAATAACTGGGGTAACAATATGCCTATGAACAACGGTAATTTCAACAATATGCCTTGGAATAACGGCAATGGTAATAACTTTGGTCCGTTTAAAACTAATTCAAACTTTAGCCCATTTAATGGTGGCAATGGTCAGCCGTTTAGCTTTGGCACCAGTACTTCACCGTTTAACTTTGACACAAGTTCAAACTCATTTGGCCCAATGAATATGAATAATTCACCTTGGAACTACGGCTACAACCAAGCCATTCCAACCACTGCTGAAACCAATGATGCGCCAGCAGCTGAAGCAGCTAAGTAAGATTTAGTTGTTTCAAATTAAAGCCGGCCATGTGTCGGCTTTTTTTTTGGCCAAAATTTAACAGTATTAATTATTGTATTGCTTGGGGTAAAATACTCGTCCAAATTATCCATCTTTAGACAAGGAAAGTAGTATGAGTAACGAGTGTTTATTTTGTGAATTAAGAAACCAGGAAAGGGTTATTGGTGAATGCGATTTAACCATTACGTTTATTGATAATTTTCCAGCTTCACCAGGCCATACATTAGTTATTCCTAAGCGTCACTTTGCGACGTATTTTGAAGCCACAGAGGCTGAACTATTGGCAATTGGTGTCGCTGTACAAAAGGCTAAATTGTTATTAGATGAAGAGTTTAAGCCTGATGCTTACAATATTGGTGTAAATAATGGCGAAATGGCAGGGCAAAGTATCAAACATTTGCATGTACATTTAATTCCAAGATACAAAGGCGATGTTGAAGATCCAAAAGGTGGTGTACGTTGGATTTTAAAAAACAAAGCTAATTATTGGGATGCTAGAGACGAGGCGAAAAAAATATAAATAATTTCGTTATTGGAGGTATTTTTAGCCCACATTCAGTGGGATTTTTTTATTGGAAACTTCAAGGTAGCGACAGCCCCATCCTCCATAAAGCGATTTTTAAGACTCACCTGGCCACCATGAAGGCTCATGATCTTTTTAACAAACCTAAGTCCTAATCCGTTACCACGCTTGCCCGTATCGGGTCTTGAGGATGAGAAGAAGCGTCTAAATATTTGTTTTCTTGCATGCTCTGGAACGCCTTTTCCTTGATCTTGAACTTGAATATTAACATGCGTATTTGATTCGCTTACCTTAATGCTAATGGTTGAATCGGGCGGTGTAAAGTCAATAGCATTATCAATAATATTAGATAGCGCCTGTTCGGCTAATAGCTTTTCAGCTTTAATGGTAAAGTCGCGCTCAATAGTGTATTCAATTTTAATACTTCTTCTAGAAATATTGCCCTTGCGACTTGGTGCTTGAACAACATCTTTGATCAATGTTTTAACATCTATTTTTTCAACATTCTCAAGTTGATCTCTGCGCTCAATTCGAGATAAGTTAAGTAAGCGATTAACTAACATGTCCATTTTCTTATTAGCATCAAGAATGTTATTTACAAAGTGTTCACGCTGAGAGGTGCTCATTGGCATAAGTAAGTTCTCAGCTGTGGCTTTAATACCTGTGATAGGGGTTCTTAACTCATGTGCCATGGTGTTAATGTATTCTTCAACATACTCTCGACCTTCAAGATCAACACGTAGTTTTTCAATGGCTTGAGCCAACTCTGAGAACTCAACTTGGCGGATTTTCGGTGCAACAACCGTTTCACCTTTAGATAGGGCGGTAGTATATTTAACTAACTTTCGAGTGCCACGAGTCACAATAAAACTAACGCCTGCACCAAATAGTAGGGATATTAATAAAACGTATATGGCATATTCTTTTATTTGATCCTTTTGTGCAACAACATAGGGTTTTAAGTCAGCTACAGATTTGATAACAGTTAAAGATCCAAATATTTTTCCATTATGGTGGATGGGCGCTGCAACATGATGGGCTTTTTGGTCAGCAGTTGGATTGTCAATACTTGCGTCATAAGCACTAGATCTTGCGCCGTATTTACCATTTAAGGTTAGAAATACATCTCGCCATTGAGAGTAGTCCTTGCCTTCAATCTTGCCTTTTGAGTCATAAATAACAATACCATCTTGATTGGTAATGTAGATTTGAAGATTAGGATTTTTCTTGCTAATTGAATAGATATCTACATCCAGTTCACGATTAAGATAAGCTGAAACAATATCGCGAACTTTATCAACATTGATCTTGTCATTTTTAATATTACTAGATACCATTTGAGCTAATAAATTAGCCGAGTCAACCATAACCTCCTCAGCAGCTTGGTCAATTCCGTTAGTAATGCGTAGCGATATCTTATCGGTAACAAACCAAACGATAGTGGCTGTAATAATAAAATAAGCTACAAATAGCTTTACACCAATAGTTAGTTTCATAATACGAGAGAGTAGCCTAAGCCCCTGTGGTTTTCAATGTATTCATTATCAGGGTCTATTTTGTTAAGTGCTGCTCTAATGTGTTTAATATGGGTGACAATGGTATTTTCACCAGCACCTGTTGGCCTGTCATGCATGACGCTCAATAGATGTTCTTTTGAATGAACACGATTAGGGTGTTCTACCATGTGCATGAGTATTTTGCATTCAGCCCTAGTTAGGCCAACTACGTGTCCGAGTAATAATATTTGATGAAGATCCTTGTTAATTTCAAATACTTGTTTTGATTTGGCAGGGGTATTAGGCACTTCAGTATTGGTAGTTGTAATAGCTCGTCTTAATTGAGCTTTAACTCTTGCCACTAAAACTCTAGGGCTTAATGGTTTGGTGACATAGTCATCCGCACCTAATCCTTCAAGTCCTAATACAATATCCGCTTCGTCAGTTCTGGCGGTGACAATAATCACGGGTATCTCAGAGGTTTTTCTGATTTTTCGTAATACATCAAAACCATTTATATCAGGAAGGGTGATATCAAGTAAAACAAGATCAATATCAGATTCATTCAGCTGTTTAAGTGCCTCATTGCCCATCTCGCACCAGTTAACCTTGAACGAATCGCTCTCGAGTGAAAAAGTGATACTTTCAGCGATGATCTTGTCATCTTCAACTAAGAGAATATTGGGCATGGCAAGTTGTTAATTTTGTTCAGATAGTGCGTATTGTAAATTATAAATAAGTGGTTTAAAAGTAACTTCATCATTACTTCATTAACTCTACATTTTTAAAACATCATAGGTTCATTTTCAAGCTCTACACTGTGCTCATTGTTTTTAGTTAATTGGATCTTGGATATGCGAAACTCCCTCCTCCTTGT
>ERZ1046740.66-NODE-66-length-89319-cov-8.430610_pt1 | contig 89319 bp, 70 predicted proteins | sample MGYA00383093_ERZ1046740 | MGnify/ENA primary metagenome ERZ1046740 (study PRJEB29581, sample SAMEA5548363) | metagenome | biome: marine; feature: coastal; material: water | depth 25 m | study: Short-term variability in the microbial, nano- and picoplankton dynamics... | reverse complement strand
GGCTTTTTTATGTAATCCGTTCCTTTTAGCACTTTGTTCAGTGTTCATTAGATTGCAGCTATGGTAAAGGAAACCAAAATTGGGCTAAAGGAAAACAGTAAACAGTTTGCATTGTTGGTGTTGGTCAATGGCTTTGTAGGTGCAATGATTGGTCTGGAGCGTACAATATTCCCGCAATTTGCCGAAGAGCATTTTGGCGTGATTGCGTATAGTGCAGTTCTAAGTTTTATAGTTGCTTTTGGTTTTTCAAAAGCTGCGGCCAATTATGTTTCTGGTAAACTGGCAAATCGTTTTGGACGGAAAAACATATTGATTGTGGGCTGGTGTATTGCTATCTCTGTGCCAATTCTTTTGCTTTTCGCAGAGACTTGGAGTGTGGTTATTCTTTCCAATATCTTACTTGGCATAAGTCAGGGTTTTACATGGAGCAGCACCGTTGTGATGAAAATAGATCTTGTAGGCGAAAAGGATCGCGGCTTTGCAATGGGATTAAATGAGTTTGCAGGCTATTTTGCTGTGGGCGTCATGGCGTTTGTGACGGGCTGGTTGGCAACTGAGTATGGTGTAAAACCTTATCCCTTTTATCTAGGAATTGCTATTGCTATTATAGGTTTATTACTCTCGTGGATATTTGTGAGAGATACCTATCACTTTGTCAATCAGGAAGAGCAAACGAATTCTATAGATGCGCACAAAAATGTTTTTATCGAAACTACTTTCAAAAACAAAACTCTTAGCTCGGTAACACAAGCGGGACTTGTCAATAATTTAAATGACGGAATGATTTGGGGGTTGCTGCCAATTGTGTTGTTATATTTCCAATTCAGCCTTGAACAGATAGGTTTGGCGGTAGCGGTTTACCCGGCTGTTTGGGGTATTGGTCAATTGTTCACAGGTAAAATGTCTGATCATTTTTCTAAAAAGAAAATGTTGTTCTGGGGCATGTTGTTGCAGGGTGCAGCCATTTTGGTAATGGCCAAATCCAACGACTATGTCATACTTGTTTTGCTTTCTGCAGTTTTAGGATTAGGAACCGCCTTGGTTTATCCAACTTTTTTGTCTGCAATTGCGGGTGCCACACGTCCGCAACAGCGCGCAGAGAGTATAGGTGTTTTTCGTTTGTGGCGTGACTCGGGTTATGCTTTTGGTGCTCTGCTTTCTGGCATAGTAGCCGATGCTTTTGGAGTGACAGTAGCTATGCTTCTTATTGGGCTTATTACTATACTTTCTGCCGTGGTCATTCAAGTAAGAATGCCTTCAGACGAGGGTTATTTACATAAAATTTGAAAACTGCTTATAAATAACCTCATAGCTCTTTCAAGTTGTTGTTATAATGAACAAAAGAAAATATAGCTTTGGATAAAATGCAACAGAACGGAAAAGCAATATAAAAGCTGTCACGGTTGTGGAATGCCTTTAAAGAACGACTCTGAAAAAGGAGGGTCTGAAAAGGATGGCAGCAAAAGTTTATAATATTGCAGCAATTGCTATCAACAAGGAGTATTCACGCAGTCAAGTTTTACGGCTGACGACATGCAGGCCTTTTCAAAAAGTAAAATGCAAGAAATGAGATTTCTCGGGTTTTTAGCTGAATTTTTCACAAAAGGAATTCCACGTCTAGAGCGTTGGAAAGATTATAACTACAAGTAAATAAAGGTCATGTTTTTACTGTCAATGATCTTGCTATCTACATAAAGTGAATACACGAAAACGCCCTCTACGCCATAGCCATGGTCGTAGTTAGCTTCGTTCATGCCTTTTGAAACTCCTGTTTCAAGCTCTTAAATTACTCTTCTGTTCGAGTTGGTGACTTTTATTACCGCCGCGTGCTATTGTTCGTTGGAACGTAAAAACCAATCGCTGTGCTTTCGTCAAAAGGATTCGGTTTATTCTGAAGAAGGATGATTTCATTTCCGCTTATCTCCTTTAAGTATATTTTCAGCCAATGGGTTGCTTAAATGCAAATTGGTTTAATCGACTAAATAGCTAAACAAAAAACTTATATGAAAAAGTAACAGCTTCTTCATATCACTAGCGAATTGAGTTTCTAGGTTGAAAGTTAAAAAGAAAAAAGCTAGAAGTGGTCTAGTCAAAGACAAGCAGGTTTTTTCCCTTCGTCATGTTTTTACTGTAGTGCTTAATGGCTTCATTGATGTCTGTTAGTGAATGTCGTTTGGCAAAGTTTGAATTGAGCGTTCCATCAGCGATTAACTTTTGGGTACTTTTTGTGAATCTTAAAAGTTTGAGCATACTTTGATGTCCGAACCAATGCGCCAAATGAAAACCTTCAACTTTTTTACCAAACCTGATAATTAGTATTGGGTTGACTTGCATAGCGTCTTTTGTGAGTGATCCATAAGAGACTAAAGTTGTATCATCTGGAGCAGGTGAAAGTAAGGTATTGCAAAATTCACCTCCCACGGCATCTAAGATAATTCTAGTTTTATGTTTGTTGTAGACCTTAGAAAGTTGTGTGTAAAAATCTTCATCTGATGAATTGAGTACAATTTCTGCACCTAAGGCTTTAAGTTCTTCAACTTGTGCTTTTCTTCGCACAATGCTAATACAGGTTAGTTTTTTGCGATTAGCGAGCTTAATGATCATTTTCCCCAGAGCGCCACCTGCCGCTGTGTTTATAAAACTTTTGTGATTTCCAGATTCCACTCTTTCTAAAAGTGCCATTGCCGTAGATGGATTTACCAAAGCACTCGCTCCTTGTTCAAAATCCAAGGCACTTTTTAGAGGAATGCAATTGCCTGCTTTTACTTTCATGTATTCTGCCCATGTGCCGTCTCCTCTGTCTGAAGCGGAACATGCTACACGTTTACCTAAAACGTAATTGGCCATAAAACCGCCACCGCTGGCTACAACTTTACCAGATCCTTCTAATCCTGGTGCGTACGGATAACTTTTATTGTGTGGGTATTCGCCAGTCAACATTACTAAGTCAGAAGGGTTGATGGGAGCAGCTTTCATTTTTATCCAAACTTCGCCTGGTTTTAAAGGGTCAGTTTTTCGATCTTGAATTTCAAGAGGGCTTCCGGCTTCTTTTAAAATGGCAGCTTTGTAACTATTTGGGAGATTGTAATTTTTCAGCACTTTCATTGCAGCTTCTATCTATTCAAACATAAGCTTTCTCAACTCAAAAACAGATTCAAGGTGTCTGCGTTTAATTCATTATTTATTGGACCATGGTTTAACACCCTTTCTTATTTTTGATCAAACTTTATTAATGAACAAACAGCTTCTCTTTACGGTCTTATTTGGCTTTAGCATGCTAATGCTGAAGGCACAAGATTCTACAGAAGTAAAAACTAATAGTGCGCATCAAGTAAGAACTTTGCACACAGAATACGAGACCATAGACTCTACTTTAAGACCCCACGAATATGAACGTTTTAATGAATTTCATGCAGATAGAACCCATTATTACAACAATGGGAATTTGGCATCTAAAGGGCACTACAAAGTTTGGCATCTAAATGAAAGATATAATCTGCTGAAAGGTTTTGGAGATTTTGGATACATGAATATTTTGAATAGAGTAGAAGATGTTCCAATTTTAAATGTGAAAAGCCCTATTGCAGAATTGCATTACATGAATGTATACCGACAAGGAAATCACTTTGGGGGCTATTATTCTCAAAATGTAAACCCAAATTGGAATTTCTACCTCGGCTTTACGCGGACCCATTCTCAAGGGTTCTACTTAAGACAAGAAAACAGGTACGACGATTTTGATTGGTCAACACATTACAAGTCTCAAGATAATCGCTACAAGGCCACAGCAATCATTATTTGGCAACGCACAAAAAATGAAGAAAATGGCGGGCTTAGAAACCCTGAAGATTTTGAGAATAATGTAGAAAACAGACGTGAACTTTTATCGGTTTACCTTGAAGATTCAAGAGGGATTAGTCAGAAGCTTAATGTTATGCTGAATCATCAATACATGCTCTTTTCAGAAGATTCTACCAATGAATCAGGTCTAGCCATTTACCATGAGTTGGATTATTCAGATAAGTACCATGTGTTTGAAAGTTCGGATACATTTTGGGAGAATTATTATTTCTCAGATCTCACTTATGATTCCACACGCTTCAAAAACCTTTACAATGAGGGTGGTTTAAAATGGGATATAAACAGCAAATACATTCAAAGCGTTAGCGGTGGGGTGTTCTATAATATTCACAATTATAAGAGTGAATATTTTACACGACAAGGCAACGAAGTTGGCATCAATGCAGAGCTCAATGGTCTTTCTGGGAAGCAGTTGATTTGGGATGTTAGAGGGAGTTACCTGCTTGGCGATAAAAGTTCAGCCGCGCTATCCGTGAGCTTAGATTACCGATTTAAAAAAAGCCAGATAGGTGGTTTTGCCCAATACAACAGTATTCAACCCAATTATTTTGAGGAAACTTATTTTGGGAACAATTTCCTCTGGAATCAGCGTTACGATAAGAACAAGAACAAAACTGAATTTGGAGCGAACTATGCGTATTCGGATTGGTTTAAAATACAAGGAGGCTACACTTTGTTAAGTAGTTGGATTGTCATGAATACGAATGCATTACCAGTTCAGTTGCAAGACGATATATCGATGGTTAACTTGAAAGCCTATTTACGTTTATTCAGTAAGGCACCTGTAAAAATTGATGTGCATGCAGCTTACAACAACATGCTCTCAGGAGCGAGTTACTTGAGGTTAGCTCCAGTGTCGATAGAATCAAAAGTGTTTTACGATTTCAAGAGTTTTAAATCAGCCTTGTTTGGTCAGTTGGGTTTGAGTTTGAAATACTATAGCAGTTATCAATCCAATGCTTACAATCCTTCAAACGGCACTTATTTTTTACAGAACGATGCAGAAATCGGGAACTTCATGTACCTCAATGCATTTGCAATTTTCAAGATTAGAACGCTTCGCCTGTTCGTAGCTTTAGAAAATGTGTTACAGGGGTTATTGCCTTATGATTACTACAGTACGCCCTATTATCCCCTTAACGATAGAACATTTCGAATTGGTGCAAAATGGCGCTTTTTCAATTGACACGTTTTACTATAAAAAAAGCATCTTCACCCTTGCTTTGATACAGCGGCATAAAAACTCTTCCGTCCTGTGGTGCGTAAATAGATTTGCCATTCAATTGAGCCAATAACTCACCTTTTTTAATGTTTTGAAAATTCACGAATCCCGCTCTCATCTCAAACCTGTCTTCTGTTTTTAATTTTAAGTGATGGGTTATTTCGAACGTTTTATGCGGGTCATCGCTCAATCCATTTATGAGCTCGAAATGCGCCTGATAATTTGGAACATCAGATTTTTCTAAAGCGCATGTGTTCACCAATGCTAGCCATATTAGGGCTTCATGTTTTGTTACAGACATGAAGTCATCGTGTTGGCCAGATTCGAAAATGATGCCGTGAAAATTTCTACGTTCAAAATAATTGAGCATTGTGCCATGCAGATAGTCATTAACATTCACGATAACTGGAAGTGGAAACTTTAAAACGGTATCAATAATGGTGTCGTTTTTATCCGCAAAAGCGAAGGGGACAGAAGGCGCGGAAGTGGTATGAAGATCAATGAAATAATGTTCTTTTCCAGAAGCAGTGTTTTCGAAGTCACTGATGAGTTCGTCAATTTTTATCATCTCCAAGACATCTGGATTTAGCTCATACCCCCCAAAACCTTGATGATGTAATTTTTCTAAATTTTCATCGTACCACAATCGGTTTAAATCCTCTACAGAATAACGTTTGTAGTTGTTTAAAGCTGTTCGGTTTCCAATGAATGCCAGCAAACTCCCGTTGACTTGAATATTGAAATCTGCAATTTTTTGAAAGACGTTTCTAAGAGCCAATACGCCTGAAGGTTCGTTGCCGTGTATACCAGCAGAAAGAATAACGAAAGGGCCATCTTCCTGGCCACAGCAAGAAAATAAAATGCGATCTTGTTTGCGTATGAATTCTTTTATCTCATTCCAAAAAATCTTATTCGTCATGCAAATGAAATTTTTGGGTGAGGTGCGCAGCGCTCAGAATATTACGTTCTGTAATTAGTCCAACTAGTTTTGATTGAGAAACAACAGGGAGGCAACCAATATTTTCTTCAATCATTATTTTAATCGCTTCGGAAGTAGAAGTGCTCGGTGAAACAGTAATAAGATCGGACTCCATTAAATCTTTCACCATTAAAGATTCGTCCCAGCCTTCTTTTAATTTCTTTACTAAAAGTCGTGTGGAGATAATGCCTTTGAGCTGATGTTTGTCATTTTCAACCATGATGTAACGGATGTTTTTCCAAATCATAACATTAGTCGCCAGATTCAAAATGTCATCTTCTCGCACTGTGGTTAAATCGGTTTTCATCAAATGACTTACTGTATAAAAGTGCTTATGCGAATCACTTAAGTTAATTTCTAACGGCGGCCATTTGTGTACAGGTTCGTCTTTCCAACTGAGGTCGTGCAGCGCTCTTGTAATTCCAGTATTGGCTTCTTGGTTTGTGCTCTTTTCTAAAAGGGTCGTAAAGTTTCGTTGTGTCCATTTGGCGCCTGTCTGTTTCAGCTTCACACGTTGCTCAATTATTCCTAAGTATTTTTTTATGTCTTCTTGGTCAATGTTCATGGAGCTCAACCCTTCATACGCCAAAGGCAAGAGCTTGTCAAGAATTAATTTTTGAGCGGTTATTGTCTTGTCAAACCACTTCAAGTTTGCATCCAAGCCATATTGCGCGGCTTTGTAAAAATTATGACGTGCTTTATCAAATGCCATTTGTTTTTGAAGCTTAGCATATTTGTCCGGCATGCCCATCATCAAACCTGTCCAAAAAGCCATGTTCGCCATTTCATCTATGACTGTTGGTCCAGAAGCCAAGTAGCGGTTCTCAATTCTCAGATGTGGTTTTCCTGTATCAGAAATGCCGTAGCAAGCGCGATTCCAGCTGTAAATTGTTCCGTTGTGAATGCATAGGGCATGTAGTTTAGGAATATCACCATTGTTCAACGCCTCCATACTGTCTCCCAATTTATTGGGAAGAATGAGCGGGTTGAAATGTGCAATGTTCTCTTTGTATAATTCAGAAACGGATTTGTTCAGCCAGTTTTTTCCGAAGGTCACACGTGGTTCAACTTCTCTTTTTATGTGATCGCTGTTGCGGATATCTATGCTCTGTTGAAACAGTGCTATTCGTGTTTCATTCCAAAGGCGTTTGCCCATTAAAAGTGGCGAATTACATGCTGATGCTAAAACTGGCCCTGCGATAAGTTGGGACCAATTGTAACGTTCAACAAATTTATCCTGGGGAATCTGCAGATGTACTTGAAAGCTCGTGTTGCATGCTTCAAATAGAATGTTTGGATGCGCAGTCAATAACTCATCTAAACCTTCGATGTGTATTTGAAAGTTTGAATTTCTCTTGTTGCGCAGTAATTGATTTAAAGCCTCGTACCTTGGATTTGGTGTCATACAATTGAAATTCAAATAATCCCATGAAATTGTGGGTAAAATTCCGGTAAGCAAAATCTTTGTTTGATGCTCATCACCAATGGATTGAAGACGCATTAATTTTTCGCGTAGCGTGCTTTCCATTTTTTGAAATGCATCGCTTTTAAACTCAAAAGGAGGTAGGTTGATTTCTAGATTAAACCGGCCGAGTTCCGTTGTCAAAAGAGGTTCGTTCGCGGCTTTTATAAAAACATCATAATTAAGAGCTGGTGACCAATCTTTACTTACCAAGACCAACTCTTGTTCTGCACCTATCCGAATGATGTCGTTTTCAAATTGCTTGTTTTCAAGTATTCTGTCGAGCGCATTGATATCATTCAACAAGCAATTGGTATACGCCCGCTTGTCTTGCTCCGAATTAAGCTTAGCAATATCCTGTCGGCCCATTAGAGTAGGTTTTTATCTACTCTAATGTAAAGACTTGAGCCTGTTTAAATTAGGATATTTATCACCTTTTGGAGTTCGTTTTAAAAGGGCCGATGCATTTTCATCTCATTTGGAGTGCTGTAAACTTCTTGAAACGGGTGTAAATCTTTTTCGTTTTCAGAGCCATAAATATCAATGCAATTAAAGACTTTACTGTCTTTGCACTGAATTGTGATTTTATGAATTGATTCTTCAGGGCTTTGTCTATTAATGCCAACTTCTGGTCTTAAATCTATTTGATCTTGGTATTTTATTTTTAGCTGGTCCAAAGCTTTGATAAATTCCTCAATTGAATGATTAAAGTGTTTGTATAGATGTATATCAACACTGGCTTCAAGGAAAGATACATTATCTGCTAAACTGCTTTGAATCCCAATTCCCGTGAGGTCTATGACAACTTTTGAGGATGTCAGGGTTGGGTTGACGTTTTTTTCAATTAACGACATCAACCCATCAAAACCATTGTAATTCTGAGGCGCGGAAATATTGAATTCTGGATATTTTTCTTTCAGAGGAGAAGCGCTAGCACTCAAATGGAAATGGCTGTGGACATCACCTTTCGGTAAGCTATGAATGTGCTGTCTTTTGTAGTTCATAGAAAGTTTGATGGTTTTTCGAAAAATGTCCATCAAACAAATTCCGGTGTGCTAAAGATAAAAGGAGCAGTGTCAAGACCGATTGAATGTAGAAAAACTTATTCTAGAAAAATGCTTTGACTTGAACGGTGCCAGTGTGAATCGTGGGTCCAGTCTCAGTTGATCGACCGTTGTAGTTAAGAACGATTTGTAAAAATGACGTGATGTTTTTCTGCAAACTCAGTTGCCACAAATAGTTTGTGCCAGGACTTAGGCCTTTTAACATTTCGTAGCCAATTGGACTAAATGCATTGCCAGAGAAATTATTGTTTACCCAATCAAGTCGAGCTGTAGCTGTAGCAATTTTCGGGTGGTTTAAATTGACTTCTCCTCCAGCTTTTTGGGCGTTAAGTGTTTCTGCATTTTCGCCAGCATTACTGCTGTTTTCAAATGTGTAATCTACAGAAAAACGGAAGTATTTTCCGGACTGATAGGACACTTGAGGCTTTAACCATTCAGTGTTGATGTTGTAATTTCTACTTTCGAAATCTGGAACGCCATTGAGTTTATCAATCAGTTTTCCAGTCAAGCGAATTGTCGTTTTGCGCTTGATTATATATCTCACATTTAGAGTGTGCTCTTTTACCAGGTTATTCTCCAACCCGAAACTCAAAAGATTTTTTGCAGTGTTTTGTTGAAATGAGTAGTCAGCTCCAAAAACTGGGCTGCTTCGGTTAAAGAAAAGAGTGGCGCGTAAGGTTTCCAATTGCTGAATAATATTGCTGTCTAAAACACTCTTATCGAAAGGATTGAGGTTGTTCGTCTCTCCCGAAAGAAGTTCTTTTCGGTTAAGTAAATAGTAGGTTTGAAGATTGAATTTTCCAGGCCATTTTTTAGAACCACGTATCCCGGGTAGGTTGTAAAAGTTAAAATCGAGTTGTTGGGTAAACTTAACATTGCTTATAGGGAGATAGTCGCGAGAGATGATAAAAATGCGCACGTATTCACCTTGATCGGGAAACGCTGTCGGCTCGAATTCATCAATTTCTTCCAAGCCATTGCCATTGTAATCTACCCAAATATGAGATCCTGTTCCTTTTGGAACTTTCAGGTATTTGTAATTCCGTCTGGGTTCTCTACCCAAATTTGCTTCATAAAAACTATTCCAGGCTAGGAAATTTTTAAAGAAGCGGTGATTGTATTGCACACGTGTAGTTACTGACTTTAAGAGTGTGGAGTCGGTGATGTTATCGAGTTCACGGTATTGCCCTTTTACAATCAGACTTCCATATTTTAAACTTTGAAATGCACTTTTAAAACGCACTCCTCGTGCCTTCGCTGCTCTTACCCAATCTTCGCTTCGAATAGTATCATCGGTTCTATTAAAATACCCACCTTCAATAAAACTTTTTGCTGTGTCTCCATAGCCGGTATAGACATAATAATCAAGGAATCGGTAGTTAAATAGATTAGTTTCTGTTTTTTCGGAAGCGGTGTTAGTCTCACTTTCGGAAGCCACACCCAAATATTGCAGGTTTTTAAAATTCTTTTGAATAGCGCTGTGTTGTCTAAAAAAGTTAGTTGAGTAAGTTGTGTCTTCGGTCGTGAGATAGCTTATTGTTATTTGAGTAAGCCATCCATTCTCATTTACATTTAGCGCGCCATCGTTCTTTAAACCTTTGTAGGTTTGTCCTATCTGAATGTAGTCGCTTTGCGCGGATATTAAAATAGTACTTGTTTTTTGTGCAACAAATTTGGCACCTCCTTTCCAAAGTTCTGAGTTTGTTGGCAAGGTTTGTAAATTCCAATCTCGTGAAAACTCTACGTTTCTAATTCGTTCGACTGTTTTGAAATTTTCAGAGGTATGCTCACCATTCGCACCAAAAGTATAGTCCCATTTCTTCTTTTTCCAATTCTTGTCATAGCCCAATTTTCCTGCAAATCCAGCTTGTTGGTCTGCATCTAAATTGCTATAACGATTCGGGTCGTTATTGCTATAGGCCACTTCCCAATTTAAGTTTTGTGTTTCGTTGCGCCACCCGCCTAAATAGGTTGCCACTTGAATGCGTTCTGGGCGCGGAAGAATGGTAAAAGGAATGTGTGTCCCTTGTGGTTGGCCGGCAATTGGAGGGATAAATTCATAGACGATACCATTTGCGGCTGTTTGCAGAGCGATATAATTTCCTGCATTGTTCCCAACAAAAGAAAAGGCGACTTCGTAAAGTGTGTCTGTTTCATTGGTCGAAAACACAAAAACAGAATCGTAACCCAAAGTGTCTTTCAGGGCATATAAAATCCGGTTCGCATCATACGCTGTTTCATTCCATGACGGAGAAACCGCCTTCAATGGGTCGTCTCCAGCATTGGCTAAAATCTGTTTCTCTTCATTTGATAAAGGACGGATAGGCTGGTTTTTAGCATCTTGCTCAGAATACATGAAAAAACTGTGTTGCCAGTTTTTATCGGTATAATTTAAACCGCCATAAGCGATGGAGCGTGTAAAATTTTGAACGGTGTATTGAAACTCTACTACAATCCTGCTGTCTTTTGTGATAGGCTTCAAAGCGGTAAAAGTCACCTCTCCTGTGGTATAGTCAATGGTATAATGTTGATCGAGGCCTCGCTTTTGTAACCGTCCATCTATGTAAACTCTTTCTGAACCAGAGATGACAATAATGACCAATTCGTTGTTTTTACCTGTCATCTTGTATGGCCCTTGGTTTCCCTCTGTTCCACGAAAAGTGTTGCGGTTAAATTCACCTCTCGCCAAAGCACCAACTCCAGTCACGTCTAATATTCCTTTTCCCAATTTAATTGGACTTTGGATACCTGCACCAGATATACGTTTTCTGAATTTTAGAAAATAGTGCCTAGAAGGACCGATGTCGAAATCTCCTGCCTGAACAGTGCCGAATTGATCGTTTTTCACTTCAATAAATACGCGGTCGAACTCCCTCAACGTTTGGCTCACTCCTTCAGCATAAACTGGAATTTGATTGTCTGTAATACTCGCTTTAATTGTTGTGCTCGGATTTATTTTTCCAGACAGTTGTAAGTTGAGGTTTGAATTTAAGACCGCATCTTGGTTATTTCCAACGGTGATTCCGCGACTTAAACTACCGCTCTTATTTAGGCCTTCAAAAAAGACAGGCTCATTTCTATTGGCATTTACTTGATACGTGGCTTTCGGATTTATCAAGGTAACTTCGTCTTGGATGATTGAAGTATCTTTATTGTAATAATCATCTTGAAAGTTTAGAGGGTAAGTTTGATAGTAAAGCGTGGCGGTTTCAATATTTGCTTTTGCCACGACTGCTGTACTTCCAATTTTAAATGAAATTTTTTCGTTGCTGGTGTCAGTGTTTTCAACAAGAAAAAGGCTATTCGAAATTATACTCAAAGAATCGTTAACTAGAGTGTCGCCTGCAGCAATGTTTGTCAATTGCACTGAATTTTGAGCATGACCGCCAAAGTAAAATCCTAAAAGGATGAAAGTGAATATGTTGCTAAATCTTCTCTTCATTTAATTGAATCGGAGTAGCGTAAAATTACCACCCAGATAAACGCTTTAGTGACTAGACTCTTAGACACGGATTTAACTAACAATTTATGGTGCATTTTATTTTATAGATGCCTCATCAAAAGGTGTAAAATACGGCATATTTGCTGCAAGTAATACCTGCATATCATAAAAACAACAGAATGAAAAACATACTCTTCTTTCTTTTCTCGATGGCTCTTTTATCCTCGTGTGTAACTTCTAAAGTTCACGAAGATTTGCAAACCAAATACGATGTTGCAACCACAGAAAATGAAAATTTACGTAAACAAGCTCAACAGATGGAAGTGCAGCTAAAAGAGTTGGAGGCCAAAATGAAAAAGGCTTCGAAAGACTTGAAGACGATGGAAGGCGATACTGTAGAGTTGGGTTACGAGCTGCGCAGAATGAAGAAAAACTATGCGGATTTAAACCGTCAATATGAATATTTATTAAACAACAATTCTACAATGTTGGCTGACAATGCGCGTCAAAATAAAGCGCTTTTGGAACGCTTAGAAGCATTGCAAGAAGAGCTCGAAATAAAAGAAGATTCACTCTCTACAGAAACTGCCAAACTTGCGCTTTACCAAGATGAACTTTACAGGAAGAGCAAGCGTCTTGTCCAGCTCGAGCAAGTAATTAGCGAGCAAGATTCTATCATGAATTATGTGCAAACGAAATTATCGAGTGTCTTGATGGGCTTTGAAGGCAAGGGTTTAACCATTGAGAAAAGAAATGGAAAGGTATATGTGTCTTTAGAGAACAGTTTGCTTTTTGCTTCTGGAAGTTGGGAAGTGAGCGTAAAAGGAAAAATGGCATTAGACAACCTGTCTAAAGTATTAGGGGAAAATCCAGATATTAAAGTTCTTGTAGAAGGTCATACTGATACAGACGCTTATCGCGGAAGCGGGCAGGTGAAAGACAATTGGGATTTATCTGTTATGCGCGCAACCTCGGTTGTGAAAATTCTGACAGAGGATAAAAGCGTTGTTGGAGCAAATGTAACTGCAGCTGGAAAAAGCTTTTTAGTACCTATTGCAACAAACGATACCAAAGAAGGAAAAGCCCAAAACCGACGGATTGAAATTATATTGACTCCTGATTTGGAAGGCTTGTATGATGTTGTGGAGGATTAGGAAGTGTTAAGACGGACCTAAAGTATTCTGACGTCTCATATTTCACTTCTTGTATCTTTTAGTATTTACCTACAAAGTCTACAACCTTTTGCGAAACCAAACTCGGTTCGTTTTCAAAAGGTTGGTGGCCACTATTGAGCAGAACCTCAAAGTACTTGTCAGCCGATGGTGTGCCTATCGCATCGTAAATGTCCTCTCCCAGTTCAGGAGGGATGATGTCGTCATACCTGCCCCATATATTTAGAGTTGGAAGTGTTAAGTGCGATAGTTCTGGAATCAAATTGGTGCCGTTCACTTCCTCGGAAATACGCTCGGCTGTAATTTTGTAGTTGCGAGACCATAGCGCTGGAAATGGATTGTATGAAGAAGTGAAAATTATATCGAAAGCCTCGCGTGTTAACAGGTCTCTCTGTTCGCTTGGAATTATAAACTCACTTGGGTTGCCAAGGTAACTGCGCCATTGGTCTTTTTGCGCTTGTTTAGAGATTGTCGGATTATTAGCTGACCAATCTAGAGCATCTGTCCAATGGGCAATATTATTCCCTAAACCGATTTCTTCAACGGCAATATTCACCAAAAATGTATGCTTGTATTCCCACACAGTGCTTTCCTGTATGAGTAAGTTGCCATCTAAGTTGATCCACCCTTTTACGCTGTTGCTGTCTTCGTACGACAATAAGAAAAAGCTACTCAAGTAACTGCCAAACCCATGGCTCATAATGAATATGTCAGGTTGGTCATATTTAGCTTCAAGTACTCTGATGATGTCGAAAATATCTTCGTTGTATTGTTTAAGAGTTAAAGACCCCTTGTTAATTACACCTTGTGCATTGCCTGTGCCGCGCTGGTCGAAATAGGCAATGGCAAAAGAACTTTCGATGTCTTTAAAATTCATTAAATCGATATGGGCATGGTCTAAAATTGGAAGACCTGGTCCATCGTTTACGAAAAGAATAATTTTTTTGGATGCTGTATTTCCTCTCACCAAAACAGGGAGTTCAACATCGTTTATACGAACGTTGAACTGTGTGTTTGTGTTCTCTTCTAGAAGAAAGTTTTCCTCGCAAGAGATGAGCGTAAGCCCAATGAGTAAGAATATGTATGCAGAGATTCTCATTTTTAAAATTGACGAAGTTTATATGCTATACCCGCTTCCATAAGAAAGTAACCCGTAACCGCAGGGAAGTTTGGAAAGGCTATGGCGAACTGGGGCTTTAAAAAGAACCGCCAACGTTTTTTGTTTTGGATGTACAAATCTTTTCCATAGGTAAAATAGATATTTGTCATTCCATAGTTATGGCCTGAGTTTACTGCTTCAACACTGCCATCGTCTTGCACTTCATAGGTGTTTTTTATAATGGTTCGCATATAACCAACGCCAATACCTGTTGCCCAATGCCAGCCTTTTTTATTGGACTGCGAGAATTCTATTTCTGGTAAAAAGAAAAGCGCAGTTTGGTAGCGTTGGTGATAAAGGCCTCCGAAATTTAAATTTAGCGTTGTATTTCTTCGTTTTGTTTTGGCCAATCCACGTTTAGATTTTTTCACCTTGTTCCATTGTGCTAAGTTGTACATCAACGAAATTTTACCTCCCGGATGGGTTACGGTCTCGCCCAAATAGGAGATGCCTATGTTGTGAGGAATAATGGAAAACTGCCCCATTGTTGAGGTGCTTAAAATGACAAAAAGAACAAAAATGAATTTGCGCATCATTCAAATAAATGGGTAATAGCCATGGTAGCAAATTTAATTTTTAACGATATCGAAATAGGTCTATTGTAATTTTAAAAGTTGACTTACAAGTTTATCTTTGGCTTCTTCAAATTAAATGAAGCAGTTTATGGGTAGAGCATTTGAATTTCGCAAGGGTAGAAAAATGAAGCGTTGGGCGAGCATGAGCAAGATCTTTACGCGCATTACCAAAGATGTGATAATGGCGGTGAAAGAAGGAGGTCCAAATCCGGAAAGTAACTACCGCTTAAAAATGTTGATGCAGAATGCGAAAGCTGCAAACATGCCTAAAGAAAATGTTGAGCGCGCCATTAAAAAGGCAACCTCAAAAGATCAATCTGATTATAAGGAAGTAATTTATGAAGGTTACGCTCCACACGGAATTGCTATTTTGGTAGAAACTGCTACTGATAACACAACCAGAACTGTAGCCAATGTGCGCGCTGCTTTTAACAAATGCGATGGCAGTTTAGGAACTTCGGGTTCTGTGGAATTTATGTTTGAGCACAAGTGTCATTTTAAAATTTCAGCTGAAGGAATTGATCCTGAAGAATTGGAGTTGGAAATGATTGAGGCGGGTGTTGAAGAAGTAAGTTTAGATGAAGAAGAAAACGTGATTTTCTTGTACGCTGAGTTTGGTTCATTTGGCGATGTTTCTAAACAACTAGAGGCGCTTGGTCATGAAATTATCGAGTCTGGCTTTGACCGTATTCCTATGGATACAAAACAAATGAATGAAGATCACCAAGCAGATGTTGAAAAATTGCTTGAGCGCTTGGAGGAAGACGATGACGTTCAAAATGTATTTCACAATATGGCGGAGTAAAGGTGAGTATCAAGTATTGAGACCTTAGGCTTAAGACAAAAAAATAAATTGAGCCTCGATTTTTCGGGGCATTTTTCCGTTTAGTCATTTCTGTTATCTCTTATCTTGCAGCAAAACAAAATATTAGAATTTGAAAAAAACAGTTGAGTCCAACTATACAGGAGGCTTGTCTTGGTCTACAGAAATAGACGGGCATGAATATATAATGGATGCTGCTGATGACTCTGGAGGAAGCGGTAAAGGGGCATCGCCAAAACCTTTTTTATTAATGTCTTTAGCAGGATGTACAGGAATGGATGTGGTTTCACTTCTGAAAAAGATGCGTGTAGATTTCGGAGATTTAAAAATTTCTGTTGATGCAAATCTTACCGATGAGCACCCTAAGATTTACGACACCATGCACATTACTTACAAGCTCTGGGGTGTAAAAGAATCAGACCACGCAAAAGTGCAAAAAGCAGTTAACCTTTCTAAAGAGCGCTACTGTGGAGTAAGTGCCATGCTAGAAAAAGGTTCTAAGTTGACGTTTGAGATTGTCTACAAATAAAGTAAGGAGTGAGTAGTAAATGAGATTGTAAATCAATTGGAAGGACTAACCACTCCGCTTTCTATTTTTCAAATCGAAACCACCTCTCCTTGAAAAGGAGGGGACTCATTATCCGAATTTTATTTTGCTAATAAGCAGTTCAGCTCATATTTGTTTGGGCTTCTCAACTTATTTTCAAGGAGAGATACCGTGAAGCGGGAGAGGGCTTTTTATGAATCTTATAAAGCATGGTTCGGAAAGTTGAGCGTCAAGGCCGTTTCAACACCAGGTTCAGTATTTACACTTAAAGTGCCTTGATGCATTTGCATAATGTTTTTTGATAGGGATAAGCCAATGCCACTGCCGCGGTATTTTGTTGTGTAAAACGGAATGAAGATGCGCTCAATTCCTTTTTCATGCCTTGCTCTTCTAATGTGGCAAGTTTTCTTCCTCCAAATTCTAAGCTCTCAACTATACAAGCAAAATTAGGTTCTCGCTTTTTTAATCGATTCCAGTATTTTGTGTTTGGCATGTTTAACAGCTTAGATGCCGAATTGTTCATGATGGCAATAGTTTTTGATTCTGTATCGAATACTAAAACGCCAATGGCTAATTTTTCTATAATGGTTTTAAATAATCGGAGTTGAGATTCTTTTTCAATTCTCGCAAAGCGCAATTTTTCTATAATGTCTTGAAAAGCTTGCGAGAGGTTTGAAGACCGCTGGTTTAATTTTTTATCAATAAAATTATGGAATAGTCCTCGTACTTTATGGCAAAAAGAAACTTTGCTAAATCGCGCTGAGCAGAATTTACATACCGGATTAAATCGATAACCTGAATGAATGCTAAAAAGATAAATAGCTCAATCCTATACGCTAATTGTGTTTGTTGAATTAAAAATGCAATGGCAATAAAGTTTACACACAGCACTAGAATTCTAGCAATAATTAAAAAGTTAAAGTAATTACATTTCATATTTCTCCATACGTCTGTAAAGCGCGGCTCTCGTCAATCCTAAGTCTTTTGCAGTCTTAGAAATATTGCCGCTGTGTTTTTGTATAGCTTTCTCTATCAAAAACTTTTCCATTTGTCTAAGATTCAAGTTTTTTGGTGTTTTTCCAGAAATAGAACTTTGGTTGTTTAAATTGATTTGCGGCGCACCGATAACATCAGAATCGCTCGTAATTATAAGATGTTCAATGGTGTGTTCCAACTCTCTAATGTTTCCAGGCCAATGGTAATTTTTCATTTTTTCAATGCCTCTATTCGTAATGTAAATATCCGGCTTTCCATATTTCTTTCCTGCTTTTTTTAGAAAGTGTTCCGTTAGAACAGGAATGTCCTCCAGGCGTTCGCGTAGAGGAGGAAGTGTGATTTCGACCGTGTTTATGCGGTACAGTAAATCTTGTCTAAAACCTCTTTCCTCAATCATTTTATGGATGGGCATATTGGTTGCACAAATTAAACGCACATTCATATTTTTCTCTGAAGAATCGCCCAAGCGAATGAATTTTCTGTTCTGAAGTGCTGTTAAGAGTTTGGCTTGCAAAGGCAATTGAAGGTTCCCAATTTCATCTAAAAACAAACTGCCACCAGACGCAACTTCAAAGCGCCCAGCTTTATCTTGGTACGCATCTGTAAACGAACCTTTTTTATGCCCAAAGAGTTCACTCTCAAATAGGTTTTCATTTAAAGCACCAAGATCTACATGAATAAAGGGTTCAGGATGGCGCAAAGATGCTTTATGCAGTGCCAATGCAACCAAAGTCTTACCTGTCCCATTCTCCCCGAGAATAAGAATATTTGTATCCGTTTTTCCAACCTTGTCGATCGTTGTAAATACTTCACGCATAGCTTGAGAATAACCAATAAAATTTTGAAGTTTTAAATCGTCATCTGCATCTTGAACCTGCTTTACCTGCTCAAACTTTTTAATTTTTTGGTTACTCTTTTTAAGCTGAAGAGATGTGTTAATCGTTGCAAGTAGCTTTTCGTTTTTCCATGGCTTAAGTACAAAATCAGTTGCACCTTTTTTTATAGCATCAACTGCTAATGTGACATCACCATAGGCCGTCATGAGAATAACCTGAGTTTCTGAGCTGATCTGTTTTATTTCATTTAACCAAAAAATACCTTCTCTTCCGTCATTGTCTCTTTTGGTGAAGCTTATATCTAGAAGTACCACATCAATATCTTCCGTACTTAAGATCTGATTTACATTTCTAGGGTGTAGTTCAGCTTTGACTTTTGTAAAATGTTGTTTGAGAAAAAGTCGAGCTGAGGTTAACACATCGCTGTCTTCATCTATAATAAGAATGGAGGAAGTAGAATCTTTCATCTGTGGGTTCTTTAGTGTTTTTTAAAGGTCAGATGGAACATCAATTAGGGTTTTTGTTGAAAAACCAAAATTTCAATAGTGATGTTTCATTTTATGTTTTGAGCTGCCGATGAAATTAGAATAAATTGTTCGTTTTTGCACGATGAAATGTTCATTTTCGGACAGAGAGTGTAAATGCTTTGTTAACAGAAATTCGTAAACACCTGATTATTATAGGGTTATATTTGTTGGCGTGCCGCTTGCCAATAGTAATGGCATAACACTCTATAATTAACTAAAACTCAAAATTATATTTAACGTATTTAAATTAATGACAATTTTCTTTACTTATCGAAATCCAGCTGAGTGGGTTCACTAGAAAATTTTATACACTTAGCATTTCTATCACAACATTTATCGATCTTCTTCAAGACAATGAAGTGATAGAAATGCTAAGTGAACAAAATGATAAGGGCACAACGATTCTAATGGCAACGCATAATTACAACGATGCTACTTACTCGAGAAGAATAATTATAATGCTCGATGGGCAATTACTGTCTGAAAACAGATCAGTAAATGTTGCGAAATCTTCTCAAATATTATTTCCGTAATTTTTCTAAGAATAAATATTACACCCTTATCAATATAAGTGGAATGGCACTAGAGCTGGCCATAAGCTTAATTATTGCGGTGTATCTGCAGAATGAGTTGACCTACGATAAACACTACTCTGACTATGAGCGAATTTATCGTGTTGCTCCTTTTTATGAGTTGGAAAAAGGCTATCTGGTTGCGCAGTCTATTGCGTGTATAGGACCTTTGAGGAAATAGAAATACTCAGAAATAGAATCCTATGTGCGAATGGTTTCGATGGGAGAAAATTTCTTTTTGAAATACAAAGATCAAAGCTATTACGATGACTTTGTGTATTTCGCGGACAGTACGTATTTCCAATTTTTCAATTCTGAGTTTCTTGAGGGGAATACAGACAGCTGTTTTCAGAAAGCACAAAGCATAGTGCTAACAAAAAGTTTAGCAAACAAAGTGTTTGGTGATGAAAAGGCCTTGGGAAAGGTCATCAGAACAAACAATGACTTTTTTGAAGTTACCGGTGTTATTCAAGACTATTGTCATTTCTATATTAGGCCTTTTAGGTTTGGCCAGATTTCATACAGATAAGAACAAAAGAGATAGGTGCGCGCATGGTTTTAGGTGCAAGTCAAGGGCAAGCTATGTGGCTAATCGTTTAGCAGATAACGTTGCTTGTCTTTGTGGCGAGTAACTTTTCCATTCCAAAAGCAACTTAAATTATCGACTTGTGGTTAGATAATTTCGCATATACAGCACCCGTAAAAATTGAGGTGTTTGTAATTACTATATTTTTGTCGCTCGTTCTTGCTTATACAACTGTGGCATATCATATATTTTATGCCGCGCGAGCTAATCCTGTAGATGTTTTACATTATGAATAAATTTTCAATCCTTTTAGCAATAATCTTAGTACCTGCCCTCCTTTTTGGGCAGAAGAAAAAGTTGACTCATGATGATTACGATCAATGGAAGTCAATTTCCAATTATGAAATTTCAACAAACGGCAACTATGTCATTTACGAAATAAACCCTCAAGAGGGTGATGGTGTTTTGTATGTCTACGATACAAAGTCAGATCAGACATCTTCTTTTAAAAGAGGAGGCCGTGCACAATTGACCTACGGTGAAGCCGCTTTGGTGTTTATGGTGAAACCGCCTTACGCTGAAACACGGGAGGCTAAGCGTACAGAAAAGAACAAAGACGAAATGCCAAAATCACATTTGGTAATTCTAGATTTAAAAAATGGAAAAACCGATACAATAAAAAGTGTTTCAAGTTTTAAAATGCCTGAAGAACATGAAGGCTGGTTAGCGGTAAAACTAGAGGATGAGGTAAAAAAGAAGCCTGCAAAAAAAGATAAAAAAGAAGAATCGGAAAAGGCCGAAGGGTCAGAAGGAAAAGCTAAAGAGACTGAAAAAGAGGAAGATAAGCCCGAAGAAAAAAAGGAAAAGAAAAAGACACCTAAAAACAGAGTTTTAGTTCGCAATTTAGAAGGTTCTGTGCAGGATACACTTCCTTGGGTTGGTGAGTATGACTTTGCTGCCATGTCTGCGCACCTTATGTATTCACAAGCCCATAAAAAAGACGATTCCATAAAAGGTGTGTATCACTATTTTGAAGGAGAATCTATTCTTTTAGATACTACAGGAAAATCTTTCACAAAATTGGCAATTGATAATTCTGGCGAACAAATGGCTTGGCTTTCAACCCAAGATTCTTCAGATGCAGAAGTGAAAACCTATACGCTTAATTTTAAGAGTAGTGAAGGTGTAACAGCCGTAAGTCCTGAATATACGGGATTACCCCAGAGTACAATGGTGAGCGAGTTCTACACTCCAAGGTTTAGTGAAGAGGGGAGCCATTTATTTATTGAGACTAGGAAAATTCCAACGGAGATTGAAAAAGATACCATGGAATTAAAAGAAGAAAAAGTGAGTCTGGACATTTGGAGTTGGACGGATACCATTATTCAACCCGCCCAATTGAAAAATGCAAAGCGCGAAAAAGAAAAGGGCTACTTAGCCGTATTTTATACAGATTCAAAAAAGTTTATTCAATTGGAGAATGAGCAATTGGAAGATGTTTCCATAGATAGAGATAATGTTACAGATTGGTTGATTGGTGAAGATGGAAGAAGTTATATAAAGGCATTGTCATGGGATTATCCAACACCTGCAGACTATTACGTTGTCAACAGTAAGACTGGAGAAAAGAAATTATTGGTTGGAGCATTAAAAGGAAACATGCAAATGTCGCCCGGTGGTAAATATGCCTTTGGATATGACAAAGTGAAAAAAGAGTGGTTTGCTGTTGCCATCGAAAATGGTGAGCGTAAAAAGCTAAATAATTTTAAAGACCCTGTTTGGGATATTGAAAACGATGTGCCTGCATTGCCGGGTGCTTATGGCTACGCTGGTTGGTCTAAAGGTGATGCATCAATTTTCATTTACACGCAATTCAATATTTGGAAAGTCGACTTAAGCGATGTGGAAAATCCAACTCAAATTACTCTCCAAGAAAAAGACAATGCAATACGATACCGTTACCAATCTCTAGATAGAGATGAAATATTTGTGGCTTCTAGATTGACATTATCAGCGTTTGAAGATCTGACGAAAAGAGAAGGATATGCTGCAGTAAATCAAGATGGTTCAGATTTTAAAAAGGTTTATGAATTTGAAGATTTGCACTATACAGGTTTTAGAAAATCTGAAAAAAGCTCAGGCATAATTTTAAGAAAAGGAGATTTTGTGAATTATCCAGAAGTTTATTATGCCTCGGACTTTCAAAGTGAACCAAAAATGATATCAAGTACCAACCCACAACAAAAAGACTTCAATTGGGGTGCTGTAGAATTGGTAAGCTGGAAAGGTAAAAAGGGCGTAGGCGAATTGGATGGTCTTTTAATCAAACCTGAGAACTTTGATGAGAACAAGAAGTACCCTGTTCTTATTTACTTCTACGAAACCTATTCAGATTTGAAGAACTATTATTTCGGATTTAAACCGTCCGCCTCAACTATTAACTTCGCTTATTACGCAAGTAACGAGTACATTGTCTTTGTTCCAGACATCGTCTATGAGGACGGTCACCCAGGAAAGAGTTCATACAATTGTGTTGTGTCGGGAGCGGAATGGTTAGCTAAAAAATCATATGTGGACGAAACCAAAATGGCTATACAAGGCCAAAGTTGGGGCGGATACCAAGTTGCGTATTTGGTGACCCAAACGGATATGTTCGCATGTGGAATGGCAGGCGCACCAGTAAGCAATATGACAAGTGCCTATGGTGGAATTCGCTGGGGTAGCGGCTGGAGTAGGGAGTTTCAATATGAAAAAACACAAAGTCGCTTAGGAGGAACACTCTGGGATTCCCGTGATTTATACATTGAAAACTCGCCAGTATTTTTCGCTGATCAAGTCAACACACCTTTATTGATGATGCATAACGACAACGATGGTGCCGTGCCATGGTATCAAGGAATAGAGTATTTCATGGCTTTGAGACGATTGAACAAGACGACATGGATGTTGGTGTATAATAAAGAGGCTCATAATCTTAGAAAGCGACACAATCGCAAAGACTTATCCATAAGAATGGCGCAATTTTTTGACTATTATTTGAAAGATGCACCAGCACCAGAATGGATGACCTCCGGCCGAAAGGCAATAGAAAAAGAAACAAACAAAGCATATTAAATACATGAAAAGATTAGTCAATAAAATTGTTCTTGGGCTATCAGCAATGCTGCCTTTGGCGGGGTTTACTCAATTCGATCCTATACAAAGTGACGAAGAATGCAAGGTGCACATCGACTTGACCCAAATAGTGGATGATCGCGTTAAAGTGGAATTTGTTGTTCCCATTTTAATGGAAGAGGAGGTGATTTACAACATGCCAAGAATGGTACCTGGTACTTATAAAGTATACGATTTTGGAAGATTTGTAAATGATTTTGTGGCAATTGGCGGCCGTGGCGATACGCTTGAAGTTGAGAGGTTAAATACCAATCAGTGGAAGATAATGGATGCAAAGCAATTGTATAATATAGTCTACCTGGCAGACTATACGTATGATGGTGAAGGCACGGATATTTTCGCTCCTGCGGGAACAGGATTTAGCGAGGGAGTTTACATGTTGAATACCTTCAGTTTTGTGGGATATCTAAAAGGGTATAAGGATGTGCCATTTGAGTATCACGTAAAAAAACCAGAAGGCCTTTACGGGACAACATCGTTAGAAAGAACTTCAAGCGAAGAGAATGTTGATGTATTTGCCGCAAGTGATTATTTCGAATTACATGACTGTCCCGTTTTGTATGCTAAGCCAGACACGGCTTCGGTAGACGTTGTAGGAACACGCGTTACTTTGAGTGTTCATTCACCTAAAGGGAATTTGACCGCTGCTGAAATTATGAAAGGTCTCGAACCTGTTTTTCATGCTGCGGCGGAATACCTAGGCGGTGATTTACCAGCAGAAAAATATACGGTACTTATTTACGGTATGGATTTGAAACAATCTATGTTGGGTGTTGGAGCATTAGAACATCATACATCAACGGTTGTAAATGTTCCAGATATTTCAGATCAGTATTTAAAAATGATGGCCGATGAATCAATGATTCAATTGTTAAGAGATATTGTAGCACATGAGTTTTTTCACATTGTAACGCCTTTAAATATTCACGCAAAGCAAATAGCCGATTACGACTTTATGAATCCGCAAATGTCTGAGCATTTATGGTTGTATGAGGGCATAACGGAATACAACTCGCATATTTCGCAGGCTCGCGGAGGAATCATTACTGAGGAGCGCTTTTTTAAGAATATGAAGTCTAAAATGGAGAGTGACAGAGCGATTTACAACGAACATGTGCCTTTTACCACAATGAGTAAGCATGCTCTAGATTATTACGAAAGCCAATACGGCAATGTATACGAAAAAGGTGCCTTAATTGGGATGTGTCTAGATTTGACTTTAAGAGAAAGTAGCGATGGTGAATATGGCCTTTCAGATTTACTGATGGAAATGAGTGCGGTTTATGGAAAAGACACTTTTTTCTTAGACGATCAGTTGTTTGACTTAATGATTACTCAATCTGGAAATGAAGAATTAGATGAGTTTTTTGCGCGCTATGTTGAAAGTTCAGAGCCATTGCCTTACGCCCAGTTGCTGAGCAAAGTAGGATATCATTATCAGGCTGAAAGAACAACGCGAATGATTTCTGATGGCGGATTGAAATTTAATGCAAAAGGTGAGTTGGTAACCGTTGGCGGCTACCGCACAAACGATGCTTTCATAAAGAGCCTCGCTTTGCGCAGGAGAGATGTCATTGTGTCTTGGGGTGGAGTGAAAATTACACCAGAAAATTACGAGCAGACAATGGGTGATTTCATGCAAAACTCTAAGGCTGGTGAGGACCTAGAAGTTGCTGTAATTAGAGTGGTTAAAGGCAAAGAGAAAAAGCTAAAATTAAAAGGGTCGGTACAAAATTTCGATTTATTAGAAGAAGACGTTCTTGAAATGAAGAAGAGTCCATCGGCTGATGAGTTAGAACTAAAAAAAGCTTGGTTGAATTATTAGAATTGTTACTATTTTAAAATAAAGCCATCACGAAAGTCGATGGCTTTTTTATTTGTAAAAGTTTTAGCCATTCACTTTTAATTGAATTTCTTAAATTTAGGAGTCCAATACCAAAACCATGCTTGTAAAAACCTATGGAAGTGCCGTAACCGGTGTAGATGCAAATACCATAACTATTGAAGTTTCTGTTGATCGTGGCATCCGCTATTTTTTGGTGGGCTTGCCAGACAATGCCGTGAAAGAAAGTCAACAGCGCATAATGTCTGCTGTGAAAACGAACGGTATGCATTGGCCTGGCAAACAGATAACCATCAATATGGCTCCGGCCGATATCCGCAAAGAAGGTTCGGCTTATGATTTGCCTATGGCTATTGGCGTATTGGCTGCTTCCGGTCAAATTCCAGAAACCAATCTTGGCGATTACATTATTATGGGAGAGCTTTCCTTAGATGGTGGGCTTCAGCCGATAAAAGGAACCTTGCCTATAGCAATACAGGCGAGAAGAGAAAAATATAAAGGCGTGATTGTGCCTATCCAAAATGCAAGAGAAGCGGCAATTGTAAGTGACCTAAAAGTGTATGGGGCTGTAAATATTTCGGAAGTTGTAAATCATTTAAATGGAGAAGAATTAATTGCTCCAACTGCTGTGGATACACGTAAAGAATTTGAGTTGCATCTAGAAAATCCAGAATTCGATTTCTCGGATGTAAAAGGACAAGAAAATGTAAAACGGGCTTTAGAAATTGCGGCAGCAGGGGGTCATAATGTTATTCTTATTGGTCCACCTGGCGCGGGAAAAACAATGCTCGCCAAACGTATGCCGAGCATACTTCCTCCTTTGTCGCTGCACGAAGCACTTGAAACAACCAAGATCCATTCTGTTGCCGGCCATTTAAACGCTCGAGCCAGTTTGGTCGCGCAACGTCCCTTTCGTTCACCACACCACAGTATTAGCGATGTAGCTCTCGTTGGCGGAGGCGGCATTCCACAACCTGGAGAAATAAGTTTGGCACACAACGGTATTCTATTTTTAGATGAATTGCCAGAGTTTAAACGCACGGTTTTAGAAGTCATGCGCCAGCCGATGGAAGACCGTAAAGTCACTATCTCTCGAGCTAAAATTACAATTGACTATCCCGCTGGGTTTATGTTGGTTTCAAGTATGAACCCTTGTCCATGTGGCTATTTTAATCATCCAACAAAAGATTGTGTTTGTGCGCCTGGCATTGTACAGAAGTATTTAAACAGAATATCTGGTCCATTACTAGATAGAATCGATTTACATGTGGAAGTGACGCCTGTAAGTTTTGATGAGATGGCAGCGGAATATCAAGCAGAGAAAAGTGAGTTTATCCGCGAACGTGTGGTAAAAGCAAGAGAGGCTCAGCTAAAACGTTTTGATGAAATTGAAGGTATGCATAGCAATGCACAGATGCACAGCAAGCAGCTAAGACAAGTCTGTAGAATTTCAAAAGAAGGTACAGAAATGTTAAAGCAGGCTATGGACCGGTTAAACCTTTCCGCAAGAGCGTACGATAGAATCTTAAAAGTGAGCAGAACCATTGCCGATTTGGAAGGTTCAGAAAATATAGAGTCTGTTCATTTAGCCGAAGCCATTCAATACCGCAGTCTAGATCGAGAAGGTTGGATGAGGTGAGAAATCGACAATGCCCGAAGTGAATTTGACTTTTAAAAAGATTATTTTAGAAGTCAGGTTAATCTTCTTATAACCTGATATTTACTACAACAAAACAACTATGAATAAATTATTTCTTTCAATTCTAACGCTTGGTATTTCCATTTCTGTATTTTCTCAAACAACCTACACTGATATCGCTCCAGTCCTTTATAAAAATTGTACTTCATGTCACCGACCGGGTGGAGGTGCACCTTTTTCACTGCTAAGTTATGCGGATGCTTCTCCTTGGAGCACAAGCATAATGCTTGTATTGCAGCATGGAGATATGCCACCTTGGGGTGCCGATACTTCGTATGTACACTTTGTGAATGAACGCCCTATTTCGCAAGTTGATAAAGATGCCATTTTAGATTGGGTTTTTGATGGCGCTTTAGAAGGTGATCCGACACAATTGCAGTCGCCTCCAGTATATCCCCAGCATTTGCTGAATGGTACTCCAGATACTGTTATTCAAATGACAAGGTTTTACAGCAATGCGGGAGCGACAGATGCATATAACATTATGGTTACGCCATTGGCGTTGGGCCAGACACGATATATTCGTGCAATGGAATTGGTGCCTGCCGATCCAACTCTCATTCACCATTCTCTTATTACAGCAGATGTATTGGGTGGTGTTCAAATTGATACTGGAGGGTCTGCATTCACCAACCCGCAAGGAAGTATTGCCATCGGAACATGGGCTCCGGGTTCATTACCTATAGTGTACCCAAATTCTCCACAGTTAAAAATGGGAATTGAACTTCCAGCAAATGGTGAGATAGTTATGCAAATCCACACCCCTTCTGGTACCTCAGGACAACCTGTTGATCTTGAATTGAGGCTGTATTTTTACCCAATAAATGAGCCAGGCATAAGAAAAGTGCTTGATTTTGTTCCTTTACAGTATTGGGCAAATGATTTTTGGATAGGTCCGGAACAGGTCAAAAGCTTTTCAGTCGAGAAAGTTCAAACTTCTGATATTTCAATTTTTTCTGCTTTTCCCCATTCACATCAGATCTGTACGGAGATATTAAATTACGCCTATCATCCAACAACATTAGACACTGTTCCTTTATTAAAAATTGATAAATGGGATTTTGAACATCAAGAATACTATTATTATAAGCACTTGGTGAAAATCCCAAAATTCTATAGGTTTCATTCTGACCATACATTTGATAACACGTCCCAAAACCATCACAATCCAAATAGCCCTCCGCAACTTATTACGGCAGGTTATTATACTGACGATGAAATGTTGTTTGATGGATTTCAGTATATCACCTATCAGCAGGGAGATGAAAATTTGAATATAGACAGCATTCTAAAAAATGATGCGTTATTGAATACGATCGGCATCGATGAACCCAGTTTTACAATGGCATCATCAGTTCACCCTAACCCAATGGTGGACAAATCAATTATTGAGCTAGATGATAAAAGTGGTGATTGGAGAGGGTATGTACTTGAAGTGTATAATTTAAAAGGTCAGAAGGTTGATGTTTACCACAGATTGATTGAAGGTTCCTTTGAAATAAACAAAGGAAGTTTAACTCCTGGGACGTATTTCTATCAAATCTCGTATAAATCAAAACAGTTATCTGCGGGAAAAATTATTATTCAGTAAAGCAACTTAATCCTTCTATTAGAGGTTAAAGAATCAGCGCTTATTGTAATATATTTTATATTGACAGAACGAGAATTATTGAGAACTTAATACAGACATCTCTCTTTGAAAAACAGCTTGTAGTTGTATTTCGTACTCATTATTTAGATGGTAAATCCAATCATTTTGAATGCGCTCATTTCGAGAAAAAGCCCCAACGAATAGACTGCTCAAGAATTTCAAATCCGTATAATCGGAAAATAACTGCCTCGCTGCAAATAGTGTCTAGTGTGGGCTGTCCTCGTCTGTTCGATTCTCCTAATAGATTTCGATGTTGATTTAAAGTCAAAACATTAGAAAGCGGTTGACCCGTTAACCCATTGATAGTCTTAACTTGAAAAGTTTGAGCAGTAACATTTATTTGGCTTAAGAAATAAAAAGCCAAGGCTACACGTAATTGTGAAAATGTAAGAGAAAAGTGTTTCAAGTTTTTACTCAATGATTGTCTCATCAAAATAAAAAAATGATAACGCTAACTACCTCCAAGTCCGATCTTTAGAGTCTGGTATGTTTTTAGTCCATTCCAATGGCCCGTCACACCCCACTTCAATCATTGTACTTGCAGGATTACCAAACCACGTTAACATTGTTTTACGCCAGTCTCGAAAGGACTCTTCTGTGCCGAACTTGCATGAATACGTCATTACAGCAATACTGGTTTCATTAATTACAATAATGGTAGGCTGAGCATCTTGGTATGTACGTATGTCGCGACCAGGTCGAATAGCTTCTCCATCAATAAAACTTTGGAGCCAAAATTTTACAGCGTAATCTCTTTCCGTAACATCGGGGTAGGTGTAGAAACTGAAATAGTATTTTGAATAAACGTTGTTTCCTATATTATTGACTTGTTTCTCTTTAGACTTCAACATAAACGTTGAGGTCCAATCGTGCTCTTGGTCATTTATTGCACCAATATCTTGGGCAGTCAGATTTAAGTCTTTTCTTTCAAAAGTACTGTCGGAAGAGGCAACAAAGCCCGTAATACGCTGCTTAAACTCTCCGTTAGATTGAGCAAAATTTAGTATGGGTAGGGTGCAAAAAAGAATAGCCCAGTTTAAAAACTTCATAAATTATGGTTTCAACATTTCTATTTTCTCTTCTTTTCCAGATCTAAGAAGAGTTACTGTAACGGAACCGCCATTATCTGTATTGTTAAGAGATAGTCCCGCTTTTTCTAGCGAAGTTTCATCTACAACTTTAATACCATTAATCGAAACGACAATGTCTCCTCCAAGAATAACTTCACGTCCATCAATTTGCGCTATAATTTCACCTCCTTTAAATCCGGCTTGACCACCTGGAGAATTTCTTACCACACGCTGAATTAAAAGACCGCCTCCGGAAGGTACATTCAGACTTGCCGCCATCCTCTTGTCAAGTAAAATTGCATCAATACCAAACCAACGGTTTGATTTATTCTCAAGAATGTCCTTGGCTATATCTATACTCGAAGCAAATCCAAGCCCCTCAAAACCGCCACTCTCACTTAGAATGTGGCTCACAATTCCGATTACTTCTCCATTCATATTAAACATTGGTCCTCCTGAATTACCATGGTTAATGGCTGCATCAGTTTGTAAATATTCAATTTTAGTCGTTCCAGAGACTAAACTTTTTTGACTGTGTCTACCACTCAGGTACCCTACAGATAGCGAGTGTTCCAAGCCGTAAGGAGCACCAATAATCATGATTTTTTCACCAATGTTAGAAAGGTCAGAGTCACCCAGTTTTGCAACGGGTATTTTACTGTTTGGCTTATACAGTGTTTTAATAATTGCAATGTCAGCGGCTTCAGATGAAGACTTTACTTTGGCAGGAGCTTTTTCGCCATTTGGAAAAAGAACCATTATACTTTCTGCATTATGCACAACATGACTGGCTGTAATTATGTATCCTTCTTGGCTCACATATACACCACTTCCTAAACCCTCGGCAGATACTTGGCGAACATCATTGGGGCCTGCAGTAACCAATTTGTTTTCTTTTACCAAGATTGTCACTACAGAAGGGTTTAATTCTGAGTACAATTTCTCAATGTCTTGCGAAAAAAGTTGAACAACTAAAAAACTTATTGCTAATGTGAGTTTAAGTCTCATAATGAACTGTGTAATAAAATAATTAAGGCGCTAAAAGTATTTAATTTAGTCAATGCTTCAACGTTTGTCAATCCTTCGGGTGTAGCGGTTGCACCTGAGTAATTTCTTTATTTCTGGGACACAAAGTTGATTCAATGTTTAGAAATAGGTCGGCATCCAAAATCAGTATGTTATCATGTTAATAAAGCGGACTGTACTTGCAATGAAAATCATAATGAAATTCTGCAAAAGCATAAGTTTTATTCACGATTTTCGATTTTTAATCGGAAGCCTAATTAAAAAAGGTGCAACCATCTTCAGTATTGACTTGAAAAAACGAGTTTACAGTTATTTATTCCTTTTATGCCTTTGTTTTCAAGCGAATGCGCAGCAGGATACTTCTGTCTTAGAAATGGACAAGCTTGGAAAGGAAGATTTTCTGAACGAAGAAGAATCAAATGTCTCGGTCATTACCTCTGCGAGTAGAAATAAGAAAAACCTAGAAGACTTGCCTTTTACTGCGTATGTCATTACCAGGGAAATGATAAATCAACGCGGCTACCAAACAATAGTCGATGTAATAAAAGACCTTCCGGGTACACGTGTTTCTCAACCAGGTTCTGCATTGCATGGCGAGACATTTTCGATAAGGGGATTATTTGGCAACTACTACACTAAGATTTTATTAGACAACTTACCAATTCAACCCTCTGCAACCAATGGAATGCCGATCGATGCGCAATTTCCGATTCAAAGTGTGGAACGCATAGAAGTAATATTTGGTCCGGCAGCAGATGTATATGGCGCAGATGCGATGGCTGGTATCATAAATATTATCACAAAAAAAGACGACAAAATAAAGTGGGGAAATGCGAGTTTAATTTTAGGTAGCCCATATTTGTCTGGCGTGAAGTTTACCGTAGGGGGGAAGTTCGGTAAGGCCAATAGAGTGTTTGATTATATTATGTATGGAGGCTATCGACAGTTAAGAGATAAGAACATCACCAATGGTTTCGAAGATGTGTATAACCCAACGAATTACGACCCTGACGGAGATACCTCATATGTGTCTAACCCTTTTTATAGCGGAACGAGCACATCGCCAAACTTTAATGGGTTGCCTTCAAATTCGGCTCATGCCGGACTGAGATTGAGTGGTAAAAGTATTACACTTGGTTTTGACGGCATGTATAGAAATGAACACAGCGCAATTGGTTTAAACCCGTTGTATTCAACCTACCATAACCCGAATACATCAACTGGTGAAAGAATATTTAGAGGCTACGGTATTTATAGTACGAAGATTAAAAACTGGGACTCACGAACATTTGTGTCTTGGCTTTCCTATAGAATGGATCGTGGAAGTTCTTATGCAACTCTTGGCACACCTCTTGGTGTCGAAGGAATGTTTTATTCGTATGGAGCTTCAGATGACTTGTATTTTGAGGAAACGGTAAACTACAGTTGGACAAATGGTGTAGCTTTTCAAGCAGGTGCTACATTTCAGTATTCTGGGAACTTCCCCAACTACAATTACTTCACTGAACCGTTTGATCCTAGAGATTATTCGCCTTGGGCATCAAACATTGAAAACAACCCTGTGCTAGAATTTCTGAACATAAAACCCTTCAATTTCACCAACACATCTGCAATGGCTCAGGTGTACTATGAAAGAAAAAAATGGGAAGGTATGTTGGGTATTCGGTATGATTACAATAGTCGTTTTGGAGGGACTGTAAATCCAAGATTGGGTGTTTCTTATAAAGTGAGTAAAGAATTTATCTTAAGAGGTTCAATTACTACAGCATTTAGACCACCTTCTAGCTATTTAATTTACAACTCACTTGAACGAGTTGTTATAGATACTTCAATAGTGGTATTCCCTTCACCTCAGTTTAATTTAGATCCTGAAATTTTAACCTCTGTTGAGATAGGCTGGAAGTGGCTGATTTCTGAAAAATCGTTGGTAGACGTTGCTTTTTATTCTCACCAAACGGATAACCATATCGTTAAGTCTTTGTCTTTGGTAGATGGAGATTTGTTTTACGGCTATCAAAACAGTCTTGAAAGCATTAGCGGGCTTTCAGGAATTCAACTTCAATACTCTTTTAGAGATTTGGGTAGATTAAAATGGCATTCTAATCTTTCATTGAATTATGCGAAGGGCTATGAGGCATTGCCATTTAGATTAGGAAGAATTGACAATTACCGAGAAATGCCGAATTGGATCGGGAAGTGGCTTGTTGGTTTTCATCCATTCAAGGGGTTTAGTTTGAGTGTACGCAATCAAGTGTCCAGCTCATGGATCTCTAGTACTATTATTAGTGCAAGCCAAGCGGAAGAATCTAGAATTGATGGATTTTATTCTGCTGACATTTTAGTGAATTATACCGTGTCTAATACTATTCAGGTGTTTGCTAATTTCTTCAATGTAAATAACTCTAAGCACGGAGGAATTTCTGCCGTGAACGATTTAGGGATTACGGGAGCAAATGGAACGGATACATTCACAGAGAGTTTGTATTTAAACCCTCAATATGGAGCCAGGTTTACTGTTGGCGCAAATATTAATTTTTAATGAGGTTTAGTTTCGGCAATAGCGTTTTAGTTCTCTTTTTAGTGTTTGCAAACACTTGCTTGGCCCAAGATAGTACAGGTGTTTGGGCAGCTTTTGAAAAAATTAAATCTATTGAGATCACAAATGAGGCAATTGAAGAATTGGAGTTGCTTTTAGAGTCTTCTAAAGAATTGGAGCTTGATAATTTGAGCAACTCAATTAAAATGACGTTGGCGTCTAAATATCTGATTGATGGCTCGGATAACAAAGGGTTGAGACTGTATTTTCAATTGTCCAATACTTTAACAAAATCTCAAGAATATAAGCAGCTTTATGATGTGTACATCAGCTTATCTAAGTATTACGAGAAAAAAGAGTTCCCGAATAATGCGGCAGATTACCAATTAAATGCTCTAAACTTAGCGGATAGTGCTCAGCTGTCTTTCGACAGAGCTTTGTTGTGTTTCGATATTGGTAGGCAAGAGTTGTTGGCATTAGACTATGACAATGCGCTTAAGTTTTTAAATATCTCTGATTCTTTATGTGTTGATCAGCAGCGAAAGGGCTTATTGCTTCAAGTACTTCGGTTAAAAGCACAAGTATTCGAAAAGACGAATCAGCTGAATGAAGCCGTTGTTGTCGGTGAAAGAATTTTATCGTTGTTGGATAAAAACACCAACAGAAGGGACTACACAAAGCAGCTCAATAACCTTGGTTCCATTGAGCTCAAGCGTGGAAATAAAGAACGAGCATTGAAATATTTCCTTCAGACACTTAAAGAGCGAGAAAGTGCAAATTACCCAGATAAAAGTCATGTGAACCTTTTGATAAATATCGGTGTGACTTATCAAAATTTGAACAAACCTGTAGATGCAAAAATATTTCTAGAGAGAGCGCTCAATACAGTAGATGAAAAAGAAAGCCCTGGTTTAAAAGCAGAAATTTATGATTTGATTTCTATGAATTATCTGGTAGATGAAGATGTCTACAATGCCAAAATATTCAATGATTTTGGAATGGATTTAATGACTGGTGAGGAACCTGAAATAGAAATGGAACTGCATTTAACGGCCAGCATGATATACGAGCAACTTCTGGAGTACGAGAATGCTTTGTTTCACTACAAATCTTATTTAGAAATTAAGGACTCACTAGATCTTGTTAAGCGTATTGGGCAGGAAGAACTCCTCCAACAACAGTTGTATGTTCAGCAGACTGAAAAGGAAGTGCAAGCACTTGTTGATAAAGGAGAGATTAAGGATTATCAGTTAGAGCAGTTGCGGTTGGCCTCGGAGAATAAAGATATTCAATTGAAAAATCAGGAGTTGGATGCTAAACAAAAATTGCAGGGTGCACGATTAAGAGAACAAGAGTTGGAGGCGGAAAGAACGGAACAAGAGCTTCAGGCCACCAAGACTAGAGAAGAGAATCAACGTTTAAAGTTAAAGCAACAGGAGTTGGAAGAGGAGCAAAATAGAAAAGATATTCTGCTTAAAGATCTAGAAATAGAAAAGTCGAATATCGAAATTCAAAAGACGAAGTCGATTGCACGAAATTTGGTGATTATTGTTTTTCTAGCAGTCTTAGTTATGTTCTTGGCGTTGTATGCGGTTACGAAGATTAGAACAAGCAACAAGATGATTCAAGTAGAAAAGACAAAGTCTGATAACTTGTTGTTGAATATTCTGCCAGAGTCAACAGCAGAAGAGCTGAAAACCTTGGGGAAATCTCTACCGAGACGCTACGATAAAGTGGCAGTACTGTTTACAGATTTTAAGGGTTTTACAAAAATTACCGAGACCATGCCCCCAGAGCAACTGGTAGATAGTTTAGCTCGGTTTTTTGCTGGTTTTGATGACATTATGAAAAAATACGGGCTTGAAAAAATCAAGACGATTGGAGACGCTTACATGTGCGCAGGTGGGATTCCCGATCCGCTAGAAAACGCGTCAGAGCGCTTGATTTATGCTGCGAAAGAAATGTTAGAGCTCACTGAATCAATCAATGCAAGTAAAGCAGATTTAGGCCAAGACACTTGGGGAATAAGAATTGGAATTCACACTGGCCCTGTGGTTGCAGGTGTTATTGGGAATTATAAATTTCAATATGACATTTGGGGGGATACTGTGAATCTTGCAGCGCGCATGGAATCTTCAGGTGAGCCAGGAAGAATCAATATATCAGAAACCACTTTTAATGATGTGCAAGGGAAAATTCGTTGTACATATCGCGGTGAAATAGCTGCAAAGAATAAGGGCAATGTGAAAATGTACTTTGTTAACTAATAAAAGAAATTAGTCTTCTATATCTGAAGAATGAGTTGACACTTTAACAATTTCTTTCAATTTGCCTTTTCTTGAAAGTCTCAAAGCACTCAAATAATTTCCAGTCCAAGCACCAGTATCGATATTCCAGCTGTTAGAGTCTGCGTTGTATTTGGGTTCTTTTACTTTAATCATATCATGACCGTGCACCTGAACTTTACCGATGTTTTTGCATGCATCTCTATTGTATAGAACACCCTTTGGTGCAGCTGCAGAAAATGGGTTTTTAGTCTTCCCAGAAATTCCTGCATGTGTGATTAAAATATGTGGTGTTTCCCACTTGTATGGTAGCTCAGTAAGCCAGTCTGTTAATGCAATTTTATTCAGGCCTATGTCTTTAATGTCATGAATTAATTGCTTGTAACCATTGTACTTGTTTGAGTTGAGCGTATTTAAGAAATGTTGCTCATGATTACCACGAATTAGAAACACTTGGTAGGGGTACTTTTCTTTTAGAGACAATAAATAAGAAAAGGCCTCAAAACTATGAGGCCCTTTATTTATCAAGTCACCCACTAAAACAAGATGTTCTTCCTTCCTGTTCCAATGGTCTTCAATCAGTTGTTTAAAAGTGTGATAGCAACCGTGTACGTCACCAACAACAAACACTTTCATAAGTCTTTATTAACTGTTTAACATTACTGGCATTATTAGCATTAACAGTCCTTCTCCTTCATCTAGTCCGTCTGTTGGTATTATTATTCCTGCTCTGTTTGGTGCTGAAAGCTCTAAAGTAATCATATCAGAATTAACGTGGTTGAGCATTTCAATAATAAAACGTGAGTTGAACCCGATCTCCATATCTGTTCCTTCGTATTCGCAGTTTAAACGCTCGTGCGCTTTATTGCTAAAGTCAATATCTTCAGCAGATATTTGCAATTCGTTGCCAGCTACTTTTAACCTTATTTGATGCGTTGTTTTATTTGAGAATATCGAAACACGTTTTACAGAACTTAAAAATGAAGCTCTATCAATCGTCATGACATTTGGATTTTCCTGTGGGATTACCGCTTCATAGTTAGGGTATTTTCCGTCAATCAAGCGGCAGGACAGCGAAATGTTGTCGTATTCGAACTTTGCATTTGTTTCGTTGTAGTGTACTTTAATGTCATCAGCAGATGATGCCAAAGTTGTGCGTAACAAATTCAAAGGCTTTTTATGCATGATGAATTCTGCAGAGTTATCGCTTTGTAAATCTGTACGTCTGTAACGCACTAATTTATGAGCATCTGTAGCAACGAAAGTTAAATCTGTTGAAGAGAACTGAAAGAATACTCCCGACATCACTGGTCGCAATTCATCGTTTCCTGAAGCAAAGACCGTTTTGTTTATTGATTCAGCTAAAATATGACCTGGAATAACCGTAGTGGAAGTATCCGGTAATTCCGGTAATTGTGGAAAATCATTTGCGTCAATCATCGCCAAAGCATATTTCCCAAAGTCACTGCTAATTTCGACGATGTGCGCATCTTTGTTTACAATAAAAGTTAACGGTTGCTCCGGAAACGATTTTATTGAATCTACTAGGATTTTTGCTGGAATACAGATTTTCCCATCTTCGGTAGAGTCAACAGATAAGTCTGTTGTCATTGTAGTTTCGAGATCTGAGGCAGTTATTTTTAGTTGATTGCTTGCTAGGTCAAATAGAAAGTTATCGAGTATAGGTAATGTGTTACTTGGGTTGATAACGCCAATTAATTTTTGCAATTCTTTCAATAATTGCCCACTAGAAACTATAAATTTCATATCAGTTTTCGTTGTTTGTAAAGGACAAATATATATAAACCCAAAGCCGTTGGCGGTTAATTTTATTAACGCTTTATCAACTGCTTTTTAAGAGGTATAAAAGTGATGTTTATTTAAAATCACTTAACGAACGCGTTATTTTTTGCATACCGAAATTTTGGATCAATACGTAAAAGTCATCATTTATTATTCCATATAACCGGTCTTGGTCCCATAGGCGTGGCTGGTCATTCATATCAAATGTTCCAGGCATTGCTCTTACGCGATAAGCTTTTAATTCTATTGGGTCACCTTTAATTGGTTCTACATAAACACGATACACTTCGCCAGCTGCCTTTACTGAATCCATTTTTGCGAAAATACCATCGGTATTTACAATAGCTCCTTCATACCCTGTGTTTCGGAACGCTGCCAAATATTCGTAAGCATTGCCAATATTTGCATTTTCAATAAGTTCGCCAGTGCCATCGTAAACGGCAGGCATCTCGTTTTCTACGACTATTTTAAAAGATTCAGATTCTTCATATCTGTAATTTACTTCAATTGTTTTTATATTTCTATTGTCAAAGCCCCAAATAGTGCGCTTGCGCCATTGACTTTCATTCGTAAAAAAACGACTGTTTAAATAGCCATTGAACCCAGGGAGTTGCATTGCAAATGGCTCTGTTGCACCATCTAACATCATGTAAGTGCCGAGCATGTCTGGTGTTTCCGTTCCTACAGAAAAAGATTTTAGCAGCTTATCCTCAGAATACACTTCAACGTGTTTGCCAAAGACATCTAGCCTCTTTAAAACCGCAGGGCGAGACTCCTTAGAAACATAACTCTTCATGTCTACATGGTGAAGGGTTTCGAGTATAACCGCAATCGCATCAACTCTCGCAGGTGCTTTTCCATTAACCATCCAGATCCCGTTTTCGCGCGTAAGCGTAACTTTGGCAGGTGACTTGTCGGCAATAATAATTTTAGTAATACTCGCCGTATCAGGAATAGCAAAATCATATTCGCTTGTCATAAGAGAGGAGCTCTTTGAATTGGAGTTCGACTTAAACATATAGAGCCCCGTTGCGGCAAGGGCGAAAACTAAAATTGCAAGTACTCTATTCTTTCTCATCTTCTATCTTTCGTTTAATAACGCTATTTAGCTTGTGAAGGATGGGTTATTGGGCATATCTCCTTTGGCGGTATTTGTTATAGCCAATTCCAAAAAGGATAATTAATAAAATTGGAAGGCCAACATTTACCAATTGCCAGAATAATTTATCCTCTTTTACTTTGGCTTGATCTAACAGTCTTAGTTTTAATTCTCGTGATCTGATTTCTATTAATCCAGAAGTATCGAGCATATAATCAACGGCATTCATAATAAAATCCTTGTTGCCATATTGTGCACCCGTATATTGGTCATAGCCGAGTGGCAAGGGCACGCCTCTCGGAATGTTTGGATTTACAATATTCAGTTGATTCTTAATAATATCTCCATCGCCAACCACAATCATTTGCGTTTCGCGGCCTTTTTTGATCAAGTTAAAACGCTGGCCATTCTGTTCAGAAGGCACTACACGGTTTTCAAAAGCAGAATTAAATTTTCCTTCGAGGAGTACACCCAATGGAAGGCCACTTCTATTAAACTCTTCTTCTGTGTGGTTTTTGTATAAAGTTTGAAGCCTCACAGCATGAGGGGTGCTTACAGCATTTGAATATGGAGAAGAGCGCAGTAAAAACGTCTTGCGGATTCCAGGCGCAATAATGGTATCGAGCGTACTCGCAAACTCTAATTTAATGGCATTTAAGTCTTTCGTTATCGGATGCTTTATTTGAGGCATAACTAATGGAAAGTATATCCAGCGGTAAACTTTCCGTGAATCGCTTACCCCACCTGAAACCATATCAGTCACCAAATTGGCATTTATGCGAACCCCGTATTTAAACAAGAAATCGGTTAGGCCAAGGTTACCCATTGTTGGATAAGATAGAAAAGAAGACGCTTTACTTAGGCTATCCATATTTGCTTCTACAGCATCTAAGAACCACAGCGTTTTTCCGCCTCGCATAATGTATTGGTCTAACAGCAGTTTATCTACATCGTTAAACTCTTTTGTAGGTTTTGCTATGATTAGAGCATCAATAGTGCTCAGTCTTAAAATTTGGTTTTGGAGTGCTACTTCTCCTGTAATTGAGTCGGCAATAAATTCTTTCAGGTTGAACTTATCCACACGGTAATACTGGGATAAGTCTTTAGCTAAATCCGCAACATATTTGTCATTCAATTCGCCATGGCCTTTTAAGAATGCAATAGTTGGTTTTTCCTCAGCTGCCAATTTACGCATCGCATTTGCCAAGATGTATTCAAGGTTCTGAATAGAAATATTTAGCTGTGCTTCAGGTGAAGAGGCGAACTGGCTAAGCAGCAATTGTATGGGGAGTTCACGATTCTTATAACTGACAATTGCGCCCGGGTATATCAAAGAAAAACTAGCGCCATCTGCGGTCATTTCTTCCACCTGGATGGGTTCTAAACCTTTAAAGCGGAGCTGCTCTAAAATATCACTTCTTAGCTGTTCGTCATCGCTCTCATTCGGGTCTATAAGCTCAAATTCAACCAAAGGGTTTTCCGCTTTAAGCTCGTTAAGCAATTGCACAGTTTCCCTTTGTAGTTTTTGAAAACCTGAGTTTAAATCGCCTTTCAGGTAGATTTTAAACAAGATGACATCGTCTAGTTTTTGAACCATGTTCTTCGTGACGTCGTTCAAGCTGTAGCGTTTTTCTTGGGTTAAATCCAATCGCAGATTTACAAATGAAACAATATAATTCAGCAAAAGAATTCCAACCACAACTAAAGCTAATTGTACAAGATCTGTCTTTTTTCTATTTACCATTTTCTGCTTTTTAAAACGGTTATTGTGGCAAATAGAAAAATGGATATTACGCTTATAAAATACAGCGCATCTTTGGCAACAACGACTCCGCGACTCATGGAAGCGTAATGTTCGTTCATGCCTAAATTCAGAATAAATAAATCTAAGTTTCCGAAAAAATCTAATCCTGCCAAGTGGTCAAATCCGAAATAGAGAATGAAGCACAACAGAATGGAAGAAATAAAAGAAATGACTTGGTTGTCTGTAATAGAGGAAGTGAATAAACCGATAGAAGCATAGCTCGCACCGAGAAAAAGCAAGCCAGTAAAGGAGCCGATGGTAGCGCCGGTATCAATATTTCCTGTCGGGTTTCCAAGTTGATATATGGAATAGAAATAAATAAGAGCGGGCAGCAGTGCAAATACAATTAGAGCAATTGCTGAGAAGTATTTAGCTAAAACAATTTGAACATCAGTAAACGGTCGTGTCAATAAGAGTTCAATGGTTCCAGATTTTTTTTCGTCTGAAAACATGCGCATAGTTATTGCTGGGATAAGCAACATTAGCAACCACGGACTCAGCAGAAACAAGCCATCAATATTTGCGTATCCGCTATCAAGTAAATTAAATTGCCCAGGATACAGCCAAAGGAAAATTCCATTTAAGGCAAGGAAAACGATAATGACTAAATAGCCAATAACGCCACTGAAAAAGACATTTATTTCTTTAAGTAAAAGACTCTTCATTTATTCAAGTATAACCTTTTGATCAACACTCCAAGCTTCTGGTTTAGCGCAAAATAATTTTTTTGTTGCAGTCCAAACGCTATTAAATAGTTTAGATTGCTTGTAGGATTCTAGATTGTCAGGATGGTTCCAAAAACTGTAGGTGAAAAATATGTTAGGCGTATTTTTATCGCGTAACAGCTCTAAATGTGTACACCCATCAAAACCTCTTATTTTAAGTTTGTTTTGATCAAACAGTTTTTCAAAATCTTCAACCATAGTTGGCTCAAATGTCATTTTTACTATTCTAATCATCACTTAAATTTAATGGTTACAGCATCATCCAATCCCAAGCCTAATAAAGTGTGTGCACCATTATTGAATTGACCACCTGGTTTATATACCGCAATTTCTAACAATCCATTACTGTTAAAAACGGCAATGCTGGCTCCGTTAGTAGAGGCCTCTCCGTAGCCTTTGAATACTTTGGTTATGGCTTTTCTAACCATGGGAATAATAATTTCAAAGCCGCGTCCTTTTGCGGTCTCTTCAAATAAACTTTTCGTGACGTTGGTTACGGCATTTCCAAAATGGTCTATGTACATAACAATGCCGATAATGATAGAGTCGTTGTTTGATAGCGTTGCTTTAGGAAGATTGAGCTCCTTGAATTTGATCGCCTTTTTTCCAAGCATTGCAAGTTTTCCACCACGATGTATGTGACCGGCAATAATGGTAAACTTCTCTCGAGATGTTTTAGCTTCTTCAAGTAATACGGCATCTACATCTACTAACTCAAAGTCTTTACGTTCTTTGGTGATTAATGCAAATAAACCGTTGTCTAGGCCTACAAAAAAGTGATTGTCAAAATACATAGCCATCACTTTTCTATCTGTATTTACTTCTTCATCTACACACAACAGATGAATTGAATTTTTAGGAAAATGATGGTAACTGTTGTTGAGTATATGTGCAGTTTCTCTCAAATTAAATGGAGGAATGCTGTGTGTAATGTCTACTAACGTGCAATCTTTAATTTCAGAAAGTAAATGACCTTTCAGTGCAGCGGTATAAGGATCTTTCCAACCGTAATCTGAAATAATGGTAATTGCCGCCATACTTTTTTTATGCGCTTAGTCTATTTATTTTGTTTTTTTTTAATCGTACTGACATCTTCGTACTTACATTTGCCTTTTACAACTGCTTTTATCACTAAAATTGTAGAGATGAAGTGCCCCTTAACGGGAGTCAAAAGTAGTTAATTCAAGTTGCAAAAAAGCTCTAAATATTGTCTGAAATAGAAAAAACAATAGAAGTTGTAGATGTAGATCCTCAAGCGGTTTATGGTGCGAACAACAAATACATTAAGACCTTAAAAAATTATTTTTCGGCTTTAAAAATCACCGCACGAGGAAATAAAATAAAAGTGAACGGAAACTCTGAACAAGTCCATGATTTTGAGGAAAAGTTAAACTTGATTTTGGAGCTTGTGTCGCAAAATAATCACATTACCGAAAACCAATTGGAGCGCGTTATGACTGAAGACGTTGAAGAATTTTCTGCGTCTATTGGCAAGAATAACGATACGCTTGTGCATGGGGTTAGCGGTGGTTTAATAAAAGCACGCACACTCAACCAAAAGAAGATGGTTGAGGCTATTGACAAAAACGATATGCTTTTTGCTATTGGCCCCGCTGGAACGGGAAAGACCTACACAGGGGTCGCCTTAGCCGTAAGAGCTTTGAAGAGAAAAGAAGTGAAGCGGATTGTATTGACGAGACCAGCTGTAGAAGCTGGGGAAAGTTTAGGCTTTTTACCCGGTGATTTAAAGGATAAACTTGACCCTTATTTGCGTCCATTGTACGATGCATTGCGCGATATGATACCTCACGATAAGTTGAATTATTTTATTGAGACGGGAGTCATTGAAATTGCGCCTTTGGCATTTATGCGCGGACGAACTCTAGACAATGCTTTTGTAATTCTGGATGAAGCGCAAAATACGACTCATTCTCAAATGAAAATGTTTTTAACACGTATGGGTCGTTCTGCTAAATTCATCTTGACAGGAGATGTTACGCAGATAGATTTACCTAGAAAACAGCAAAGTGGATTGAAAGAAAGCTTGCGTATTCTGTCAGGTGTACACGGCATTAGCCGTGTAAATTTAGATGATAAGGATATTATTAGACACAAACTTGTAGGTAGAATTGTTGCGGCTTACAAAAAACAAGAAGAAAGAGATGAACAAAGCGCTGACTGAAGCTAAGTTTCAATTTGACGGGCAGAACAATGTTTATCACGGAAAAGTGAGAGACGTCTATAGCATTGGTGAAGACTTGTTAGTAATGGTAGCCACTGACCGTATATCTGCATTCGACCATATTTTACCTGAAGGCATTCCTTTTAAAGGGGAAGTTCTAAATAAAATAGCCGAGCGATTTTTAGATGAAACAAGTGATATTGTTCCGAATTGGAAAATTGCAACGCCCGATCCGGTTGTGACCGTAGGCAAAAGAGTTGAGCCTTTTAAAGTAGAAATGGTAATTAGAGGCTATTGTACGGGTCATGCATGGCGAGAATATCGCAGTGGTAAGCGCATATTATGTGGTGTTAATATGCCAGAAGGCATGCGTGAACATGATAGATTTCCAAAGCCAATTATTACTCCTGCAACAAAAGCAGAGCAAGGTGATCATGATGAAGATATATCAAGAGAGGATATTATTTCTAAAGGGATAGTGAGTCAGCAGGATTACGAACTACTTGAAAAATACACCTCTGAACTTTTTGATAGAGGAACACAAATAGCAGATGCGCACGGTTTAATTTTGGTTGATACCAAGTATGAATTTGGAAAGTCAAAAAATGGTCAAATTGTGCTGATTGATGAAATTCACACTCCAGATTCTTCACGCTATTTTTATAAAGAAGGCTACGAAAAAAGACAAGCCAATGGTGAGCAGCAAAAGCAATTGTCTAAAGAGTTCGTTCGTGAATGGCTTATTGAAAATGACTTTCAAGGTTTAGACGGACAGATTATGCCGGAGATTCCTGAATCTTTTGTGAAAATGGTGAGCGAGCGGTATATTGAGCTTTATGAAAAAGTAACGGGTACACAGTTTGCTGGTGACTCTTCTAATGATCCACATGCACGAGTTCAACACAATGTGGATGAATTTTTAAAGAGCTATCGAGCATAATGAGAAAGGTTGTAGCGATTGTTTTTCTTCTTTTTTCTGGTGTGTCTGTGAAGGCTCAACTCGAGGTTGGGTTGAAAGCTACTCTCATGCAATCTGATATTGGTTTGGCAGACTTAGAGTCTGTCAATGTATCTGAGGTAACAATTAATAATAAGCTTGGATTTAAAGCAGGTCTGACATCTCGCGTTACAATACTGAAATTCTATATTCAACCGGAATTTGTTTTCACGCAGTTCAATGCTGAAATTAATGCCACAAATACAGATGGTTTAGAGCAAAACAATTATTATCTATTGCACCGATTTGATGTGCCTATTCTTGCAGGTGTAAAATTGAGTGACTTTCGCTTTTATGCAGGGCCTGTAGCTTCATTCAATTTGAACAGCGCCACACCAATGTTCGGTGAAACATGGCAAAAAGGGTCATGGAATTTTTTGGCAGGTGTTGGATATGCTGTTAAAAAATTCGAGCTGGGTGTATTTTATGAATGGGCCACAGAGAATTATGCTGAGCGCGCAATAATTACAATTGGCAATGAAGTTTATGATGTTCCGTTAACTGTAAAGAATTCGAATTTTGGTTTTTCGCTAGGCTATTTTTTCGAGTCGAAATTCACGAATTAATACTATTCTCACTTAAAGTGATAAAAAAAAGAGTGGAGTAACATGCTAAAATATATTGAAGAGGTATTAAAAAATGTTCCAAAAGACTGGTTGAATTTAACAACACACCGTTTGGATATTTATAATGAGGAATTGGCAAAGACTCAGTTTTTAGAACAATTTGAGAAACTATTTGAAGAGAATAATGTATCAAATTCAGCTTTAAATGAATTACCAACAGCATTCGATTACATTCGTCTGGGGCACCCATTGTCTTGTGTTTTAGAATGGGCTGTTGCCAAATTGAATAACCAAAACCCAGATAATGTCATTGGTTTTTCTTCTAATACTGTGCCTGTCTTGGCTGTTTTGAGAAAGAACGCTTTGGAAAATAGAAACACACATATTTTTTATTCAGGAGATTTGCCGGATTCGTTCGATGCTGAAATATTAAGAGCTGTTTACGGATATACTTTTGAATTGACTCAAGTAGAGGGTGCCGCTGAGGTTTCTTCGCTTGAGGGCAGTACTGTGTTCATTTCGAATCGTGACGATATTTGTAATTTCGACCTTCAACCTAACGTTGATTTCTATGTTAATTCTCACCCTCAGGTCGGAAGCATTCTTCTGGTGAATGTCCAACAGAATGAAAATTATATTTCGGAAATTCAACATGTAAGAAGAAGAGAGTCTATTGCTATGACTCCAGCCAATGCCATGGAGGTGTTGAAGAGTTTTGTTCAAAATTCAAAAATTGAAATCTCAAATAGCGATGCCGAGAGTCATACACAATCCACACTAAACTCTATAAAAAACATTACTGGCATATCTACCAAACCTCTTGTTGGTTCTAGTGGGTTGTCTATCCAGTATGCCATATTAATGGGCTTAGTGCATGATGCGCTCGAAAACCACAGCGGCAAAGCCATAAAAATAGTAGTGCCGCCAAATTGTTACGGTGGTACAAATGATCAGGCAAGACGTGTTGCGGCTTCCATTTCAAATGTGGAAATAGTAGACTTGGCAGTAGATGGTGGAAACGACATGGTGCAGAGTATTGATACTGTTCTAAAAGAAATTGCTCGTCAAAATGCCGTACCGTTAATTATTGCTGAAATACCAACGAACCCTCGTGTTGAGGTTCCAGAGATGGAGCAATTGAGACAGGTGTTAAGTGCGGTTAGAAAAACAGAAAATGGTGATGTTGCCGTAGACCCTGTATTTATTTTAGATCAGACATTTTGTCCAAATGTTCAGCTGTTAGGAGAAGGTAAAATGCTATCAGCGGTTAGGACTATTTCATTTGCTAGTGGATCTAAATTTCCAAGTGGTGGACTATGCACAGCAGGTTACTGCATTGGGAATACAACAAGCCAGGCTTTAATGGAGAACATAGAATTGCATTTAGAGCTTTGCGACAATGAGGCAACTGATTTGCAAATGGAAATTCTTTCAAAGCAACTGCCTTCCATGATACAGAGGATTCATGATGCATACATAAATACACGTGATTTTGTAAATTATATCAATGAAATACTTCCAGAGGCTAAAATGAATTTTGTTTCGGAAGAATTAGCTCAGCAGGGATTTACACCTTCAGTATTTTCTCTAGATCTACCTACGAAAGGGAATTCTGATGAAGAAAAAGAAGAATACAAAAGAGAATTGAATTTGAAGTTAATCAATTTGATGATTAATGAAATTCCTGAACAGAGCAAGTACTGTGTTAGCTATGGTCAACTGAAAGGGTGTTATTGGACGATTCCGGCTACATCAACTCAAGGCACAACAAAAGAGGGCGATAAGGATTACATTATTCGTGCTGCGTTGTCGCCTAATTTAGATCTTGAACATCATAAAAAAGTCTTTTTGAATTTTGTTAAAAGCATTTAAAGATCTTATAGGGAGGGGCAGGTTTCCCAATGAAAACCAAAGGGATATCATTAGATTGTCAAAATCAGAGTCTGTTATTGCCTTGAACCCGGTTCCGCCAAAAGATGCATCTGGCCACGTAAAGCATTATTATCATTTTATTTTTGATTTGGTTCTTCCTTTGAGCTTACTCATAGAGAAGACTGCTCCAAAAGTGAAATTCGTTTTATGTGATATTGGTTTATTAACTCCAGTGTTGCCTCATTTCTTTGGAAAGCGCGTTCAGGTTTTACAAGATTTTAACTCTCTACCCAAGGAACAACAGGTTGTTGATTTAGTGGGCATGAACCCAATAAAAGTTGATGTCTTAACTTCAGATTTCAAGTCGTTTAGGGAGTCTATGTTTGGCAAGATTAATTTTGTTCCAACGAAGAAGCCCAAAAAAATTTTATTAATAGAAAGACTACCATCTGATGAATTTTATTTACGCGATTCTAAACGAAGAGGTGCAGGCGCTACTCGTAGATCTATTAAAAACCATGCTGAGTTAAAAGAAACGATTCGCGCTTTAGTTGATTCAAAATTTGAATTTTATAATGTACAGCTTGAAAACATGCCGTTTGAACAGCAGATTGAATACTTTGATTCTGCTGCAGTTGTAATTGCACAACATGGCGCAGGATTGGCAAATATGATCTGGATGCAAGAAAAATCGAATGTTGTTGAGTTTGGCTTCAAATCAAAAAAGCATTTTGAGAAAATCGGCTCAGCATTAAATATCCATCATTTTGCATTTGACTATAATGAGCGTCATCTTGAGATCAATTGCACAGAATTCTCAAAGTGGTTGATTGAAAACAAACTGACAAGACACTATTTCAAGAATTAGAATTGTGATGAAAAGCAAAAAAGCATGTCAGTTTAAGACATGCTTTTTTAATGGTTATATAATTGGTCCACCTAGTTATGAGACGCCATAATTAGACTTCTGTTGTTTTAATTATTTACTGTTTGCAATCAATTCAGAATCCAATATGATGTTTGGAATCTCCTCCATTTGCAAGACTTCTTGAAGTGGGTCGGTGTATTCAATATCTACTAAATTTTGAGTTGAATAAATTTTCACTTCTGGTATGTTTTCCATTTCTAAAACTTCTTTTAATGGATTAACATACTCCTCTTCAGCATTTACATAAAGCCATGGGTTTAATGTTATGTCACTTTCTAAAATAATTTCAGGAATGTCTTGCATTGCTAAAACTTCTTCTAAAGGGTTAACATATAACTCTTCAGAAGAGTCAGTGGAAGCATTTTTTGTTTCTGTTTTTGTGTTTACTGCGAATACTGTTGTAGTTAAAAGTGCAAAAGCAATAGTGAGCGAGAATAGTTGTGAAGTTTTCATTTTATCTGATTTTAATTTTTGTTTCTATTTATGAATCACAGGACAAATGTATATCAAAAAATAGTACTATGCAATACAAAGTACTAAATAAAAGATAGTACAGTGGCATGAAATGTACTATATGAATTATAAACCACTTGTGTTTACGGGCTCTTGAAGAATTTAAAGAGTAAAAAAAAGTTTAAAAAAGATTTTCAGCTACAGGTAAAAGATGAAAAAGTGCTACTGATTGCGTTTAGGAAACGAAATGTATGAGTAGATTAGAAAGAGATTTCTAGAAAGTAATGATTTCTACAATCTTCTTTTCTTGAATGAATTTTGTCGTAAGTGAGAAGATGTATGCGTCTTTTGGAAAAGGAGAAACAATTTTTTTAAGTAAAGTCTTGTTTCTAATTTGAGTATTAAGCTCGAGATACGCATAGCCTTTTACGATACAATTTTCAATAAGGAACACGCATTTTTCATTTGGATGTCGACCTTTTAAAACAATCCCGCATGTTAAATTATCTACAAATAGACTTTGCCAACTTATCTCATTTTTTAAAGGTTCTGGTTTAGGTAAACGAGCCATTTCTTTTTCTATGAAAATAAATTCTGGCTCTGAGAAATAGTCTTTCGGATTATAATTATTGGCGACACACCATTGAGCAGCGCTTTTTCTAGCTTCGTTTTTTGCTGAGAAAAAGAAACTAGGGTTTTTGCCTCCAGCTTTGTCTAAAACAAATTTGTCTTTAACTTTTAAATAGGCCAATGGCAAATAATAGGCTTGATTCTTTGGGTTGTAGTGCGGTTTAAGCTTTTTAATTTCCAGATATTCCTTAACGCGCGACAGTAATTCATTTCCTGTCTCTTCAATTTTAATATCTGCAATTTCGTTTTGAAGTGCAGCAGCTTTTGCATTGTTCGCTATAAAATGACGATTCAATCTATTTTTTAAAAAATTACTTCGTCCTAAATAAATAACGTTGCCTTTTTTATTTAATAGATAATAAACTCCAATCTTATTTTTTGCCTTTTCAGTGATGTGAGAAAAAGAGTGCTTACTTTCATCTTCATGAAATGCGTAGCGCATTAAATCTTTAGAAACATCTTTTTCAAGCAATATTTTAAACAAGTCTAAAGTGGCTCGTGCATCACTTTCTGCCCTGTGTTTATTAGAATGTGTTATACCTAAATTTTTGCTCAGCTTTTCTAATCCGTATGCAGGTTGATTCGGAATTAATTTTCGAGCCCAGTCAATCGTATCAACTGTTGGCATATTGAATTCAAAACCTAGTCGTCCAAATTCCATTTGTAAAATGCGATAATCAAAATCGGCATTGTGGGCTACAAGAACACAATCTTTTGTGATTTCTATTATACGTTTTGCGAGTTCATAGAACTTAGGTGCTCTAACGAGCATCTTGGGTGTAATGCCAGTAAGCTTTTGGACATAGGGTTGTATAGGCTTTTCTTCAACATTTATCAAGCTGATAATCTGGTCTACAACCTGAAGTCCATCAAATTTGAAAAGCGCAATTTCCATTGCAGATTCTTCCTCAAATCGACCTCCTGTGGTTTCTAAGTCTACTACACAAAACATCGCGTAAAAATAATCGTATAGTTGGTATAAATGTTGTGGATATTTAGCTTTGTCGGAATATAACTTATGCCGACACGTTTATTTTTTGTAGCTGCTTTTTTTCTATGCTCTTTTTCGATAAGGAGTCAAGTTCAGTTTCAGTATTTTAAAATAAGTTCCTCAGCTGGTTTGCCCATCACAAACGCTGCATTAAATGCTAAGTCTGCCCATATAAGTTACTTTTCTAGTGAGGAAGGTGTTATTTCTATTCCCAGAGATTCTGTGGCAAGAGTCTGCAATATTCTCATTGGAGCACCAAGGCATAACCCCTTGATAACTGCAATAAAACTTCAGAAATTGGATACCATTCCAATTGTTCTAAATCCTTGTAGTAAAGCAACATACAATGAAGTGAATCGCTTAAAAGGCTTTGAGTTGATGAAGCCTATATTTCTTCAGAATTATAGGCAAGGTGAAAAAATTGAAGATAAAATTCTTCAAAAACGAATTTTATATCTCAATGAAATTCCGGTTGATGTTAAGGGTGTTTCAGGTCGAATTGTTCCGGGAGAAGATGACAAAGGAAAAGTGTTGGGTGCCTTGCGTTGGTCTGATGTTGACTATAAAAGCAAGAATAATTTTCAAGAAGAAGTGCTGGCTCGTATGGACTCAGGTTTGTTTAGAGACCTGGGAGAATATAGCTCTCTGAACATGTTTTGGAATATTGAGAATGACATTTTCGCTTTGAATCCGTATTCAAACTTAGAATACCCATCACCAATAAAACAAATCAACTCCTTGTTGTATCACTATTATCTGGTTGATTCTATTAAGCATGAAGATGTTACTATTTATAGAGTAGATATTCAACCTGTAAAGTCGTATTCACCTTTGTTTAATGGTTCGCTATGGATGGAAAAACAGAGCGGGAAGGTACTTGAAGTAAATTTGAGTTTGTACAAAGAAAATCATGTCAACTATGTTGATTCCATTCAGATGCATTTTTATAACCCTCGGTTCATTGGTTTGAGAAAAGGGACGTCTCAACATGCGGAAATATGGATTGATATTTTGGGGTATAAATTAAAATTTGATGGCAGTACAATCTTATTCGGAGATACATCGTTAGAGGATTCAAGTATTTACCCAGATAAATTTAGAGTTATAGAGCCAAAGGAATCAATATTTTCAGATTCATTGGCATATTTCAATTCCATAATAAATGGAAATACAAGTGTTTTAGTTGGCTTAGATAATACGAATAGTATATCAAGCAAAGATTATAAGGTAAATTCTATATTCAATCATAAAGTTGATTTTGCACGAGCCTTCTTTCTCACAGGTGGCAATTATTATGCAGCGAATGGGTATGTTGAAGTTGTACCTCTTGCTTTATCAATGGGCTTTAATACGGTAGAAGGTGGGTATATTAATTACCGTGCGCATTATCACTTAGATAAAGAGAATAGCAAGTTTCGAATGTCTCCCTATTTGCGTTATGGATTTGCTTCTAAACGTTTGTTGCCGCGAATTGAACTTGAATACGAGTTTAATCCTAGAGATCCAGTAAGGGTTATTCTTGAAGGTGGAATTAAATATCAACAATTTAACGAGCTCGAGCCTATTATTCCAATTATTAACACGCTATATAGTTTGGGTCTATCGATTAACTATTTAAAGCTCTATCAAAAACAGTACATAAAGTTTAAGTTCGATAAAGAACTATTTCGAGGATTTGAAGCTGTCTTTTCACTTGAGGCAGGCAGGAGAAAAGCGCTTTTCAACAATTCTAGTGTAACCCTTTTTGGAGATGGTTCTGAATATACTCCGAATAACCCAGATCGTGATCCGGTAATAAGTGCTGAGGATGGATTTAGCACACATAACATGAATATTATCAATCTGCAGTGTTATTATCAGTTTGGTAGGCGGTATGACTATATTGATAACAAACTTCGCAAGTTAGAATCACCTTTGCCACGATTGAGCTTTCTTTATAGAAAAGGGTTTGGATTTAATGAAGGTATGCCAAACTATAATTTCATTCGTTTTAGTGTAGGTAATAAATCGCGTTTAAAGGATATTGGCTTATTAGAGTTTGACTTTGTTGTTGGTGGATTTTACAACGTTGAGCACATAGAGTTTGCAGATTATCAACATTTTAATGGTGTTCAAACAGCATTTATAAATAACACTTACGATGGGTGGACGGACGTGAGACAGTTCAGTACTCTGCCATATTACGATTACAGTACATCGTCAAGTTATATTGAGATTCATTTAAAACACCGTTTTCTAGGCTGGTGGTTGGCTAAGCCTAAATTGACAAGAGAACTGCATTTACAATCTTATGTCGGGGCGAACTACCTATATACTGCAGATGCTGGCCATTACAACGAGGTTTACTTAGGAGTAGAAAATATCTTAAAGGTGGTTAATGTACAAACTGCTTTAGGAATTGAGCAGGCCGGAAAGCTGCGTTTTTCTGTCTTGGTTGGCTTTAATTTCGACTTGACTTTTTATCTAAAAGCACGAGAGCGTTAAGCATAATTTCTAGCCCCAAAAATGGATGAGCCGACCCGAATCATGTTGCTTCCAACTTCAATGGCTAAATGGTAATCTCCACTCATGCCCATGCTAATTGTGTCGAAATCTTCACCTAACTTTTTTCTAAGTGCTTGGAAGGCGGTGTGCAAGCCTTCGAACTCTTGTTTGATTTGAGTTTTATCATTTGTATTTGTTGCCATACCCATTAAACCTACAACCTTTATATTGCTGTAACTGTCAAGGCGCTCAGTCAACTCAATCAATTCATCCTCGTCAAAACCGAATTTAGTGTCTTCCTTTGCAATATGAACTTGCAGTAAACAATCAATTATTCGTTCATTTTTTACAGCCTGTTTATTGAGTTCTTTTAAAACCTTTTCGCGGTCTACCCCATGCACAAGGCTTACAAAAGGTGCCATGTATTTTATTTTGTTGGTTTGCACATGGCCTATCATATGCCATTGGATGTCTTTCGGAAGCTCCTCGAATTTTGAAGCCATTTCTTGAATTTTATTTTCGCCAAAAACACGCTGTCCTCCTTCATAAGCTTCCGTTATATCAGAAATGGGTTTGGTTTTACTGACTGCAACTAAAGTTACGTGCTCAGGTATTTCAGCGTTTATATTTTGAATGTTTTCAGCAATAGACATAGACGAAAATTTAATATGCAAACTTAAGGCCTAAGCGGAAATTAAGTGCTTTATTTTTAGACGAGTTTAGAGATTAAACTCACGTTTTTCAATCCTTAAAATTTCAGATATTTGAGGCCCTTAATTAAGAAGTCAACTTCATGAGTGAAATGACATTCAGAGATCAAATTGCACAAGGGATTCCGAGTGAATTACCGTCGGCGCCAGTCTATGATTCAGAAATAAATCACGCGCCAAAGCGCAAAGAAATTTTAACACCAAAAGAAAAGCAGCTTGCCGTAAATAATGCGTTGCGTTATTTCGATACGAAGCATCATGCTGTTTTGGCAAAAGAGTTTGCTGCAGAATTAGAAACTTATGGCAGAATATACATGTATCGTTTCATGCCAACGTATGAGATGTATGCTCGACCAATAGAAGCGTATCCGGCTAAATGTGCTCAAGCGTCTTCAATTATGTTGATGATTCAAAATAATTTGGATTACAAAGTGGCGCAACATCCACATGAGCTTATTACTTATGGTGGAAATGGTGCTGTATTTCAAAATTGGGCGCAATACCTTTTGACAATGCAATATTTGTCTCAGATGACCGAAGAGCAAACCTTGCATATGTATTCAGGTCATCCGATGGGGTTATTTCCTTCGCATAGAGAAGCACCTAGAGTTGTTGTAACAAACGGTATGATGATTCCGAATTATTCTAAACAAGACGATTGGGAAAAATTCAATGCCTTAGGTGTAACACAATTTGGTCAAATGACTGCTGGCAGTTACATGTATATCGGACCTCAAGGAATTGTGCACGGTACAACGATTACTGTTTTGAATGCTGCAAGAAAAATTAGCAAACCAGGCGAAGAAAATAAAATGAGACTGTTCATTACTGCCGGTCTAGGTGGAATGAGTGGTGCTCAGCCTAAAGCTGGAAATATAGCTGGAGTAGTGAGTATTACTGCAGAGATCAATCCGAAAGCGGCTTATAAAAGACACGAGCAAGGTTGGGTAGATGCTATTTCATCTGATGTTGATGTGATAATCGATCAAGCCCAAGACTATTTGTCAAAAGGCGAAGCACATTCTTTCGCTTACGTTGGAAACATAGTTGACCTATGGGAACGACTTGCAGAGCGAAATATCCATGTGGATTTAGGTTCAGACCAAACCTCTCTGCATAACCCATGGGCCGGAGGGTATTACCCAGTTGGATTGAGTTTAGAAGACAGCAATACAATGATGGCCGAAAAGCCTGAATTGTTTCAAAAAAAGGTGAAAGAAACTTTAGTACGTCATGCCAATGCTGTAAATACGTTAACAGCAAACGGAATGTATTTCTTCGATTATGGAAATGCATTTTTGTTAGAAGCATCTCGCGCTGGTGCTGATGTAATGGCAGAAGATGGAATATTATTTAAGTACCCTTCATATGTGCAAGACATATTAGGGCCAATGTGTTTTGACTATGGCTTTGGCCCGTTCCGTTGGGTTTGTGCCAGTGGAAAGCCAGAAGATTTAGCGTATACAGATATGCTTGCTGCGCAGGTGTTAGAAGAATTAATGAATGAGTCCCCTGCTGAGATTCAACAGCAAATGGCAGATAATATCCGCTGGATAAAAGCAGCTGGTGAAAATAAAATGGTAGTCGGTAGCCAAGCACGCATTTTATATGCAGACGCTGAAGGCCGCGCTAAAATTGCCTTAGCATTTAATAAAGCCATTGCAGAGGGAAAGATTGGCCCTGTTGTATTAGGCAGAGACCACCACGATGTGTCGGGAACGGATTCTCCTTTTAGAGAAACATCCAACATTTATGATGGAAGCAGCTTTACAGCAGATATGGCCATACAAAATGTAATTGGCGATAGCTTTAGAGGCGCCACTTGGGTGAGTATTCACAATGGTGGAGGCGTTGGTTGGGGTGAAGTGATTAACGGTGGCTTTGGAATGCTTATAGACGGTTCTGAAGATTCTGGTAGACGCTTGCAAATGATGTTGTTTTACGATGTGAATAACGGTATTGCGAGAAGGAGTTGGGCAAGAAATAAAGAAGCTATGTTTGCCATCGATAGAGAAATGGACAGAACCCCTGATTTTAAAGTAACTGTTCCGAATCTTGTGAACCCAGAAATATTAGAAAACCTGTTTTAAAATTTGACAATGAAGAATTTATCTAGTGTATTAAATATAGTTTTATTGGCAGCAGTGGCTGTATTGTTTTACCTCGTTTTAGGTTCTAAAAGTGAGCCAATTCCAGAGGCAAAAGTGGTTGCTCTTCCTTCTGTAACAAGCGAAGGGCTGAGTGTTGCTTATGTGAATATGGATTCGTTGCAAGTGTATTATAACTATTACAAAGAATTGATGGAAGAATTTCAAGCGGAAGCTAAACGCGCCGAGGAAGCTCTTTTAAAGAAACAGAGCGTATTTCAAGAAAATGTGAAGATTTTTGAGGAAAAGGCACCAACAATGTCTCAGCAAGAATTTGAGTATTACAGAAACGACTTGGAGCAGACACGTGGCAAAATGATGCAAGATCAACAAGAGGTTGAAAGAGGATTAATGGGCCGAGAGCAAGAGTTGATGCTGCTAATGAAAGAAGAAGTTGACTCTGTGTTGAACATGATTAAAACTGAAAATCACCTTGACTTTGTTTTTACCTATCCATTAGGAAGTGGTCTTTTATATGCAGATGACAGCTATGATATTACACCGTTGGTGACAGAAAAATTAAACGCATTGAGACCAACTTCAATTGAAGAATAGAGTAGGGGTATATCTCGGTAAGCTGAGCTTGGCTGTATTATTGATTACAGCTGTTTCGTGCGTGAATGATTCTCAGATTTACGATACCCGTGAATTGTGGATTGGCAGTTGGACCTGTAGTGAAATAGAAGGAGATTTTGCGCCTCAAGCTTATCCGGTTGAAATTGTTGAAAGAGTTGTTTTAAAGGAAGTTGGAATAAAGGGGTTGTATAACCAAGGACTCAGTTTTTCTGTTGTCGCAGAAATTTCGGGTGACAATATTGTCATTCCAACACAAGAGGTTGAAGGCATTCAGGTTGCAGGATCTGGCAACTTAGAAAACGAAGAAATAGTTTTATACTTTGATGCCGACGATGGAAGTGGAGCGGATAAAGTGAAAGCGATGCTCGTGCGATAAAATATTAGAAGTGGAAAAAACACAAAGGTTGGGTGACGGAAGGTTCGACCAACCTTTTTTGTTATTTGTATGTTCTACTGAATGAATAGCCAATGTCTCATGATAGATTCTTCTCAAGAAAACTTTACAAAATTAAGCAACAGACTAGTCACGCTTCAGCGGAAAACTGAGAGTTGAGACTTAACCTTATTCTAGAATTGAACGCAGCTCTAACCTCCCATAACGATGGCGTTGCAGCTCAAATTAAACAGAAGCACACATATTCAATATTGGAATCTAAAGACTTAATTCAGTTTTAGAAATAGAAACGGATTCCAAATTGGCCTCCAACCCACAATAGTATTTCGTTTGGATTATCACTGTATTCACCAGATGTTTCTAGTAAAGGTCTCAATTGGTATTTAAAGTGAGGCCTCGTAAAAGCTGTAAATTTTGGGGTAATACGGTAATTGACCCCAACTCCAATTGCAACAGTCCAGTTTAAATCTCTTGCTTGTTGTGTGATATCTCCCCATTCAACACCATCGAGTTGTAATTCGTTTGTTCCAGAACGGTTAACACTTTGTACAAAGTTCATCTCTACCGCAGGAATAACCTCCATTTCCCAGTTGTCACCGAAAGGAATTGAATACACAAACTGAAAAGGAACATTAATATAACTAACTTTTGTAGTTGCAATAAACTCTCCAGAAACAGTATCGGGGAGCAGCCCGTTGTTTACAAGTCCCTCTTTAAAGTCGACACTAAAAGAACCATCTGAAGCATTTAAACCTACACCAAAGTGAAGCGAGCTGCCGAACTTGTAGTATAAATCTAAACCGTATGCCTGACCGTACCCACCTTTTGTGCCCTGATTTAAGATTGTATTGGTAGGGTCATTTGGAGTGGTCTCCGCTCTCACAACGTTTCGTGTTAGAAAATACGGAGAGTAATGAAGACCCATATATACTTTTGAGCGCTTTATAACATCATCTGTGTAATAGACTATTTTTTCTTCTTTCTCTTCCTGAGCTTTCGTGTTCAATGAAAAACTCAAAATGAATACAAGTGCATAAAGCTTTTTCATTCGTGTGATAAATTTGCGTGCAAATTAGTTTAAAAATTGTTCTGCCTTTGTTAACGCATTTGGAATGCCATTTGCGTTTTTTCCACCTGCTGTGGCAAATTCCGCTTGGCCTCCGCCTCCGCCACCAATTTCTGCAGCCAGCTCTTTAACAATTTTACCAGCGTGTAAATTATTGCTGTCTAACAAGTTCTTGCTGAGAGCAACCGTAATCATCACTTTTCCTCCGAATTGATTTGCCAAAACAAGGAATAAATTGTCTTCCTGACTTTTGAGTTCGAAGGCTAAATCTTTTATTGCTTTTGGATCTAGTTCGATGCTTTCAGCAATGAGCTTAACGCCATTAATTTCTTTTCCTTTTGAAAGCAATTCATCTTTTAATCCGCCAGCTTTTTCCTTAAGTAAATTGTCTATTTGCTTTTGGAGTGTTGTGTTCTCTTTTTGAAGTGACTCTATACTTCCAACTATGTTATTTTTGTTTTTTAAGATGCCTTCAACTTCTGCTAATGTCTCTAGTTTTTCGGTTAAGAAGCCCATGGACTTATCTGCCGTGATGGCCTCAATTCTTCTTATTCCTGCGGCAACTGCTGTTTCTTGAGTAATGACGAATAGTCCAATATTTCCAGTCGCCTGAACGTGCGTTCCACCACATAATTCTATTGAATCTCCAAATTTAATAGCGCGTACCGTATCTCCATATTTCTCACCAAATAGTGCAATGGCTCCCATTTCAGTGGCCTCCTTAATCGGTATGTTTCTAAACTCTTCCAATTGGAAATTCTCTCTCACCTTGGCGTTCACTAAATATTCAATTTCCTTAATTTCTTCTTTTGAAACTTTTTGAAAATGAGAAAAATCGAATCGTAAATGATCTGCTTTTACCAAAGAACCTTTTTGTTCTACATGTGTTCCTAAAACTTCACGCAGAGCAGCGTGTAACAAATGTGTCGCACTGTGGTTGTTTTGAGTCAACTTTCTTTTTTCGACATTCACTTCTGCCGTAAAAGGAAACTTAATTGACTGAGGAAGAGTATTTGTGAAATGTAAAATTCTACCATTTTCTTTCTTGGTATCAAAAATATCTATGCGCTCTTCATCCGAAATCAATACCCCTGTGTCTCCAACTTGACCGCCTCCTTCTGGATAAAAAGGAGTGAAATTCAGCATCAATTGATAAAACGTTTTCTTCTTGGTTTGAACTTTTCTGTATTGTGTAATCTTTACCTGCGCATCGGTTTGATCGTAGCCAACAAATTCATCGCGATCATCTTCTAAAACAACAACCCAGTCATCAGTTTTTAGTTGCGTTGCAGCACGACTTCTATGTTTCTGACGTTGCATTTCAGCATCAAACTCACTTTCATCAACAGAAAAACCAAATTCTTTTAGGATGAGTTGGGTTAAGTCGAATGGGAATCCAAATGTATCGTACAATTCAAAAGCCTTAGCTCCATTTACTTTGTTATCCTTTGTTTCTTCAATGATTTGATCTAGGCGAATTAAACCTTTATCCACTGTTCTTAAGAAAGAAGATTCTTCTTCTTCTATCACTTTCTTAACCAGATCTCGGTTGTTTTTTATTTCAGTAAAATTGTCGCCCATTTCAGCCACTAGTACGTCCACCAAAGTGTAAATGAACGGTTCCTTCAAATTCAACTGAGCATATCCGTAACGAATTGCTCGTCTTAAGATTCTCCTTATTACATATCCCGCTCCAGTGTTAGATGGCAATTGTCCATCAGCAATAGCGAAAGCAACTGCACGAACATGATCGGAAATGACGCGAATGGCGATATCCGTTTTTTCTCCAGTACCATATTTAATGCCAGAGATGCTAGAAATAACATCAATCAATGGTGCGAACACATCTGTGTCGTAATTGGATTGTTTGCTTTGCAGTACCATACACAGTCGTTCAAAGCCCATTCCAGTATCTACATGTTTCTTTGGAAGGGGTTCTAAAGATCCATTCGCTTTGCGATTGTATTCCATAAAAACCAGATTCCAGATTTCCACTACTTGTGGGTGATCCATGTTGACCAGACTCGCACCAGAAACTTTTTTTCTTTCTTCTTCTGATCTTATGTCTACATGTATTTCTGAAGCTGGGCCACATGGACCAGCTTCACCCATTTCCCAAAAATTATCCTTTTTATTTCCATAAAGAATTTGATCTTTTGGTAAATATTTCTCCCAGTGTCTATATGCTTCTTGGTCAGAATCTAACTGGTCTGTTTTATCGCCTTCAAAAACAGTTGCATACAAACGACTTTTATCAATTTTAAACTCATCTACTAAAAGTTCCCAAGCCCAGTCTATCGCTTCCTTCTTGAAGTAATCACCAAAACTCCAGTTGCCCAGCATTTCGAACATGGTATGATGATAGGTATCCATACCCACTTCCTCAAGGTCGTTGTGCTTACCCGATACACGTAAACATTTCTGAGTATCAGTAACACGGGCGCTCTTTGCTGGTGCATGACCAAGAAAAATATCCTTGAATTGATTCATTCCAGCATTGGTAAACATAAGAGTCGGATCGTTCTTGACAACAATAGGGGCAGAGTCAATCACTTCGTGTGTTTTCGAAGCGAAGAACTCTAAAAACTTTTTACGTATTTCTGATGATGTTAGCATATCTGATAATCAGTGTTTTAACGTTTTTTAACGATTGTAATGTTGAAAATAATTTACATTTGCGCTCAAATGGAGTTCGCGAATCGCCAATTTTAGCGTGCAAAAATAGATAAAACTCACTGTGAATGTCTAAGGTTAAGTACTATTACGATACTAAAACTTTATCCTATAGAAAAATAGAGCGTAGCTTTCGTCAGAAAGTGAAGGATTCTATAGTGGTAATAGCGGCTTCAGGAATACTGGCGGCCTTATTTTTTGTATTGTATACAATCGTTATTGACTCCCCTAAAGAAAAAAAATTAATCCGTGAAAACTTAGCGTTGCAAATTCAATACAATTTGTTGAATGAGCGCATGGATAATATGGCTGTAGTGTTGGATGACATGCAGAATAGAGACGATAATATTTACCGTGTTATATTTGAATCTGACCCAATACCTAGTTCGGTAAGAAATGCTGGTTTTGGTGGTGCAAATCGATACAAAGATTTAGAAGTATACGAAAGCTCGGAATTACTAATTGAAACACAAAAAAAGCTTGATATACTTTCTAAAATGGCAGCAGTTCAAAGCAAAAGTTTTGATGATGTGAAAAATTTGGCATTGGATAAAGAAAAAATGTTAGCTGCTATTCCTGGTATACAGCCTGTTGCCAATAAAGATTTAAAACGCATGGCCTCTGGTTATGGACGAAGAATGCACCCGATATATAAGGTGCGTAAAATGCACTGGGGTATGGATTTTTCAGCCAAAACAGGGACTCCCATTTTTGCAACAGGAGATGGGAAGATTACGAACAATAGAAAAATTGGCGGTTCAGGTTATGGTAAGTATGTTGTGATTGATCATGGGTATGGATATCAAACATTGTATGCGCACATGAGTAAAGTAGCAGTGCGAAAAGGCCAGAAAGTAAAACGTGGCGATGTAATTGGTTATGTTGGAAATACAGGAAGATCTGCCGGTCCACACTTGCATTATGAAGTTGTGAAAGATGGAAAAAAAGTGAATCCTATCAATTTCTATTATTCAGATTTGACTCCGGAAGAATTTGAGCAAATGATTGAAATTTCGAATTCGATTAATCAGTCATTTGACTAGAAAAGCTTAACAAATATTTAAGAGCGCCTTTCGCAGAGGCGCTTTTTTTATGTCGTACTTTGAACAAAAGTCATAACTACTGTTAGTCAATTTTCTATTTTCGCTAAATGCAGATACCAAATACCGAAGAATTAACGAAACGATACTACAGTATTGGCGAAGTAGCCGGCTTGTTTGAAGTGAATGCTTCACTCATCAGATTTTGGGAAAAGGAGTTTTCGCAACTGCACCCAAAGAAAAACCAAAGAGGGAAACGAATGTATACGCCAAAGGACATAGAAATGTTTAAGGTGATTTACCATTTGCTAAAAGAACAAGGGTATACAATAGAAGGCGCCAAACGCAGATTGAAAGAAAACAAAGAAGAGACAATGAATGTCTCGGCCATAGCTGGACGCCTAAACCGAATAAAAGAAGAATTGATAAAAATTAAAGAGAATTTATAACACATGAAAAAAATAGTCTTAGTCATATTATTTTCCATCCTAGGTCTCATATCGCTTGGCATAATTATGACCGTTGGGAGTTACAACAATCTGGTTGGAATGGATGAGGGAGTTTCATCTAGTTGGGCAAATGTTGAAACAGCTTACCAAAGGCGAGCAGATTTAATTCCGAACCTTGTAAGCACTGTGAAAGGCTATGCCGAATTTGAACAAGAGACATTGACTCAAGTTGTTGAAGCGAGAAGCAAGGCAACATCTGTAAATATTGATGCAAACAACTTATCTCCAGAGGCAATAAGTAGGTTCCAGTCTGCCCAAGATGGGTTGAGCGGAGCGCTTTCTAGACTTCTAGTAACCATTGAGAAATATCCAGATTTAAAAGCCAATCAGAACTTTATGGCTTTGCAGCAAGAGCTTACCAATACGGAAAATAAGATTGGCTTTGAAAGGCAAAAATTCAATAAGAAAGTGGAGTCCTATAATAAAGCTATCCGAAAATTTCCTACCGTGATACTGGCGAATATGGCAGGTTTTGACGCAAAAGGATATTTCCAATCTGAAGCGGGTTCAGAAAAGGCCCCTGAAGTAAAATTTTAAGATTTGAGCGAAGTAAGACAGTTTCTTTCCGAGGATGATGAGCAGCGCGTTGTAGAGGCTATTCAAGAAGCTGAATTAAACACATCAGGTGAAATAAGGGTACACATAGAAGCGCACCATGAGCAAAGGGCTTATAAGCGCGCTGTAGAAGTTTTTGCAGCTTTAGACATGCACAAAACGGCTGAGCGAAATGGTGTACTTATTTATTTGGCAACAGAAGATCATCAATTTGCCATTTTGGGCGATAAGGGTATTGACGAAAAAGTACCAGATGACTTCTGGAATCACATAAGAGATACAATGCAAGAGAATTTTAAGAAGGGCGACTTTGTGTCTGGCTTGGCCGAAGGAATTAAAGCGGGAGGGAAGGCACTTGCTGAGTTTTTCCCCTACCAGGATGATGATCGGAACGAGTTGCCTGATGAAATTTCAACAAATATTTAATGTTAAAGCGAGTTTCAATTATTGTATTACTCTTTACCTGCATCACAGCATTTGCAATTGAAGTTCCTGAAAAACCATTGCGTGACTACCCCGTAAACCAGTATTATGAGATTTTCAATAAAAGAGAGGTCGCTTCTATTGACAATGCAATACTTAGAAATTTTGATACTACGGGAGTTGAAATAGTTGTAGTTGTGGTGCAGAGTACGGATGGTATGCCTGTGAACGATTTTGCCGATTGGATAGGTCAGAATTGGGGTGTTGGAGACGAAGAGCAGGACAATGGTATTGTAATTCTCATTGCTGTTGATGATCGCAAAATGGCCATTCAAACGGGATATGGCATTGAGCAATACATCAATTCTGTTATTGCCAAATCGATTATTGAAAATGATTTTACGCCATACTTTAAACAAGGCGATTACTACAGCGGAGTCTTGAATGGGCTCACTTCCATATTCACAGCTTTAGATGGAAATTATCAAGAAAACAATAATCGTGGCGGTAAAGACAAGCCTTTTGGGATGATTGTTTTTGTGCTTCTCTTTTTCCTAATCATTGTGTTTAGTCGCGGACGAGGCAATGGTCGCGGTGGACGTGGAGGCGGAAATGCACTTCTTGCTGGATATTTCCTAGGAAGCATGGGCCGCAGTCGCGGTGGCTTCGGTGGAGGCAGTTCCTTTGGCGGAGGTGGCGGTTTCGGTGGCTTTGGCGGAGGCGGTTTTGGCGGAGGCGGTGCCTCTGGTGGCTGGTAGCCTTATAAATCCAACAAAAACTGCATTGTATCTACACCATCAGCGTAATCATTTAACCCAGGTTTTTGACTGTCACCAAAAGGTACCCGATTTTCAATAGAATCTTCTGAACTCACAATACATTGAATGTTTTCTTCTTCCTCTTTAAGCTCTTGTTTTAATTTTTCGGAGCTATCGTAAAACGCATAGTTTATAACAGCAACAGGTGACCCTAGCGCTTCGTTTTCTCTTAAAATTACAAAACCGTTTTCTAAAAAAGGCTCTTGGTTCAGTAAATAAATGGCACGGTAATAATCATAGTTATTACCGTACTTGTTGTGATGTCCAATCTCGCTGTAGTGGAATATACCAGCGAAAATTCTATTGACATCAAAGTCTTTTGGCAAGTAAAGTTTTGTAACGTTTCTGCAGCCTAAACCGAAATACATAAACAAGTCATCGGCTAACAGCTTGAGTTCTTTTTCAGTTTCGTTTCCGGTTAAAATCGCTATAGAATTTCTATTCTTACGTATGATGTTCGGATATTTACCAAAGTAGGCTTCAAAGTAACGCGCTGTGTTATTGCTGCCGGTGGCGATTACTGCATCGGGTTTATTTAGCTTTTCAACGTTTTCAATACGTGTTTCGAATTCTGGTTCTATTTCTATGAGCTTATTTATTATGAATGACATCAACTCGCTATCATCTGATGATGCTTTAACGAGCGCTTTATTTCCAGAAAGTAAAACTGTCAGCAAATCATGAAACCCTACCAATGGAAGATTTCCAGCCATGATAATACCAATGTTTTTAGGTTGGTTTTCAGAAATGGAATAGGTTGAAATCCAGGTGTTGAGTTTTTTGGTGGTCAGTTCCTCAGCCCAGGCTGATAAGGCGAGCCTTGAGTTTTCTGGAGAAAACCATTGGTTTTTAACTTTTGCTTTAATGATGGTATTTTCAAGCGCTTCGTATTTCGTACTCTTCTCATTTTGAGGTGAATAGTTTCGTAAATAACTCCCAAGAAGGTCGAATGCTTTAATTCTTTGCTTTAAGTCCATTATTAAAATGCCGAGTTGTTATTTTTGTGCAGCAAATGTAAAACAGAATTGTAATGGCCATAGTAATAACTGACGAGTGTATTAATTGCGGTGCTTGCGAACCAGAATGTCCAAATAACGCAATTTATGAAGGCGCTATGGAATGGCGATTTTCAGAAGGCACAGATCTAAAAGGAAACATTGTTACACCTGGAGGTTCTAAGTTTGATGCTGAAGCGGCACAAGAACCTGTTGATTTTGACGTTTATTACATCGTTACAGACAAGTGTACAGAGTGCCATGGCTTTCACGAAGAACCACAATGTGCTGAGGTTTGCCCAGTTGACTGTTGTATTCCAGATGAGAACCATGTTGAGTCTGATGACCAATTGGCGGCCAAGAAAATATTTATGCATTTAGATTAATGTTTCTTAACAAGATATTTCCCAAAAACTCGTTTTTGAGGAATATGAAATACCTCACCTTAATTTTAACAACTTTATTTTTCAGCTCTGTTTTCGCTCAAGGCGAAGAAGGTGGTGCGTCTGAAAATGTATCGCTTGCAGAACTTGAAGCAGACCTCGCCTTACTTGGCGATAAGGTTGTTACGGGTAAACATGAAGAAGAACGTCTTCAATCGAACAAAGAGTTTACGTTAGCATTAGAAGAAATGCTGTATTACGAAGAGGCGTTTGAATATCCTTTTGAAAAAGTTAAAAACCTCTCTAAACTTACAGCTGAAAGTGAACAATTTCGACTGTTTACGTGGCTTGTTCCCTTAAAGGATGGAACATTCAGTTACTATGGTTTCGCACTTGTAAAAAAGAAAAAGGGCGTTACTGAAGTCATAGAATTATCAGACAAGAGCACGTCTTTAGAATCTCCAGAATACGATTGGTTAAAGCCGGAAAAATGGTTCGGTGCCATCTACTATCAAACTTTTGAAGTAAAACACAAGAAGAAGCGCTATCAAGTTTATTTGGGTTATCGTCCAGGAGATAGAGAAGTACAAGAAAAATTGGTGGAAGTAGTTTATCTAGACAACAACAAGTTGACGTTTGGTGATAAGGTTTTTGAGACTCCTGTTATTTCAGACTACAAATACGACCAACGTCCTTACCGCTTGCGTTTTCGCTATTCTAAAAAAGTTGTGGCCAGTTTAAAGTACAAGCCAGAACTCAACATGATTGTCATGGATCACCTTTCTCCACCGGATGCAAGTTTTCAGCGTGATTGGAAAATGTATGGGCCAGACTTTAGCTACGATGGTATATATTGGGACAACGGAAAATTTTACTTAAAAAAGCAAATCGAATTCGATTCAGGTCTGCAGCCTGCTGCACCAATTGAAAGACCGAAGCAAGGCTTGTCTCCCTCAAAAGAGGATTAAGCTTATCTCAGTTGCCCGTTTAAAGTGTTTATGAATGTTTGATACGCTGTATTAAAATTCATAGCCGGATGCTTTTGCCCTTTCAATTCTACGTAATCAATCTCTGGGAATTTCTTGTGTAATTTCCTTGACTGTTCAACTGGAATAACTTTGTCTGCATCTCCGTGAAAAACGTGAATTGGGAAGTCTGCAGATTCTAAATAGCTGTGGGTTGGTAGTTTGTATTTGAGCAAAGTTTCGCCCGGAAGGAATGGCACTTTAGAGGCAGCCAATTCTGAAAGTGCGAAATATGGGGATTTAAGAATGAGCCTTCTAGGATTGTTTTTTCCTGCAACAGATGAAGCAATACCAGAACCCAAAGAATACCCAATTATGGTGATTTCAGATTCTTCGTATTTAGATTTCGCATAGTCGTACACCAAATGTGCATCGCTTAAAAGTTCGGCCTCATTTTCAATTTCACCAGTGCTTTTTCCAAATCCGCGGTAGTCGTAAATAATGATGTTAAACCCAGCGTCTAAATAGAGTGGCGCTATTTGGCCCCAATGCTGCAGGTTGCCCGCATTGCCATGGTAATATACTACAAGTTGGTTGTTCTCTTCACGCTCAAATAATAATGCATGTAAAGTGTGGTTGTCTTTAGTAGGGATGTTTATTTCCTCATGCTTTTCTTTGAATGTAAAAGCAAAGTTTGTGTCCAAGGTCTCTGGATGGAAAATCAATTTTTCTTGATGGTAATAGGCTATTGTTACGATTGTGCCGTAGAGCAATATCGGTATGGAAATCCAAATCAGCATTTTCTTAGTTTTCTTTTTCAAGTCAGGTACTTTTAAAGATACCTCTTTTTTTGTCAAACCCGTAGGGGCAATGTTTGCATCCGCTTTGGCAGCAATACCCTCTTTTCAGGTGGTATTTTTCCGTGAAAACGATGTAACCTTCAGGCGATTTGTAATAATCTTCTGGATCTAAATCTTGCAATGCCATTAGTCTTCTCTTTCGTTTGTGTCAGGCTCTTCGCTCCATTCAAAAATGTATTCACTTTGAGTGGGCTCCGTTTTGACGGTATCCTTCGTCATTAAATCTTTCAACTCTTGCCCCTGGCTCTTAAAGCCTTTTTTCATGGAGTCTTTCATTTTCGTCAGATCTAGTCCTGTACACGGGTTTTCAACATCGCAACCAACTTTCACCCAGATAAAAACATCCGAAGGCCTCTCTTCTATACTAACGAAACCATCATAGCCTCCTGACTTTGGCTTTTTGCCTCCCAATAGAACCTTGGTCAATTCCAGACGGATGCTGTAATCAATATTGGAATTGAAATAATGAATGCCCTCTATGTCAAGATTTAATGCATTGGAAGCGATGTGCATCTGCGGAATGTAAATTCTGCTGTTTTCAATGTTGATGGTGTTTTGCAATGTAGAAAATTGCACCTTTTTTAGGTCTTCTTTTGCTGCAAAAGTTTCAAGACTTTCTAAGGGCTTGTAGTCATTCAACTCTCCATTTTCTATCAGCAAGTCACTTTTCATCCACATGGAGTTGGGAATAAATACCCAATTTTGATCAAAGCTTAATTTCAGATCTATGCGGGTGTTCAACTTTCCACGTATGTTTTTATCCGTTAAATCTTTTTGACCAAAATTTTTGAATTCCTTAAAGAGTTTGCTGATTTCAAGATTTGAAATATCTGCAGAAGCTTGCATCGATCTGTACGCGGTAGAAACATCAAAGTCTCCTTTTATCAGTCCTTCACTAGAATTGAATGAAAGGCCAGTGCCCTGAACGGCTGAGGGAGTGCCTGTGACTTTTCCTTTCAATGCAGTGCCATTAAATCCATCCCAGAAAAAATGGGTTACACTTAAATTCGTTTCGAAATTAAAAGGTAAAGTACTGTTTTCGGAGTTTGGTTCGCCAAATTGCCAGTTGGCTATTTCTTGAACGTTGACCTGTTCTGCGTTTATATTCAACTTCAAGAATGGCGTCATGTCATGGGTTCCAAAATGCAGCACTTTGGTCAAAATTCCATTTGCCGAAAATTGACTTTCTCCAGATTCTAGCTCCAAGTTTTTTATGGTTAGATCTTTTCCATTCAAGCCAAGCGAAGCCGATATGTTCTCAAGTTTAAAATTCGAATGTGAAAATTTCAGGAAACCCTTTTGCAATTCCATTGTCCCGCTAAAGGAAGCGTTCGAAAGCGCCAGGGTTTGAATCTCCGCAAAGCTGGCATATGTGTTGGATGCTGTGAAAGAACTTTTGACTTCGCCTTTTACTTCTTCGAATATTCCGGGCTTACTTATTTTCATGAGTTCACCAAGGTTCAAAGCGACATCTCCATTAATAAAAATGCTTGGCCTTTTAAAGTTTTGAATGTCGGCATCGCAAAAGAAGCTACCCGTTTGTGTTTTGCCTTTTGCATTTTCTATGTGCAAAGAGCTGGTAGTGAGGTTGTTTCGTTTTCCGTTGCTGTATGTGGCGATGAAGCTTAAATTCTCTATGAATACAGGCGACTTGCTGGAGCTGTAACTGGCATTTATGACTTCCAGCGAAGAGCTTATGTCTACGCCATTGAAATCTGATGTTAGAACGGTGGTTACATTCGCAAGCCCTTTCGTTTGCATGTCATCTTTCAAGGGTAAGAAAGTTTTTGGAATAGCCTCTATGAATCTTGGTAACTCCAGGTTAGTTCCCGCGATTTTCCATGTACTAGATTTATCTAGAATAGTTCCATCAACATTGAATTTCAATGTATTGATTTCTAGATTACCATTGCTAATGCTAACTGTTTGAGGGTTTGTTAGAAATTTAGTTTTAGCAGAAACGCGGCTTTCAGCTAAGAAAACATCTTCGTTAATCGACAGGTTAAAGTCGTTTGTGTTGAATGCTATTTGCGCGCTAAACTCCTCTTTCCAAAATTCCCCTGTCAGACTTAAGTCTTCGATTAACGTATTTATTACGACACCGCTTTCTTGCTCGAAAAAATAGAATTGTGTGTTTGTAAAGATGACTTCAGAAAGTTCAATTCTGGTGCTTGAAGTATCTGAACTTGGGTTCCAGAATGTGTAATTGTTACTTCCGTCTTTGTAGACTTTAATGTTTACGCTGCCGTCTTCAACACTTAATTTTTTAATGTCGTAATTCTGTTGAATAACGTCCCAAAAGTTGAGGTTTACATAGAGCGATTTAAACGTGAACAGTTGCTCATTTGGTTGAGGTGTGACTTCTAGACATCCTACATCGCTAAAATGAATGGCCACTTCAGGGAAGTGCGAAAACAAATCGAGGGTGTAAGTCTTTACTTTTATTTCCGCCTTGAGCGATTGATTGAGTTCTGTAACTACAAAGTTTAGAATTTGGTCTTGATTAGAATACACATAAGCGCCAGTCGCAACGAATAGAGCCGACACCAGAATGAATAAAATACCGAGCCGTTTTAACCAGGTGTTTTTCTTTTTTACATCAGGGTTGGATGTTGCTTTATGTTCTTCTGTAGTGTTAATGCTGTTTTGTTTTGACTAGTAAATGCAAAGTTCAGTCCAAACACAAACGTAAATTGGTAAACTAAGATTGTCGAGAAATTACTTCATTTTCAAATACTTCAACTCTTCGGCATTCAAAAATCTGTAATCACCACGTTTCAAGTTTTTCTTAGTGAACGTGTGGAATAAGGTTCTATCCAATTTCATCACTTCATAGCCCAATTCTTTAAAGATGCGCCTCACAATTCTGTTACGCCCAATATGAATTTCTATACCTAAGTGTTTTTTGTCTTTGTCGTTTATGTATTCCAAACGGTCGACTGGGGCCAAACCGTCTTCGAGTTGAAGGCCAGAAAGAATTTTTGAATAATCACTTTGCTTTAAAGCTTTATCAAGTGTAACCGCATAAATTTTACGTGCGCCATGTGAAGGATGTGTCAGTTTTTGAGCGATTTCGCCATCGTTGGTGAACAACAATATACCTGTGGTTGCCCGGTCTAATCTCCCAACAGGGTAAATACGTTCCTTGCAGGCGTTACCCACAATATCCATAACGGTTTTCCGCGCTTTAGGGTCGTCCATCGTGGTGATGAAGCCTTTAGGTTTATTCAGTAAGAGATAGACTTTACCTTCTCCTTTAATAGTTTCGCCATTGTATTTCACCACATCCGTAGGGAGGACTTTGTAGCCCATTTCAGAAACGACTTTCCCGTTTACGGCAACCATGCCAGAAGCAATATGCACATCTGCTTCACGCCTCGAGCATAGTCCAGTTGCTGCGATAAACTTATTTAGCCTAACACCTTCTGCACTGTCTTTTGTGCTGAGGACATTCTCTGCCTGTTTTAGGCCGGGCTTGTAGAATTTGCGTTCGTTTTCCACGTTTTGAGAACCCTTCTTTTTTGGACGGTTGCTGTTCGGTTTTCTGGCCGTTGGTTTCCTTCTTTCGTCTTGCTTTCCTCTTCCTCTTCCTCCTGAATTGCCTTGTCTCATACTGTGGTAAAAATTTTGGCAAATGTACGATGGAATTAACCACTAAATACCAACGTGCGCATAGGGCTAAAGAGTAGGATAGAAGGCTGCTTTCATATGCTCAATTTTTGGAGGGCGTTCATCTAAAATAATAGCAATAATATCAAAGCGCGTTTCTAAATCGATGTCTTTTAAATGGATGTAACCTTCTGTAGCCGCTATAATTTGTTTGACTTGACGGTTGCTTACTAATTCTGTGGCGGTATCGAAAAGTTCGGATGAGCGAGTTTTTACTTCCACAATAACCAGCGTGTTTTCCTTTTCAGCGATGATGTCTATTTCTGCACGTTCAAAAACAAAATTGCGCTCATGAATTTTATAGCCCTTTTTTTGAAGATAGTTAGCGGCTAGGTTTTCGCCAAAGTTTCCGGTTTCATTGTGTTCGGCCATTTCTGGTAATAGATTCTGGTTTCCTTCAAGAAATATAACCAGATTTTAATTGACCCAGTTTAGCTCTGTGTCATGGTTGTTTTCTCATTCACTTCGAGTAAATAATTTCCTCCACTTAAAAGGGTTCTATTGTCATCAATATGGCCCAATGGTAAATTGAAAGCGACAGGATAGCTGTACTCTTTCACAGTCTTCGCAATAGTCTGTTTTGCAGTGCTCCCAAACGGAATGGCATTGTCATTCATGTCGCTCATGCCGCCAATGACAAGGCCTGTAATGTCATCGAGCATACCAGCTCTTTTTAAGGCTTGCATCATTCTATCTATGTGATACAGGTATTCGTCTAGATCTTCCAAAAATAAAATTTTGCCTGTTGTGTCAAGTTGATCCTGACTGCCTAACAGGCTATACAAAATGGATAAATTTCCACCAACAAGTTGTCCTGATGCCGTTCCTGTTCTGTTGAATGCATGGGTATCAGCGGAGAGCGAAGTAGGCGTGCCTTTGAGTTGCAAAACAAGGCTTTCTAGGGCTTCTATGGTGTTGGTTTTAAAATTTATTGGCATGGTACTGTGCAGTGAAGCCACTCCTAATGTGTGCACGCGCGCATGCAAAACAGTAACATCGCTATACCCGCAAATCCATTTTGGAGAATGTTGAAGTCCCTCCCAGTTGATCTGATCTACAATTCTTACAGAGCCATAGCCGCCTCGAGCGCACAAAATGGCCTTTACAGATGTGTCGTGAATCAGTTCGTTAATCGACTGCGTTCTTTCCTCATCTGTTCCAGCAAACTGATGTTCCTCTTTTCCAATGCAAGAACCTAGTTTTATAACAAACCCTTTTTCCTCTAAAAACCGAATGGCAAATTCCAGTTCGTCCGGATTGATTTTTCGAGCGGTGCTCGTAATGCCAATAGTATCGCCTGTTTGCAAGTATGGAGGGAAGATCATATGAGAAAATATGCTTTAGGGGTCTAAATTAAGTCAATTAAGCGTGGGGCTGTAAGGAGATTTTGATGCGGTAGTCTTTTATTTTAGTACTTAACCAAAAGTATCATCGACATGAAAAAAATGTTCTTGTCACTTTGTTTTTTGCTAGCCTATGGAGCTTTCTCGCAAAAAATACCAAATGCCACTTTCACAGATTGCAATGGCAATACCCAAGCTATTTACTCTGTCTTGGCGACAGGCAAAGTTCTTATGATTGCCTCGAAAGGTTTAGACTGCAGTATTTGCATGAGCCATGCAGCTAGCTTCGAAAACTTTGTAGCAACAAACGATGCGACTATTGCGGGATGGGGAGCGATGGTCTATAACTACCAAACAAATACGCCCACGTGTTCTGATGTTACATCTTGGAACTCAACTTACGGGTGGAGTGAAATCTTCTCTTTTGTAGATGCAAACAAAGATTTTTTGGTGTCTGGCACACCGCGTTACTATGTGGTGAATCCAGCAGACTCTATGCTTGTTTACAGCGGAGGAAATTTTAACACAGCAAAACAAACAGCCTTGCAATATGCGTCATCTGTAAGTATAGAAAAAGACTATTTCGGAGATTTAAAAGTCTTCCGTCAAAACGATGGGATAGCGCTTCAAACTTCTGCCAGCACAGTGGATAATTTATCTGTTGTTCTTTACAACATTGCGGGCCAACAAGAACAGGTGTGGACAGAGTTAGAGTCAGGTCAATCGGGATACAGGCTAACAGTAAATAAGAGTTTAAATAGTGGGGTGTATTTGTTGCGCTTGACCAGCAATGGGAAAGAGGTAACAAAAAAGTTGGTTTGGGCCAATTAGGATTTTGGAAATAATCCGCAAAAAGCTCCGAGAAATCGGGGCTTTTTTCATTTATAAACTATTCTCGAATACCGCTTACATTCTCTATTTTTGACGCCATATTTTAATCGAATGAAGAATCCCAAAAGATATACCGTAACTGCCGCATTGCCCTATGCAAATGGACCTGTGCATATTGGCCATTTGGCTGGGTGCTATTTACCATCAGACATTTATGTGCGCTATTTACGCCTGCGCGGAAAGGATGTGCGCTTTGTGTGTGGTAGCGATGAGCACGGTGTGCCCATTACTATAAAAGCAAAGAAAGAAGGGGTAGCACCTCAAGACATTGTAGACCGTTACAACGGGATGATGAAAATTGCTTTTGAAGACTTTGGGATTGATTTCGATATTTATTCAAGAACTTCTTCTAAGGTACATAAAGAAAATGCCTCTGAGTTTTTCAAAACACTTTACGACAAAGGCGCTCTAGTAGAAAAAGAGACTCAACAATATTTTGATACAGAAGCCAATCAGTTTTTGGCCGACCGTTACATTATTGGCACTTGCCCAAACTGCGGCAACGAAGGTGCTTATGGCGACCAATGCGAAAACTGCGGTACGTCTTTGAGCCCAACGGATTTAATCAACCCTAAGTCGACATTATCTGGAGCTGTGCCTGAATTGAAAAGCACAAAGAACTGGTTCTTACCCTTAGATAAATTGTCGCCAAAATTGCGCGACTATTTAGATCAGCATAAAGATTGGAAGCCCAACGTTTACGGCCAATGTAAATCTTGGTTAGACAGCGGTGATGGTCTTCAGCCGAGAGCGATGACCAGAGATTTAGACTGGGGCGTACCCGTTCCTGTGGAAGGCGGAGAAGGCAAAGTACTTTACGTTTGGTTCGATGCGCCTATCGGCTATATTTCGGCAACGCGAGAGCTAGAAGGTGAAAATTGGGAAAAATGGTGGAAGGAAGAAGATACGCAATTGGTGCACTTTATTGGGAAAGATAACATCGTTTTTCACTGTATTATTTTCCCGGCTATGTTGATGGAACATGGCGATTATGTTTTAGCGGACAATGTTCCAGCCAACGAATTTTTAAATTTAGAAGGGGATAAAATTTCAACTTCAAGAAATTGGGCCGTTTGGTTGCACGAGTATTTAGAGGACTTCCCTGGCAAGCAAGATGTATTACGCTACACTTTAAATGCAACACTTCCTGAAACAAAAGACAACGACTTTACGTGGAAAGATTTTCAGGCGAAGAATAACAATGAACTTGTAGCGATACTTGGTAATTTCATTAACCGCGTAATGGTGTTGAATAACAAGTATTACAATTCTGTTTTGCCTTCAGATTTAGAATTGACAGAAGAGGACAATGCTGCTTTAGCGTCTATTCAAGCCATTACGAAGAAGGTGGAAACAGCCATTGAGCATTACAAGTTTAGAGATGCACTGGCTGAATTCATGAACTTGGCGCGTTTAGGTAATAAATATCTGGCGGATCAAGAGCCTTGGAAAAAAGTGAAAACCGATGCCAAGCGTACTGAAGCTATTATGTTCACAGCCACGCAGATTGCCGCTGGTCTCGCCATTATGGGACAACCATTTTTGCCACATACTTCTGAGAAATTAAAAGGGTTTTTGAATCTCGCTTCTTTAGACTGGGCTGATCTCAATAAAACAATTCTTTTAGAAAGCGGCCATACGTTGGGTGAGTTCGGAATTTTGTTTGATAAAATTGAAGACAAAGTCATTGAGGCGCAGATTGAAAAACTAGAAGCAACAAAAACTGTGGAGGCATCTTTTGAACCCGTTAAAGACGAAATCGTATTTGAAGATTTTCAAAAAATAGATTTACGCGTGGGGACAATCATTGAAGCGACAAAAGTGCCAAAGGCCAAAAAGCTTTTAAACTTGACTGTAGATTTAGGCTTCGAGCAAAGAACCATTTTAAGCGGTATTGCTGAGCATTATTCTCCTGAGGACATTGTAGGGCTCAAGGTAACGGTTGTTGCCAATCTAGCACCACGTAAAATGCGCGGTATAGAAAGTGAAGGCATGATCTTAATGGGTGAAACCAAAGAAGGTAAGCTCACCTTTGCTGATCCTGGTCAGGAGTCTGAGAATGGATATCCTGTGGTTTAATGGTGTGTTTAAATATTATAACAAGCAAAAAGGGCTTTACAAGTTTGCGGAGTTTTTAGACATAAAAAATCACCGTAAAGGTGATGAACTAAATCTTTGAAAATCGATTAGGTTTCTATCTAACGATCAGAACAGAACCTTTTTTGGAAAAGTTTGTGACATCCATGTTTTCCGGAAGAACAATGTTGGAAGACATAACCCAGAAATAGCCACCATCTTTCAATTCTTGTCCGTCAAAGCGACCATCCCATTTTTCTTGGTAATCTTTTGTTTCAAAAACTAGGCGTCCGTAGCGGTCAAAAATTTGAAGACTAAAAGAAGTAGGTAAGCAATCGTCTTTAAACGTAAAATAAAAGAAATCATTTACACCGTCATCGTTAGGCGTAAAAGCATTAGGCATGCGTATAGGGCAATCATTCAAAACGCCATTGGTTTCCGGAGCTTTATTCTGCGCAAAAGCAGCAGAGCTCATGAAAACAATTAGAAGGGTTGCAATAATATTTCTATACATAGGTTGCATATCCTGACAAATATAATTAAAACCATATCCGATTAACATCCGCATAGCCTTCGTATACTCCTTAATGAGTGAAAGGAATTGCTCATCGAATTAAAGATTTAGTCGAAATCTAAAGTCAACTTAAATCTAAGTATTCTGGCGTTACCAGCATCGGCTACATACAGTATTTTATTGAAGTATGCTATGCCCATCGGTTCATTGAATTGGGTGGGTCCAGTTCCCGTTCCACCAAAAGAAGCTTTTTGGTAAACTTTTTCGTCAGAACCCGGAGGAGGAGGGATGCCTTCCAACCCGTTTGAGGTAAATTGATAGACACTGTCTTTGGCAGCATCGGTTACGAAAATATAACGCGTTTCATCACCAGCTACAGTTATCCCTTTAGGCTCTTCAAACTTACCAGGCGTATACAAATATCCTGTTGCCAAAGGATCATTTACGGGGAAGATTACAGGTCTATACTCAGCTCCAAATTCAGCTTCGATAAACTCGATGTATTGCACTTTTAACAAGTTGCTCGGATCTAATGAAGTATATAAAAAGTCAGGACTTGTGCTCGCGCCTAATTGCGGAGGTTTACACCAAGTCGTTACACCATGCGGATCTTTAAAGTAGTTGTTGAACAAACCGCCACTTGTCGTTACCGGAACTGGCGATAAATAGTTGTCTTCGTTTGTGAAAAGAATAATTGCGTTATCCGGACCTTGATTCGCATTGTTAACACTTGGCCCTTGGCGGGAAACATAGTATTGATTGTTTCTGTCGGGATTTAACTCATTTCCGAGAATAGAGATGTTGTTAAACGTAACGTCTGCATCAGACAGGTTAAAAGAGTTTTTGAAGTAAAACGGATGAACAATTTGATTCGTAATTGTTGCAGAGTTGAGTCCGTAACCGGTGGCAGAATACTGATTGATGCGATAGATAGTTGATAAACTATAGTTGACACCGTTAACAATGGTATCGTAGGTTCCAATTGCCAGGAGGTTTAATTTTCTATCTTGAGTAACATAAGTTAAACCTGGAACAAAAAATCGACCTTGTTCGTTGGCTGCTTCATCGTAGCATATTATTTCTTGCGTGCCTTCATCTACAATGTAAATCAGCTCATCAAAACCAATGGTAATGTTTGTTGGCCGCACAAAACCTCTAAAAGCAGGCTCGATGGGCACATATGCAATTGCGCGATTAGAATAGGTAGGAACCTCGATAAAACTAAGGTCTGTCTTTTCACCAAAATAATTATCGCATGACCAAAGTGCTGCGCTTAACAAAACGAATAGAATTAGCTTTTTCATCTTTCCATGCGATTTATGTTAAAATTCAATCCAATAAGATGTTGCCATCCTAGGTACTGTGTTGGGTTTGTAGCGTAATCTATAAAGAGACTGTGCGCTCCAATATTTGTTCTAACGCCAACACCCATAGTTGGGTAGGATTGGCCTTTTACGTTCATTTTAAATCCACCACGCACATAGAGTATTTTCAAATAATCATACTCAATACCTAACCGGTAATTTTCAGAATTGTCATTCGGGTGATTCAATTGGAAAGCACCTAAAATATGGTGGTGTTCGTTTTCCCATGCGGTAATCGAAACTCCGATTGAGAACACATTCGGCAATGTGTTTTTCTCAAGATTGGCCACTGTATTTCTGTTAAAAGAAGAAGCCAAGTAGCTTCCGCTTAAGCTAGAGTTACCGCCAAAGTTTTTAAGCAATACGGCAAACTGCAAATCGCGAACATCTAATTTATACAAGAAACCGATGTCTGTTGTAATGGTATGGTTCGTATAGTCAGCTAAATTTTCGTAGACATACTTTAAAGAAACACCTAATGAAAATTGATCACTCAATTGCTGCGAATAACTGGCTGCAACAGCCATGTTTGTTCCATAGACTAAACGTCCAGTTCCAAAAGGTTGAAACTCTGTGCGTTCTTCAATAGCGCCAGTCGTCAATGTATTGATAGAGGCACCAATGGCAGATGTTTTGTTTTTCAATGGGAAGATAGCCGAGATAAAAGCTTGGTTAATTCCAGCGCCCAAAAAGCTATTGGTCAACGTCCAAGCTTGACCTTCCAACTCATACATCCCAGCTGGGTTTTGTAAAATTGAATAGCCATCTCCGTTCAAGGCTGTAGATGCGCCACCCATTCCCAAAGAACGTGGACTGATGTCGTTTTTTAAAAAGCTCAATGCAGAAAGGCCCGCGCGTTCACCACCAAAATTTGGGATGAGCTGTGCCTGAGTACCAAAGGCTAAAAAGAGTGCTATGACGAGAATTTTTACTTTCATTAGAATTTAACTGCTATTCCCCATAATACTTGACGTGGAGCTAAATACCTTGCAGGGTTTCTAGGATCTACGCCTTGTTCTTGTGGTCCATTGTATTCTGGTCTTGGATCTCTCCATTCGGTTGGTACATCGTCTCCGTATTCATACGCTCTTCCCGTCACAGGATTAATGATTTGCGCATTTTTATTGTCAAAGACATTTCTTATTTCGAAACTAAAGACCAGACCATTTCCTGATCTGCCTATACCAATTGTATAACTCGCTTTGAAATCTGAGTTAAACCATGGCGTGGCCTTGCCTTGTAAATATCTTGTAATGTCTGGCTGGTAAATTGGGCGACCTAAGTCGTTTTCACCGATTTTAACTTGAGGCGTATAACGGTAACCAGAGGTGTAGTTGAAGTTCCAGAAAATTCTTAAGCCGTGTAATTTTTTCAGGCTTGTATCAGGATTGAAAATAACGCCAGCGCCAATTTTCCATGGTCTATCCCAAGCAAGATATTGCTCGCTTGTTAAGGCTACTTCACCATTTTGTTCAATCTGTAAAGAGCTTTCTCTTGCTGAGTTCGATTTACCACGTGCTACTTGATATCCAATGTTAGCAAAAGTGTTGAAGTGTTTTCCAATACGCCAGTTTAAGGTGGTTTCAATACCTGTAATCTTCGCATAATCTTGATTGATGTACATTGTTTTGGTTACAGGACGACCAGTCTGATCTGTAACAATTACTCTGCGTGACACAATGTAATCAAAGCGGTTGTTGTTGTAAGCCGCAATACTTAAACCGATGTCGCTAGAAATTAAAGTCTTGAAACCAATTTCGTACGACACGTTTACTTCAGGATCAATATCTGGGTTACCCAAGTTAGAAAGGAACGATTGATCTAAATAAACGGGATTCAAACCTGCGTATAAAAAGCGCGGGTGTGGAGTTCTCATGGCATGACCGTAACTAAAATAGAGCACGTTGTTTGCCGTTACCGGGAAGGAAACATTAAGCCTTGGCAATAACCTGGCTTTCCAGCGCAGATTGCCAATTTTGGTTGTTTTGTCCATGTAGTCAGAACGTACTTGATCGATAACAGGAGAGTTAGGATCTTGAACAGCATTGTCTGCAAACTCCCCAGCCGCCCAGTAATTCATCCTTAAACCAATGGTTGCAATAATACCTTGGTAGCTAATTTTATCTTGAACGTAAATACCACCTTTTTGCGGTTGAACAAACCAAATGTCGTTTGATGAACCCACACTAATAGAAGGTGTAAACGTAGAGTCATCTAATTTAATAGGTGCTCCAACCCACGGTCTGCTCACATCGGCCCATTGGTATTCTTGAAACACATGTTCTAAACCAAAACTAAACTCGTGCGTCTTGTTTGGGAAATAATTGGCTTTCGCCTTCAATGTATATTCTTCAGCGTAGTGGTCGTGCCAAATTGGAGTGATACCCCCATTGTTTACCAAACCATTGCCAGGAAGTGTATAAATAATTCCAAACGGATCGTCTGGATTAAAAATACCTATCGGGTAGGTATTGATGTTGTCTTCATCGTAAATCTGGCTTACTGTCTCTTCTCTAAACGGACGGCCATTTGCATCAGCTCTTAAGTTTGTGAAAAGGTGACCAGCGCTTAAATTCAACCCCCATTTAGTATTGATGAGTTGACTGTAATTAATGGCCAATAAGTTTGATTGGTGTGTGTACGTAGTTGCGTTATCTAGGTCGTTGCTGCGGTTGTATTGAAACCCAGGAGTCAAAATAGCATCGAACCCAACAATTTGTAACGATCTAGAATTCTGATTTACATTTAAACTGTGCTGGTTGGTAATCGTCACTTTAACACCTGGCTTAACTGCCCAACCTAACTTAAATGTATTTGTGAATGAGTTGGTTTGACGAACGCCCCACGTTGTGCTGTTGCTTACCAAAGAACTTTGCAATTGCTTGGCTTCAGAACCAAAATAGGTGTCGTTAATGTTCATTGTGGCATTTCCGAAAAGCGTCAATTTTTTCTTTGTGCCTGGAATAGGCAAACCAATTGAAAGTTCAGCGATATCTGTATTGAAAGAAGTCGCTTCGTCCGGTGAACCAAAAAAGTCACGTTGCCAGCTTCCAGAAATACTAAACTTATCGCCAGCTTCTCTAATTTTTGTGTTGATTACACCAGAAGAACCACCGCCATATTCAGCGCCAGCGCCACCTGTAATCAGTTCCAATTGCTTTACAGAACTTGCCGCAACATTTACACCAAAACCTGTTCCAGCCAATGGATCTTGTGCGCTTACACCGTCAACAATGTATTCTGTTTCATACACACGTGCACCTCTAATTTGAAGTCCATCTTGTGTTTTTGTTACACCCGCTTGCAAGCTGATGAGCTCAGTAACATCGCGAACGTTGAGGTTGTTTATTTCTTCTTCTCCGAAAGTAATTTCAGAAGATGCTTTTTCTAAATCGACTTGACTTTTTCGCCCAACAACGGTAATCGACTGAAGCACTTCTTTTGCTGTAGAAAGCTTAACATCAAGAACTGTAGACTTACTCGGATTTATGGTAATATCATTGAACACCTTTGTACCATAGCCCATACTCTGAATCTTGATAGAGTAATCGCCAGGCTTAATGTCTTTGATGGCATAGTTCCCATCAAAATCTGATGTTGCCACTTTGTAAGTACCTACAATAAGAACAGAAGCACCTGGTAAAGTTTCTCCAGTTTCAAGGTCTTTGACCTTGCCGCGCAATGTTCCCGTTTGGCTCATCCCTAAAAAGGAAAGGCACATGAAAAATGCGAGCAGATTTAGTTTACCAGTTAAAATCATTTATTAAAATTTCTTCAAATAAATCTTCAAGTTTCTGTAAGTCCTTATTCAACAGGTGCAGCTCCATATCGAAGAACACATGATTGATATTGCCATTGAATCTTCTTCTTGCGGCAACAACATTGTCTCCCTGCCAGCCAGATAATTTTGTGATTCCAGCACGGTAGAAAATTTCAGCATCAGCCGAAGCAATCATTGGCACAACGCCAATTAAAATATTTGTAGGCTCGAGTGACGGATATGCGCCTGCAACAACAGGATAAATACTACTGTCATTTGTCAATCTCGCTTGCCCATTTGATGTTTCGATTGCATCAATGGGGTAGGTGCCCTGAATTTCTGTTAAGTCGCTCGTTTTAGAAAAGGATGTCGTTACAAAGACTTTGTTTCCATCATCGGTAAACTCTTGAATTCCTTGCCCCATATTGCTTAATAAGGACTTCGTTTCCCCAGTTGTTGGGTTGTTAAACACAGAAGGGTCGGTATAAACGAAGAGTGTTTTGTATTGTCTTAAGGTCAAGCGGAATGTAGGGTTCCAAAAAGCTGGTTGATTCTCGCCACCATTCAAACCAAAATCTAAATAGTCGTAATCTAGGTTGAGGTTATCTAAAATGGGCAAGTAAACATTACTAACAGATAACGGTTGTCCACTAATGACTAAAAAGTCGTGTTGAGGCTTTTTAAAGAAGACGATTTTTGAAGTGTCTACCTCACTGAATGAACCCGCAATGTCGCTTACGCGGATGTAAAGCTCATTGTCTCCTTCTGGCACAAGACCATCAATTTTGTTAGGCTGCGGGAAATTTGTGTTTCCATAATACACCGTTGCGTCTGCATTTTGACCAGTCGCATTTGGGTCAATCACAAAAGACAATAGATTTTGATTTACATCTACGCCATACCATGCGCCATCGTTAAATCTAATTTCTGCGGTAACAATTGTTTGATCTCCATCGTCATCGCTTGCAAACCAACGCCAAGTAGCCACGCCTAAAACGGTGTCTTTTGGCTCTGCTGTTTCATCAATAGTTGCAACAGGAGGCGTGTTCTTTAAAGGAATAACTAAATGTGCAGGTGTTGGATCTGTAGCGTTTTTGTCGTCTATCGCACGAACAAAAAAGTCAACATCTACGGTATCTTCCCCAGGAGGTAATTCAAATTTAAATGTACTGTCTTGGGTAGTCGTATAGACCCAATTTGTGCCATCAATAGAAATTTCAAATCCAGGAACATATCCATCTTGGTCTGTTCCAAACCATGTTAAACGCACAACACTGTTCAGTCTAAACTGACCTTCTAGGTTAATGCTTTCTAATGCTATATGTGTGTCTGGAGCTAGGTTGCCTTTTAGCTGACCTTTATCGCATGACGCCAATAAAACAATGAATACGAATATGGAGAGTAGTTTTCGCATAAAAAGTTAAAAAGCACCTCGACTAAATCGAGGTGCTTTGTGCTTACTGTATAATAATTTTAGAAGTACTGATTTTACCGTTCTCTTCTTGAATATGCATAATATATGCGCCACTCTTAATTCCTGCTAAAGAAATTTCAATGTGGTTAATGTTATCTAGTTGAGAGAAAACTTCTTGCCCCATCATGTTAAATATTTTCACATCGTAACGGTTTAAGTTACTGTTCTGAATGTGAAGAATATCTGTAGCAGGATTTGGGTAGAACATGAATTCATTGTTGTCATATTCTACAATGCTAATGTCAGAACCTGGAAGTTGTGTAGAATCTAAACTTACGTTGATGCCATCAAAGTCATCGTTGTTTCTTGGCAATACTCTGTAGTTGCTGAAAGAATACATCATCATTCCTTCCAAAGCATCCATGTTCATGGTCGTATTTGCTTCAATAGGTGTAACATTCATCTGGCCATCTAAGTTGTTGTAAACAGTGTCACTTACAACTTGCACATACAATGAAGATTGTGAAGAACCTGACTGACGACCAGCAAGAATTCTTGTTGAATTAGACGTGTTTGCAGTATTTGAGTTCCCAACTAAGTAATCACCAAATCCAACGTTTCCGTTACTTACGTGCACTTTACCTCCAGAAGTTGGGTTTTCGAGGCGCATGTAAACACTTTCCCATTTTTCCCATTCTCCGGCTGAATATCCAGCACTATCTGCTGGGCTAATAGTTGTTGGGGAAACGAATTTTAATTGTCCAGTCTTTGTAATGTTCAATGCGCTAATTCTTGTCATCCCAAAGTTTTCTTGAACTTCTCCAGTCACAGTAACCTCTTCATGTCTGTATGGAAGAGAGATGTCGTTTCCAACTACCCAAATTCCAGACCAAGCAGAACCGCCAAAGTCTTGAATGTACAAGTAACCGATATCCCAAACCTTAGTAGAAGCTGTTACAACACCTGTCACAGTAACTTCTTCACCTAAAAATGGAGAGTTTCCTGTTGGGTCTTGAGTAAACTGAAGGTCAAAAATCTTAAGACCATTGTCTCTTACGAAATAGTATTCTACGTTAGGCTCAATTTGAGTTACAGGCGTAGATGGGTAATACGAATTGTTGTTTTGATCGTCAACCGCTCTGATGTAATATCTCATGTACGTGTTGTTCGGTCTTGCAGGTAAGCTAAACGTGTAGTCACCAGTAGTACCAGAATTTGGCGTTACTAAAGTCTTAGTAAACTGACTAGGCAATTTTGTTGAATCGTCTGTCCAATAGAAATAAGCTGAATCAACTGTTCCGTCAAAGTCAGCAATGTTAAACTCAACATCAACTGTTTGAGAAGACGTAGGGATTTTTGGATCTCTTTCTACCATAGAAATATAAGGAGGCGCAAAACCGATATCATAATGCGAAGTATCAAATGGGTTAATTTCATATCCACGACCAGCATCGCCTGTACAACCGTTAGCATCATGTCTGATTACACCTGAAATTGAGTTGTAAAACGTTCCAGGAACTGGAGGAACAAAACTTCCAGTAGTTTGTGGAGAGTTAGGATTTACCGTTTGGTAAGAAGGTAGCTTCTGAGCCAAGTAACGGTCAGAAACATTGAGTTTGTTTCCGTTTCCATCAATGATGTTAAAGCTAACGCGGTTTCCAGAAAAGAAGATAACTTCTGTAACTGTAACATTTTCTAATTCAACAAAAGCGCCTTCCCACTGCTCACCAGTTGCAACGTTGTTCACACGATTCACATCATTAAAATCACCAACTTGTAATTTAGGAGGAGTAGTTGCACTGCCTGTTCCAGTAATGGCAAAGCTATTTGAGTTTAAAAGACTTAACTGATTGCTTCCGTTGAATTCGCCAACAATTCCTGTTACTTCAACAATATCACCTGCAACCACTGACGTGAATGTTGCTGGAACTTGAAGTCCACCGTTCGCATCTGTGTAAACACCCATCAACTCGATTGTTGAAAACGGATTCGTTGCACCGCCATTTGCAGTATCTACAATATGGATAAATGGACGTGCACCACCTGTAACAGAACCTGAAGCTACTTCAGAAAGGTTTCCGTCTATCACAACAATACCTCTTGTCATCACTGTATCGCCTAAATAGGCAGAGGTATCGTTACAAGCAGCCAAATTAGCTGCCGAAACAAAATTTACATCCGTTATAGAAACATAAGGAATGGTTTGAGCTTGAAGCCCGAATCCGATGCAAAGCATCGCTAGAAATAGTAGTTGTTTTTTCATCTTTCTACTGTTAATCATTATTTAATAATTATAAATTTTCCAAGAGTTTGTTCTCCTGTGTCTAAGTCTCTTACCGAGTACATGTAAATACCTCGCGCAATTATTTGAGAGTCTAAGCTCAAAAGGTCCCAGCCGTGTTCACCGCCTGAAAATGTGTTTTCATCTGGATTTTCGCTGCCGAATGTGTCGAACCAGCGTATGTCACTGCCATTGTAATTTTCATCGTGATTGATTTCGTCAATGAAATCTCCTGCAACCGTAAATACCCGAATCACACAGCGCTTCGGCAGGTTTGCAAACATTATTTTTCTACTCTCCTCTTGAAAGTTACTTTGTCCTTCCCAAGATGAACCGTAGTAATATGGATTTGGATATACGAACGGCTCTGTTGTTTTAAGATTTGAGTTTATTGGTGTTCCAGCGAATGTTCTAAACGAGTTGGATAGAATACTTGATTCAAGAGGCTCTAAATTACTTGCTTTATCACCTTTATCAAATGCTGTAACTGCAGTAGCATATTGCCACCCGTTTTGGATGTTTTCAATTGTGTAGAGATACCAATAGGCAGTCGTGTCGCCATCAAAATAAACAGGCGCATCTAATAGGATACTGTCTAACCCTGTGTCGAAAAAGATATTGTTTCCAGCTAAATCGAAAGCCGCAATATTAGTAAAGTCTTCCTCTAAATTTTGTGTTCCAACAACATCAAACCCGAGTTTAGACAGGTACACGCGGTACCCTTCAAAATCTTTTTCTTGTGTGATCGGGTCTATTGAACTTTCAGAACGCTTATCCCAATAAATATTAATGGTATTGTTTTCGGCAACAATTCTCGTTTTCGGTATGGCCGGAGGTGCTGGTAATATGAAACGCGTAATCTGGCCATCACCGTCTGTATCCTCTCCTGGATCTAAAATTCCGTTGAAGTTTTTGTCTTCGCCATTAAAAGCAGTCTGCGCCCAACTTGCGTTGTTTACTAAATATTCTTTCTGAGTAATGTTGTTGTCACTGTTTGGGTTGCCATCTTCGTTCTTTTTTGCAAGTATGTAAGCAAATGAAAGTGTAATGGTATCTCCTGGACTGAAGCGTCTAAACGGCCCAACGCTAACCAAATCACTTCTGTTTCCAACAGCATTTAAGTCTGCTTGAATATCTGTATTGATACTTGCTAAGCATTGTCCATTTTGTGGATCATTCCAGCATGGATGGTCGTTTAAGCCTTCTGTTAGTTTTAAATAACGTTGATTGTCATTTGTTGGGAATGCGTAAATCGCATCTGCAGAATTGTTGAAAATCCAGGCGTTGTAATGCGATTTGTTTAGTGTATCTAATTCTTTGCCACCTGTAATAGAATTCACTGCAGAATCTATCTCTGGATGGTGGAAGCCAAATTTATCTTCTGCGCCTAAAAACTTTTGGCCTATATAAGAATCAGAAAAACCTTCATCGCCTTTAGAGTCATAGCAATAAGCCATATATAAGCTGTCTATGTAGCCGTTGCCGCCTTGGCTGTAAAAAGCAGCTCCACCAGCACCAGCAGGAGTGATGTTTAAGTTTCTCACTACAGTATTGTTCCAAAGACCGATATGCAAATCATCAAAGTAGTTTGTACCATCGTTTATGATTTGCATGTTCACAATCACAAAGAAATTGCTGAAGTTGTAGTTCCAATTATACGTTTCCATTTGCACCTCTAAATTCATTGGGTTGAGATGCTGAGCGATCGGAATACTGGTGCCAGGAATAATTACGTTTTTATCAGAAAAATTTGAAACATAATCCTGATGCGAAACTGCTTGTGGACTAAAATTAGGATTGTCGAATAAAGTAGATCTCACAACAGATGTTCCGCCTACTTCAGCGGTAAATTCAAAACCACCACGACCAGGAGCATAACCTTGAGGTGCATCGTATGCAGATGTGCTTACGCGGATGTTGGCTCCGTTTTCTTTACCACCAATCCAAATGCCACCTTCAAATAAATGCTCGGTTGCCGAACCCGCAGGAAATTCGCAAGATTCAACGCCAGTTCCATCACGATACCCGCGAAAAGCGTTACCAAATGTACCCACGTTCGTTACACTTAATCGCACGTTAGATGCTGTGGTGGTGCGCTCTACAAAGCTTTGTGAAAAAACCTGAAGAGGAAGAAGTAATGCTATGAGCCAGCTGTTTCTCATTTAATTTTTCAAGAATTTTTGTTGAACAGTCTTTCCGTCTTTCGTAGCGATTTGTAAAAGGTAAGCCCCTTTCGGCAAATGGCTCACATTCATTTCGCAATAAACTTTTGCAACATCAGCGTTAAACTGACATTCAGCAAGAATGCGACCCTGCAAATCTATTACTCTACTTGTTTCAGCAAGTGAGCTTTGGTTTAAGCGAATGTTAAGTATATCGTTAACCGGATTTTCGAACAATACATCAGAAGTGTTCAAAGTTGTCTCGTCAACACCGATAGTCATTTTAGCGATGTCAAGCTCCATAAGTACTGGAAGATGATCACTTAAATCGTAAAGCGCATTAATAATGCTGCTTGGCGCAGAATTGTTACTGCCGTTTTTAATGTCTTGATTGAAATGTAAACCGTCATTGCCAAGTGCTCGGTATGAATTCGTTACAAACTTTACACGGTCCGTGTTATTCATTATTGCACTGCTTACTAGCAATTGATCAAACCTATCGTCTAAACCACCTCCAGAAAAACACCCGCTGTTAGTTGAGCTAGAGCGTGTAGATTGTGTGTGGACATCTGCAAATGTTGAATTGTTATTCCAAACACCAGGCCTATTTATTGGGTCGAAAAAATTGTATGTACTGTTTGAGTGGTTGATTAAGTTTTGATAAGCCAATTCTTGACTCTTGTAAATATTGAAGTCTCCACAAAAAATAACGTTATCGTCACTTACATTGCCTTGAACATAACTCATAACTGCGGCCGTTGCATCTTTACGTTGTATTTCATTCGAACCGCCTTGGCCCGCTTTTAAATGCGCTGCTAAAACTGTGATGTAAACGGTGTCACTTTGTTTGTTGAGCAATGGGTCTTTGTAATAGAAGCGATAAACATCGATTAGTCTTACCAAGTTATTCCCACTCAAATCTTTGTTGATGAAATCTTGCGATGCTAAAACCAATTTTGTGTTGTCAAAATAAACCATGTTCACAAGGCTGCTCGAGCCGTTATTCGTGTAATTCCCTTTGCTGTATTTGGTCTCGCCATTAATATTCAAAGCATTCATTAAAAGTTGGTCTACCGGTTGAGCCGATGCACCTCCAATTTCCTGACACACTAAAATATCTGGTTGAGTATATAGTACAATGGTGTTGAGGTTCGCTTCTTTAGTTGTGGGGTTATTGCTGCTGCTTGTGCAGGAAGAAGTCGTGTTTCTATAATTCAACAAATTATAAGTCATAACGGTTAGTTTTTCAACAGTTTGACCAGTGGATGTTAAAAATAAACATGTGCAGAGCGCAGTTAAATAAAAGTTCTTCCTCATGGAGCAATTTTGCGAGCACAAAAATATTTAAAACACGATGCAAATAACAAACAGTAGATACCTAGAAATCAAAAAAGTTTGCTGTTCTATTGTGAATAATTGAAGGATGTGCTTTTTACCCATTGTTGCCTTGGTTTTCGGTAAAACTAAATTGTTTATAACTATTCATTGCGTTCGGGATATTCGTAGTGCTGCGAGCTATTTCTTATGGCAAATTGCATGTAAAATGAAGCAGAAATCCTCCAGCAAGTAATTCTCAGAATCCATAGATTTAAACCATGAATGTTTTGAGATATTCTGAGTTAGATTCATCCACTATTGAAAACATTGCTCAATATTGGCTTAAAGTTTGAGATGCGCATTTAATGAGTTTGTGAGTAGATTTAAAGTAAAAATCGTCTTTTGAATGAGACTCGACTCTGCTCGCGCAGCAGATTCTTTTACCGCACAATCGAAAGCCAGCCTATGCCGCTGTTTGGTATGTAAATAAAACACCGATTGGGCATTGCAGCGTTAATGCGTTTCAATTCGGAAAACAGGCCTTCACGCATCTGCATATTTGGAATCTAGAGAGGTCCGTCCTGATAAAATTATATTTGCTTTTTTCTTTAATAAGCGGAAGTCTAAAGAATTGTTCTGCGGGCCTTCAGTAAATAACCAAGAGCCGAATTTAGTTTTGAGGAAAGCGCGGTTCATTAAATTGAGGTTATACCGCACTCAACCCAACACCAGTAGTTTGAAACAAGATATGTCGCGCTGGGGTTTGACAAAAGAACAGTTTGAGATATTTATTATTTATCTAAAACAACAGTTGTTTTTTTTGTTTAGTACTCTGGGAAATTAAAGTATGCAGTGTATAGGGCTCATAATATTAATTGTTACTCTACCTGTGTTTTTATCAGGCCAAAGTGGCAATGAAAATGTTAAAGGCAGATTAGTTAATGCGGTTTCCTCCGAACCCATTGCCTATGTGCTTGTTTATCTAAAAAGCTTGAATAAAGGCACCGTTAGTAATTTGTATCTAGATGTCAATACGTTTAATGATTCAATACACTACTTGTTGAAAGCAGTTTACGATCCTTTCAAAAGTTATTTTCACTATCCAGATTTGAAACGTGGCGATGCGTTCATGAGCATGTATTTTGATCTTTTTGAAATTGAAAAGCGGCATTTGGAAATGGATTTGCTGAATTTAAATACCGTCAGTCCGTTTGTTTTAAAATCTACATATCATGCCTCACTTGAGAATGTTCTAAGAAAAAGTAGGCAATATGTAAAAGAGGTTGAACGTTCCAAGGACGAACTTGCCTTCAAGCGATGGATTGCAGTTGTAGAGGAGAATTTAAAAGTTGACAACTTGAGGTTTTACCAATTGGAATGACAAGAATAGCTTTTGGAGTACCCTACTTTCAGGTTTCCTGTTTTGAATGCTCAAAATGGCAGACAAACAGCGAGTTCATTTCTAAGTGCTTTCACGAACAGCGCCACAGAGCCCTATTGGAGTAATAATTCACCAGCGAACTAGGCTCCAATTGAATCAGTGAATATAAATGCTGGACAAGCACCACTAAGTGTTCAATTTGATAGCACTGCCTCATTTCATCCGTATTAGACTATTGTGAGTTGTGCTTGGAATTTTGGAGATGGAAGTAATGGGTAGGGTGCCATTGTAAACCATGTCTATATATGGGCGGGGCTTTATAGTGCAATTGTAATAGTTGCAGATGATTTGGGTGCCGGAAATATCGCTAGCGGCTCTTTTGCTGCGCATACATATAAATATTTGGGATAACATACTGATTTTGAAAGTCATAAATAATAAAGGATCCACAGTTCAGGACACTATTGCTATTCTAGTTTCCCCTTCAAATGTACAGCCAAAAGCATCTGCCACTGTCTCTGCTAAATTCGGAAGTACACTTTTTTAGTAACTTTTTATGCTTTTGTATTGCCGTTGATCTGTTGCGCTCATTACGCTAAAGACTGAGTGACATAATACACGGAGGTATTTTTTACAACAAAAAACAAATAAAAAAAAGAATCCAATTACTAAAATGACGCTTGGAATCATGTATTTGAAATTGCGGACGAATAGTTAATAAGTTGATTTCAAATTGTTTACATCACTATTATTGTTAAAAAAATAACTGTTATGTTGTTTTTTTTTATTGATACTGATGTGGTAAATTTTATAATACAGATAGATACCTATATCACTGACATTTAAATAGAGATTTGAGTTAATAAATCTTACATCTGTCCCATTCGTTTTATATCGATTTGTAAGTTTTTTTGTCATAAAGAGACCTAAAAGTCTCGTATTGGGAGAGCAAAATTCTCATAATGAGATTTTATTGTCTCATAGTGAGAATTAATAAAAAATATTAGTATTAAATACTTGTAAAAATACTTTTTTGCTTTAGGAATTGTCTTGTAATATGATATTTGTCAGTTTTAAATTACAAAACTGATAGAATCTACGCTGATGAATAGCATAATCAATCTACTTACCAAGAGTTTTTTGCGAGCAAGCCTATGTATTTTTTGCGTTTTTGTGCTTAGTGTACGGACCCAGGCTCAAACAACAACCCCATGGACCCTGCCAAGAGCTGGTGCAAATGTTAATACTGTTGGAAATGATAATTGGAGTAATCCAGGAAGAATTACTGCTGATGATGGTTCGGAAGCCAGAGCAGATATAGACGATTTGGATCAATCACGCTATTTGCGAGGGACTGATTATGGTTTTTCAATTCCTGCTGGGGCAACAATCAATGGCATTGAAGTAAGAATCGAAAGAGATGCAGAAACGGCTGATAGATTGCGTGATTTA